>Ga0302319_10000637_pt1 | contig 78982 bp, 117 predicted proteins | sample Bog_T0_2_FD_203319 | JGI IMG/M metagenome (GOLD analysis project Ga0302319, IMG submission 203319) | Peat permafrost microbial communities from Stordalen Mire near Abisko, Sweden - Bog_T0_2 | ecosystem: Environmental > Terrestrial > Soil > Wetlands > Peat | place: Sweden: Abisko, Stordalen...
AGGTCAAGGCATACGAACTTCAAGATGGAATGCTTCGCAAAGCGTATGAAGATTCAGGTGATGCGGGGCGGTTCACATGGAGTGGTTGGCTGCTGAAACTTGTGCGCGATAATGCCGCGTTGGAGGCTGAGGTCAAGGCGGCAGGTACGGTCCAGCAGCCAGCCGGGCCGGAGCCGACGTTCACGCTGGAGCAGATCGAGAAAGTCCGCGTAGCAATCCTAGCTCAAGATCACCAAGGAGGGCCTCTCCGCTGGCTTGAATTTGCAAAAGATGTGTGCAACCGTCTCGCTCCCGAGCCGCAAAAGCAGGTGACTGTCTCTAAAAACTCTGTGCTTATAGATGGCGATGTTTGTGCGACATTTAGTGGCAAAGATTCCTTGGATGCCGCGCAGGATTACGCTAGGCTGCGCATCGCCCGTCTCGCCGAGCTTGCGAAGGAGGCAGGACGTTGAGCGAGAAGAAAAAGTGTGGAGTATGTGGCGAAGAAATGGAACACAAATTCTTCAAGGGCGGATTCCCTCCAATATGGCGTTGTCGTAGGTGTGAATACGCAAAGCCAGCCGAGGTCAAGGCGGCTGCTAGCGCCGCAGCACCCCCGGCAGACAAGGCGGGCGCATGAGCACGCCAGTCCAAATTTTGGAGTAAAAACCGTGGTGTTCCGCGGGAAAGGAGGGCAGCCCTATGCGACGAACCGACCTGCAAGACAATCAGAAGAGCAATTCGATGCGGTAGACGGGCGCCGGCCACGCCGGAGTTCAGTTGGAAGTAGCGCGGGCCTGGGGCAACCTGGGCTCGCGGTGTTTTGGTCGTGAGATCTGGCCGTGGGGTTCGGGACTTCCTCAAAACCCACCTACGGCCGCAGCAGGATTGGCTGAGACGAGCCGGCGGCTGTCGGGTGGCGTCGTAGCACGGCGGAATCGTCTACGGGGCGACAGCGGCCAGGAAACGGGGGCCTTGCGGGAGGGCTTGGAGCGGGGCAAGATGATTCAGGAGGAAGAAGCCATGCCTGAGCAGTTTTGGCACGTTTACAACTACTTGGCCCGTCAGTGGTACGAGACGGAATACGGGAAGGTTCCGTATGGGGATCGTTACTATGGGGTGGCGATGGATTATCTGTCTATGAGGGCAGCAACGGAGATGACTAGAATGGTCTGGGGTGAAAGCGATCAATCAACAGCGGCTTAGGCCGGGAGTAGGGGAGGAAACGATGGGAATTAAGGAGAAGGTAGTTGAACTGCTTTGGGATTCTCTGAAAAGAGACCGCAGCAGCGGAAGTAATGACCGCAGGCTAACCGGCTGGGGAACGAAGACGCAAGACGGGCTGGTGGCCTGCATCGAGGAGATCACGAAGCAGCCGGAGCCGAAGGAAACTCCCTACGTTCCGAACGCGGTAGAGCTTGGCTTCATCGAGTACGCACGGGAGAACCTTGTCACCAACGAACTGGAGATCGACGACGGGCCAGACTGCAAGGGGAACTACCCAAAGGTGAGCCAGAGCGCAGACGGGGCTTTTGTAGCGGCCTGGGTATGGGTAAGCAACGAGCAGGCGGGAGTTGAGGAAGTGGAAGAGGAGGACACCGACGAAGTTTGCCCTCATTGTGGAGAGAAAGGCGTAGCGTATGGCGCTCACTGCAACATGGTCGATCACGAAGACACGCACATCTCAGAGGGATATTGCCCTGAGCATGGTCTGGTAAAAACAGTAGACGACGCGGGTATTGACAAGTGCCCAGATTGCGGAAGAGCCACGTCTTTCGATGCGGAAGAGGCCGCACGTTTCGAGCATCAGGACGACGAGCCGGAAAGCAACTGCGAACGGGGCGAAGAGCCGATCAGCAAAGAAGGCTATGCGCGGGATGGGAATTGTGGTGGCGTGCTTTGCCGCACCTGCTCAATGAAGGACGACGCACTGCCGCCGGACCCGGAAGGCCAGAACGACGACCGGGCGAAGTGGGCAGGGGTGGCGCTCGATGCTTTTCAGTCCGAGACAGGAGCAGACGACTGCGACAAGTTGGGCGACCTGTTGGGCGACCTCATGCACTGGTGCGACCGCAACAATCAAGAGTTTGAGTGGGCGCTTGACCGAGCCCGTGAGTATTATCGCCAGGAGACGCTATCAGAGCCGGACGACGATCCAATGGACGTAGCCTCAACCGTTTGCCCCGAGGCCGTGAGGGGAAGCGCAGCCTGGGAAGCCAGCGGGCGGGAGCCGATGAGCATTTCTCCTCTTGAGGTATTGCTTCTAGCCGAGAAGGCTGGGGTGAAGCGTTGAGGGCTAAGAGATGGCACGACCTCATCTTGGCGGGCTTTCTGATAGCGGCACTGGTTGAGCTTTTTATCCTTCCAGTGTGCAAGATCGTCATCGGTCATGCGGTATTGCCGATGGTGCAACGTTAACGATTCACTATGGGGAAGAGAACAGAGGAGGAGTGCAACTATGGGATGGGATGGAGCGCACGACCGCAGAAAGTGGCTAGAAGCGCAGAAAACAAAGACTTGGCCTTACGGTGAAAACACTTGCTCGTATCGCAAGCACCACGCGCACGGCCAGGAGGATTGGTTCATTGTTGACGTGAAAGCGCCGGATGGATCGTTGGTCGAATCGTTTATCGCCGTGACCTTGTGGGATGGGGGGTACAAGAAGGACATGAGCGAATCGATGGGTCCGTACTGCTACGGCTGCCCTATCGAGTGGCTTGATGAAGTGCCGGAGCCGCCGCATCACCCGGATTACAACTGGCGCGACCGCCGCAGGAAGATCGAAGCGGACAGGCTGGAAGCAGGGGCATTGCTCTCTATGGGGAAGTAGGAGACTATCAGTTATCGGCAACAGCCGATGGAGGAATGGGGATGATTTTTCCAACACTGCACATGAACGGAACGAGCAAGCAACAATTGCTCGATGACTGTTGCGACATGGGCCATGCGCTCAATGCCGCAATGGAGAAGATGATCGAGAACGGTCCCAATGGCAGGGACTACTACCCTCAAGGCGACCAAGCCTTTGCTCAGGCCCGGAAAGAGCACATGGACCGCATCGCAAAGATTCACGCCGTTAAGGCTGAGATCGACCAGATTGCAGAGCACATTGCGGACGCGGAAGGAGGCCGATAGTGGTAAAAATCGGTAGGCGTTACGAGGAGATTGAGCGGCGCTACCCTCTGCTAATCGCGGCGATGAAGTGGGCGGCCATTCTCTCGACGACCGAGGCCGTAGACTGCATCAAGGCAATTCAGGAGGAGCGCGGCAGCGGAGAGGCCGTGCAGCACTTTGGAGGCCCGGTGGCAGTGTTTGAGGGCGCGATGCGGTGCCGGAAGTGGGCGAAGCAGCTTCGCCAGGGAAGGAGGGCAATTTGAGGAGCCCTGATTTCATCATTAAGATCGCAGCCGACAGCATAGATCGGTTGCGGCGTTCTGACGTGGAGCGCGTTCTGGAAAATTGCTCTGACGTGGAATTGGGTCCGACCGCAAAGTGGATTGTCGAGAACCGGGCGGATTTGGCCGTCAAAGTAGAAGACGAAGTGGCCTACCAGGAGGCACAGCGGTTTTCTCCGCATCGGCCAGCCTAAGCAGGGGCCTTGAATCTAAGGCCCACTCACTTCATTATGGGGATGGAGGCAGTCAATGAGAGCAACGGCACACAACACGAGAGGAGCCTGCCAGCGATGCGGCAAGGTAGGCTGTTTTGTTATGGCCGTAGCCTTCCAAGGAGACGGGACAGCAACCTTCCGTCACCTGTGCGCCAGTTGTGAGCGGATGGAGAAACACAAGAACGAGCCGCACCTGTTCATCGGGATCGAGTGGGTATTCATCGGGACGCCTGAGCCGGAGGAAGAGATCGAAGCGGAGCCGGTAGAAGTCTACAGCCCGCAAATGTGTTTGTTTTAATCGCGGCCCAGCCGCAGGAGGAGGGAAGAATGGAGACATGCCCACAATGTGAAGGAACGCCGGACCTGTGCAACGGCTATTGTGAAGGAACCGGCAAAGTGACGACCAGCCATGCGGCAGAGTGGCATCGGCAGAATGATGAACCGAAGGCAGGGAAGACACTGGCCGACTTCGCCCACAGCGGGAAGCTCTTCAAGCGCCCGATGCACGCCAACCCGCACGGATTTACGGCAGGCAGTGACAGCCTGAAAGAGATCCGCACATCGACATGGGGCGACCAGATCAACATTTGCTCAGACTTCCCACGGCTGACCCGCGAAGACCTCACGGCGACCGACTGGGAAGAAGTAACACTCCCTAAAGAAGTCGAGGAGTACAGGAATTTCGGCGCGAACAACACCACGAACACCGGAGCCGACGGCCTGTTACCGGCGCTCAGTTAGTCCAAAATTTGGACTCGTGGCTTCTGGTGTTCTGGTGTCGTGGAATCTTCCAGAGCGCCGGGAGCCTTCTTTTTGCGGCGAGATCCGAAGGACAGGACGGCCGTCGGAAGCCCCAGGCCGGCGGGAGGGAAGGCAGGATTTAAGCCGCAGGGCAGGGGGATTGCAAACGCCAGGAACCGCGTTACAGTGAAGGAGTGGCAAGAGCCACAGGAGGAAAGATGGAAGCCTATTACAACGTGTTTGTTCGCAACTGGTGGAGGCGCACGGCAACCGGAAGGGAGCCAGGGGTGGGGAAGAAAACTTACCTCAGGAAGCACGTCACATACTCCGACGCCCGCGCGATCTGCAAGCAGTACAACGACACCCACGAACCCGGCTACCTCAGCCGCAAAGCGGAATTTGAGGAAGCCTAACCACAGCGCGGAGCCAGCGCACAACCAACGGAGAAGAGGACAACATGAGCGAATACACCGAACAGGCAGAGAATTTCTTAAAGGCGCATGGGCTGGAATTTCGGTCTGTGCTTGTGGGCGACGACTGCCCGAAGTTTTGCGAAGACGCCCAGGCAGGCCGGGACATGGACAAGGTAAACACCTTCCCCCGGAAGAGCCACATTCACGGCAAGCACTACCGCTGCACGATCAGCGGCACCGATCGCGGGCACGTTGACTTTGACTTCTGGAATAGCTACGCGGACGAGGAATTTAACGCGCTCGGCTCGCCGGAATATCGGAAGGCGCAACAGGAAGGCCGGTTTGCGGTGGGGCTGTACAAGTACGGTCGCATCAAACGGCCAGTGACGCCAGAGAACGCGGGCCTGTCTGCGTGGATGAATGGACCCAAGAAGACCCCGGAAGCCTACGACCTCCTAGCCTGCATCGAGAAGAACGAGCCCGGCACGTTCAAGGACTTTTGCGGCGATTTCGGATACTCTGACGACTCAATGAAGGCGTTCGACGTGTACCGCGCCGTGCAGGAGGAGTACGCCAAGTTCCGGCGCTTCTTCACAGCCGAAGAGATCGCCGAGGCGCAAGAAATATCGTAGCGCAACCCGCGACGGTGGGCAGCGCAGGCGGTAGGAGACTTGGGAAAGGACTCGCGGCCCGAACTGCCAAAGCATCGGCACTAGGACAAACCGATTGGAGCGCCCTACTCGGCCGAGAGGTTTCCTACTGCCTACCCTGCCCACTGACCGATAACCGGCGCAAGCCGCAACCGAAGGAAGGAGCACGAGAGAATGAAGAGCTTTTATGTGTCAATGTCTTACGACCTGCTTCACGTCTATATCGAGTACAAGGCAGAGAGCGACAAAGCAGTGAGGCAGTACCTAGAGCGGCAATACCTGAGAAATGGAATTTGGAAGCTGCCCTGGTGCGCGATCTACACGGTATTACCAGCCAACGAGCCGGAGCGGATCATCGTAAAGGCTCAATGCGGAACGATCTACGAGGAGCCGGAAGAAATCGCGGCCCGGTAGACGGCCCCAGCCGCCAAGCCCCGCAGGGAAGGCGAGAGAGGCACTCAAAGGAAAGCGAGGAAAGCAAATGGACAGATACGAGAAGCGGCTTTTTATCGAAGACCTGTGTGACAGCATCAAGTTAACGGTAGTTGATTCAATCTCGAAGATGCCAGAAGAGTGGGACGGTTTCGAGCTTCGAGAACTCATCGCAGAGAAGGCTACGCAATCGGCGGGATGGTTGAACAAGCCAGAGAACAGGAAGCGCCGGAAAGACTACCGAAACACAGTCATTGTCAGGAACCTTTAACCAGGCTCGGGTATCGTTGCACCACCCCACCACAGGCACCGATACCCACCCACCCCTATACTAAATTCCCCTAATCTCTACTGCCCTTCCCCATACAAGAATCCCCCTACCCCCAGCCTCACCCCTTCAGCGCCAGCCCCACCTGAGCCAACCTAAAGCCCAAAACATCCACGAAACAGCCAGCGCAGCGGCCCAAGCCAACACGAACACGGAGCCAGGGACGCGAAAGAGACGCGGCGGTAATCTCGTCTCGCCGTCCTCCAGCGCCCTCTTAGATGGCGCAATAGTGCCAATTGTATCGAGGTATCAAGATGCGTTGATGAGTGTGTTAGACTCGCCGACGGTACTATGTGTCCAACCCTAGTGGTACTATGTGTCCATGTACAAACAGGTGATGGCATTTGAGTGTAGGTGTGATTTGTGCGGGCATCGTTGGATAAGTGAGGCGAAGCCGGTCAGGTGCGCGAAGTGTAAGAGCCGCATCTGGAACTGTGACGATAAGACCGTTGATCCCGTGGTCGTAGAGTCGCGGAGTCCTGGAGCCGTGGTCTCAAAGGAAGAGAAACCGAAACCGATAATCATTCAAGAGGAAGCGAAACCAGCGGCCAGGTCGAGCGGCTGCTTGAAGTGTGGCGCGTTGGGTGGCGTCCACATGAAAGGCTGCAAGTAGGGGTATTGAACCCTTAGCGGTTTGGGGCGATAGTTGAGGCATGGAGGAAGTATGCACAGCCCACACAAATACACGGCAGTTGATTACATGGGCCACCGTCCCGGCCTCTGCGATATTTGCAATGAAGCGGAGGGCGCACCCATCCACGTTTACACCTTCGCCGGCCTTGAAACCTGCGACCAGGACAGGGAAGCAGCCTTAGCCATTAGCCAGCGCGAGGAGATGGAGACGCGCCTACGGTCTACCAGAGGCGATATTTCGGCCCGATCTGGCAAGATGGAGCGGCACAGCCCGCTATTCTTCGGGACGGGAGACAACCCGCTGCTTTGGTAGCGTACCGATGTATTAACTGTCGGCATAGTTGCGTTAGCTTTGCCGATGCGGTCCCGGCCTGCGGCTGGTGTGGGTCTGGACCTATCTTTCAGAGAGTGGAGCACAGAGAGCCAGCAGAATGACAACCGCAAGAGGAGGCAGGAGCAATGCACATGATGGAGCGGATTTTAACGAACGCCATCAACGCCGGATTCGTGGGGATGATTCCGGCAACCGTGGGAGCCGTGGAGCAAGAGACGCGGTATCAACAGGAGCTCGACCGGCAGGAAGAGCAATTCAGGCAGGAGCAGGCACAGCGAGCGCGGCGCCGGATACTGCGGCTTGGCTGCGAATAGGCGCCACCGTCACGGACTGGGGTCAGCTTCGGCTGGCCCCTTGCCGTCAGGAGGAAACAGGGACACAGTAAGAGGAGAGGAGAAACAACCGATGAGCAACTTGGCAACGATCACCCACACACACCTTTATGCAGTAGTCATGCCACCGGCAGGGTACAAAGACGATGTGGATTTCCAGCTTCGCACCCTCGCCCACAAAGAAGAGGCACTTGCACGGCAAGCGAGAGACCAGCGGCGGAACCTCGACGCCCAGACCCACGCCGACAGAGCGATTCGTTACCACCTGGAAGCGGAAGGCCGTTACGCGCCGACGATTCAACCAAGGCGGATAGTGGCTGATCTCCCGGCAGGAGAGAAGATAGCGATTGCGTTCTTTACCTTCACGGCAGCTTGCGGCCTGTTCGGCTGGCTGGCAGGTATTCTGTAGGACAACGGCACGGCACCGGCGAACCCGGAGGAGATGAGGAGACATGGAAGCAGCGGAGAGAATAGGGAAACTGGTAGCGGCTCGATGCTTCAAAGAGCGCGGCAACCATTCACAGGCCCACTTGCTACAGGTAGAACTGGCGGGCTGGTGTCAGGTAGCGGCAGAGCTAGCCTTGAGAGTGGCAGACAACGCGCACACGGCGGCCCTGATGGAACCCAGCGACCGGCAGGACTGCGAGACCTCAGAAGTGACGGAAGAGGCGAAAGCAGCTAACCGGGCGATGATAGCGGAGATGGAGCAGGACGGCGGCAGGACGCGGATCGGCAACACTCCAAGTTGTGATCTATGCGGAGAGCAGCACAGCGAGGAGCGGTCATGCGAGGAGCGTACAGCGATCGTCAACACGCCACGGTTTAAGGCAACCCATCGCGGTCAGGTTATAGGTTGGTACGACACAGCCGCAGAGGCGGAGGCGGCAATAGACGCCGAAGCGGCAGGCTGCGACGAGTGCGGAGAGATCGACGGCCACGGCCCGGCCTGCTCCCTCAATCACGCCAACTTCGTCTAGCACTCCAGAATTTGGACTCACGCCCCCGGCTTCGGCTGGGGGCTTTCTTTTGCCCGGAACCCGGCCAGGGGCGGAACCGGCAGGGAACGAGGCACGACGTTGCCCCAGGACGCGCCGCCGCATCGGTGGACATACTACGGCACCCGGCAAACGCCAGCCGCAGGACGCCCACAGCCAGCCCCAGCCGCCAGCCCCGCAGGGAGGGAAGAGCAGAGCATCCAAGAGGAGAGAGGCATAAGGTAGGAGACGGCACCGCAGTACCACCCTGTTACATCGCACTTCCCCAGCCCAGCCAGCTATCGACGCCACCCGCCCGGCAGGCTGCACCGCTTTCAACCCGGCCCCCCGGCCCCTGCCCTGCCCGGCCCGCCCGCCCCGCGCCCCGCTCGACCGCCGCGCCGCCGCCGCCCCTCCTTCGACGCGCACAGGTGGGGGCAAGGGGGTCGGGTACCCCGTCGCCTTCGGCGACTATGTCCATCAGCACAAAACCGAGTTCTCATTTTTGATGTAGGCAGGAAATAGATTTGATTTTGAATTTGAGATTTTAATTTTCAATTCAAGAAAAGTGGGAGATTTTAAATTTAGCAGTTGCAGGGTATTGTGTTTTGTGAGTGTGGGTTGTATGGTTTGTGAGAGGGTAAGACGGGGGTGGGGATGGACATTGGGGTTCAGGAGTTGATTGATAATTTAGGAAAGATCGCGTTGGTGCGTCAGCATCCTACGGTGCTAGTGATTGTCCACAGTGAGGTTGACTTGGAGATGATGTCGTCAACGGGGGATTTTGTAATGAAGATGGGGATGTTGGATGTGGCGAAGCTGATGGTGGTAGACATACATACGCGGTTGAACGAGGAGAACGCGGAGATGTGCCGGAGGGCAGGGGAAGCGGCAGTGGCGGCTTTGGCGGTAAAACCAGGGAAGGCGAACTAGGGTATGAACAAGTTTCTGTGGCGGCTATTCGGGATTGAGGACGAAGAAGAGTTTGTCGACCTAAGCCGACGCGGGTTCTTGCGTGGGGTGGGAGCGGCAGCGGTTTTGGTGGCGGCTGGACCAAAATTTTTTCTTCCGCCGATTGGCGGGTGGAGCCCGGCGGTTGCGGAGCCTGTGTATCAGTTCGGGTTTCTGGAGTGGAAGGATTTGACTGCGGTTACCAACAACTACATCGTGCCGTTGCTGACAGACAATGTATTCAAGCCAAGCCCATTATTTACAAAGTTGAGGAGGTCGAACTGATATGGGGACAGAAGCGGAAGAGAAAGAACTGGCGGCTGCGCGGGAGCATTTAGGGTACTGGCAACGGGAGTTGCGGCTTGACCACGTAGACTTCGAGATTATCTTGATGGCGCCAGAAGACAACAACGGGAACCTGGGAGACTGCAAGCACTCGTTCGGCCGGCACAGGCAAAAGATTCGGTTGTACAATCCGGCAGACCGGACGGATAAAGACCGAGCGGTTTTCCGGCGCGATTTGGAAGTTGTGATTGTGCATGAGTTATTGCACACCAAGGAAATGCCGTGGCGGGATCACCCGAAGGTAGATGAGATTTTCGACAAAGACAAGTGGCTGGAGGGTCTACATGAGGACAGCCTGGACGCGGTGGCCGAGGCTCTTGTGCGGGCTCGGAGAGGGATGAGGAGGTAAGTATGGGGATGGAAATAATCGACAAGAGGGCGGAGAAGCGGGCGGCTGAGGCGGCTGCACCGAAAGAGCCAACGGTTTTGGAAATCTGCGAGGATCGCGCACAACGAGCGGCAGAGGCGATTGCGAACGGGGACATGGAGACAATCAACGCGGTAGCGGCTGAGTGCAAGAATCCGCCGTCGACGTATGGTGATGTCGTTCCGTTCAAGAAGACGGTGCGTGGCGAAGTGCAGATGTGGAAGAGTGTCGGGTACGTGGTGGCTTTTCTTCCTCTCGGGCAGAATCAGGTGTTGATGGTCCGAGCGGCGGGTTTGCGGTCGGACGGGATGCTGTTCACTGCGGACTACGCGATGCCTCCAGTGTGGGAGGATGGGACGGATTTCACGGGTGAGGCGCGGAAGCGGCTTGACACGTTCAAGGGGTGTTCGTGCGACAAACGGGGGAGGTGCAAGTTCCACGGCGAGGTATGTCCGGGGCCGGCCGGGCCTGGGCGGTGGCTGGAGGATGACATCAAGCGGTTACAGGCGATCCAGGGGCAGCAGTTGCCGGAGGCTGTCGAGGTGTTGATGCGTGCTGAGGCCAACAAGCCGAATATCATCGTGCCGGGGAGGGGATGATGGACAACCCAAAGATGACATTCTCGGGTTGGCGCGGGCCAAAGGAGCCAGTACGTGTCGTAATTCCAGAGGGAATGCTTCAAGTCGGTCGAGCGGCATACAACGCCTACGTAACGGCAGATAGAGGTGCGATATTTATTCTCGAAGCGGCCCTTCGCTGGCTGTCGGAGAACCCGGTGGTGCCGACACCAGAGCAGACTAAAAAACTTCTTGCCACGGTGCAGTTCGGGGCAGGAAGAGAAATTGATCCTCATTTGATCGAAAACTTATTGTTGGCGTGGCAGCGCCGCATGTTCCTCGCGCCCGAGCCGGAAGTTCCGGAGGCGATCAAAGATTTGCTGTACGCTGGCAATGGCTTGACGAGTGGCGACATTGATAAGAAAGTGATCGAAGCCTACCGCCGCGGCCAGAAAGCGGCCTGCCCAACTTGCGGCAACACCCTGGGATGCGTCTCGTGCTTCGATGAAGCCAAAACGCCGACGGCGGAAAAGGCGGCGCAAAGATGAAAGCCCACCTTGGAAATTTATGGCGTGAGAGGGCAGACGAAATACTCTGTCTCGGGAAGTACCGTCGATCCCTGATGGCGTTGAAAGTTACGCTATGGGAACTTCAAAGCCTGTTCGTGGAGAGGTAGCCTTGAAACTCTATTTCTTCGGGTCAGAGATGGTTTCGCAATCGGCGTATCTTGAGATCGAAATTCTCTACCCGCAAGAGTTAGAATACCTTCGGAACATTGAAGCGCACATGCTTGCGGTCATCAACGAGTTTGGGATACCGGGGTTGGCCGCTCCACAGATCGGGTTTCCGATTCAGATGGTAGTGGTGAGGTTATCGGGAGGGAAGCGGTTGACGCTTTTGAATCCTCATATCGAGAGGATGTACGGAGCGGAGACAGAATATCCCGAAGGCTGCATAAGTTGCCCTCCAGGCGGAAACCGATGCCCTACGGCGAGGATGCAATTCATCAACGTAATAGGGAGTTCGATCGAAGAGCCGGCAGTTGTGAAAGACTGGCATTTCTCCAGCAGGGATGCGAGGGTGGTGCAGCATGAAGTAGATCACTTGGCGGGGACATTCTTTGTAGACAGAGCGAGTGTGGTGGAGAAGTCGAAGGTGTTGGATCAGTTCCACCAGTGGAAGCACACATTCAAACAGAATGGGAGTCCAAATTTTGGACTCACACGAGGAGGACACAATGGCAGAGCAACCACCAGTACCCAGGCGCAGCATTCCCGAACAGTCACCGCTTGAGGGTGGAACAGTCATTTGCGGCGGCTGTGGTAAGGCAATGACCATGACGGTCAAGATGGGGCGCCGTGGCGTCGACTCATTGCGCTACGAGTGTTTCAACGAAGAGCGCGGGTGCTCCTACGGCTTTGACCGGAAGGTGTACGTGAGCAACACGGAGATGAAGGGGATACGGAAGGACGGGACCGAAGTCAAGGTTCCCGAAGCGAGGGTGTGATGGGTACATGCTCTGCCTGCGGAACACGAATCGAACTTGGGTCTTCGATAACCAAAGGGTGCAAAGAGTGCTTCTTTGGATATTTGAAGCTGCGAGAGGCTGCTAAGGAGTCTGGGGGGAAGGTATACCCGTTGGCGCCTTGGGTTGGGAAAGTGAAAGATAAGTGGGAAAGTTTTTTGTCGAGGTGGAGTTAAATGAACCAGACGTGGATGAAGGGGACAGTTATCGAGTATCACGGAGAAAAGTTCGTGGCGGCCGATGACGAGATCCTTGGATTGCTTGAAGAGGCAACGATCTTTGAGAGAGGGGGATCGGCGAGTCTCCACGAGGCATTCAGGGTGGCAATAGGGTGCGGGAGACTAATTCCTCACTTTTTGACAGAGAGGGTATGATTATGGGTACGAACATCGGACCTGACATTAAGTACAAGTGCAACAACGATTGCAGCCAGATGGGTTGCCCTGGACACACTATGCGAATGGACGACAGCCGCTCAAGTGATGTGATTTCATTTGTGATGGACGGAGACCCTCTCATCTATCTCGATGAAAACCAGTGGAAGGCCATGCAGGACGCCGAGAAAGAACATGCCAAGAAATACAACTGGAATCTCGACATTCTAAAAAGTTCGCTAGTGGAGGGGATATGAACCAGATACTCAGCGGCCTAGCCGGGGCGGTGATCCTCGCAGCGGCCTACGCAACCTTTGTGTTGGCTCGAAGGATCGGCGCTGGCGCCAAGCAATTGACGGCGGCCTTGAACGGGATACCAAAGTTGGTGAAGTCTCAGCAAGAGGTCGCCGTGGCCTTGCATCGCTTCTCGGGGGAGTTGGAGTTCCTTCGGACAGCCATGATCGGAGGGACGCCAGAGGCAGAGCCAGGGGAAGCAGCCAACCCTACAGCGCAGCCGAGGCCGAGGGGTGGACCGATTCCATCATTCCCTCAGTGGCAGCCTTTCGTAGCGTCTCCGGCTGATGTTCCTGATGCGGCGGTGGAGGATACCGAAGTGATCGACACCTCCGACGAAGATTTTGTCCAGCAAGAGCAGATCGAGGAAATCCGCGGCCAAGGGTTCGCGGCTGGACCCGAGGCTGACCCGATGGAAAATCCGCCGGGGGTAACAGCAAACGTATGAGCCCAGCCATTTCAAGACGGCCGGCAGCGAGAGACGCCCGTCACCTCATGCGCTACATTAAGGCGAAGGGTGGGATGGCACCTGCGGCCATTGCTAAGTCGGAAAAAGTGTCTCTTTCGACGGTAGTGGAATCGATCAAGTCGATCGAGGTGTACGAACAGCAGAACACTGAGGGACAGTTGCAGTTGGCTGTGCGGGATCTGGTAATCTCGACCATCCCGCAGGCGAAAGAGACCCTGCACGGCTTGCTGACCGCTACGGAAGTGGTGATGAAAAAGAACCTCAAGACCGGCAAGGATGAGTATGTGACGGTCGACGACAAGACGACGCGGCTTGAGGGAACCCGTCTTGTGCGGGATTTGGTGATAGGGATGCAGCCGAAGGGGCCGGGGGTAGCTGTCCAAGTGAACAATAACAATCAACCAACAGTGAACCTTGGAACAACTGAAACTACGGAAGAGAGGATGAAACGCCTTCGTGCTCAAGCTCAGGCTTTCAACTTGCTTCCCCCACAAGTGACGGCAGTTCCTCAGCATATAGATGAGGGTGAGGATTCTCCCGACGACGAACACGATGAGGATGACGACGAAGAGGGCGAGTAAATGGGAATCCGTCGCGCAAATCCTCACTTAGAAGAAATTATTGAGGTGTTGGACCTCCATCTCCAAAAGTACAGTGGCGATCAAGCGAAGGCCCGCGAGTATCTTTCTAAAGATGACAATGCTTGGATAGATGCAGAGATACTCCACTGCATGACTGAGCGACGTTACTTCCTATCCAACTACTATGCCATCAAAACTGAGGACCGCGGCTTCACCGGGTTGTACCCGTTTTGGGATTCGCAGGAGATTCTGCATGACGAATTCCGCCGGCTGGAGAAGCAGTTTGGACGCGTAAAAGCAATCGTCAACAAGGCTCGACAGATGGGGGGCAGCACGTATGTCTCAGGGGAAGTCTTCGCGGCAACAATCTTCAGTGAGCATGTAAACTCCATCGTCGTAGCTCAGGACGCCGATGTGACCCGGTACATCCTCGATATGTACGCAGCGGCTCTTGACTTTTTACCGTGGTGGATGCGTCCCCGAATTCGCTATCAAGAGGCCGGAAAATTCATCGACTTTGATGAGAAAGACGAAACCCTGCGAATCACTCGCCCAGGACTGAAGACGCGCATCTACGGAGACAACGGGAACAAGCCGACCGGAGTGGGGAGGTCTAAAACTTTCGCAAGAGCCCACCTCGACGAGTTGCCGTTCTGGACCGATCCAAGCCAACTTACTAAAGCACTATTCCCAACCTTCAACTCCCCCGACGGCTTCTATGTAATGATTTCAACCCCTAAGGGGCGTAATAATCCTTGGCACAATATGTGGCGTAAAGCGGAAGCTGGAGACATTGACTGGAACCCGGTCTATATTCCGTTTTACAGGCGCGAAAAGACGTACTCTCTGCCGATTCCCAAAGGCGAAGTCTTTACGTTGACGAAGGACGAGGAAGAGATAAAATACCTCGTTCTCAAAAAAGACGGCTTCGCGATGAAGAACGAAGTCTTCAACTGGCGCCGGAAGAGGATTCAGGAATTCATCGCTAACGATGGCGACGACAAAATGTTCAATCAGGAATACAGCCTTACCGCAGAGGAGTCTTTCCAGACCTCCGCAGTCACCGCATATCCGTTGGGCATCATCAACAAGCTGATGAAACGAGTGCTGAACCCGAAGTGGATTGGGGAGATCAGTTACGACTTCGACGCTGGCCGGCCGAAGGTGATGGTCCGCGAAGTGGAGCCGACTGCCGACTTGGAGTATCCAAAGCACCACAACCGCTTCAGTGTATGGAAGCGTGAGCGGCCAGGCGCGGTCTATGTCGTAGGGGTGGACGTGAGCCTTGGAAACGACGGCGGCGACTTCTCATCAGTCACGGTAATCGACATATCTCTAGACCTGCCGAAGGATGAAGTGGTGGCAGTGTGGCACGGCTATATTGATCCCGAGTCGCTGGCTGATGTAACTCTAGCAATTTGCTGGATGTACAACGAGGCTCTGGCGGCCGTGGAAGTAAATTCGATGGGCATGGTGACGAACAACAAGTTGGTCCGCCAGTACGAGTACGAGAACATCTATCGGTACAAGCACCTCGACAAACTGACTCATTGGATGACCGACATTATCGGCTTTTGGACGAATGACAAGACCAAGCGGGCCTTGATGTCGAAGATGTCGAAGACGCTGATTGATGACTTGCTCAACATTCCAGACAAATTCACCGTCGACGAGTTTTATGATTTCACTGAAGATGGAGCCGAGGGAGACGGGGCTAGGGACGACCTTATGATGAGTCTTCACATCGCTCTTTACTGCGGCCACGAGGCTGAGTACCGCGAGATGCGGGAGGGGACCAGCAAGCAGGAATCGACAAAGCAGCAGAATGAATTCAAAATCCTCGACCGATTCGGTACAATCATTCAGACGACGAACTCGCAGCATGAAGCGGAGCGAGTGTCGAAGAAGAACATCGGAAGCAGTATCGTGAGGACGGCGGGGGCGACCGCTACAGTCAACCTGAAGGGATTGGGGGAAAGGAAAGTACCTAGCGATTTTCAGAATAGCGAGTACAGCCCTGTGTTTGACGGCAATGGGACGGCTTCGCGCATGTACGAGGACGGGATCGATCCGGAGCTGATAACTCCAGAGGCGATAGCCCAGTACGAGGCGGATCAGGCGGAACTGGACTCGGATGACGAGAATTCATGGCTTTATCAGTGAAAAAGGAGGAAACAATGGAAAATCAAATGAAGGTCTGTTTTATCACGCTGGATCAGTACAACAGGATTTGGGCGAAGTTACAGCCACAGGAGAGGTTCGTTGTGGAGATGCCAACACTGGGCCTGATGCACAGAAAGGCAAACGCGCTTCTCATTGTCGGGAAGCAGGAAGATTTCATTGCAGACGTGAAGACGGTCATTCGACCAGATTGGTTGGCGTAAACATGGACGTATCAAGAAGGAAGTTCTTCGGAGTAGGAGCAACAGTAATGGCGGCAGCAGCTATCCCGGCAGTAGCAGCCGAGAAGCCTGCGGACGAGGCCGTAGGGCCGATGATGTTTGAACATACCTGCGACAGAGGAGCATCGCGACTGACGCCTGAAGAGGTGACGGAGATTCAGAAGGAGGCTCCGTGGATGTATCGAGGCTGCGGAACACGCTTTCGGTGGTGGTTTGGAATGCCGGTGATCTGCCCGAACTGCGGCTGGCACTATGTGTTCACAATCGAAGATGTGAAGACCAACTTTTACAAGCGGGTTCAGTAGTCCAAATTTTGGAGCCGAGGAGGGGTTATGGAATGGGTGAAGCGTAGAGTATTCCAGTTTCAAAAAAAAGACCCGTGCCACACGGAGATTGAGCATGTATGTTTCTTCAGGCTCCGCAGCGACGGGACGATGTGGTATCAGGTGTCGCGGCTCTCAATGGCCGAAATGATTCATCGGCTTCCCGGCGGGTGGCTACATGATAAGTGGAAGCGGTTCTTGGCAGAGGAAACAAAAGTTCCGAAGGTAACAGTCGAAGAGTTCGATAGAGAGTTCGAGGCTTGCATGAACCGTATGCGCGGCGTCGAGGTCGAGTTGATGTTCAAAAACACGTAGTCCAAATTTTGGAGTAAGGGGAGGAGAAAGATGCCAGCATTCAAGACGGAATTTAGCTGTCCGAAGTGCAAGCGTGAAACGGGGCAGTCGAACCAGATTTCAGCCGCCGAGGGAAGGTTGACGTGCCCGGCCAACTCGAATCATCGGTGGGACGACACCGCGGCCTTCTACGCAGACGGGCCTCAAATGGAGTTCAAGGTAGGGCCGGCCAAGTTCCCACCTGTTGAGGGGCAGACGCCGATCACCCTGAAGATACCCTTGCGGATCAAGACCGATCTATCCGCTCAGTGGGGGAGTGACGAGGCAGTTTCGGCCAGGGTAGCCGACATCCTTTTACAGATGGCCGAGGGCGAAGTGATGATCCTTGGGATGACAGACAAAGGGCGTCTGTTTGACCGCCTTGGACAGAAGTTCTCAAATTCCAGTGAACTTGTTGGCATAGTCTATGCGAAGATGTGTGAAGTAGACGAAGCCAAGGGTGAGCGGGACGCAGCCGTAGAAGACCTAAAGGCTTACGAGTCGAGGTCGCCGGGGAGGGTTATCGTGGATTTGGGAGACCAGTTCGCAACCGCTCAGGCGAAGGCTAAGGATGCGGAGACCCCACTCAAGCTCTGGATCGAAGAGCGGACACGGATGGCACTTCAAGAGAACTGGTTTTGATAGGAACTCCAATGACGCTGGACGATTTTCCCGAGATAAGGCAGAAGCCGAGCGAGGAAGATAAGCGGACCTCCTCACGAGCCGAGTATTACATCCAACTCAACAACTGGTGCGATTCGGTTGTAGAGGAGGGGATAGCACTCCAGCAGGACGTTCCTGAACTCAAGGACATCTCTAACGCCCTCGACTATCTGGTAGGGATGCAGTGGAAGGATGCAATGCCTTCCTACCGGGCGAAGCCGGTCTCGAACGAGTTCTTATCGATGTTCTGGGAGACGGTTGGGCTCATCACGGACATCCGGCCCACCTCGCACATCGTCGACATCTCCAACGACGGCAAGTATTCCGAGATTCAGAAAATCCTCAACAACTTGAATAAGGGCTGGGTATCGACCTCCGGGTACGAGCGCCGGATGGCGTTCTGCATCATGTGGGCGATGTTCACTTCGGCGCCGGCCATGCTGTACTATAACCCGTTCGCCAGGGGAGACAGCGGCGATCCCGAAGACGGCGACTTGACCCTTGAGGCTCTGCCGCCAAGCTCGATTCTGCGGTTGGGGATGGGTGAAGACCTTCAGGAAGACGAGTGCGTAGTCTATCGCAAGATGCGGACGCTAGCGTGGATCAAGCGGGCCTACCCGACGATGGGCAAGTATGTTCAGGCCGAGGAGACCAAGAGCCGGTACACGGTCGACGTACAGAGTCCGATGGGCGTATCGCCGCAGTTGTACCCACCGCTATCGCCGGGCATGAAGCGGCTTTTAGGGGCAGGTGACAAACAATCCTACGAGAGCAACTTCCCCCAGGCCGAAGTGCAGCAGTTTCACCGGAAAGACGACTCGATCAATGAGGGTCGAGACAAGATTTGGATGGGTCCAAAGGGCGCACCTTGGGGATACTGGGTCGAGCCGGGGAAGAAGTTGTACCCCAGAGGCCGCTTATTCATCCGGGCCAACCGGGTCACCCTGTACGACCAGCCAAACCCCTACTTCCATCGGAAGAAGCCGTTCGCCTCTCTTGGGTTGTACGGAGTGCCGTGGCAGCAGTACGCGATGAGCGTAGTGAAGCCTTGGATGAGCCAGCAGGACATCTTGAATCAGATGATGGCTGGGATGCTCCAGACGGTAAAGAAGGCGATCAACCCTGCCTTGATGGCGGCCAAGTCAGCTATCAATCCAGCCGCGATGAAGGCGATCGACAGTTCCAAGCCGGGGTTGAAGATCACCTACAGCCAGAACGCGCCACATCCCCCAACGTGGCAGACGCCTCCAGTTCTGCCAACCTACGTCCTGCAAATCTACACGCAGATTCTCCAATCGATGAAGCAGAGTTCTGGAGCCGCGGCAATCGGGGATGCGCTCGGGAAGAAGCAGGTTCCTTCAGGAGACTCTCTCGACAAGATTCAGATGGCGAAGAACACCCCGATCCGGGTCATGGGCCGCAGCGTGGAATGGTTTGCCGACGACATTGGTCAACAGTGGTGCGCTGACGCCTTGCAGTTCTACAGCGCCGAGCGCCGGATGGAGTTGCTGGGCATGGCCGGTCTCACGAAGGAAGACATGGACGACAGGCCAGGTTCGCTCATCCCTGATGGAATCCAGTCAGAGGCATTCGTAAGGCGCTACCACTATCGCACGGAGCGCGGAACCCTACTCCACGTCGAGCAGCAGGAGCGTGTTCCGATTGCGTTCGCTCTACGCAAGGGACGCGACCTATCTCGGAAGCAGGTATTCAAGATCCTCAAGTGGAATATCGACCAACAGGCCAACGATGAAGAGTTGAAGGCTGAGGCCGCGGCAATGGCTCAGGCCCAAGCCGGCGCACCACCGAAAGCGGGGCATAAGTGATGGCCGATTCAGAAATGAGCAAAAAGATAGCCGAGCAGGACATCCCGAGAATCCTTGCCGCGATTAAGAATGGGGTTGATTCCAAACAGTATTGGACATTGACGATCAAAGGCACTGACAACGGCGGGATCATCGACATTCGGCTAGTGAAAGAGCAGAGCTTCAAGTAGTAATTTTGCAGGCGTGTTAAGAAATCGCTTGACGAAGCACGGACTGCGGATAATGATTCTCACAGGGCAAGAGTAGCGGTTACCGAGAAATCGGAGAGGCCGCAGCAGCCGCGCAAGGGAGAAATCCTGAGTGCGGCTTTTCTTTTGTCCGAGAGGCCCCAAATCTTTCCTGGGGGCAACCTCAGCGGTGGAGGCCGCCGGCCGAGCGATCGGTCGCAATAAAAAACCCAGGGGGCAACCCCGGAAAGGACTACACCATGGCACGCAAAAAGGGCCGCAAGGGTGGACGGAAGCACGGCCGCAAGTAGTTCGCGGCAGTCAGCAGTAAACGGGGGGCGTTAACAGCGCCCCTCCATCACACCTCAAGGGGAGCATCCAATGAAGAAGTCAGGCATGGCCGAGAACATCGAGCAGGGCCACTACCTTGCTACCCCAAGCCCAAAATTGGGCAAGGGAACCTTCGATCAGGTGGGGACTTTCATAGACGAAGGCGAAATGACAACCACCACGCCAAAGGGCACGAGCGTCAACGTGAAGACCGGCAAGCTCCAGAACAACGAGAACGGATTCTAGTCCATGCCTCCAATGACACAGCCGCCGATGGCGCCGGATGTTCAAGCCCAGATGGGTGCTGGACCGCAGTTTGGGGCGGGCGTTGGTCAGGCGCAGCAGCAGATGGGGAAGAATCCGATTGAGCTTGCCGTGGGCACCGTGGAGAAAATCCTCAACGGGATTCAGGATGAAGCGATGCGCCCCTTCATTCAGAAGGCACTCGCCACCCTCAAGGTAGGTTTGGCGCAAGCACAGCAAAAACAACCACAGTCGGCCGGTATGGGGGCACCGCCTCCAGGTGGAGGCCCACCTCAGATACCGACGCCACCGACTCCGGGGCAGATGCCGGGGTAGGCAACGATAACAGGTAAGCAGTCGGAAACGGCGATCTTATCCCGAGCTTCGCGGAACCCGAAAGGGAAGCGAGGAAGGAAGTTAGATGGCAGTCCAAACGTGGGAAGAAATTGTATCGGCAGCGCAGCTTAGTGCTGATGAACGCAAGCTCCTTGACAACATCGTGCAGAAAGTCCCCGAGTTCAAAGATGGGCGGCTTCGGCAAGCGGACTACAGCCGGAAACTGACTGAGTTGCAGACGCAAGAGAAGGAATACACAGAAGCTCTTGCATACAACCAGAAGATGAAGGTGTGGGCTGACGAAAAGGTTCCGATCTGGGAATCCCTTGTAGAGCAAGGGGTGATCGACGAGGAATCGAAACCGTTATGGCCTGAAGAGAAGGCCAGGCTTGCAGCAGAACTTGAAGCGGCTAAGAAGGCAGCAGTTGGAGGCGAGATGGACCCGGCAGAGTTGGACAAGCGAGTGAAGGAAATCGTGGTGGCATCGGGCTTGAGCCTGAACGCCGAGCAATATCGAAACCTCTACGCCAGCGAGGGAAAGAAGTTGGTGGAAGAGACGATCAACGCCAAGTACACGGAGTTCGAGAAGAACTTCAACGAAAAGACGATTCCATTCACGACCGGATTCGCAACGTCCATGGCGATCATGGCGAACAAGTTTGAGAAGGAAACCGGGAAAGAGTTCACCGACGAAGATCAGAAGGCAGTATTCGATCTGATGTCGAAGGAGAAGGACTTCAATCCCAGGACCGCCGTGGAGAAGTACATGGAACCAACAGTCCGCGAGAAGAAGACGGCGGCCGACATTGAGCGGCTGGCTGAGGAGCGGGCGAACAAGATCATTGCCGAGCGCGGCGGTTTGCCGGGCGGCGGCAGCGAGGGTCACTTCCCAACAGGCGAAGCAAGGGGCAGTCTGCAAAAGATGTTGGAGCAAAGCGCCAAGGAGGGTGAGGGCGACGTTGAATCACTCACCATGGCGGCGGCAAGAACAGCGGCGGCCGAACTTCGGAGTGTTGGCAAGTTTTAGGTGGTGAGGCAGGCGGGACGCCTTGAGTTCCCGCAACTGCAATTCTCCAAGGAAGCATGGGTCCATGCGGAGCCTGAAGGGATAGCAGGGATGAGTTGAACGGGAAGCCGAGAGGCCGAGCCTGTGAGACTAGGGCGACAACGGCGAAGGCCGCGGTAATCAAACATCTCTGGCCCAATAGGGCGCTCGACAAGGGCTCAACCCGAGTCGAAGAAAGCAAAGGGCTTATGCTTACGTGGAATGATCTCACGGGCAAAACGAACGATCATATCGTTCCGATCATCACCGACAACGTGTTCAAGTCTTCGCCGGTATTCACCCGCCTCCGCAAAAAGCGGAGATTCGCATTTCCCGGCGGCTTGACCATTCGCCATAACATCATGTACGCGCCGCTGAAGGGCGGGTTCTTCCAGCGCGGCCAAGCCTTTGACACCTCGGCAGTGCAGACGGACACGGCTCTTCAGTTCAACCTGAAGTACGCCTATGTGAACGTCACGCTGTATGGTGTGGATCAGGTTCTCAACCGCGGCGCAGAAGCCGCGATGAGTTACGTCTCCTCGAAGATGGTGAACGCTTCGGGCACGATGGCCCAGATCCTCGGCACCTCGGTCTTCGGTGACGGCCAGGGTACGCTGAACTCAACTCTTGAGTTGGATGGTTTATCGGCGGCTGTTGACAACGGCGTGAACTACGCAACTTATGGTGGCATCACCCGGTCGGACATCTCCAGCACAGCGAACACTGGCATCAACTCTTACTATGCGGCGCCATCGGCCTTTAACCTTTCTCAAATCCAGACAGCCTTTGGTGCGAGTTGGTTTGGGCAGGAGAAGCCGGACATGCTGCCGACCACGCAGCCGGTGTGGGATGCGTTCTGGAACAAGCTCCAGCCGCAGCAACGGTTCAACGACGAGACCTCCGACGTTCACGTTGGCTTCAAGTCGTTCAACTGGAACGGTGCGCAGGTGGTGGTTGACCAGTACCTCTCGGTCCTGGGCGGAACCTACACGATGTTTGGTCTCAACACCAACTACATCTACCTGTACGTCTCCGATGTGCCGAAGTACCAGTTTGGATTTACGGGCTGGAAGGAAGCGCAGAACACCGACGATGTGGCCGGACAGTATATGTTCGGTGGCAACATGGTTGTTGCCGCATCTCGCTTGATGTTCAGAGAGGCATTCACGGCCCTGTAATCGGCCTGATTGAGAGGACAAGACAATGGCATTTTTGAATTCGTCGAATCAACTTATCCAGATCGACACTGGGAACGCACTCACCTACTGCTACAACCCATCTTTGGGGCTCGGCGCGGTGGCTGCCTATTCGGGACTCGGGCAAATCCAGGTTCTCGGCCAGAGGTACGTGGGGTATTCCGCGGCATACACTTCCACGAATCCCTACGGATACCCGTCAGCCTCCAACCCGGCTGGCTCTCCGGCGGTCTACGTACAGGCGAAGTATCTGGCGACTTCGGCACTCTCGCTGGCAAACTGGCAGGCGGCCAATGCTCCGGCGCCTGTGTACTGGACAGACAACACGTTTACCACGGTCACCGGCATCACCACCGAAGCCTTGGGGGGAACGACTCTCGGGTTGAACTTCCCGGCCGGCTTTATGATGGTCAACTATGCCTCGGCGCCGAAGTTGACGCTGGCGCAGTTGCTTGGCGGGTATGTGTTGGTGCAGGTGGCCGGTTACCTCAAGGGAGCCTACATTTCAGGCACATCAGCCCCCGGTATCGGATCTTCGATCATCCCGGTAGCTGGCACCCTGAGCGCGAACTCACTTGCGGCCGGCACGGCCCCAACCTACCGTCCATTCGGCCGGCAACTCACAGCGTTGGTCAGCACCAACTACTGCGATGTCATGGTCGAGTCCGACAACTTCTAACCGGAGGGCAGCATGGGTTACGTAATCACGAAACAGCCCGACGGCGATGTAAGCTGGGGGAACCTAAACGGCGAGTTAGTGTCGCTGTCGGATTCCGTCTCGGATTACGCCACCGGAGGGTACGCAATCATCAGCGGGGAGACGGCGAATACCAACAACACGCCGCAACTCATCAACTGCGACCTCTGGCGCATCCTTACCCTTATCCCGGTTGGTGGGCAAGGCGGATTCCAGCCTGTTTGGAATCCCAACACGCAGAAGATGCAGGTGTACTGCAATGGATCACTAAACGGTCCAGACAACGAAGTAGCCAACGGTTATGACTTGTCGGGGTACGTGTTTCAGTTCTTCTTGTTCGGGTACTAAGCCCTTCGGGGCAATTACCGGGGGGCCGCTCTTTACCGGGCGGCCTTTCGTTTGTAGGAGGGTGTCATGTACGGATACGCATACGGGTTTCTTCCAATGCAGTTGCTTGACAGCTACGACGACGATGGCCCCTCTCTCGGAGAACACGTCTCAGAGACGAAGCGTGAAACAAAACAAGGCAAGAGCGACAGGGCGAAGAGTACCGCGGGCGCGATTGGAAGTTCCCTGAGTAGCATGGGAAAAGACGAATCCGACCGTGCATCGTCGATCTCGCAAAACATCCGTCCGGTCCAGTACCGCAAGGGTGGCAAGGTCCGCAAGACGGGCCGAGCCATCGTCCACAAGAATGAGCGTGTAATCCCTGCCAGCAAGCGCAAGAAGGCCGAGAAGGTCATGCGGAAGGCTGGGATGAGGCTCACGAATAAGAAGGGCCGGAAGTCTTCAGGGAGGTCGTAGCCTATGCCGTGGGGCAGCAAGGACGCCAAGAGGCACACAAAGAAGGCGAAGTTGCCTAAACATAAGCGGCAGTGGGCTCATGTGGCCGACTCGGTTCTTGAGAGGACAGGGGATGAAGGTGCCGCAGTACGGGCGGCAAATGGTGTCGTGAAGAAGTCTGGAAAGAAGCGAAAGTCAAAGCGGTCTAAGGGCCGCACGAAGGGAAGGTAGTCATGGCGAAGCGCGAGAAGGACGAGAAGCCCTCAGACGAAGCCAGGGAGCACAGCGTTGGTTTCTTGAAGAAGGCGGAGCGGTTGGCGGAGAAGAAGAGCAATCGCGGCAAAAAGCGCAGCAGTAAGGGTCGCGGAAAGGGGAGGTCGTAATGGCATCCAGAACCGTCAAGAAGGCGCTTCCCGATCGAGAGGAAGCAAGGACTTGGAAGGGCGGTACGGTGAAGCGGGCTCTTCCTGAGCGCGAGACAGCGAAGCCGAAGAAGCAGCGTGGAAAGGTGAAGCGGGCCTTGCCGGTATCGAGAACACGTTCGCGGTAGTCCAAAATTTGGAGTAAGACATGCCTGTTGTAATCACACAAAATCCGCAGTTCCCATATCAAGTCGGACCAAATGGGACGCAGGCATACGTCCAACAGCTCGGATTCAGACAAATGATAAATCAGGTCTGCGCTTGGAACCCAGACCTAGACCCGATGTGGGCCGGCCGTTTCATCAACGACGCCTACCGTGAGGTGATTGACAGCTACCAATGGTATGCCCTCAAGGTGCGCGGGAACATCAATATCCCCAAGATCACCACGACTGGGACTTGCATCCTCACAACCGGGAGCAACATCGTTCAAGGCATCGGAACAGCTTGGACAAACTCTCTCATCGGCTTTCAGTTCCGTGGCGGCTTTCAGGGGCCGTGGCGAACAATCAACAATGTCAACGCCATCACTCAGCAGTTGACGATCGACACGCCTTACGGTGGCGCCACTCGGACAGGGGGCTACCAATGTCAATGCGTGTACGCAATGCTCGGCGCCAACGTCAAATATCTCCTTCACGCGAGGAACCAAAATCAAGGATGGCCGATCGAAGTCAACGGCAACCAGGAAACGATCGACGCCTGGGATGTGTGGAGAGTATCTCTCGGGTGGACAACGTACTTCGCAACGCTTCCACCGACTCCCGACGGACAATTTCAGATCGAGATGTGGCCGACGCCTTATCAGCCGCAGGTGTTTCCTTTTGAAGCATACATTCAGCCACCAGACATGATGCTGGACAACGACTCGCCGGTATCCTTCATCCGTGCAGATGTGCTCGTGCGGAGAGCCATTGCCGATGCCAAGCTCTTTGGCGGCCGGCAGAGCAAATACTACGATCCACTCGTGGCCGGGCAGAAGATGAAAGAGTTCTACTCTACCCTTGAGCAGATGCAGAACGCCTCAAACATGCTTGACCAACAAGATGTTACCTGGCGGTACGGGGCGGAAGAGGGCCGCGTTGGATTCGGACCCGGTTCAACTTGGGTTCAGTCGCACGACGCCTAGCAGAATCCAGTGGCACTCATAGCCTCGGGGACGCATAATCATTCTGAGGAGTACAAGATGCCGTTTCAGAAGATGTATTGTGCGGACCCCGGATGCCGGTGGCACACAGAGAGCAAAGGTGGGGAGTTTGTGTTCTCGGCTGAGAGGGGAGGATTCTACTGCCCCGAGTGCTTTCGAGCCGGGCCTCCAGTAATGAACTCAGCGAAGAATTTGTGGGACTTCACCACGACCCACTTCAACGGTGAGAAGATCCACGTTCGGGATGCGGCCCACTTGCAGCGGCTTGAGAAGCAGTTCGGAGTCTCGAATCAGGCTTTTCACAACGATCATGCACATTGGGATATTTCACCATCCTCGCGGCCGGAGCCGATGAATGCCGAGCTTGCAAGGTTCATAGGTAAGGCAAGCGAGATGGGGCGGATGGACAAAGGCTCTCGGGTATCAGGCGAGTGGCAGCGGTAGGGAAGCGGCCTATTGGCCGAAGGAGACGTAACCGTGAAACGAAAGACAAGCCAAAGCGCGATCGAAACGCACGATACATCGTCAAGGCAGTTCCCAATGCCGGGGACGGACCTGGGGACCACGAACGCCATACCGTTCAACGAGGCGTGTGACGTTGACTTTAGCGGCGGCCGGCAGAGCCGGTATTGTCTCGGGCACGGGGACGACAGCAGTAACGAGTCCGTGTTGGTCGAGGACCGTAAAGGGATTCTCATTCCGGCGACGAATCCGACAAGGAGTAAGGCGCCGCGGCCGTCATGGGAAACGCCCATGTCTTTCAGTAAGGAGATCGAATAGCCATGTTCAGAACCTTTGGACTTCAAGCATTGACGGGAGTTTCACAGCCGTTGTTTGGCGACAAGTTGACTGCGGCCATGCCAATCCCACAAGCGGGAGTGGATGCGATAGCGCAGGTAGCGAACACAGCCATCTACCAAGTTGGCGACAGGATCACTTTTGATCCCTATACGGCGAACCAAGACACGTTGATGGTGAGCAAGATCCTCACCTCCACGACCATGCAGGTCACATCTCAGGGAGGCGCTCCGCAACATGCTCATGCTTCCAGTGCAGTTATGTGTTTATCAATTTCCGTAGGGGAGTTGATTATCGAGCCCTTAGATGGAGGGCAAGGACAAGTCTACCTTGGTTCTGATAACACAGTGACGGCTGGCGGCGGCGGAAACACGTTCTATAAGCTCTTGAAGGTCGCCGCAGGAACGATGCCGAACATCTTCAGGGCAACGAACAGCATAGCCTTCAATCCGGTCAGGACTGATGACATATGGATTGCGGGCTCGGCGAGCGACTCGTACTACGCTGGGGCTGAGATCATTTAAGGTGGGTATGAATGGCGACGACGCTGGCGACACTTCTTCCAGACGTACTCGGGAGGATAGAAGAAGAAAATCCTCCCGTTTTCTGGAATGAGACTTACGAGGTTCTTCCGGCGCTCGTAGATGCAATGTTCGAGGCCGCGCTGATAACAGGGACCGTGCAGGCTATCAATGTGCCGGTCACCCTTCCGGCTAACACCACCTTCATCTCCCTCCAGAACAACACAGCCATCGGCATACCAGCGGGCGTGATTGCGGCCCTGCGGTTAAGGTTGCCGTGGCCGATCAGGAAGACGACACTGAAGGGGTTGAGTGACGTGATACCAGGGTGGGAGAACGAGGCACCGGCGTATCAGTTGAGGGCGTGGTTTCCTCTCGGGGTGTCCCAGTTTGGAATCTATCCGCAGTTGGCCTACTCACAGATTGCGGTGATGGACTTCATTGTGGCTCCAACCACCGCGGCCAGGCCGTACACGACGGCGATAGCAGTTCCTTTTCAGGAGGAGTTCTCGTCGGCCTTTCCTGAGTACGCGGCGGTGATGTTAAGGACGAAAGAACTCGGATTGGAAGCGGAAGCGGCCAGCACCGTCTTGAACGAGTATATGGAGCAGATGAAGGCTCTCTCGATCTTCCAAGGCCGAATCGACAGTTTGGTTATGACGAACACTTACGGAGCCCGAGCAGCGGTCAATCGTAGAGAGGTAGTCTAATGCCCGTGCAAGGTGTTGGCGCCCTCATCGCCAATGACATTTTGACCGATGTGGCGTTCTGGCTGATCGAGCCGTGCGTAAATACCATCATCCCGGCAGGTGGCATAGGCGCAGGCTCACAGACGGTCAACGTATGGGATGCAAGCCTCTACGTAGGCGCCCAAGTGCTTGTAGGGGTGCTTGGAGGCAATTTAGAGGTAGTCACGTTAACAGCCACGGTGCCTGGCGTCTCTTTCACGGCTACCTTCACTGTTCCGCACATTGCAGGGGAAGCGATCATAGGAGCTACCTTCCCGGTTCAAAACACGGCCGGCGATCCATTCTTTACCCAGGCCGAGATGCTTCAGTACCTCTCCAACGCCGTCAACGAGTTCCTACTTGCCGTACCGTTGGTTTACAACGTCACCGATGCCATCTCCATGCCGCCAACGCAGCAGTTCACGGCTCTACCTTCGGACTGTATGCTCCCGGTGCGTATAAGCGCCTTTGGCATCGGTTTGAGGGAGACCTCACAGAGCAATCTCGACGGAGTGGACTACAGGTGGATGATGGAGACCGGGAATCCTCCCATGGTTTACTACCGGGACAAGATTGGAGTGCAGAACTTCGGGATCTGGCCCGTGCAGGCAAACACTACTCCAGTGGAGATCGTGTACCAGCAGCGCGGCCAGGAGACGATGGGGCTGGGTGATGGGTTCTTAGTGTCTGATCCGTTCCTTGTCTACGTCAAAGCCCGTGTGCTTGAGTTCGCTTATTCCAAAGATGGGGAGCAGTCCTCTCCGGCTCTGGCGAGGTTCTGGAACGGCCGCTACGAAGTGGGCTGCAAAATCTCGAAGATATTCCTCGAAGCGGTTATCGAAGATCCCAATATGCAGTGAGCAATCTGGAACATCCTTCAGTTTCCTAAAGGGCATCTACTCAACCCGAGGTGCCTTATGCTTTCGCTGCTTATAACTATTCTCGTGGTCTGCATCATCTTCGCGTTGATCTGGTGGATTCTCACACAGATTCCCCTGCCACCACCCTTCGCACAGATCGTGCGCGTTGTCGTGGTCGTGATTTTTTGTATTTGGTTGATCTACATGCTGTTGCCGCTTGCTGGCGGCCTTGGCGGTGGATTGGGGCGTCCGTTGGGGAGATAGGACTCCAAAATTTGGACTATTCTCGGAACGGATCAATCCCCCGCTCTCGCAGGAACACCAGATCCTTCTGAGTGAACTCCAGCAGCGGCGACTCGACAATCACAAACACATCTTCGCAGCGAGGGGCTTCAAATATCCTCAAGCCCTCCTGTGGCCGGTGATCCGAGTTGGGGATGGGTCTAAGGTAGTGGCGTATGCTCATGCGCTTGCTCCAAGGGAAGAGTCTTCTCATTACTGCTTTCCTGCGGCTGTGGCGAACTCTTCCAAGCCCGCTCGTACCGAGAACAGAACCCCGTCCAGATGATCGAGTTCATGCTGAAACACCCTAGCCTCCAAGTTACGGAGGGAGCCCCAGTGTACGTCTCCAGAGAGCGTCTGTGAGACGAAGTGCAGGTAGGTTGCCCTGCGGACGTTCAGGAAGAGCCCAGGCATCGAGAGACAGCCCTCCTCATCGACGGCGCTACCCGTTGCGGCCTCAAGTTGCGGGTTGATGAACGCGAGTGGGTTGTGGGGCTTCTTGCTGTTGCGAACGTCCATGACGAAGATACGCTTCAATTCCCCGATCTGTGGCGCGGCCAGGCCCACGCCGTCGCTGGAATACATTGTCTGGAAGAGGTCTTCCACCAGGTCGTTGAGTTGTTTATCGAAAGACTTCACAGGCTCGCAGACGGTGGTCAAGCGGTCGTCTGGAAAAATGATTATTGGTCGTTTCATCCCCATTCCCCCATGCCGAAGAATATAGCACAGCCGGCATTCCTGCCGGATGAGTGCCAGCAAGAGAGGATGATTTGGTTTGCAAGAATGAGACTTCGAGGCGGGACTGTGCTGCGCGGAATTTCAAGTGGAGCTGGCTGTTGAAGGAATTGTACACCAAACACACCACGGTCCCCGGAGGCAAGCCGGAGGCCGTGGTGCAGAAGGAGGGAGAATGAACAACCAGCGGAGTATGCGACCCGAACTCCAGTCGCCGTAGATTGAAGAGTACACCGGGTCAAATAAAAATGCAAACACCAAACCCCTCTTTCGAGGGGCTGGGTGCGCTCTTAGCGAAACTGTCGAGGGATCGGAAAAGAGACGGCGGCCGTGGCGACCACACTCATAAGATACATGATTTTAGAAAGTAGTTGCAAATTAAATCGCGTTGAATTACTGTGAATTCGTCGAGGTTGATGCGGAAAATTGAGATGCAGGAAAGTGCCTCTCATTCCCCCATTCATTTGTACCCGGCAAGCTGATACGTGGCAGCCAGCTTTATGCTGGCCGGTGGGTTCGCGGCACTCCTTACTCCGAAGAAGCAACGGGCCGCTTTTGCAGTGAAAGCGTACAGACATAGGCACTGATGACGACACGGGAATGGCGAAACCCAGGCAACGGGCAGGTGGTTGACTCCTGCATACGCGGCTACGCCCTGGTCCTACGGGATTGGGCGTGAGCCCTTTCGCATACTAAGCCTTCACCCGGTCGTCAAGACGCTTCAGCCACGTAGAGAATAGCGGCCACTTAGGAGCTTATCCCTAGGGAAGCCGCGCTCTGTCTAAGAGGGAAAGAGAGGGAAGATGGGATTGTCGAAGTCGGTTCGGTTTGAGGTCTTCGCAAGAGATGGGTTCACCTGCCAGTATTGCGGCCGGCGGCCTCCAGATGTGGTTTTGGAATGTGACCATATCCACCCTCAGTCGAAGGGCGGCAAGAATGATCTGACGAACCTTATCACATCTTGCTTTGACTGCAACCGCGGGAAGTCAGCTAAGGTAATCTCGGAGGTGGCGCCCAGGCCCGACGCTGATCTTGCATTTTTGAAGACACAGCAGGAGATTGCGGAGGTTCAGAGATTCCTTGAGGCGAAGAAAAGACAGGACGAGTTGAACGATCAACTCTGCGATGCGTTGCGGGACTTGTGGTGCCAATCTCTCACTCCAAAGAACGAGCCGAGCAACTTTTTACTCCTTCCCTGGATTGCGCAATACGGAGCAGAAGAGATAGCGGAAGCAATCAAAATTGCGACTCTTCCATATCTTCGTGGTCAGTTCTACGGATGTGATGAGTTTAGAAAATTGGTGAAGTATATTGGTGCCGTGATGCGCAACCGAAAGAAAGAACCGGAAAAGTGGGGGGTTGACGTAAGCAAAGACAAGGAACAATCTGAAGTAGGGACCATGTGAAGCCTAGCGCAGCGGAGAAAAAGCATGGCGTGTTGAATACGCGCAACCATAGAGGAAAAGAGGAGGATTGTTCAATGGTGGGAAAAGAGAAAAGATTACCGGAGCATCCAAGAGCAAAGTGCATCCATCACGGCGAGATATTCATAGTCGTCGCGTGGGATGCTTTCTTTGCGGTCGGGCCGTTGCTTGGGCAGGGGAGCACGGCAGATGAAGCCTGGGAGAGCGCAGGGCGGCCTACGATGGCATCGGTGATGCCTACTGTTAACGCAGCGGTTCTCAGCGGAGAGCGGTATTTCAGGAAGCATCGGGGAAAGAGGTAGTTATGGCAATCACACTAAACTTCGCCTGCAACGATCCCGACAACGGGAACTTTGTAGGCCGCTTCGACCGGATGGACTTAGACGCCGGGGATCTTCACATGGAGTTCGAGGGAAGTGAGACTTCAGTTGAGTTCGACTTCCCTACTCGTGGCGGCTATGGGAACGTCACGGTCGGAGAGAAGCAGACGACCTCGCTGGCATACAAAGAGTGGTATGGGAATTGGTGCTGGAATGCGGCGTCTTTTACCTGGGCGGAAGCGTTGGAGATCATCAACTATCTTGGCGCTACAGGTGAGTGGAGCATGACCGAGGGGCCTTGCTCTCTGTTTGATGCGTTCAACAAGCGTCACAGGATTACACAGACGGAGTGGAAGACTGAGAACGAAGCGGGGAGGGTAGGCTGTGAAAGTTTGGATACTAGAACGCGACCATGAGCCGATCACGACGCTCCGCGATACCCCTGAAGGCACGGCTGCTGCTAGAAGTATCCTCAACAGCCTTCCAACGGGAGAGGATCACTACTACGACGCAGTTCTTTACGAGCGCATTGAGCCGGGGCCGCGAGTCCAAAATTTGGAGTCACGATGATTACCTGCCGATACTGCGGAGAGAAGATTGTGCCGGATACCCGCGAGGGTTGGCTGCTCGACATTCACCAGCCGGCGGGGGTGTTTAAGAGGGTCTGGGGCCGCACAGGAGGAATCTTCGGCTGGATGCACGCTCCGAAGACCGCGAAGGCCCGCCATTGCGATTACTGGGCCGAGGCTAGACCGAACTGGCGCCGGGCGCTCAGGGGCCGCAGGGAGAGGATAGGGAGGGTTTCAGCATGAAGATCAAACTAGAACTCGAAGACTTCCGTTTCGCCACGACAAGGGGAGCGACTTTCGGCGATGTCCGCTGGCTACTTGTGGATGTAGGAGGTAAGCCTTTTTCGGTGTACACCACGATGAGCCCACAGCCATTTCAGTCGCCAGAGAAGAGCGAATACTACGACCGCCTGTTGATCGAGAAGATGGAGTTAATGCTTCGGATGGTGTTCGTGGATGCTTGTGCAGCGATACCGCCGGGGACGGCGATACTTGACGAGGAAGTGCGATGAGCGACGAGAGCATCCTTGGACTTCTCCTTCGGGCGCACAAAGATTGCTGTGCTCAGGCTTATGGGGAAGAGTTTATCCACAAAAACGTCAGCGCTATGTGCTGTTACCAACAGGCGGCACAGAGCATCGAGTCTGCAATCAAGTCGGTATTCATGGCTCAAGCTCACGTGATTGCCGACAAGAAGCCGAGGGGGTGACAATGAGCAACTGGGTCTATGACAAGTGGATGGAGCCGAAGGTGGTCAAGACGGAGATACTGCCTCCCGAGACTGCGCAAGAGCGGGCGTACCGCGATCCCATGTACTTCGCAAAGCACTATCTGCTTGGCGAGTGGCCGGTCAACGATGCCGTCTACAGCCGCGAGGAAGTGGAGAAAATGGTGAATCGGGGAGAGATTTTCCCAGCGCGGGCGGATGAGTTGCTGCGGCTTCGCTACGAGGTTAAGCGCAAGGGAGAGAAGGTGCAGGTATGCGAAAAGTAAGGATCACAGCAATGGGGCCTTTGGGTTGGAAGGACACAGAGGACATCTTCGAGGAGGACGATTTGGTTCTTATCTCGAACGGTCGAGTGAAGCCGGTTCGTCAGTTGCGGGAGGGGGAAGTTCTGGTACGGTTCAACGGCCAGCCGGGGACTCCGCAGTGGTGGACGGTGATGAAGATGGAGTGGTTGAGGAGGGATCATCATAGAAGTCATCTTGACAAACCATCTTTGGGGACGGACACTTAAACCACGAAACGCGAAGCGCGACCTTGGGGGTCTTGATAGACCCCCGATTTTTGGGGGAAGATGGGGAGGAAGTACATGGGGACACAGACACACAAAGTAGAAGTCGTGCGTATTCAGATCGAAGCGCATCCCAATGCAGATCGCCTCGATGTTGCCCGAATCTTTGGGTTTACCTGTTGTGTAGCCAGAGGCCAATTCCAAGACGGACAACTTGCCGCCTACGTCCAACCGGACTCGGTTGTAGACTCGGCGCGGCCGGAATTTGAGTTTCTAGTGGGGCATGAGCGCATCCGCGTGAAGAAGTTGCGCGGGGTGGTTTCGATGGGACTCTTGCTTCCCGCTCCCGATGGAGCGCAAGAAGGCGACGATTTGGCAGAGCATTTCGGCGTTACCCACTATGAGCCTCCGATCCCTGGAGAACGCTGTGGCGAGGTCGAGGGCGGTCCTGTCGGCATCTGGGCTCCAAAGTATGATGTGGAGTCAATGTACCGCTATAAGCGCCTATTTGAGCCAAGAGAGCTTGTTGTAGCAACCGAGAAGATTCACGGAGCCAACAGTCGTTTCGTGTTCGCACAAGCCGAGGATCGGATGTATTGCGGAAGCCGCGGTGAGTGGAAAGCTCCGAACCCTGCTGACATTTGGTGGAAGGCACTTAAAACGAATCCTTGGATTGAGGAGTTCTGCCGCCAATTTCCAGGTGACGTGCTTTACGGAGAAGTGTTTGGAAATGTCCAGAGTCTCAAGTACGGAGCCGGGCCGGGAGAGGTGTTCTTCCGAGCTTTTGACGTGCTGAGAGGCAGCGCATGGAGAGAGTACAACGACTGGACTCAATACATCTCGGCAGATCATCGCGTCCCGGTGGTCTATGGTGGAGCGTTTGATTTCGACATGCTCGTTAAGTTATCAGACGGACCAAGTTTGATACCGGGAGCGAACCACTGCCGAGAGGGGATTGTAGTGCGACCTATCCCCGAGCGCATCCATGAACACCTTGGCCGCATCCATCTCAAGTTGGTTAGCAACACTTATCTGGAAAAGGAGAAGTGATGGCACCTATTCCCCTCCTTCTTGTTAGCGACTCCCCTGCGGCCCCAACAGGGCTTGGCAGGATCACGCGAGAGCTTGCAGTCCGCATCCACGAGAACCTGGGGGACACCTTCCGGCTGGCAACACTGGGCTACGGGGGGAACTATTCCAGCCGCTTCAAGTGGCCGCAGTATCAGATTTCCAGACTTGAAGCGTGGAGTGTTCCTGATCTTCCGAGGGTTTGGAAGGACTTCGCTGGCGACGAGAAGGGAATAATTCTGACCATCTGGAATCCTTCATGGTTGCCCTGGTTGGCCGATCCCGAGAAGTTGGCGCCGGGGACTTTGAAAGACTTCCTGAAAACGAAGCCGTTCGAGCGGTGGGGATACTTCCCCGTGGATGCGGAAGGCCCGAACGGGAAGCTGCCGGCGGAAGTGGAGATGGTAATTAAGGGGTTCGACAGGCCATTGATGTATACCCAGTGGGCCTCAGACCTTGTTGAGAATACGTGCGGCTTGAAGGTGCCTCACCTTCCTCACGGGACCGACACGAACATCTTCTATCCCCGCGACAAGAGGGAGATGCGGAAGACGTTCCTGCGGACGGTGAACGGCTTGGGAGAGCCGAAGGAAGGCGAGAACCCGATGCTGATGGCCGACAGCGTGTTCTTGGTCGGAGCGATTGCCACCAACAGCGCCCGCAAGGATTGGAACCTCTGCTTCGAGGTGTGCCAGGAGTTGCTTCGCCGCGGAGTCAACGTAGGTCTGTGGGCTCACACAAACGCTCTCAGCAAGCACTGGAACATCATGGGGCTGGCGAAGGCTTACGGGATGGAGGGAAGGATCGTTCCAACGGTCACGGAGCTTACAGACGAACAGATGGCCGAGGCGCAGTGCGCTTGCGATGTGACGATAATGCCGAGTCTGGGAGAAGGTTTTGGACTGCCGATTTTTGAGTCCCTCGCGTGTGGTGTTCCATGTATCCATATCGACTACGCAGGAGCGGCTGAGTTTCTTCCAGACGAGTACAAAGTGAAGCCGGTTGCTTTTTATGGAGAGGGGTTTTACGCTAACCGGCGCCCTGTCTCTACCCCGTCAGATTGGGCAGACAAGATTCAAGCGGCATACGGAACTAAGGCGGAACTGCCGAGCAAGTTGACTTGGGAAAATCTGTGGCCGAGGTGGAAGGCGTGGCTTGAGGATGGGGTAAATGGGTAAGATTATCGATCTTGAGGGTCAGAGGTTTGGACTACTTGTTGCTCGTAATCGAGCGGGTGTCAATAGGCATGGACAGTCTCGATGGCTATGCCTGTGCGACTGCGGGGAAGAGACAATTGTGGTTATTGGTAATTTACGCAATGGCATCACGAGGAGTTGCGGATGCTTGAAACACTACGTATGCCAAACAAAGTTTAGGACGCACGGAAATTCAAGCGGTGGAGTAAAAACACGAGAATATACAACATGGAGAAACATGCGATCTCGCTGTGGAAATCAAAATAACACCGAGTGGAAAAACTACGGAGGTCGCGGAATATCTGTTTGCGAGCGTTGGGAATCGTTTGAGAATTTTCTTTTCGATATGGGGAAAAAACCGGATGGGTTAAGCCTTGAAAGAGAGGACGTAAACGGAAACTATACCCCGGAAAACTGTCGATGGGCAACACCAAAAGAACAAGTAAAGAACAGGAGAGGAAGGACTAAATGTAAGCGAGGGCACGAACTAGTGAAGGGTAATGTCTATATCTCCGGTGGGACTCGACACTGCCGAAAGTGTGTTTTGGCGAGAACCTCCAAATCCAAGAAACCAACAAATCAGGTTAAGGCTAGAGAATCGTTGGCTTGGGCTGTCAGGTCAGGAAAGATGAAACGACAACCATGTGAAGTCTGCGGAGATCCTCAATCACATGGGCATCACGAAGATTACAACCACCCATTGTTGGTATCGTGGTTGTGCCCAAAACATCACCTCGACAGACATCATCAACTGCGTCTCCTTAAGGGAGTGAATGGGGAGACACTGTAGAGAATGAAGATTTGCCTCATCACGCCGCCGTCTCCCTTCTTGCTAGATCAGCGAGTATTCCCCTCACTCGGAATCTTGAAGGTCGCGGCGGTTCTGGAGCAAGCCGGTGTACAGGTGGACCATCTCGATCTAACCGGAGTGTCGAACTATGAAGAAGCTGCTAGGGAATATCAAGGAAATGCTGACGTTTATGCTTTTACCTCCACAACCCCGCAACTGCCAGCAGCTATTAGAATCCGCAGAGCAATTGGTGGACGAAGCGTGCTCGGCGGTCCTCATGCAACACTCGTACACGCCGCAGCAAAACGTGGAAATTCAAGAGCTAAATCGGCACTGGAAGGCTTGCTTGCGGAGTTTGGAACCGTCGTTGCTGGAGATGGAGAGAAGGCTATCTTTACGGCGCTTCACTCGCGGGGACTGGTAGACGCCGACGATCCGAAGGGCATCCTTTGGCAGTCGTCTAAAGACTTCAGCGAGTCACCCTGGCCGGCGCGTCACCTGCTCGACATGGAGAGCTACCACTACAGCATCGACGGCGCCAAGGCGGGGCATTGCATCGGGCAACTTGGATGCCCCTACCACTGCACGTTCTGCTCCGGCCGTAATTCTCCCATGTTGCGCCAGATCCGGCTAAGGACGCCTGACAGCGTTCTCGCCGAGGTTCGCCACCTGTATCAAACCTACGGCTTCACCGGAATCAACTTCTTCGACGACGAGTTGAACGTGAACCGGGAGATGATCCCACTGATGCGCGGCATGGCTTCTCTGGCAAAAGAATTGGGTATCGAGTGGAAGTTGCGCGGATTCATCAAATCAGAACTGTTCAACGAGGAGCAAGCGGAGGTCATGTACGAGGCCGGGTTCCGCTGGATTCTGACCGGCTTTGAGAGTGGGTCTGACCGCATCTTGAAGAACATTCAGAAGATGGCCACCCGCGACCAAAACACCCGCTGTATGGAGATTGCCCATACTCACGGATTGAAAGTGAAGGCGCTGATGAGCTTGGGCCATGCCGGAGAGTCTCTTGAGACGGTGATGGACACCTGTAGTTGGCTATTGGAGACGAAGCCGGACGACCTCGACGTTACGGTGATTACCCCGTATCCGGGTTCTCCGTATTGGGATGATGCAGTTCACCTCCGCGACAACGTGTGGCGATACACAGCCACCAAGACAGGCGACTTTCTCTACATGGAGGAGGTGGACTTCACACAGACAGCCGACTACTACAAAGGCGTTGCCGGGGAGTACGTGAGTCACGTCTGGACAGATGAGTTGTCGCAGAAGGATTTAGTCGACTCTCGTGACTGGCTGGAGTGTGTCACAAAGGCAGAGTTAGGGATTGCCATGCCTACTAGCCAGCCAGCAATCGCTTATGAATCGTCGATGGGTATGACCTCAAAAATCCTTCGGAGTAGTGTAAAATGAGGGCATCAGGCGTTGTAGCGCCCGACAAAAGTCACCGAGATAGGAGTCTCAGGATGCCCCATGACCAGTTTATCTTAGATCGTCACGAAGTATTCATGGAGAGGTTCTTGGCCAAAATTGAGGTCGTTGGTGAGTGTTGGCTATGGATTGGAGCCAAACAGAATCCACGAAGAAGCCAGCCTGTCGGTTACGGAGTCATGGTTGTTTGTCCCCGTCCGAGATATGCAATGTTAGCTCATCGTTTGAGTTGGGTGTTGCATCATGGGCTAATTCCAGAAGGTTTGGGAGTCCTGCATAAATGCGATAATCCTCCGTGTGTAAATCCAGATCATCACTTTCTTGGAGATCAGAAGGATAACATGGAGGATTGCGTAACCAAGGGTAGGAAGGAATATGGAGAAAATCACTCTCGGGCTACGCTTACCGAGTCTAAGGTTTTGGAAATCAGGAGACTCGCCGATTCTGGGGTAGGACTACCCGAGATTGCATCTCGGTTTAACTCTCCTCACCCCACGATTTGGGCCGTAGCTAAAAGAAAGTCTTGGAGGTATCTCCCAGAAGAATATTCGATGGGGATGGGATTACCACCGTCGATTCTAAGGACAACATGAACATTGAACGAGCACTAGCAACGGAAGGATTCATGGCTGAAAGCGAGTTGACCTATCTGGCCGAGCTTGCCACAAAGTCAAAGGCCATCGCTGAGGTTGGAACGTGGCAGGGAAGAAGCGCGATAGCTTTTGCGGAGAATACTCGGGGGAGTGTTCTTTGCGTCGACACATGGGCTGACAACGCCTACGGTAGCGCCTCCGCTGAGATGACGTGCCATCCAAACTGGCTGTGGGATGCGTTCATGCGGAACACGATTGATCTGGGAAACATCCACGCATGGCGCATGAACTCGGTCGAGGGAGCGAGTAAGGCGAAATCGTTGGGGATGACTTTTGATCTTGTCTTCATCGACGCCGGTCACAACTACGAGGATGTTGTTTCTGACATCAAAGCGTGGAGTTCAATGCTGGCTCCCGATGGAGTCTTGTGCGGCCACGACTATGCCGAATATCACCCCGGAGTGATGAAGGCTGTCGATGAACTCGTTTTGAAGTTCAGAGTAGTGGGGACGATCTGGACCACGGAGGGTGCATGAGGTTTACGATCATCACCCCAACCGTTCAGCGCCAGAGTCTCCTGAAGGCTTGTGCGTCTGTGGATTCTCAGGTGGGAGTTGAGTGGGAACACGTCGTCATGGTGGACTCCGCAGAGTTTAATGCCGACATGATGCTCTCTCTCGCTCATCCCCGGAGGACGATTCTCCATTGCGACCGGCCGCATCGGAACGGAGGGAACACTTGCCGGCACAATGCCTGGGCTCTGGCGACCGGGGACTATTTCTTTTACCTCGACGACGACAACTACTTGGCCGACGAGAAGATTCTCGAAGACCTGTCGATTGCTTTGGAGCAGGCAGGAAACCCTCAGTGGGGAATCTTCCCGATCCTTCGTCACGGTCAGAGGTTCTATTTCAATCCCCCGCAGCCCTGCTACGTTGACACAGGGAACGTCGTAGTGAGGCGGGAGGTAGGTAGGTGGCCCGACATCCCCGATTACTGCTCAGACGCGGTTTGGGTGGAGGGGTTGAAGCAGTATCCATTCGCGGCATTTCCCGATTCCAGGCCGATCATGGTGATGCCGGATTCTAGTTTTGGAGCAGGAGGAGGAATCAATGGGCAGTAATCCAGTTTTGATCTTGACCCACAACTGCCTTGAGTTGACGAAGAAGTGCGTGGAGTCGGTGAGGAAGCAGGACGTTCCAACGTATCTCTGCGTTATTGACAACGGTTCTACGGATGGAACGGTTGAGTGGTTTCTTTCACAAGGAGTTGATGGAGGTTTGTGCAAAAGTTTTGTGAGCAACGAGGGGGTATCGGCGGGGTGGAATGTCGGACTCGAAATTTGTTTCAATGTGGATAAGGCGGATCATGTGCTTGTGGTCAACAATGACACGATCCTTCCACCATGGCTCTATCGCTCTCTGTTGGCCTACGACGTGCCGTTTGTGACCGGGGTAAGTGTTGGGGAGATGGAGGCCATTGCAGCGCCACAGCCGCCCAAGGAACTCGCTCCGTGCCCTGATTTTTCGGCATGGCTGATGCGCCGGGACTGTTGGGATAAGGTGGGAAGGTTTGACGAGCGCATGAAGCACTACGCCTCTGATAACGATTATCACGTCCGAGCGCACCGGGCGGGTGTTCCTTTGATGAACGCGGGAGTACACTTCTATCACGAGCGGTCTTCGACTCTGAAGCTGGCTCCTCCTGAAGAGCATCTGGAGATTTGCCGACAGGCAGACGCTGACCGGGAAGTTTTCAAGAGCATCTACGGATGTATGCCGTGGGAGCCGGGATACGCAGAGTTGTTCAAGTGAAGAAGTTGAGACCGGGCATCCTCCGTTGGTTGAAGTATCAGCAGGAGGGCAGGAAGATTTTCAGGGTGACGGAGGCGTACCGTAGGTTTATCGCCAGGGAGGGGAAATGAATCATCCGATAACGTGGGGAGAAGTGGTAACGGTCATCATTTGCATCTGGTTGGGGTTGCTTGTGCTTAGATTAGTCTTCGGAGTGATAGGAGCCTTGTTTATCCACCGGAAAGACATGAAGACCGACGAGGAAGTGGAAACGCATGAGCCATACGCAGGCAAGACTTTGGGCCTGTAGTCCAAAATTTGGAGTGACAAGGAGAGTGATATGGGAGATATGCGATGGTTGAGAATGGAGTGGGTGAAGCCGTTTCCGATAGAACGCGACGACGGATACGGGGGAAAGATCAAAGTGGGCGTCCAGATGTTGCGGGCGCTGAGAAGCGATGGGCAACTATTCGAGGTCCACGTTGAAGTTAATGAGGTTCCGTTCGATCTTACCGTGAAGCAGTTGAGGTTGACCCTAGACGCCATGCTCGACAATCCAGCATTGCCGCCTTCGTTAGACGAAGAGAGCGGCTTGCCGATGACACGGAAGGTTCACTCAGAAACCTTCAAAGGGCAAGGGAATTGGTTCGAGGCGGCAGATTGGGATAAGTGGGTCGAGTGGATGAATACTTATACCCCAACCCCTGACAACTGGTGGCTATTCTCGTCATTTAAAGACAAGTTACGGGAGGCGTGACATGGGCAGACGCAAGGGATTTGGCAAGACCAAAGCGAAGAAGCTGCCTCCGTTCGAGTTGATCGACCACGAGGCAAAGCCGCAACTGGAACCCTACAAACTGTTGGCCGAGATCAGGAAGGCCCACCACCCGGACATCAAAGAGGCGAAGATTGTTCTCGCCTGGCAGAAGGGCATCAAGGCCGACAAAGACGGTCACGTAATGCTCGGGAAGTGCATCAAGATCGGCGACCTCCAGAAAGAGCTTGCCGACTGGGATTTTGTGATTACCCTCAACTTCGAGGTGTGGCAGTCGAGCGAGTGGACCCGCGAGAAGAAGCTGGCCCTACTCGACCACGAGTTGATGCACGCTGATGAGTCGCTCGACAAAGACGGTGAGCCCAAGGTAGACGCCAAAGGCCGGCGGCAGTGGCGGATTCGGAAGCATGACGTTGAGGAGTTTTCGGCCATCATCGAGCGCCACGGAATCTGGAAGCGCGACCTTCAGCGGTTCGCAGAAGCCATTATGAAGACGACACAGAAGACGCTGGAGTTCCCTCCCGTGGCGGCCGACGCCAGCGAGCAAGTGGTGGTGCAGTAGGAATTCAGATGAAAGTCTACCGGCACAGCGGTAGACTCTTCTCATGGCAGACGCTCCGTACCAGACGCAAAACTTTTTGCTCAAGAGCCTTGGGGTAGTCGCCCGTCCGGCAGACGACGCGGTTGATCCTGGGCATTATTTGCAACTCGACAGCCTCGAAGAGATAGAAGAAAACTCTCTTGCAAGTCGCCTTGGAACCACGATCTTAAACAAGGTCGGCACAGCCGCTATGCCTATAGCGGGGTCTTTTCTTATAGGAAATCCGAACGTCCATAGCCTCCAGAAACTCAGTTCTATTCCAGCGCAAGGCAACGTTTCTGGAGCGTGGCGGTATGCTTCCAGAGGTGCAAGGCTCTACCGTATAGCAGGATTGAATCCAGGCGCATATACGCTCCTCTCCGCTTCTCTTAACGGCCAGCCGTGGGGAAGCGCGGTCTATTCTCCGTCTGTGACCGGCTACCCTTACCTTTACATTGCCGACTTGAACGGAATGTTGAAGGATAACGGTTCTTTGGCTGCTCCACAGAAAGCGGGGATATTCCAGCCGCAGTATCCCGTACAGGCGCAAGCGCAGCCGTTATCGGAGATTGTTCTTGACTCCTTTGTGGGTTCCACTTATGCGACTTCCGGAGTGGGGGCATTTACAGCAAACACCACAGTCAACACTTCGACAAGTGGTTCTGCGATCGCCGTGACCGGCTTGCAGGAAGTTGTGTTTGCAGCATCGTGGAGGGATTTGTTTCAATCTCTAATCTTCGATGTTGGAGGGGCAAATCAAGAAACAGTTCTAGTTTTGCAGGTTACAGATACGGGATTTGTCGCCAACTTCACCAAGACTCACCTTACCGGGGTGACCGTCAATGAAGCGGGTTGGACGGGAACGGTTGCAACCTCGACCACGGCGACGGTGAGCAAGACGTTTGTGGGAACGCCGATTGCGGCGTGGCCGACGACACTGGACCCAGCAGACTACATCGGGCTTTCACTGTACGTTGGAGATCCGAACGCGATTCAGTCGATCACCCTTCAATTCAATACGGCGAACGGGGCCTACTTTTACAGGACAATCGGCCAGGGGCCGCTCCAGCAGGCATTGAACGCCCAGACCGACAGTTCTACGGCCGCCGAGACTGCGGTGTTGACCGACACTCTCGGGGTGTACACGCCGGCCTCGGGAGGAGTGACTTCACTTAACACGGTCCCAGGTTGGACCCCATTTCTGGTGCAGTTGGAAAGTTTTTCGGGAGCAGGAGGAGCGGACTTCAATGATCCTGTGACGAACTGGCAGAACGTCACGGGCTACCAGATAACGATTGTGACTGGGGCCGGGATAGCGACCACCTCATTTCCCATCACGATCAAAGCGGGGTCTTTGCTGCTTCTTGGCGGGGCCGGTCCAGACACCTTTGCCGGAGTGGCCTACGATTATCTCGTCACCTACTTCAACATCAACGACTACACGGAATCCAACCCGTCGATGTCGATGACGAATGTAAATCCTCCATCGAACACGAACTGGGTCTACCCGCGGCGCCAGCCTGTGCTGTTGACGATCACGAATGGAAGTTCCGACACTCAGATCACTCACCTTCGGATTTACCGCAGAGGAGGGACACTCGGAGACAACTACCGCAGGATCGACCAAGTGCCGTTGACGGCCGGCACAGGAGGGACTCAGACCTACCTCGACATCTGGAGTGACGCGGACATCCAGCAGGCGGATGTAGTCAGTTTCACCAATGATGTTCCAGTCACATCTCCGCTTCCCGTTCCGATGAATAACACTCTCGGATCGGCTATCGTCACCACGAATGGGGTTGTGACGGTAGTCTTGACGAATCAATACGACACATTGACGGGTGGTTTCACTGTTCCCTTATGGGTCGGACAACAGGTGAATATCGGAAATGTGGTGGCCGCGAATTTCGAGACGGTGATCGTTCTGACTGTTACCCGTGTAGGAATTTTAGGGAGGTTCATTACAGGGTTCACAGCATTTGTGCAGAACACTCACGCATTGAATGAACCTCTTTCCGCTACAGCGAAGTATGGACAGCCGTTCAACATCATGGCCGTGGCGTTCGATCAGGGGTGGTATGCAGGCGACTATCAGAATCCCTCATATCTGTACTGGACCCCCAAGGGGAATTTACAGGCGGTAAGCAGCGCATCCTACGAGCCGGTGAGCAGCCCAGGCGATGGCATTACAGCGATCGTGGGGACGGCGGCCAATCTATTTGTGAGCACATTGCAGAGATGGTGGTCGGTGGCGCCAGGCAGCAACGTCAACTCTAGCCCGACAATCTATCCGACCAATGTAGATCACGGTTGCGTAGGGCCGAGAGCGTGGACGCTGAAAGATGGAACGGTATTCTATCTTGGGTTAGATGGACTCCGCACGATGCGTGGAGGTGGAGGGGAGTACATCTCTGAAATCATCGAGTTCGTATGGCAGAACACAGGGCCGACGCCTATTCCGATTGCAGACCCAACGCAGTTTGCGACCGTGCAGGCGAGTTGGTGGAATCGGTGGGTGTTCTTCAGCTACATCGCCCTCGACGGGAACCGGCACAGAATCATTCTTGATGTGGACAACAAGCGGTATCGCTGTGATGACCTCGATGCCCATAGCATGTTCTTAGAGGAGGATACCGGGACTCTGGTTTGGGGAGACTCTCAAGGGCTTATCCACCTCGACCGGCAGCTTGTCCAGTACGACGAAACGAACGTGGCCGGAACGGTGACGCAGAGCCCAATAGCGTTCACACTGCAAACACCATACGGGAACCAGGGGATGCCGGAGGTCCAGAAGCAGTACCAGGAGTTCACGCTGGACTGCAACACAAACGGAAATCCAGTTGGAGTGACTCTTTCGTTTGACGATGGAGAAACGACGGAATTCATTGGGACTGTGACGACGACCGTGAGGGAGAGAATCAATCTCAACATCAACAACGGGGAAGGTTTTCAAGCGTACAAGGCGTCCTTGCTGTTGACGGGATCGGGAATAACTCGCATCTACCTATTCCAAGCGAAGTTGAAGTACCTGCCGCTGGCGATGACGCGGCAGAGCCTTGACACGTATTGGCTTCGGTTTGGAACCGACGAGAGCAAGATCTGCAAGCAGGCTTACTTCGAGTACAACGCGGGAGCGGTCATCAGCGGAGCGGTCTACTACGATGACAGCCCTACGGTCGGATTTCCGTTTACATTGCCACAGTATTCTGGAATCAGAAACCCGCTTCGGGTTCGGTTTCCTGCCGTAAAATTCAGGATGATGCGCTGTATTCTCACGAGCGCGGCAGACTTCCAAGTGTGGAATGAGAGTAACTTTGAAGTAAAGCCGCTGTGCCAGGGGAAGGGATACGCTAAGTTCCCGATGATGCCGTAAATGATTGTTGTGGATAGGGAGGTTCGGAGGTATACTGAGGGTGTCGGGAGTGCGAATCCCGGCCAAGCCTAATCGCTACTGGAGGTAGCAACCATGACACCCTCAAACATCAATTTAACACCTTTCACAAAACTGTGCCGCAAGGGTCTTCACGAGTACGACGCAACCAAGAAGCTCTGTCCTGAATGTTCCCGAGCCACAAAAGCATCTTGTCAATTGAGGAACAGAGAAAGATATGTAAAAGCCAACAGCGATAGATACTATTCAAACTATGAACGAAGCAAGGCAGAACATGCGGAATATAGGAAGAAGAATAGAGAGAAAATCAACGCAAGGCAACTAAAATCTTATCATGAGAACTTAGAGCTAAGGAGAAAACAATCAGCTAAGTATTGCCAGAAAAACAGGGAACTGGCGGTGTGGAGAGCGATGGTTCTGCGCTGCACGGATACTAAAAATAAACAATATGAGGATTACGGAGCCAGGGGAATCAATGTTCACAGCGAATGGCTTGGAGAGAATGGGTATAAGGTTTTTCTCCGAGATATGGGGAAGAGACCAAGCGACAAACATACTCTCGACCGGAAGAATAACGATTTAGGGTACACCCCAGACAACTGCCGGTGGGTTTTGCCTATAGTCCAAGGAAGGAACAAAAGAAACAATCACCTTATCGAGTACAACGGAAAAACTCAATGCTTGTCTGCGTGGGCAGGGGAAGTCGGTGTGGGTTCTTCTACTCTGGCAAGGAGAATAACCTTCTGGGGTATAGATAGAGCCATGACCCAGAAACCGCGAATTGTGAACCAAGGGTTTCACCGTCAACTATGCGACCGAGGCGCAGCATGGTTACGCGACGAGAAATCGTGCCATACAGTCTTTACCGAGTGCGCCCGTAACGTGGACGAAAAACCCGACGCAATTGGATGGAGTGGTGAATCTACGTACCTCGTTGAATGTAAGACAACGCGTACCAACTTCTTCGACGATGCCAAGAAAAAGATGAGGTTACACCCAGATAGAGGTGTCGGTTTATTCAGGTACTATCTAGTCCCAAAAGGCATGGTTCTACCAAAAGACGTTCCTGAAAAATGGGGACTCCTGTACGATGGAGATGTAGTGCAAATAGTCAAAGAGGCTGTTCGGTTCGATGTGAGAAATATCGAAGCAGAGACGCACATTCTTTCTCCGCGGCCTGGAAGGTGGAAAAATGGGGCAAACAAATCAACTCCCTAAACCGACATTCATTGGAATTACGCAGGATCATCAACGATTTCTTAGCCAACTGACCGACGCGACGAACACCTTGCTTGGGTACAACGGCACGATCCCGATGGTCAACACGCTCGATCTCAACAACAACCCCATTCAAAACGTAGCCGCTCCGGTAGCGCCCACAGATGCCTTGAACCTCGGGACGGCGGAAGCTAAATACGCTCCATCAGTGACCGGCCCTCAGTTGGATGTGGGAGGGTCGAACTCGTTGAAGGGGGTGACGTACCTCTACACTTGGAAGAACAAGGGTTTGAGCGTAACGATCACGACGGCGAAGCTGACGGGCGGGGGGACGAACGGGAGTATGACCTTCACTGCGGGCCTCTTGACCGCGCAGGTCCAAGCCACTTAGGAGTATGCTGTTGTGGGGAGTCCAAAATTTGGACTGAGGAGGGGATATGGGGACAGCAACATCATTGACTCTGGATATGCTCAAGGTGATGACGCCAGATAAAGGTCTGGTGTCGGTCGGCGAGGGGCCTTGGGGAGAGATTTACGCCGATTACCTGAAGAACGCCGGAAACAGGAACATTGTTTGGAAGCGTCGGCAATTGGGTATGACGACGTTCTCTCTGGCGCGAGGGTTCTTGAAGGCCGCCGAAGGGAAGACCTGCATCATCGTTGCCCATCAGTTTGCTGGAGCGGATTACCTTTGGGATATGGTGGAGACATTCATCGCTAACCTTCCTGCTCCACTGCCGATCAAGTGGAAGAATAGTCAGAAGCGCTATTTTGGATTGGATGGGCGCTTCCCAGCGCAATTCCAAATTGGTCACTTGATGATGGCTGGATTTGGATTAGGAATGAATGTAGACTTTGTTCACTTGCAAGAGTTTGCATGGTGGCCGAGGCGCGATCAGGAGAGGGTGTGGCAGGCTTTGGCTCCATGTCTAAAACCAGACGCCGAGGTAATCATTGAATCCGCTCCAAAAGAAGAAGATAACGGACTGTTTGACGAAATATGGAAAGGAGCACCCGCATACGGATTCACCCGTCACTTCTTCCCGTGGTGGAGGGATTCTCGTTACGTTGCCGAGCCCGTCGATCCTAAGAGTCTGAAGAAGGCCGAGAAGGAATTGATTGACGATCATGGATTGACGCTGGAGCAAATCGGCTGGAGGCGCAAGCAGTGTGACAGATTCATGGAACTCTACGGAAGTGAGAAGATGTTCAAGATGGAGTACAGTGAATCGGTCCAGTAAGAAGAGGGGGTAAGGGATGTACGGATGGGGATGGTACGGAACGAAAAGTCTTCAAGTGGTTCCTGTAATGAAGGGGACGCCATGCTTTCTCGACGGCATGATGAGCCACTTGTATTACGAGACGAAGCGGCTTGGTAAAATCCGGCAAACATTCTGTGGAGACGAGTTCTCGCATGACCACTTCATAGCCTACTTCGAGGCTCTGAAAACCGCTCAAGTTCTCTGCCGGGTGACCGATGAGGGGAAGTTGATTCCGGTCGGATACAGTTGGGTGAGCAATCCGCGAGGGGTAGACGGAGGCCGGGCCGCGCAGTGCGGGTTCTGCTTCTTGGAGGACGGCAGTTCGGGGAAGTCGAGCGCAAGGGACTTGGCGAGATTGGCTGTAGCGTATGCTTTCGAGGATTTGCGGATTGACACAATCCACGGCGTCCAGGTCATCGACAACATCGCGGCCAGAAACTTCTCCATGCGGCTCGGCTTCAAGCCGGTAGCGGTGGTCCCTGATTACCATGCCATCGACGGCAAGTTGGTAGCGGCTCAGGTGATGATGCTCAGGAAAGCCGATTTTTGGCCTGGGTTTGTGGCGTGGAAAGAAAAGCAGCCGAAGGTGGGCGAGTGAACACGATCGAAGAGAATCTTGACGAGAAGACGAAGGCCGCCTTGAAGGCGTTTCGAGAAAGTCTTTGCGCAGCGGCGAAGAAGGCGTATTCTGATTCCAGCATCGGAGCGAAGGGCGACTTCTCACCTACTCGGATTGAACATCCAAACGGAGCCAGCCCTTCCGATGTTTCTGACAATCATTAAAATCCAGTAGAAAACTTCGCACAGGTGTCGTACCCTCCCTGTAGGAGTGCCGCGTGTCGAAACCTGTAAGTAGTGCCGGTGCAGAAGTGGCGCAGGACAACCTCGCTAATCAAATGGCCGCTACGGGGGCCTCAATGACGGCGGAGAACCAGCAACTCTTTGGAATGGCTCTCCCCGGCCTCCAGCAAGCGGAGACGTACTACGGGACGCTGGCCTCTGGCGATCCGAACGCTTTAGCAAGGGCGAACGCTCCAGCGATTCAGGCGCTCACGAAGTCTACAGACTCAGCCAAGAAAAACATTATGCAAGACAATCCGAGAGGAGGGGAACGGAACCTCGCCCTTGAGGAAGCGGATTTGTCGAAGGGCGCCCAGATCGGGCAACTGGAGACGGGATCGTATCTTTCATCCTTCGGTTCACTGGCGAGTCTGGGTGGTCAGAACGTCGGGCAGGGGACATCGGCAGCTTCGAGCGGGTTGCAGGGAATGAACGCGGCGGCGAACCAGTACGGAAACATTCAGCAGATCAATGCAGCGAACAAGGCGCAGACGATGGGCACGGTTTCTGATTTTGCCGGGATGGCGATGGAAGGTGCGGCGATGTGCTGGGTGGCGGCTGAGTTGTTCGGTGGCTGGACTGACCGTAGGACGCACATGGTCCGGTACTGGCTCAAGAACGTGTACTCGAAGACTCTCATCGGGTCGATATTCTGCCGGCTGTATCGGCGGTACGGGGAGTGGACTGCCAAGCAGGTACGGACTTACAGGCCGGTTCGGTTCGCGGTCAAGCCGATCTTTGACCACTTTTTGATGGAATCTCAAACAATATGAGGAGGAAGTGATGGGTAAAGAGAAATACGAACCGATCAACACCGCAAGAGAAGATCAAAAGACTATCACCTTTGTGTGCTCTTGCTGCGGTTCCCTCGTCAGGTCGGACTACACAGACGCACACGACAGGAAATGCGGGACGCCTGCGGAAAAGGGGATGGATGTGGTGTCAAATATGACTACCAAAGTTCTCGAATTAGTTGATGAGAGGAGAAAATCGGCTCCATCTCCGATACAAATATGGAGATTCCCTGAACCTGGGAAGTCCTATATTTTAGCGGCTGATCCCTGTACGGGGAGCGAGGGAGGAGACAATGCGGCGATTGAAGTGATCGACGCAGAGACGGGGGAGCAATGCGCCGAGTTTGCCGCAGTGGTTTCCCCGGAAGACTTAGCTCCCATAATCCTTGATTTGGCGCAAAGGTACAACAGTGCGGAAGTGGCAGTCGAGGTGAACAGCGTCGGGCTGATTACAAACAACATCCTGATACGCCAATACGAGAACGTCTATCGCTATAAGCGCCTAGATAGGGTCAACCATACCGTGACCGATCTTATCGGTTGGTGGACGGACGTAAAAAAAACGAAGGCACTGATGGAATCAGCATTCCGCGTAAGCGTTGAGAGGAATCCAAAACTGCTTAACAGCGCGGGCCTGATTGCCGAAATCCTTGCCTATGACGAGAATGGGTATGAGAAGAATGATCGGTTCTCGGCGATGATGATTGCTCAAGCGGTTCGTGCCGAAAGAATGGTTACAGTCTAGTCCAAATTTTGGACCGAGGGAATCATGGCTGTTGACACACCTCAAATCTCGATAGACCCGTATCGCTCTCAGGTTCCCCTCGTCCAGATCCCTCAACAGGACTTGCAGGGACCGCCTCCGCAGGGAGCCATCTACAGCAAGACTGGCGGGATTGCGACCATTGCCGATGGAGCAATGAAGGGGCTGTTGAAGGGCCTCCAAATGAAGGAGGAGAAGAAATACAAGACGGCCGAGGCGGTGATGAACGCCCAGGACGCTGGAATCTCAGCAGCAAAGAAGAACTACGAAGACCTCTTGACGACCGAAGGGGCGTGGACGGTCAGTAGTGATGGAGTGGCGAAGACGCCGAACTTGAAGACCCAGGCAGCTTATGCGGCCTGGCAGACGGCAGTGAACGCAGCCGCAGCGCAGCGGCAAGCATTCGCTGTTCCCGAGAAGACGGCGAAGCCGAAGAAGGGCGAGAAAAAAGACAAGACGGCAGCCGATGGAGCGCCGGCTGCGCCGGGGTTTGGCGGCGCCCTGAAGCAATTCTTCGAGAGGAACCCGCACGTCCTACCGGAACTGACAATCACAGCATGGAAGGCCGGTCAGAACACACCCTACGGGCAGATGTCGCCGGAAGCCTTACAGGCTCAGAGGCAGAACACCTCCGCTCAACGGCAGGATGCGACCGAGCAGATTCAACTTCAAGGAGCGCAGCGGACGGCGAACGCTCAGAAGGTCTACGACCAGTATTCAGGGTTGAGTGCCGAGGAGTTGGCGAAACTGCCGAGGGAGACGCAGCAAGCCTTCCAAGCAGCCAAGAACGTCCTTGTTCCAATTCCAAGGGCGTCGTCTACAGAGCGTGAATACACATCTCCAGACGGAAAGCAGAGGGAGTGGTATATCCCAGGCACAGAACCGCAGGGGTGGAACGCTACGGCCAATCCAAGTTCGGGGACATTGAAGGTTGGGACGGAGCCGGAATTCACTTCTCAGGCATTGAAGGGGTACGGCTACACCGCTGACACTGCACCGCCTGCTTTGTTGAAGTACCTGCATGACTCGTGGGCCTACAAAGCGGCGCAAACAACCTCTGGCACATCCGAGCACATGGAGACGGACCCGAAGACCGGGGAGTTGGTTGCGGTCAAGACGGGCAGTTCGACGACTCGCGGGGCAGCGGCGCCAAAGCCGCCGGCCGGATTCTCTCCTCTCGGAGAGAATGGGCTACCACAAGAATCAGCCGCAGCGAAGCCAGCGGGGGACACCGCCTCATCGGCGGCCACGCCGAAGACTGGGAAGATGAGCAAGCCTCCAGCCGCGCCGGGCGCAGGAAAAGGAACGATGACGGCCGCTCCACTGCCGCCGGGAGTGCGTGACACCGGAATCAAATCACTAGCCGGAGTGCAGTTCGACGTTCACTCTGAGGAGTCAACGGCGAAGTCGTATGATACGGCGACCCAAGCGTACAACAATCAAATCAACAAGAATCGGTCAAAGGCCGCGGACGCGAAGAGCTTGGAGGCATTGAACGCTACAGCCCGAGAGGACTACGAGAAGGCGAAGGCGAGGATCATCATGTCTAGGGCTGCACACATCAAGACGACCGGCGGTGATCCGTGGAAGGTAGTGAAGCACGGCGGTAAGGATGTTCAATTTTCTCAAGGCCCAGATGGTGTTTACGGAACGATGGATGGAATAAATTGGGTGAACATCAATACGGGAATGCCGTATTCTGGACAGCAGTAAGTTGATAGAGAGGGAGTCCAGTGGCAGTTCTCGACCAGACCGAGGCTCAAATTCCTGTCGGGTTGACCCCAATCCCACTCGGGCAAGCGCCATCTAGTGAGGCAAAAATCCCTGCCGGGCTTACTCCTATCCCACTCGGTAGTCAGCAATCGAGTCCAAATTTTGGAGTGAAGTCGCAGACTCAGGCGACTCACGCCGTTACCCCTCCAGTAGATGTAAAGAGTTCTATCCCTGCCGGATTGACGCCCATTCCTAAGGAAGATTCTCACGTTGACGCTTTCATGGCGGGAATCAGGAAGCCAGCGGCTCTCCGTCAGCAGGTCTACGACTACACAGTGGGGTCTGGTTATAACGCAGACCAAGGACGCCAGCGCCAGAATGAGTACGACTACGCCATCAAGAACGGGATGAACCCACAGCGAGCGCAGGAGTTCGCCCTGGGGATGCAGTTCGAGGGCGGGACACCGAAGTACAATCTCACAGACCAAGAGAAGTCCGATCTCTACGGGAAGGCGAAACAGGCCGCAGAGGGATTTAAGAGCGGCCAGCAGAAAACGATTGAAAGTCATTTCCTTGGAGAATCATTATTGCCGGGGGATGACGAAACATATCGTCAAAACATCGACCCCGACGAATACGCAAGAAACTATGTCAAGGGGTATACCTACGCTCGGTCTCAGGGATGGGATGAAGGGAAGGCGCAAGAGTACGCCACGTCTGATGCCGCATCGCAGTGGATGACTCGGGCTGGAGAGTGGATTGATCCGAAGTGGCACTCCGTCAAAAGCGCGATTCTCAACGTCATTCCCGGCATCTCGAAGCCGGAGGAGAGAGCGGAGAACCCGTTCTTTGCGACGAATCAGGGGTATCGAGAGAATCAGTTCCACGTCTACCATGAGGCTGCTTGGCTGGATGAGCACGTAGGCAAGGTAGCTGGCAGCGTAGACGCTGGGCTCGGAAACGTGGTCAACGGCTTTTCTACTCCCGGCATGGCAGCATTGATGGTTGCCAGCGAAGGGCAGGGACTTCTTGCCCGTGGCGGTATAGGGGCGGCCGAAGAAGTCGAGACTGCGAATCTGGCTACACGTGCACTTGGAAGGGTGGCGCGGGCCGGGGGAAGACAACTTGGCCGGTCGGCAGCGGCAAGCGAGGAGATTGATTCAGCGCAGGCTCTCAGGGCGGCAGAGAACGCAGAAAAGGCCATCCGAGCAATTCGTGACGCGAGACTTCCTGTGTCGGCACAGAAGGTGGCGAGAACGTTCAATAAACTCGTCACGGTAGGCTTTACGGCTCAGATGGCGCAAGGTTCCGCTGAACAACTGGAGCAGGCCGCTAAAACCGCGTTCCCCGGAGAAGGGAAGGACGGCGACAGTGCGCTGGCTGTCGAGTATGCGGTTGAGGGTCTTGTCAGCGGGTTGATGGCCGTGCAGGGTGGAAACCATCTTCGGCATGAGCATCTTCTCACGTCCGATCTCAACTCAAAGACCGCCGAGATGTACGGGCCGCAAAAGCTCTCGGATGTTGGCGGCTTACATGAGGGTCCGAGACAGAACGCCGCGACCAAATTTGGCGACCTCGACCCGTATCGACAGGCCGCAGTCATTCAGCGGTTGATTGAAGATGATCCGAAGTATAAAGCCGCAGAGGATGCAAGCGAGAAGGAGCAAAAGCGGCTTGCGAAGAAGATAGCCTACCGCTACAACACAGCATTGCAGCAGGCGTGGAATCCCAACGCGGTAGATCGCATGGTGCGGGTGATTGACAACCATCGCGCAGCGAACGAATGGTACGGCGCAAGACAGAAGGCGGAGGATGAGGCTCGGAAGCACTACCTCGACCAGATCACGAAGCTCATTGACCTCCACAAGCAAGACAAAGCCGACGAAGAGGAACTTGTTAAGGCTGAGGCAGAGCGCCGGGCCGCGGCAAGGGAAGGCCGTCCGGTACGGAAGACTGTAGACGCGCAGAAGAGGGAAGAGAGTCGCAAGGTAACTCTGACGAACGCGGCGCAGATTGCCGAGCATCGGCAGGGGGTAGTAGATGCCCGCGATGTAGCGGATAAGGAAACGGCCGAGCAGGAGAGATCGGAGGCTCAGGACTCCACCACGAACTCTCAAAAAGAATGGGACGATCGGTATGCTCGCGTCTACGGTATGCACGCCAGGAATAACCCTGATTGGTCTATGCCTCGTCTCCACGGTGAGACGCTAGATATTGTCGGAGAAAGGCCCAAGGAGGATAAACAGGGAGAGTTACGCCACCCGGACGAGGTGACCGACGACCAAGGGTATGTGTCGTACCGTAGTCAGGTGTTTGGAGGGGAAGAGCACCACTTCGGCGTAGCTCAGACTCCAGACGGGAAGTGGGGAGTCTATCGGAAGACGCCGGATGGGATTGAATACCTGGGAGCCGGGGGAATCTTTGACGGCCAGCCGCAAGAAAGCTACCTTGCGCCCAATGAAGAGACGGCCAAGGCTCTCGCTCAGATCACTTCCCTTCGGGTCAATGCCGATTACGCTCTTGAGGAGCATGGAACCACGCCGGAGCGGGAAGCGGAACGGAAGCAACTCCGCGACTTAGAGCACAGTCTGGTAGATGGCACGATCACGGGAGAGCAAGCACGCAAAGCCGCCGGACTGCCGGAGGAAGCGCAAGAAGCGCAGGCCAAGGAAAAGGCTAATCACGAGATCGAAGCCGCCAGAGCAGGAGCATTGAACGGTCCCCTTCACGGCAGAACGAAAGCTCAATACGAAGACGAGTTCCTTGCTGGGCTGGAAGAGGCGGGATGGGAGCCGGAGACGATCGAAGCGATGATCGACACCCTCCCTCTTCAACTTCGGATGGAGGCTGAGAACAATCTCCACTACGTCGGCCGTTCGGGAGACTGGATTGCCTCGAAGAAGGGTGTGACCTGGGTTCTCGACTCGAAGGGCATGTTGCAGCCGGACGATGGGATGAGTGCGCCGATCCCACTGATGAAGAATGGCCGCTACTCGACGCAGGCAATCGATCTGTCAATGTCGGGAAGGGTTGGATTCGGGCAGCGCAGTTGGGAAGACGCCAAAGTTGAAGAAGCGAAGGAGCGCGAAGCCAATCAGCAGTTGGAGAATCTTGTCGGAAACGTAGCCGATGAACTCCAGAGAGCCATTGAACTCTCGAAGCAGAACGCTGGCTTACAGATGGAAGCCGGGGAACTCCCTCTTGAGCGGCCGGCGCCGAAGCCGAGAAGCAGGTTCGCACCTCCAGTCGAAGGCCAAATGGCGGAATCTCCCGAGCGGGAGACTGACCGGGCCGTACAGGAAGGTCACGAGGCCATCCAAGCCGAGCAGAGGGCATTCGATGAAGCGTGGATTACCTTCATGGCCGAGGATCTGGCTGCGAACCATGAGACTCCGTGGCAGTTGATTGAGAGGGTAGCCAAGAACAGCGGCATGACCCCGCAGGAAGTCTTGGCTCTCCAACTTGAGCGGTTGGCTCCTACAGACACCGTAGACGGCAGGATTCAACGGTTGAAGGCCGGGGACACCATCACCGACAAGATGGGCTTGCCGTGGGTGGTGAGGGCCGACAGGAACGGAACTCTGTATCTCCGTAAGGGGCAGGGAGCCAGAATCCACGTCAACAAGTTCAAGCCGTCAGACGACGTGCGGAGGATTGTTGGAACGGGAGAAGTTCAGCCGGCGCCAGGGCCGCGGTGGACTCCCGAAGACGTGCGGAAGGCCGCTTATGAACCTGCCTACATATCCCGCCGCAATGAAGTCATTGAAGAGGTGAAGCAAAGAGAGACGGGAGAGATTAAGGAGCATCCACCGGCCACGCCAGAGGTTGCGGAGCGGCAAGCGGTGGCGGCAGAAGACCGTGAAACTCAGGTGAACGATGCGGCAGTAGCGGCAACCGCTGCGGCTGTTGATCCTCCACCAAAGGCGACCGACAAAGAGATCGACGAAGCCATTTCTAAGGCCGAGGAATTGCGGAAGGTTACCGAGGCCGCAGCGAGACAGGCGGCAGCCGCCAGAGGGCGCACAGCCGGGCCGGGAGAGTACCCACAGAAGGCGCCCATCACATCGAAGAGGGTTCCAGGGAGAGCATGGGCCGTAGGGCATGACGGCTATATCCAGACGATCGCCAGCAAGATTCCCATGCACCGCGAACTCGTTAAATTGAATCAACTCACTCCATCCTTCAGATGGAACGGAAATATGCTAGAGAGGGTTACTGAGTATCCAGAGCAGATGCAGGATGTCCCCCCCGACGAAGCGACACGTTCACAACTTCTAGCAGATGCCCAGCCGGTCAGGTATGACGTTGACCAATTTCTCGACCCAGGTTACGGCCCCGAGCGGGGACCGTCCATTGTGGACATTGGCGGCGATGTAGTTGGAGGGAACCGCCGCTTGCTCAGGATGCTGAAGTACCTTGAGTTGATCCATGGAGACAAGGAAGCTCTTGCCGCGTTTCGAGCCAAGATGGCCGAATACGCCGGGAAGAACGGGATGGTGTACCCAGAGGGAGATGAAATCTACATCCCAGTTCGGATGCTTGACGAGCCGATAGGGACGATAGCCAAAGCGACTGAGTTAGGGCACTTATTCAACAAGAAGGCATCTCATGGAATCGACGAAAACGCGAAGTCGATCACCTATGGACGGATGCTTTACGAAGCCCAGAGGACGGAAGAGGCACTAGGACGCAATGGAGTTCTGGACCGTATAGCCGATGAGTTCAATAGAGCCGAGACGCCGCGAGATGCAATGGCTAACAAACCTGGATTCTTCGCCAATATAGTGCGAAATGAACTCGGGATAGGCGGTGAAGATCAATCAGATTGGTTTAACAAAAACCCGAAGGGAGAATATGAGTTTCTGAGTACGAATGGTAAAGAGAAGCTAGAGAAAGCCCTGCTTGCCACCGTATTGAAGAATCCGTCTACGATCGACGCATTGGGAAGCTCGACGGCCTACGATTCGTTGCTGAAGTCGATTGGCCCTCTCACGCGCTTACGTGCCGTTCCAGACAAGGACATCATCAGTGTCATCGAAGAGGCAATTTCAGCCACGGCCACGACCGAGCGGAAAAGGGTTGATGGAGACTCCCCGAGGGTACGGTGGAATAAGACATTTGGAGAGCGAGAGTTTTTCTCGGACGAGAAGCCCCTCGATGAGCCGGGCCGGATGGTGGAAGCGATTTGGAGGGCATTGCATGACCGGAAGACCACACGGTTCAAGAACGCTCTCAATGATTATTTGGTAGGCGAGGGAACCCAGCGTGGATTCTTTGACCCGGCAGAGCATGGATTGAAGACTCCCGCCGACCTTTTCAATGCGGCCTTCGAGGATGAACTGAAGGACGTGCGCGACTCTCGTGGACTGCAATTGGATGAGGCGAAGAGCGGGAAGTTCAAGGGCGATAACGCAAGTGGGATGAGAACATTCCTCGACACGCTTTCTTGGGAACTTACTCAGGATCAATTCGACGCTGCTCTTGAAAACCGCGACAATTACGGTGACGAATCGGTTGAGGATGCGAAGCGGTCAGAGGAAGGGAAGCCGCCACAGGAAGCGCCGAAGCCTGAAGGCGTGTCGAAGAAAATGTTCATCACGAAACAAGATGAACGTGACCTGAAAGGACTCGGTTGGAAGCAAGAGCAGATCAATGCGATGAAGCCCGAAGAGGCGCAGGAGATTCTGTCTCTCGGGAAGCAAGCGCCGAAAGGGTTCAAGCCCCCAGAGCCCCCAGCGCCGAAGCCAGAAGCCGACCTCTCAGCGGCCAAAGCCGAGAAAGGCTACGTCACCCCCGACGAACTGGAGAAGTTCATCTCTGACCATCCGGCCACCGCAGATCATGCTCCTGAGATCATGCGTACCGCAAGGATGATGGCAGAGTATGTCTTCGATTCAGACCCACCGGAGGGAGTGGAGAAGAAAGACGCTCTCGCCTGGGTGTTGGAGCAGCGCGTAGCAAAGTTGGCCTATGAGGAAAAGGGGAAGGGGAGAGGCTCCTACTCTGACCCCGAGATCGAGAAGGGCATTGGCACCCGCATTTTGAAGTTGACGAAGGCTTCAGATGAGACGACCTTCATCCATGAGTTCGCGCACGTCATCTTCCCGATGCTCTCTCAAGAGGACATGCGGGCCATCGACACGATCACCGGAGAGAAGGGTGAGCACTGGAAGCATGGCGACCCGCTCCGCGGCGAAGCCTACAAAACTGTCAGCGAGAAGTTTGCGCACGGGCTTGAGAAGTTCCTGCGGGACGAGAACCCGACCGGCTTTAGTGCTGAGGTGAAGAAGGTACTCGCCAAGGTCAAGGAGATGTTCCAAGCGGCCTATCTTCGGTTCCGTAGCGACCCGCTCTCGACGTTCAATCTGAGTGAGGACGCGAAGGAAGTCTTTGCGAATATGTTCCACATCGAAGACCTCGACCCCGCAGACGACTTCAGAAAGCAGCGAGAGGAAGCTCGCAAAGCAGACGCCAAGCAGAAGAAGGGCATGGTGAAGCCGGAAGCGGCTTTGCACCCAATTCAGCAGTTGGCGAAAGACCTGGGGCCGAAGCCAGTCCAAATTTTGGAGTCGATTGACGGATCGGTTGAGGATTCTTCAGGGGAGCGCGTGGACCCGTCGAAGCCGATGGCTGCATTCGTTTACGACGATGAAGAACATGCAGCGCAAGCCTATCTAAAAGCCGCAGAGGAAGGCTCTGGCGTGGCCGGCGTGGAGTTCGTGCAGACGAAGGACGGAAAGTACGCTGTCCGGTTCAACGTCAAGGCCAAGGTGCCAAAAGACATTCTCTATCAGGACGCGCAAGAGAAGCACCCCGGCCTGAGACTTGAGGACATGGAAGCGAAGTTGAAGACGACAACCTCGCCGATCCTGAAGAAGTTCCTTGAGACTCAGATTGGCAGGTTGAAAGCGGAGATCCGTAACGAGCCAAGGCCGCAGGTAGAACCCGGTTTGGCGAAGCAGGCAATCGCGGAGGTGAAACGTGGCACAGAAGGGCGAAAGACAGACACGGGACGAGCGGGGGTATCCGACTTACGAGGAGTACCTGATGGAAATCCTGGGGATGCAAAGCAAGCAGGAGTTGGACGACTTTCTCGGCCGCCCATCATGGGGATGCCTGGACATGCAAGTGCCGGAGGTGCCGCCGATCGAAATAGACCCGGAGGAGGAAGTTCTCAGCCAGTTAACCTCGCAAACGTAACGCCGGTCAGACTCCAGCCGTTCGAGAGGGGGCGCGGAACACCAGTTGGCATCCTCGCCGGAGAGAAGTTTGACGAGAAGGTGTGGAGAGATGGCCTAAAGAGGGCTGGCCTTCCAGAGAACATGCCAGCGCCGACAGTGACGCTCTCCCCCGAGGTTGCTCGGACATTGAAGTATGCAGGACAGAAGCAGATCGTTCAGACCGTCCTATCAGCACTGGAGCAAGGAGACGGGGCTGTGATTGCATCTGTGGCGGGTTCCGGCAAGACATGGACGGAGATGGGTGTGGTTAAGGAAACGATCCTTCGGAACCCCGACGCCAAAGTTCTTGTCATCACCATGAATCGCGGATTGCTAGAAGAGGGCGACGATGCCGTTCGACAGGTAGCGAAGAACGGCTACGATTTGAAGGTTGAAACCGACATCCTCGACAAACCTCCCGAGCCGGGTGTTTACGGGGCAACCTACCAGCGGTTGCTCAATAACTCCATCTACGCTCAAACGCAGTGGGACTTGGTGATCGCCGACGAGTCAGGAGCAGCGCGTAACTGGTACAGAGATGAAAACCAGCAGGGCAAACTCCTGAAGGCTGTGATGGACAACGCCAAGAAGGGTGTGTACGTCTCGGCGACTCCGTTCCATTCGCCTAACGAATACGGCTACGCCGAAAAGTTGAACTTGTGGCCGAAGGGAGGATTTGAAGACTGGATCAAGAACAACTTTGCCCACGAGAAAATCGGCGACAAGGTGGTTGCGAAGCTCGACCCGGCAAAGCAGGCAAAACTACGTGAGCAGATGGTTGAGCGTGGGCAGTTCATCTCGCAGCAAATCTCCTACGATGGATTCTCTGTCCACTTCGGAGTGGTCCCTGTAACCGACGTGGTGGAACGGAAGCTAGACCGCATCCATCAAGGAATTGCAGTTATGAAGAGGGAGTTGCTGAAGCAGGGCAAGAAGGGACTCTCTGAGCGGGTATCTGCTTTTGAGGCGACGTACACGAAAGCCTATCTTGAGCGGTCGAGACTGCCAGAGGCCATCGAAGTCGCAAAGAAAGCAAGAGCGCAGGGATGGCAGGTAGCCATATTCTCAGAAACCACATCTGAAGACCTTTTCCGCCGGCCGGTTGGCCCGAAGGAGGAGCCGGGAACGTATCGTCTGTTAGACGAGGAAACCGGCGGCCAAATATCGCGCATCATGCCAGAGTTCCCGAACATTGCGGACGAACTCAAAGCCGAGTTTGGCGATGAGATGGGTGATTACAGCGGCGTTGGGAATACCGACGCGCAGCGCGAAGAGGCGAAGCAAGCCTTTTTGAAGGGGAAGAAGAAAGTTCTCTACACTTCATATGCCGCAGGAGGAATCGGCATCAACCTGCAAGACAAAGACGGAGATAAGCCAAGAATCTCCATCTTCCTTGGGCCGCCGTACTCTGGAATTCTACTCGAACAATCATTGGCGAGAACGTGGCGATTGGGAGTGAAGTCGAACGCGAGGGCGGTGTTCCTTGCGACAGACTCAGAGCCGGACATTCGTTTGATGGCTACAAAGATTGGGCCTCGCATGAGGGCGTTGAGCGCGGCGGTTCTAGGCGACCGTGATTCTTTGGCTTCGGTGATGACGAACTACACCGACGAAGAGAAGATGCGTGAACATCAGGACATGATGGCGTTCGACCAGGGCAACGAAGTGAAGGTTGACGCTCAGGGCTTCCAAGTGCGGAGCAAGCGGAAGGTCAATTTCGACAACTGGAGTTCGATCACCTTCCCGAACGCTGAAGAAGCCAAGAACAAAGGTATGCAGGTGGAGATGTCTGGAGGAGGCAAGGGGTCAGATTGGGCCACTCTCTATCAGGAGAAGCCGAGACGGTGGGAGCCACCTAACAGACCGTTGACCATCGAAGACCTCAAGATTCGCCGGGCGGTCAATGCGGCGGCCGACAAAGCAGCGGCGAACCCACAGATACCGCACGAAGAGGTCACCATGACGGCTGCGAGGGCCGAGGAGGTCGCCAAAGCCGCGCCAGAGGGAGTCGACAAAGAGGCGGCGGGTAGAGATGCCGTTGGCGGGCACCTGAAGGGCCTTGGCTACGTCCAAGACCCTCTCACTGGCGAGTGGAAGACCCCAGAGAAGATTGAGCCGGCGCCGCCCAGCGGAGAGATCGAGGCTGCCAATCGCTCAGTCGCCAACCGACTTGTCGGATTCACGTTAAGCCAAGAGCAGAACATCCTCTCAGAAACAAGGCGCATGGGAGTGCCAGAACTCGGGCGGCAAATTGTCGGTATGGGGCGCTCATACTCCGGGCTTGTAAAAAATCATCTAGCGGACCTGCGCAATTCCCTATCTACAATCATGCGAAACAATGGTCTGAACCCGCACAATGAGAAGGTGATGCGTGACATCTTCGACGTTGTGATGGGGAAGAGGGCCGTTGCCGATCCGCGAGTCAACAAGGGCGCAGAAGAAGTGCGTGTTTTGATGGGAGACATCCGCGAGAAGGGAGCCGCTGGCGGGTTGGCGGTGCGGACTCCAGATGGAAGAATAGTGCCGTGGGCGGATTTTCAGAACGATCCGAGCTACATGCCGCGGATAGCGGACTGGAACGCGAAGTTCACGGACGCGGAAGGCAAGACGTACACCCTGAAGGAGATCATGGGCGGAACCTTCGGTGAGATCAGGGCGAAGGAGTTACTGGCAAAGAAACTCAAAGAAGACGGCAATCCCATGTCTGCCGACAGAGCCTATCAACTCATCAAGCGTGAGCGGCTACAGGCACCCGTGCAGGGCAATATCCAGAGAACGAACGAGGTGAACTTCCCGTTTATCAGGAAGGACTATGGGGCGATCGACAACTACTTCAAGCAGTATTCACGGGCAATGGCGACCGAGAAAGTGTTTGGCTCGGACCTAAGAAAACTGCAAAAGGAGATTGGGAAGATCCCGAACAAGCAATTCAGGACAGATGTAGAGCAGATGTTCGGCTATATGTTCACGCCGCAAAACTGGGATTCGGACCTGGGGGCGGTCTACAACGTCCTGTCCGCAGCGGAGACGGCCACAAAGATGTTCCCGTTCTCTGTAACAAAGGTGTTGTTCCATGCTGGGAACGCGCCAATGATTATCGGCAAGACAGGCCACTACATGCCCGTCCTGAAGGCTGCATTCAAGGCGGCAACTGACCTCAAGGCCGTCAAAGAGAACGCCTATTTGGTTGGCACGATCGCGCATGGTGTCGATCCGGCAGTGATGTATATGCCGGATACGAAGACACAGCACGGCCTTTTCAAGTGGACTGGATTTGAGTACATCTACAACGTGGCGCGAGCCATTGGCGGAGAGTCTGCGCGGGTCTACCTCGACCAGTACGCCGCGAACGACCTGAAGAAAGGCGGCAATACTGAGGTGCGGGCGCGAAGACTTCTGAAGAACTCGCTGCTCATTGGAGATCACGCCATTGACGAGTTCTTGAGAACAGGTAAGTGGGACCGCGATAGTTACAGGCTTGCTCAGGTTGCATTTGCCGACGAGTCACTATACTCGGAAAATCCAATGCAGATGCCGGAGTTTGCGCGTAGGAGAATCGCAGGAGAGGGATTAAGCTCCACGGACAAGTATCTGAATATGGGCCTCCGGGCGTCCTATTCTCTCCAGTCGTTCACCGCCAAGACCTACTCAATGCTGAAAGAGCATCTCTACGATGAAGTGGTACTCCACCATAATCTTCGTCCGCTCGCTTACGCGATGGTTGTGTCGCCGGTTATCGGGCAAATGCTGCAAGGAGTATCCTCGGCCGCAAAGGGCGGGGTACACCGTTTGGCGCAGTACGGCTTAGATAGGCCGCATACCGAGGATGCCTGGGATAAGTGGCTTTCGCAATTCTCTGGGATGAAGGACCATCCCGCTGCAACCTTTCTGAAACTCTATGTCGACGGTCTTTGCGCACAGTGGGCTCTTGAGCGGACGAAGCGGCTGGCGGATGCGTTGTTTAACCTGTCTATAGATGACAAGCCTAGCCTAAAATCTGCAAAAGATACCGGGATGTATTTGTTGAACGATGAGGTTGAGCAGGATATAGGCCCCATCTGGACAGACACGGTAATGCGACCTTTTATTGACTTCCCAGCGGCCGAGATACAATCGGAAGCAGTAAGCGAGTCGCAGGAGCATCACGGCAAGCCAAGCAGTTTTTGGGATCGAACGGGGAAAAACGTTGTGCGGGAATTGAGGGATACTGTGCCTGTACTCAGACAAGAGCCGGATGTGGAAGAATATCTCGCGCCGAAAAAGAGTGGAAAGTGGCAGGTTCCTTAGTAGGAGTATGATTTTAATGTCTTCAGATTTGAAGACGAGGAGGACGTATGGAGAAAGCGATAACTTTTGTGGAAGGAACGCAAACATGGATTGGCAACCTTACAGAGAAGCGCGACAGGCTTCTTCGGGACGCCGAGCGTGTCAGCAAAGCAATCGCCTTTCTAGAGGCGCACCCGGAATTGGTAGAACTGTATACGGAGTATGTGGAAATAATGCCCTAAGTAGAAGACTGGGAAGTGGGCCGTTCCTTAACCGACTCCAAAATTTGGAGTACCTGTTGCGCCAACTTGACCTTTTGAGCGAAGTCGGCTTTCTGTGATTCAGTGACGATCATTGAAAGCCGCTGCTGGAGGGCTTCATCGGCGCGGAACTCTTTATCGGTAGGGATGAGTGAGACTTCAGCCGACAGGCGGGAGCGGAAGAGTTCAATCATCTCGGAGAGCAAGAATGGCGCGAGTTGTTTATGGAGAGTCTTTTTAGACCTTTTGAGCATCGTTTCTCGCACAAACAACGGAGAGTAGAGAAAGTGTTTTTTATCAACCCGCACAGAAGGAATAGCGTGTCTCAGTACGTATCGTCCCATCATTATCTGGCTCATGCCGAGGAGTTCGGCACACTCGCCCTGAGTGAGTAATGCTTTTTCAGTGAGGCCGGCGGGAACGGGGAAGTGGCGCCTGTGGATGATGGCGCCCAGGCGAAGCTGCTCTGCGTACTCGGGGGTGGGGTCGAGGTAACGCTTATCGGGGTTCTTCCCAATGACAGCCAAGCAGCCCTTCCGTTCGAGGGTACGGACCTGTCTAGGGGACAGCCGTAGGCGGTCACAGATGCCGGAGAGGGAGAGCCATGTCTGTTCAGAGGATGGGTTGTGCATTCTTGCGCCTCCGGGGATGGGATGCCGCGGCCATTGCGGAGAACGTATCCGAAGGCAGGTTGCGCTTCTCTGCGCTGACGGAGCCGAGCTTGCGGAAGAAGTCAGGATCGGCTTTCGATAGCTTGACCTTCGGCTTGGAGGGCTTTTCCTTGACGAGCGGTTTGATGGTTAAAGTACGGATATGCTTCATGAAAACATAATACCTCAATATGCTTGACAGCGGAACCGCTGATAGGTTAACGTCATTCAACAGTGGGGGAAATCGGATGATTGGATACTACGACAAGGGCAATATTGCCGCGCAATTGCGAGAGAAGCTGGAGGGCCGTACCCAGGCCGACCTAGCGGCTGAGATGGAGATTACTCCTCAATATCTCAGCGATGTCTTGAGCGGCCGTCGTGACCCAGGTAAGGCAATTCTAAAGTACCTCGGGCTGAAGGTTGGGTACGTGCGGGACGAGAAGTAGGAGGGGTTGGGTATGTGCATAACAATATCGAAGATTGAAGTGAACTTTGCGCGTCCTGTCGAGTTGAAGGATGGGGAGATGCAGCGTATCCACGAGATCGTGAACGATGCAGCCCGGCGCACAGAGACGCCTGAGTTTGTACACTGGGCAGCGGGGACCGGCAGCAAGCCGAATTGGTCGAAGACAGACTGTAAGATATGGGGTTTTGAAGCAACGGCGGATTCACCTGAGAGCGGAGAGCCAATGTGGGACGACAGCGTGTTCTGCATCGAGACAGCCACACGGGAGAGGTACGAGTCGGAGTTGTTTAAGCCGTACTCGAAGCCAAAGACGAACGCGGATCGATTCTGTGAACTGCTTGAGGCTATCGACAATCGCTGCATGGCGGCAGACGGGCCGGTGACGCCGACGTTGACTGAGGCTACACCTGACGAGTTGAGGAAGTTGTATCTATTCGCGGACAGGATCAGGAAAGAATCGAGGTAGAACCGGCAGCGGAGGGGCTGCAAGAAAGCAGGGGGAGATGGCAGAGGCGAAGGCGGCAGAGAGCGTAGGAGCGAAGGTGCCGAAGAAGCAGATCACGCGGAAGCGGGTAGGCTTCAAGCGGGTTGTGGTCGAGTTGACCGAGAATCATTACGATGCGCTGGCGAAGTTGGCGGTGGCCGACATCCGCCGGGGAGGGCCGACGGAGATGCTTTCTGTTCTGTGCCGGTTGAACCTGGACGCGCTCATCAAGAACCATCGGCCGGCTCAGGCGCCGATTGTGTTTCAGGAAAAGCCGGTCGATAAGTAGGCCGCGGGAGGTGAGGGATGGGAGAGTTTTATTGGAAGTGGAGAGCGTTCTGGTGGGGATTCTTCCATCCTTTTGCATCGGAGGATCAACACCTACGCCGGGCATGGTGGGCTGCTCAAGAAAGACTGCGGCGGACGGGGAGGTAGGGGATGGCAGACGAAGACTATCTGAACGATCCCGATGAACCCGACGAGAGCGACGTATGCCCTCACGGGAAGGGATTTAGCGACTACTGCTATCTCTGTGATGATGAAGAAGACTTCGATGAAGACGCCGAAGCTACCACCTGCCCTGAGTGCGGAAGTGACGACCTTGAGGTTATTGACGAAACCGAAGAAGGCGACAACGAGTACGTCTGCAATGATTGTGGGGAGCGGTTTGTAGACGGGGAGGAAGAAGATGCCTAGAGGGATGTCTAAAACTCAGTGGATGACTCACGAGGAGTTGGTGAAGGAGCATCTGAAGCTGCGGGGGGAGTACGAGCGGACGCGGGGGATCGTGGACATGCTGGTGGAGAAGTTCGAGGGGCATGTACATGAAGGCGGCTCGGGGATGCTCGGTGTGACTACCGGCCCTCCATTCAAGAAGAGGGTGTTGAAGGTCACTACGCCGTCTGTATGTGTTGACTGTGGGGAGACGGTGGAAGAAGGGGTGGTAATCTGCAAGGACTGCATACCGTTCTAGGAAGGTCCAAAATTTGGAGTAGGGGAGGATGGGGATGAGCTTAATCTGCGGGATTGATTTCGAGCCAACTGGCCTTTCGGCGGCAGACGATCGGATTACAGAAATCGGTGCCTGTCTTTATGATTGGCCTACATCGACGCCTTTGAAGTTGATGTCAACGTTGGTGAACCCAGGACGGCCGATACCGGAGGAGATACAGAAACTCACCGGAATCACAGATGAACTGGTTGACTTGTACGGGAAGTCGGAGAAGGTGGCCTTTGCGGAACTGCACGACCTGATGAGCTATGCGGACTATGCGGCTGCTTTTAACGGTTCCAGGTTCGACCAGCCTTTTTACCTTGCAGCTTGCAATCGTCTCGGAGTGGAGCCTTCAGGAATCTTCTGGCTTGATCTTTCGGCTGATGTGAAGTGGCCTTCGGAGATAACCACCCGCAACCTGCGGCATCTGGCGAGTGAGTTTGGTTTCTGCAATCCCTTCGCGCACAGAGCAATTTTTGACGTGTTGACGATGTTCAAGACGGCGCAGAACTTTAGCCTCGACGACATCATTGCTCGGGCGCAGGAGCCTACGGTTTATGTGCAGGCCGTGGTTGACTTCGCCAACAACCAAAAGGCAAAGGACTTTTCTTTCAGGTGGAACCCGGCGTCGAAGGCATGGTGGAAGGCGCTCAAGAGTTCTGATTTTGAGGCAGAGAAGAGCCTTTGGCAATTCACATCGCGGATGCTGTCCGGGCCGCTGGAGTAGGGTATGAAGATGCTTGTTTGCGCAGCTAACGGCTATCAGCAAGAAGTTGAGGCCGGTGAAACTTTAGAGGCTGTAGAGAAGGCTTTTATGAAGCGACTTCCTAATTCCATCGGAGAAGTGATGTTGATTAGGGAGTGGAAGGGCGGAAAGAGAAAAAGACCGTGGGGTGGCGCTAGGTATTTTCTTTCTGAGTTGGTCCTTCAGAAAATTGGGGCTTCCGATCTGTACAACAAGCATAAGAGAGGCTTTGTATTGAACACAGAATCGCCGCACATCAAGTTGATTGAAGATGATGTGGCAAAGATATCGGAGTAGTCATGGCGATGTTCACAGTAGACGGCGCCAAACTGACGGCCGCTGGAGTAGAGATGGAACAAGAGTACGAGTTCCGAGTAATGCGCTGCGGAGTTCTCAAGCCAGAGGTGAGGATCACCGTCATGGCTGAGACTCTTCAGGAAGCGCAGGAGAAGGCAAAGGCGTATCTCCGCAGGAACGAGCACGTCGACAAGGGGGGCTGGAGGGCAGCAAGGCGGGCCTTCACTGTCGACGGGGCTAAATTGACGGCACTGCGCATTGAAGCGGGTTTGTCAATGGAGGAAGTAGCGGCGAATTTGGGGTGTAACAAGTCGAATCTGAGCCGTTGGGAGCGGGGGGTTGTGCAGCCGTCAGAAAGGGCTATTCTGGAACTGGTAGTCCTATTCAAGCAATGCGATTTTGTTAAGGAGAGGTGATGGAGGTGGAGAGTATGTCGACGAATTTGGTAGCGGTACAGAGAGATACGCGGCTGGCAATTCCGGCGCCGGAGTTCTCAAACGAGCAGATCAAGCTCCTGGCTGAAACGGTTGCGAAAGGCTGCGACCAGAACGAACTTGCGTTTTTCTTGCAAGTGGCGAAGCTGAAGCGGCTGGACCCATTCAGTGGGCAGATCCACGTAGTTAAGCGGTGGGATAGTTCACTCGGCAAAGAGAAGATGACCGTGCAAACTGGAATCGACGGCTACAGAGCGATTGCGTCGAGGACCGATGACCTAGCCGGCATCGACGATGCAGAGTACGACACGGACGTTGAGGAGCATCCGAACTGGGCAAAGATTACCGTCTACCGCTACGGCCGCGGCGATGAGAAGGTTCCCTACAAGGCGACGGCTCGGTGGGGAGAGTACGTCCAGATGTACAAGGACAAACAGACCAGCGAGATGAAGCCGAACCCGATGTGGAAGCGGATGCCGTACCTGATGTTGGGAAAGGTAGCTGAGGCCCTGGCGCTCCGCAAGGCATTTCCAGACGAACTGAGCGGCATGTACACGAATGAGGAGATGGGTCAGGCCGACAATGAGACTCCCGGCATAACTCCAGCCTCCGTAGCGAAGCCGCAGGTGGCGATGCCGAAGAGCACTGACGAGAAGAAGCCTCCAGTGCAGACGCAACAGCAAAGGAAGGCCGAGGCCAGCCGCGAGTCGAAGGAGGCGGACACGAAGACCGCAGCGACGACGACTGGTTCAACTCATGGTGGGAACTCTGCCGCGACTAGCCAGCAGGAAGCTCCGTTGGAGAAGCTCTCTGGAGAGATTGCCACCGTGACCCCAGGCAAGAACGGAGTGGTAGTCCTTGCGGTAAATGGAAACGCTGTAGTTATTCCTGCTCGGCTGGCGACCGACGATTTGGTTGTGGGCGCCAAGATTCTCTGCTCAGTTTTGAAGGTCACCATCAGAGGCAACAAGTTGCTGGAGGCTCGGGAGATCGAGATTGTAGTTCCGCCCGTGCAGGAAGGTGAGATCATCGACGCGGAGTATACGGACGTGGACCCGCAGCAAGTAGGGAGCACGGAAGAAGCCAAGCCGAAGGGTCCAGATCCCGTTCTTGAGGAAGCGAGGGCGGCCGGGCTGGGTGGAATCTTCGACGATGCGCCGAAGCAGACGAAAGCAGCGGAGAATCCAGGTACAGAGGCGCCGGCGGCAACCGAGGCGACGAAGCCGGGGACGGCTGGATTGAAGCGGGCTCAGAGGCTCCATACGCTCATTAGCCAGAATCACAAAAATACTCTCTTCACAGAGGAGCTTTTGAAGAAGTATCTCGCCACGCAGCGGATTGAGCACGCGAGAGACTTGGCTTGCCCACCAAAGGGATCGGAAGCCTTCAACGCCTACGATTACGCTTGCTCTATGGCGGTTGGAGAGGTGGACTGGCACGAGATTTTGGAGGATTGAGTTCGGCAGGAACGAAAAGGGAGAGAGTCCCGCTGCCGATAGGGTACTGGTTCAGTTCAGGCCGGGCATTCCGTGGGGCGCGTATCCGGTGAACCCAAGACGCGCAATTCAAGCGAGGAGGCAACTATGCCAGTAGATGTAGAGGGTAAGGTAAAGAGGATCATCGCCGCGCAATTGCTGGTGGACGATGACGAAGTGACGCCGGGAGCGAACTTAAAGGACGACCTGGGCGCCGACTCACTTGATGTGATTGAGTTGGTTATGCAAGTCGAGGAAGAGTTCGACCTTGAGATTCCCGACGAAGACGCAGAAAACGTGCGAACAGTGAAGGACATCTTGGACTACGTTAATACCAGGGTGAAGTAAGCGGGAGGGGTGTTCTCCCGCGGCCGCTTTAGGCTGGAAGAGGTCCACTCGGGGAAGGTGGTCCGTACCAGTACCGGGAGCGGCCTCGGGAGCACATTCAAACCAGAGGAGGAAACAAACATGGCAATGGAATGGACAGATGTAGAGAGTTCGCAGATCGTGCGGATTGGATATGATGCGGAGACGCTGAAGGCCCAGGTCGCGTTTAAGGACAAAAGATCTGGCGGCGTGCAATCAACTTACGAGTACGACCAAGTGGGCCAGGACGTGATCGACCGGATCATCAACTCAGACAGCGTGGGAAGAGCCTTCGCGGCTGAACTCAAGTATGGCTTTAATTATCGTCGGCTCTAGACGCGGGAGGTGGGGATGGCAGCAACCAAAAAAACGAAGGTGATTGCAAGCGGGGTATCGCCGAATCTACAAAAGGCGATCGACTCTGAGTGGACCGCAACGGAGCGGTCTGACGATGCGGAGGAGGCTCTTCTACGTGAGCTTCACTACCACATGCTGCGAGTGGCTGAACTGAAGAGGTTCCTCCATGGATGCGGCATGACCGGGGACGAGTAGGGTCTAAATTTTGGAGTGGGGAGGTAGGCATGGCAATCAACGTTTGCGAAGATCATGAAGACGCAATTTGTGTGTGGATCTACGGTAGAGAGTGTCCATTTTGCAATGTGGTTAAGCAGGTTGAATCCCTGAAAGAGAAACTGGAGGAGTCGCAGGATCAAACTGCAAATGCAGAGGATCGGCTGCGCGAGGTACAAGCAGAACTTACCGAAGCAAATGAGCGCATAGCAGAGTAAGTGAGGGGGTTCAATGGGGAGCGAGTTATGGGGAGAGAAGATAGAGGGCGGCTGGTACGACGACTCCAGGCACATATACAGGGATGACGGTGGGGTAATCACTCCGTCGGTCACTGGCGTCTTCGATGCTCTCGGTTTGAGCGACTTCTCGATGATTGCTCCCGACGTTTTGGAGTGGAAGCGCGGCTTCGGTAGCGCGGTCCATAAGGGCGTCGAGTTACTCGCCTTCGGGAAACTGGACTGGGATAGTTGCCCAGACGAAATCATCCCGGCGATTGTCGGAGTTGAAAGCTGGCTGAAGGCAGTCCAATATCAGCCGATAGCCGCAGAGGAAAAGAAAATCATCACCCTCAATGGAATGAAGATAGGGGGGACTCTTGACCATCGCGGTTCACTGGTATACAAAGGGAAGCGTCGACCCTGCATCATTGATTTGAAGACTGGCAGCAAGGTCAGTGAGACGTGGACCTGGCAGGTGGGGGCATACTCAGGTGGGGCTCCGAAGTTAGATGGGGATGTCTACGTGGGCTGCGCTCTCCAGATCGGCAAGGACGGAGATGTGAACCCTACTTGGGTGGACACGTTAAAGGCAAAGCAGAACTTCATCATCCTGTTAGCGGCTGCGAACTTAGCCGTCAACGCGAAACTGGCGAAATTCAAAAACATGGAAGAAGGGTAACGAGGAGGAAATCATGGGGACAACAGCATTGGCAACAGTAGGCACCACAGAGTTGATTTTGGGGCAGATGACGACCCTGCTCAAGCCTGAAGGGGATTACGAGAAGCGCAAAATCTCCCTTCACAACGAGTACGCGCCGATTGTGGTGAACGCTTCAAAGATCACGGCGATCACAACCGAGGAACAGGCTCAGGAGGCCGCGAACTTCGGCAGGTTGCTACAGGCCGGGGCGAAGGAACTTGAGACGTTCTTCAAGTCGATCAAGGTCAAGTGCGATGCGATCAAGAATCCGATCCTTGCAGACGAGAAGGCGGAAAACAAGCCGCTGGACGACGAGAGGAAGCGCCTGGGGGTACTTCTGACGGCGTGGAACCAAGAGGTCCAACGGAAGGCTCAGGAAGCGCAACGGAAGGCCGAGGAAGAGGCGCGGAAGGTTGCCGAGGAGGAAGCTCTACAGCGTGCGATCGAACTTGCTGCGGCCGGCGAGGATGATGCGGCTGAGGCTGTTCTGGAAGAGCCTATCGTAGCGGCTCCAGTGGTCGTACAGGCGGCCTACGCGAAGCCGACAGGAAGTGTAGGCCGGAAGTACTACAAGTGCAAGGTGACGGACTTCAAGGCGCTTGTGGCGGCTGTGGCGGCGGGGACGGTTCCACTCATGGCCCTGGAAGCGAACACCGCCTTTTTGAACAATCAGGCAGACCAGTTCAAAGATGCGTTTGCGTTCCCTGGCTGCGCTCTGGACACGACTTCGAGTACGTCTTTCAGGGCTTAGTATGGCCGGCAAGAGCAACGTCCAAACCGCAATAGAGAGAGCAAGGGAGAAGTACGGGGAAGACCCTCCCTTGCTCCAGCGGGTATGTTTGGTTCACGGAATATCGGTGAGGGACTTCGCTGCGATCTTCAAAATATCGAAGACACATGCAGCCGAGATTATCGCTCACCGGAAGTTGCCCGACTTAGAGTTGGCGGTGAGGATCAGCCGTTACTGGGAAGTCGAGGTTGAGGAGTTGTTTGGATGGAGAATTGACGACGACGGCGCACGAAGACCTTTGTTGGTGATTGATCCATCTACGGGGCAGGTACGGAAGTTGGTGGGGCAGAATCGGACTGGGGCGATTGATGTGGCGTTAGGGGGACGGCATTGACGAGACGCAGTGGGTGGTTAGAGGCGCAGAAGAGGAAGGGGCGACCACCTGGGGCATACATACCCGAGGGGCCGACCGAGTGGGAGAAGTTCCTGAAGTCTATCAAGGTGACCGAAGGAAGGGCTGTTCAACTTGTTTCAGGGGAGTGCAGCCGGGCAGTTCTGATACGTTCATGGATTCGCAGTAACGCACGGAGCCGGTATTGTCCAGAGAAGGTGTTGGATAAGATGGGTTTCACGGTTGAGGTGTAAATGCAGTTGCGGTGGTGGGGAGTAGTCCGTATACTTCGGGTAGCCGGACCCCATCCGGTCAGCGGTCAGACCCCATCTGGCCGCGCCTCCTCGGCCGGGAGTTCGCAAGGATTCCCGGCCCCTCCAAACGAAGAGGTGATTGAATGAAGATAATCATTGACAGTGAATTACTCGAAGGCTTGACGTACCGCGGCGTTCTCGCGCTTGTGGCGGTGACGGCGCTTGGGGACGGGCTCTGGACTACGGCGCAGTTGGCACAGGCGGTGTCCTGCAACTCATCGCTGATGCTTGAGGGGATGGGAGAGCTTCACACGGCGGCGCCGGGGCTGGTAGCGAAGCAGGTGAAGATGAAGTGGCCTGTGGGGACCGGAGTAGCAAACGAATTTCAACTCCAAATTTTGGACTCGGCCGCGAGCCGGAGGACGGACTTCCTCGACGACGTGAAGGCTATCTTTGAGTGGGGGAACAAGGGGTTACAGTTCACGATGAACGCGGCAGACGGCCTAGCCGTGCAGCGGTGGCTCAAGGAGCGCAAGGACTGGACTCGGGAGATGTGGAGGGTGGCTTTGCGGAATCGGTTCTTGAGTGAGGGGATCGTGAAGTCGCAGCCGATTCATCTGTGGCTTGGGCGGTTGGTGGAGTATCTGGAGGCACCGTTGGACAGGTTCGGGAAGTTGATGCCGAACGGGGTGGGAGGGAAGCATGGTGCGGCAATTGGAACAGAAAACAGCAATCGTCAGGCGCGAGAGATCGCAATTGCAGAATTGTCCAACTGAAGCCGAAGAAAAAGCTTCGGTAATTACCTGCTACGTCCAGAAGTATGCTGCAATAGCGGGAAGGGCTGTCACCCCGGAGGTCTTCAAAATTTACGTCGAATCCTTGAGCCGGTACGAGATTCGGCGGCTAGAGAAGGGGTTGAAGTCTTATTTGGAACAGGGAACGAGGTTTCCCTGGCCGGGAGATTTGGCGGATTATTGCGATGACGAGGTGTAGCGGGGTTCGAGGAGTGTCTGAGGACGGCGACAAGTTTTCCGTGGCCTGCCGAGATTCGGGATGCAAGCGAGTTGGGGTGAGGAGGGGGATTTGATAACACCATCAGAGGCATATCCAGCATGGGAATTGGGAGCGGTGATAGTATTTGCCTGCTCCATCGCTCTTTCCCCGCTTATCTTCGGCGGCCGTCGTGAGGTTGAGTACGACTGTGATCTGTGTGGGCGTCATGTGAAGACAAAGGGATGGGAGTGCGGAAAAGCAGCAGCGGGTCATGTTTGCGGCGAGTGCTCGAAGCATGAAGATGCTCAACGGCGGCATTACGCGGCGATTGATCGGAGAAAGTGAGGAGGGGATGATGGGGTACAAATTGGTGGTGGAGTGTGAGGTCTGCGGTAAGGAATTCAAAGTGAAGGCCCGTAAGAATCGGAGGGAGTACGGCTGGGGATCAGATCAAGACACCTACGTTTCGTGTTGCTTTAGTCTGATGACAGAAGAGCAGAGATTGAAAGTCGAAGGGAACCTGGACGATTCAGAACTCTACTTTGAAACCGTATGTGACCCATGCCGTACAGTTATTCGGGACTCGGTGAAGGGCGCAATATCCAAACTGAGTGAAGGAGCATTAGCCCGACTGAGAAAGAGAGCGCGTAAGTAATGGGGAAGCAAGTCAAACAACTGACAGCCGGTATCCCGCAGGACGTACAGGCAGAGATGGCCGTGCTTGGGACGTTATTGTTGGAGAACGATGTATTCTTCGACGCGATCGGAGACCTGTCGACAGCGGACTTCAGCCTTGAATCTCACGGGCGAATCTTCGGCTGCATTGCGTCGATCATGGAAGGCATGGAAGAGGGGGTCAGTCACGCCGACATTGTGACGCTCCAGCACGTCCTTCGCAAACGCGGGGAACTTGGGGCCGTAGGAGGGTCAGCATACCTCGCAGGGTTGACCGAGAACCTTCCACGGCGGTTGAACATCGAGGAACACGTCAAGATCATTCGAGAGAAGGCGAAACTCCGGCTCTTGATGGAGGTGGGGAAGAATCTCTATCAGGCTGCCGAGGATCAGTTTGCGGATTCGAGTCGATTGATAGAGGGTGTACAGGAGCGGCTGATACGGGCCGTTGCCGATGAGAAGTCGGACGCGGTGATGGCCGCAGAGGTGGTAGGAACCATCGAGGCTGGGATTCTGGCGAAGCGGAACCAGAACCTTGAGAAGACGGCACTGGACCTCACGTGGGGCATCGAGGCTCTGGACCAGAAGACCAAGGGCATCCACCCAGGAGGGCTGACGATCATAGCCGGCGACTCGGGAGGGTACAAAACCTCAATGATGATGCAGATTGCTTTGGCGAACGCGATGGAAGGAACTCCGGTAGGGATATTCTCTCTTGAGATGACCAAGGAGAAGTTACTCGCCAGGCTCTACACGTTGCTGGCCGACACGCTGACCACGGACCACATGAGCGACCCTCGTTTGATGAACATTCACACGCACGTTCCCGAGTTGAAGCGGATTTCGGAGATGATAGCCAAACTGCCGATAGTCGTTGACGACACATCGCCGTTGACGATACAAAAACTTAGAGCCCGCGCCAAAATGATGAGGCGGAAGCACAAGGTCAGAATCATTGGAGTAGACTACCTTCAATTGCTGGAGTGTCCGGGGAAGATGGGGGCCGACGAAACAAGGGGAGTAGTATTTGGTCTACGGGATCTCGCCAAAGGAGAACCCGATTGTGCAGTCATAGCTCTCTCGCAGTTCTCGAAGGAGCAGGGGTTTGTCAAGAAGAGGCGCAGGACCAAGGGGGACTTATATGGGGGATCAGCCATTCATCATGCCGCGCAGAATATCGCCATCATCACCATCGAAGACTCAGAGAAACGTGCGCCTGAAGATGACCTCGACGTAGAAATCATGATCGACAAGGACCGGGAAGGTCCGCGAGGAAGAGTCACCTGTCAGATGGACAGGAAGAAGTCGAAGTTCATTTCATCAACCCAGAAGGAGATTCCATATGTCGCCAGCAGTTCTACAAATGCCACAGCCTACAAAAACCGAGCAGCCGGACCCGATTGAACGTGAGCGGGAAGAGCAAGAAATCAAGATGCGGAAGGATGAAGCAGCCTTTCACTACAAGCAGATCAAACAGGCATCTGTCTTGCAGTCACGGAACAGCCTGAGAATCGGCTTTCACGCACTCGCCTTGAAGGAGAAGAACCTGTGGGGCATCTTGGGGTTCAGGGATGAATCGGAGGCGCGAGAAGCCGCTCAAGTAGGCGAGTCGACGTGGTTCTCTACGATACGGCTGGCTGAGTGTTTCAAGGGGGTTCCAGAGGAACTCTTCACGGCGATGCGGCTTACCAACGCCAAGGCTCTCTCCGACCTCCCAGATGTGAAGCGGCAGGACCGGGACTGGCTGAAGGCCGCGGCAGACGACTCGCTGAAGGAGTTCCAAGCGAAGGTCGACCTGGAGATGAACGGGAAGACGAAGGACTCGGACTCGAAGGAAGTCATCAGGACGTTCAAAACCACAATGCCTGAGAGCCAGATGAAGTCAGTTGAGCGGGGCATCAAGGAGTACGCTGTCTCGGTTGGGATTGATCCCGCCAATACTGGGAAGGTTTTAGAGACGATGGTGGCCGAGCACACGGGCGGCGCCGGTCTTATCGGGACAATCACCACGGCCGTCCAGAGGGTCAAGGCGGCAAAGGAAGTGATCCACTCAGGTCGAAGCCTTGAAGAAGTCGTCGAGCAGGTGGAGAAGATGCTGGACGAGGTGGTGATAGACTTCGCTGCGGCATTGGAACAGGCTTCACAGCGCCAGAGTGAAGCGGCGTGAGGTGGGTGGCGGTATGGAGTTTAAAACGGGGCATCGTTGACCCGCCCGAACCTGTCGACAATGTGACGCAGAGAATTCTCTCAGCCGAATACTTCCGAGCGATGTTGGACAGAGACCCTCCCTTGACGATGGAGCAGTGGTGGGCTGAAGAGGGACGGCGTGGCGGGTACGAGAAGAGGAGGAAGATGGCATGACAGAAATGAGACAGTTCGTGCCAGCGAGCGGGAGATTCATTGGGGAGCCACCGAATACCGACAAAGATTACGTCGCATGGTGTCCGAAGTGTAGGCGTCGGCTACCGGAAGGTAAATGCGAAGGCTACGGGTTAGCGGGTGGAGGCGGCTGTGGGCACTACATCTACTGCAACAATCCCAAGTGTGACTGGTTTTATAAGTGGCTCGATGCGGACGAGACTGGAGGGGAACATGGACTCAATAAGCCCGGTACTGACGGAAGCAGAGGTTGAAGCGGAGCAGGTGGTAGCTCTCGGGCAGGGGCAATACTACCCGATCATCGTTGCGCGGATAAGGTTCGCAGACGGCAGCATCAGTTCGATAGTCCGCTTTCGATTTACAGACGCCGAACGCGCCTTGATCGCGCAGGGAGCGGATTTGATTCTCGGGCAACCGCATCATCGCTCCATGATGCCGATGTCTACGCAACTGGCGATGCCGGGGGAGTATCCAAAAGCATGAGTGACCCCGAGTATATGCACAACTTTCTTCACCCCCCGAAGAAGCCGCCGAAGCCGATGATGAAGGTCTTCCCCGACAGCCGTGAGATTCTCGACCTGAAGACAAAGGCCGGATCGGATGAATACCAGCGGCGGAAATTGAAAATGTGGGACCGGCAGGGAAAGAGATGCGCCCTGATGATTACCGACATCTGCAAACAGCGCCAGGGCCGCTGGCCGAAGACCGAGACTCAATTTGACCACGAGCATGGCCGTGGCGCAGGGAAGCAGGACGACAGAATCGAAGTGTTGAGGGACGGCAAGATGGTCCCGCAGAACGCGGCAGTTTGCCCTTGGTGCAATTCCGCAAAAGGCAGTAGGAAGATGGCGTACAACTACTTTGAAGCGCCATGAGGAGGGGAATATGGGGATGATTTTCATTGGGGTGGACCCAGGACTCGGAGGATGCCTCTGCGTACTCGATCCAGACAAAAACGAGGTGCAGTTCTTTGATGCGCCTGTCTTGGAGATGGTGGTCAACAAGAAGAACAAGGGCGTTCTCGACGCCTACCGGATGGTCCAGATACTCAAGGACGTGTCGGCTGGCCGGCAGGTGATGGTGAGTATCGAGAAGGTCCAAGCGATGCCGGGCGGGGGAGAGCGGACGATGGGCGCCACCTCGGCTTTCAACTTCGGCATGGGCTACGGGCTTTGGTTGGGGATACTGGCGGCGCTGGAGCTTCCGTACCAGACTGTCCATCCGGCCACATGGAAGGCGAGAATGATGTCGGGGTGCTCAAAGGAGAAAGACGCAAGCCGGGCCGTGGCAATGCAGCACTACCCGAGGGCGGCGAAGGAATTGGCGCGAAAGAAGGACGACGGCAGAGCCGATAGCGCCCTTATTGCCAGATGGGGTTGGCTGACCTACGGCGGCCAGCCGGCGGCCAAGCCGAAGGAAGGGTTGTTCGACTGAGGTTCACTATTGCTCATTCAATTGAATACGAGGCAGGTGTATAGTGTTTTTGGAGGCGAACCGTGGACTTAGACGAACTCAGCACAAGGGCGCTTTTGGTACGCATCCTACGCGAACTAGAAGAGAATGAGCGCCGGAGCGTAAAGATCGAGGATGAGCTGGCCTACGTCGCCCACACCGTTCGCAAAATCGAGCGCGAAGTGCGCCCAAAACCTCAACCCCTAACCGCCTCAGTGGCAAACATCTTCATAGGAGATATTCCAATGGCAGACAACGTTCTCGTTCTCAATGTCGGTCAGACCGCGATCGACACCCTCACTCCCCGCCTCGCCGATGGCATTACGCCTTCTGGCGGTGTAATCAGCAACGTCGTTGTGACGTTTAGCGACCCTTCGGCAACCGCCGCGGTTCAACCCGACAACACGATCCTGTTTACGGGCGTTGCGGCCTCAGTCGGCCCGATCAGCGGCTCGACAGCTCTCACCATCACCGACACGGACGGAGTAACATCGACGTGGAATGTTCCTTTCACGGTCCAGGTGAACGCTCCAATTCCCCCGGCGCAGCTCACCCAGAGCGTGGCGAACGTGTTCTCGGTGCCAATCCCCTAGTTCCTCCCCGCACGAAGGAGCGGCTCCGGCTAACCAGTCGGGGCCGTTTTCCTTTTCACTCCAAAATTTGGACTGGGCCGCAGAATCCGGTGGCAAGAAACCCGTCATCGCGTTACGCTTTACCCATGTGGCGTTTAGCGAAGGCGTGTGCGGTAATGATTGTCGGAGCCTCTCTTCCCGTGGCGGCTCAGGTGGTACTCTCAGGGCAAGTCAACTATCAGGGGAACGCGGTCCCCTACGCCCCAATCCAAGTGTGCGCTGTGACCTCGACTGGGACTCCCTGCGTTCCCGTCTCTAGCATTTTTTCCGACTACAATCTGAGCCACAGTGTCCCGAATCCGAACGCGGCCGATCAGTACGGGAATTTTACGTTCTACGCCGCGAACCTCCCATCGCCGTCGTTTTATGTGGTGCAGGTGACTCCGACGCCAGGGTTAACGTGGTCCTATGTAGAGAACGGCGGGGCATTTAATACGGTTCTTCCGAACGGGACAACGGCAACAACTCAGCCGTGCGGAACGAATCTCACTTTCGTGGCGACCGGGCAGTACGTCGCCAACTGTGCGGCTATAGGAGGGGTCACAATTTTCTCCGCTCCGACTGGAAACTGGCCTCCGTGGTTGGTTCCGACGGTCACAAATCCCACAACCACTCCTCAACTCACCTTAATAGCGGGAACAGTCCCTATCGGAAACGGCGGCACAGGTGCGACCACGGCCTATGGCGCGGCGACAAACCTCGGGGTTCCGCAGTGGTCTGTTGGAGTAGGAGCGCCCTCGGCGACGTGCTCGGCAATCGCAAACAACGGCACTTTCTATACGAGCAGCACATCGGAAATCTTCCAGTGTTCAAATGTGACAGGCACGTATCA
>Ga0302319_10000640_pt1 | contig 78713 bp, 62 predicted proteins | sample Bog_T0_2_FD_203319 | JGI IMG/M metagenome (GOLD analysis project Ga0302319, IMG submission 203319) | Peat permafrost microbial communities from Stordalen Mire near Abisko, Sweden - Bog_T0_2 | ecosystem: Environmental > Terrestrial > Soil > Wetlands > Peat | place: Sweden: Abisko, Stordalen Mire...
AGTGAGCTTTCTGAGTTGGCGCTTTCGTCGCCGGTCTCAGCATCGTAGCCGCTTCGAGAACCCTTCTTCATTGCACTTATGCATTCATACAGACGGGACGTACCCCAGTAACGGATCAATCTGGCCACTAGGGTTCTGATCGTGGGTAGGTCGAAAGGGGCAAGGTGATGCTTCCAGGATTTTCCGCAAGTTCGTCGCTTTACCAAAGCAAACAAATGTATCGCGGGGGTTCGCCGTCTGCTGGCGACACTTTACTGGCGACGGGAATTATCGGCCTTGCCGGCGAACCCGCGGCGCAGCCCATCATCCCCGCCGCGACACCTCCCTGTGTCGGACCAAACTGTCCCGGCGGGTGGTCCTCAATCGCCGGATGTGGCGAGTCGTGTATTCAAGGATGGATCGAGCTGCTCAGCAACTGCACTTACAATTGTAAGAATCAGTACTCCGGCTCTGGTGGTGAGTCAGGACCGAACGAATACTGGTGCGACTTGCAGTGCCAGTCCCAGTTTGGCCCTGCTAACTGGAAGTGTGATTGCCCGCCAGGATCTACCTGCGTCAATGGAAATTGCGGTTGCCCCTGCACTTACCCTTATTCGTGCTGCAATAACGCCTGTACAAACACCACCACAGACGTCAATAACTGCGGAAAGTGCGGCCAACCCTGCGGTGCTGGCCAAACTTGCCAGAACGGAAACTGCGCCTGTCCTAGCGGTCAGGTCCTATGTGACGGAAGTTGCTGCGCGGTTGGCTTGATCTGCCGAAATGGCGCGTGCTCATGCGCTACCGGTCAAGTGCTCTGCAATGGGATCTGCTGCCAACCGGGCCAGATCTGCCAAGACGGAAAATGCGTTGTCTCAAAACCGATCCCTATCAGCTGCGAACCTGGAATAAATTGCGTCGACAAATGTCTGGCAGAGAGCACTGGGCCTTTTTCCCTTTATAACCCGCACAACTGCAACTGCTGTTGTTCGGGAACGCCGCCCTGCAACTCGACCTTCCCCGGCACGTCGAACTGCTGCGTTTACGTCGGGTAACCAAACCGTGACTGGCAGCAGATTTTGGGCGAACTGTCCTGCAAGGGGCGACGGCGACGACGACGGACAGTTCGTGGGAAATCGCGCATGCGGTCACCACTGTGCCGTGTAATTCCACAACGGGTCGAAACAAATCGGGCCGCCCTCAGGCGGCCCGTTTGGTTAAAGCTGATAGCTGACGGCTAGTCTCCCGCCACCGGCTCCGCCACTTCCGGCTTCGGAGCAGGAGCGATTCCGCCGTTCCCCTTCAATGCGCCCAGCGGAATGAATCCATTCTCCGCCACGGCCGGCTTCTCTTTCAACACCACTTCCCGGTAAAGCGAAGCCATGCGCGCGTTGTAGGCCTCATCATTCTTCTGCGGCCCGCGATGCCCCGCAACCGGAGCATCTGAATGATCCACGGACAAAACATGAAGCTCGGCGGCAGCCTTCTGCTTCGCATCCCGCGCCCGCGTTTTTTCTTCCCGCGCGTTCTTGGCGATGCCAAGCTTGTCCAGATCGTGCTGCAACTCGGTGGTTACGATATTCTCGCGCAGCGAGAGCGAGTGCGTAGCGTCGTCCATCTGCACTTTCTTTCCGCCCGCAAAAATCTCATGCCGTCCATGCTCTTCATACCACTTGGTAAGCGTGGCCGTCATGTGCATCTTCTCGATAATGTTCCGCCAGCCCACGCCAGTGTTGTAAGCGCAGAACGAGATCTCGCCCTCCTGCGTAGCGTAAGGAATAATGCACTGCTCGGTTCTGCGGAAGTCATAGTTAAACAGATCCTGGAACCACATTCCCGCGATAAACAGGAAGTTCCAGCGATCGCTCGTACGCCGCTTCATGACATCTTCGACCGTCCGGTCCGGACCAACCTTGCCATAATCTTTTCCGGTAATGTGATAGTTCTTATCGAACTTCTTCAGCAGGTCCATCAGCTTGAAATGAGTCGGCGACTGAAACGGATCGTAGTTCTTCATCAAACAGAGTGCCATGCCCAGCCCGGTCAAAAACTTTCCGCGCGAAGCATCGTTCACCTTGGCAATATCCTTAGCCAGTTGATCGCCGTGCAAAAACGCAGTAACCGGCACCGCCTCCTTAGTTTCCTTGTCGATCATCACAGCCATCCCAGTCCCACAGTTAGGATGACAACCGCAAGAAAGTTGGCCCCAGTCGTTTTTTACGTCGTTGGCGTGCATCAGGTCGGCCCAGTCCGAAAATGTTCCCATGAAGCTGATGGGGAACCAGTCGCGGCTTGGTTCGCCTAGGCCGGTCTGATTTTTTACGTCGTGGGCTAAGTGAGACAGCGTGTAGCGCTGGGCCTGGCGGCGGTCGTCGGTTACGGCTTCGTCGCGGCCGGTGAAGCTTACTGGTTGGAATGACAAGAAGCTGATGGTCTTCGGATTATCCAACGCGAACTTGATGATGCGTCCGACTTGTTCGTTGTTGATGCCGTTTACGATGGTTACTACCGGAACGATTTCTACTCCGGCTTTGTGCAGGTTTTCGATTGCTTTTAGTTTTACGTCGAACAGGTTGCCTACCATGCGGTGGGCGTTGGCGGCGTTGCCTATGCCGTCGAATTGCAGGTAGGCGTAGCGCATGCCGGCTTCGACTGCCTGCTGGCAGAATTCAAAACTCTTTGCGAATTCGATTCCGTTCGTTGCAGCTTGCACGGAGTTGTATCCAACTTTTCTGGCGTAGCGAACTGCGTCCAGAAAATATGGGGACAACGTTGGCTCGCCGCCGGAGAACTGCACGCTCATCTGACGACGCGGCTTGATGGTGATCGCGTTGTCGAGCATGGTCTTGATTTCTTCCCATTGCAGTTCGTGGACGAAGCCGACCTGGTTCGCGTCCATGAAGCAGGGATCGCACATCATGTTGCAGCGGTTCGTTAGGTCGATGGTGAGCACAGACCCGCGGCCGTATTTCACGGTCGAAGATCCGTGATGGTGCAGCTTCTCGTCGTTATGCGCGGCGATGTCGCGGCCGGGGAAAACGTCTTCGAGGTGCTTGGAGAACTCGGTGTCGATCGACATCACGTCTTCGAAGTGGCCGTGCTTCGGGCAGTCCTTCACCATCAGAATCTTGCCGTCGCGCTCGATGATGGTGGCCTTGATCTCTCCGACTTTTTCGTTCATCAGAACTTCGTGCGGAAGTTTGCCGTCGAGAATCTGCTGGCGAATTTCCGGCACACACTTCGGGCACAGCGAATCGGTGGAGCGCGGCCAACCCAGCGGCGGCTTCGACTTTTCGTAGGACTTGAGCAGAGGCTTGTCAGACCACTTAGGGGTGGGCGACGCGTTGGGCTTGATACGGTTCAAGCGGTCGAAGACCACCCACGCGCCTTTGGAGGCGACGACTACTGCTTTTTCTACGTACTTGATCGGCTTTCGCATGTTAGCTTCTGGCTCCTAGCTTTTAGCTTCTAGCTTTTTCGGCTTTGCGCGTTTGGTCTTGGGAACAATTCGGCGGAAATTTGCCTTGGTTCACCTGAAGATCCTAACCCACAAAACCTGTTACCTGTGGCTCTCCCCGGGAATCGAACCTGGTTAGTACAACTCTGGTTCTTACACTTTTCCCTGGGTGTTTAGTCTTCCAGTCATGTTATTGGAGGGTAAGGAGATGCGCACCTTTATCCCAACGAACGGGGGAAAAACGGGGTTTAGCGGCGATATGGGGGATTGGGTGGAGGTAAGTCGTTGAAAGGAAAAGGGGGATTGGCGCTTGCAGGCGGGTGTAAGATCAATTGATAGCGAGGTGTTTATGGCGCAAACGTCGCAGATGACGCCGCAGGTTTCGGGGCTGCTGGAGAAGGCCCTCGCCCTTTCGACGCAGGAGCGCGGGCTGCTGATCGATCTTTTGGTTGAGACGTTGGATAACGAACCGGCTGAAGGAGGCGTCGACGCCGCCTGGGATAAAGAAATTAAGCGTCGGGTAGACGACATTCGTTCCGGCCGAGTAACGACCATTCCAGGAGATCGGTTACTTGAGCGACTGAAAGCTCGGCAGCGGGATGCGCGACAGTGAGAATCGATCTTGACTCGCGGAGGCGGCGTGAACTTTAAGATTGAATTTGACCGGGAAGACGACGGGCGCTGGATTGCCGAGATTTCCGAACTCCCCGGAGTCATGGCCTATGGAGCGACTCAGGCCGAGGCCGAGGCTGCGGTCGAGGCGCTGGCGCTGCGCGTGATCGCCGACCGGATTGAAACCGAGAAGGTCGGCCAGAAGACAATCAGCTTTGCTACGACGTGAGCAAGTGGCCAAGTTCGAAAGCTAGCCGGGTGTATCGAGCCTTGTTGCGCATCGGATGGTCCGCTAAAGCGCACAAAGGTTCTTCCCACATTACATTGCAACGAGCCGGGTATGCGGATTTCGTGTGGGCGTTCCACGACCGCGTGGAGATCGGTCCGAAGATGCTGGCGCGGATTGCGAAGCATACCGGGTTGAGGATCGAGGATTTGTAATGCCACGGCGGTGTCGAAACTGGAGCGGCGCGCGGATATGTACGTGAGCACGCTGCAGAGCTTTGTGAAGGCGATGGCCGGGGAGTTGAAGATCACTGCGCGGTTCCCCGAGGGGACTGTGGAGATTAATCAGTTTGAGGATGTTAAGGAGGCGCGAAGTGGGGCGCCCCAGTTGTTAGCCGCCCTTCACCCGGACGTTATTTGCCGCTCGATGTATCGGTGGAACTTGACGAGTTGAGGAGCGATGAGAAGTCGTAGCTCACGCCGAATTGCGCGCTCCAGAGCGAGTGGGTAATCAAATCGGTGCGATTCGACCAACTCACGGCGATGGGGAACTTCACGTTTTTCCCTGTACCCAGTCCGTACTTCAGCTGGACGAAATTGATCGGTCCCTTCGTGGCAAAGACCGTCGATGTTGTTGAGGCTAGGCCAGTGATATTGATGCCAGGTAAGGGCATTCCTGGCGTGACTTTGAGGATCGAGGGGCTTTTCTGATCTTGGTAGTAGTAAGTGAGACCCAGCGTCGAGTTACCGAGGAACGAGCCGATGACTCTTGCGGTGGACGTGCAGAAGGCTATGTCCGTCTCGGTTCCCGCCTGTAGATCCCGGAATGTCCCTGCGCCCGGGACATTGGTGGGGGCGGAGTTGTAGAGATTTCCTGCGATGTTAATCGTTTCGGTGAATCGGTTTACGGCTACCGTGCTGCTGTCTGATCCCTTCTTAGTTTTTGCATTTTTTGTACAGATCTTGGAACCGAATGCTTTGTTCCCGACCAGCTTGTACGTGGAGGTCGTAGGCTGGTTTGTTGGGGTGTTGATGTCGTACTCGAAGGATAGAACGGGCGTGGCTGCACTTCGCAGCATCTGGTCGAGCTGCGCACCAAATCTGGACATGCTTGCCATATAATCTTCCGCTGCCTTGACGATGCTTTGTTGCCACGGAGTGAGTGTCGTCGGCACTGTCGCGTCTTCTGCTTTGAGGGGAGTCGCCGATGGTGAGCAATCTGGGGTGGAATTGTAGAAGAGAACTCTTACGACTTGGCTGTAGTACTTCGCCACCAGCTCGCCGTATCTCTTTTTATCGCTAAGAGCTGTTGGGGTTAGGGACGGGTTGTTCTCGATGCAGCGCGCTTGCCAGTCTTTGTATCGTTGCAAGGTTTCGGGTGGCAGGCCGACCGTGGCGCCCGTCGACTGCGCCGCTGCTAGGGCACTGTCGAGCTCTCGCTCCGCATCGATAACTTTGTCTGGTGGGGGCCCGGTTTTTGGAAGCTTATATTCTCCTGGCCAGATCGTGAACTTGCCAAATGCGCTGGACAGGGAGGGCGCTGTCGAACCGGCGGACTTGAGCGATGCTTGTTGAGAGGTGCCTTGCGGCGTCGACGCGCTGCCGCTTATGTTCTGCGATGGGGAGGATGTGTTTGCGGTCACCCCTAGCCCGAAGCGGTTCAATCGTCGGAGTGTCGATGCGCTAACGCAGCCCGGAATTGTTAGGAACGCGTTCCGGCAGTACGGCAGAAAGCCCTTTCCGCCTAGTGCGGAAGGGATGCCGTCTAGCGTCGCCTGGATCGTCATGGTTTGGTTGCTTGTGGAGGATGTGACTCCGCCATACTCGCTTGCGAGCGACGCGAGCGGGGTGTTCCCTTTTGAGACGGCGCTCGTCGTCCCGTTTGCGCCTGTCGGGGCACCGGTTTGGGTTGTGGCTGTTCCCTTCTGAACAGCGGCCTCAGCCCGCAGCCTGCTCTGCAAGAGTTGCGGTTGCGACTGGAGAGAAATCTCCCAGAAGCAGGCGACAGATATGGTTACGTTGGACAAGTCGCTTAGCTTAAGATTGTTTTTCGCAATTTCTTGCATGAAGTAGCCGCAGGCGGGCGGCGCTTCCTGTGAATTGGCCGCGCCAGTGAGGGCGAATATTAGCCCCAACAGTGTCGGTCCAGTGAGTTGAATGATTGAACGGCATCCGCGCATGATCATCATGTCACCTTGAGGCTGAAGTGGCCCGTGACCTTAACGGGCGTTGGGATCCTGAGGAGTTGGTTGAGGCCGCCGCAGTCCTCGTAAACGAAGGCGACCATTGAGTTCGGAAGAGTATTCAGGGCAATGTCCACGTCGTATGATCCTTTTTGGAGATTTAAGGAGGCGGTCGTCGCGGTCATCGACGTGGGCTGCCCAGGGACCTTCTGGGCAGGGTTGGTAAGCGCTACGTAGACCTCAATGGTATTGAAGCTGGATGTCGTCGCGGGCTTTCCGCTGTGATCTTCACATAGCTTGATTTTCACGGGCATATTGGATGCATTAACTTGAAAATCGAACTGGCCCGAAGCATCGGGCGATATGTTGCAGGCAGCTGCCGCTGCTCCGGGTACCGAATTGCTTTGAGCGCCGCCGGCCATAATTTCTCCTTTTTTTCTGTGGTCAATGGCTTTCTTCCATTTCGTCACTTCTTCGTCTTTAATGCCCTATCTGATTGACGCAATCCTGCAGGATTCCGCGGAAAAGTGGACTTCGTGCGTCACCGGGAGCGGACCGCCAGAACGCACCTGTTTCACAGACTTCTCCGGGGGTCACTCCAGGGGCAGAATTGCTGAATACAGGGAGGCCGCACTGTCCGTCTGCGTTTCTGTATCCCCAAGTGCGCGGGAGAGTAGCAAGGATCGAGGATTCGCGGAATCATTTATTTTTTTGTTACGAAATGCGAACTTGGAGTGGTGACCTTTTCGAATTGGCTGGTTTTATTGGAGCGATATGTTTGCTGGCGTACCAAGGGCTGATCGCTCATGTCTGTAGAAATTTACGAAATCCGAACATGGTTCGGCCTAGGGATTTGCGGCGCTCAAAGGGCAAAGGGCAAAGGCAAAGTCAAAAGCAGCGGACAGGAGTGTCCGCTCCACACGGGCTTCCGCTGCACACGGGCACGTCAGTCGCCGGAGGACTCTGACGAACCATCCGGCCAGTCGGGTTCTGTTTCTGGGACGTAGCCTGCGGGGTAGTTTTCGTCTATGCAGGCTTGGATGGTTATGGTTGGGGGATTCGGGCGTGGGGGATCTAGAAGGTGCCAGGCTTCGCGGTATTTTTCGAGGCGCATCATTTTAGCTTTGCGGTGAGGATAGAAGCGGAGCATGGGCTGCGGGGTGCAGACTTCTACCGGGATTATGTACCAGATGTCTAGCGGGACGACGTGGGCGGCGATGAAGTCGCAGTCGCGCTTGGTGTAGACGGCGCGGCCTTTGCCGATGGTGTAGGTGGCGCGGGTTTCGTAGGCTCCGGCGCGGAGGCACTCGGTGCATTTGACCTGGATACGGTTGAGTTGGACTACCGGCCGGGGGCGGTTGTCGAGGATGAAGTCGTAGCGCTCGCTGTCGCCGAAGGGCTTGGAGATGGCGAACTGGTAGCGGTCGCTGCGGTAGAGGAAGGCGATTTCGGAATGCTCTCCGGTGCGCTTTGGGTTGCGGGGGACGCGGCTGCCGGGCTGGCTGGACTTTCTGGATTTCTTTCTGTTGCGGCGATTGGACATTGGAACTCCTGAGATATTGGGAGGAGGTTGGGTTAGGGTTGGCCGTTTCGGAGGGTATATCCCTAGGCTTTATTTTAACATTGAGAGTCAAGCCGGGAGATTCGGGCGCTGGGTGCGTAGCCCAGTTACGCAGCGGCTAAAGCCGAGATCTTTCTACTGGCCGTTTCGGCACGCCCGAAGGCGTGCCCTGATACGAAGCGATAAATCGGAATGAGGTTGGTCAGGATTTAGGTTGGTCAAACTTAGGCTGCATCGCGCCGGCTGCGGTTTCTCCACCACCACAACGCCGCGGCTAGCACGGCCACGATCGCGACTACTAGGTCGAAGCGCTTGAGATCGTGGACCAGGCGGTTCCAGTGTCCGCCAAATAAATATCCGGCGCTGGAAATGGCTGCGACCCAAAGGGCGGCGCCGAGAAAGTTGAAGACAGCGAACTTGCGCCAGGGCATGCGGAGCGCTCCGGCGAGCAGGGAGGCTAGCACTCTCATGCCAAAAATAAATCGAGCTAGAAAAACGGTGGCCGGTCCGTAACGTGCGAAAAGGCGCTCGCCTCGGGCCATGTTCTCCGCGCGAATGCCGAAGACATTCTGGTAACGTTCGATCAGCGGACGCCCGCCGTGGCGACCTAGAGCAAAGCCGAGCTCACCTCCCAAGGTTGTTGCGAGCGTGGCGACCACGATCAGCCAGGGAAGCTGCAATTCGTGTTCGGTATAGGCGAGGAAGCTGGCCAGCAGCAGAACGGTCTCGCCGGGCAAAGGCAGACCGGCGCTCTCGAGCAATAACAAGGCGGCCACGGCCCAGTATCCGTAGTGCACGACGGTGGCGCGCAGCAAGTCGATGATGTGATGAGTCATTTAAAGATTGGCTAGATAGGAAGCGTCTAGCTGGTTAGGAATTCGATTAACTCCCGGTTGAATTCGTCGGGACATTCTTCGTAGGGCAGGTGTCCGACGCCGGGAAAAATAATTACTTTGGAATTTGGAAAATGTTTCGCAAGCGGCGCAGCCGATGACGCATACACCGCGGAATCTCTGCTGCCCCACATCAGGAGCGTAGGAATGGCCGCCAGCTTCGGCAGAGTAGTTTGCAGTTCGCGGAGATCGGCGGTCCAGGTGCTGGCGATGCTGAGAGCGTGCTCGAATAAACCGGGCTTTGCGAGCGGCGCCCTGTAACCCTGCAATGCTTCGGGAGGGATTTTGCTGCGATCGCCGTACAGGCGTGAGTGCCAATAAGGATAGGAAAAAGGAGTGCGGAGAATTACATGCCGGAATAAGGCTGAACCAAATGGGCTGCCGAAAAATGGAGCTAGCCGCCGACCGTGCGTCGAGTAGGGATTTACCGGCGCAACGAGCACCAGTCGCCGCAGGTGAAGTTGGGCACTTGAGTTCAGGCATTCCTCGGCGGCCATCATCGCTACCGCGCCGCCGCGCGATGTTCCGAGGAGGTCGAATGAAGAGATCCCAAGGTGCTCGATGAAACGAAGCAAACGCTTGGCCGTGCCGCGCACGGAATGATCAAGACCAGTGGGGCGATCGGAGAAGCCCGCTCCCATCATGTCGGGTGCGTAAACCGAGGTGTAGGGCGCCAAGGCGGGCATGGTGTAGCGCCAGGAAAAGGAATAGCCGAGCAAGCCGTGCAGCAGAATCAGCGGTGGTTGCGGTGTTTCGCTTCTCGTTTGGAGAGCGCCGATTCTCGCTTCTTTTGCTTGAAGCGAGCCTTTCGGATCGGTGCGCAGGTACCGCATGCGCGCTCCATCCAACTCGATCCAGCACTCTTCAATGCCTGCGCCGAGAGCCGGTATGTAAGATGCCGAAGCGGGCGCTGGAGAAACTTCCGAACTGGACTCGACTACCGGCAAAATTTCTAGCTCCAATTCTTGTTAACCGCAGACAACTCTTTACTCATAACCGGATTCTATCTATGTGTATAACGCCTCTGTTCGCTTCGCTAGGGGAGCTTCGGCTCCCCGTTTTTTAAGAGCAGGTCCTAGATCTTGGGTGCTCGGTCTTAGGAAAGCTCGTGCTCGACTTCGGGATTTTCCAGCACTAGGACCTCGCACCTACGACCGTCGCTTCTTCTTGAGCAGTTTCTTCAGTACGCGGATTCCCTTGTCGACGTGCTTTTCCTCTAGCAAGAACGGAGGCAGAAAACGGACTACGGTATCGTGCGTCGAATTAAATAGAACGCCCTCGGCCAAGGCCTCGTCCACGATGGGGCGCGCGGGAATTTCCAGATTGATGCCTTGAATGAATCCCCGGCCGCGCACTTCTTTGGCGACCGCGCTCTTTTCTGCAATCATTTTTAATTCCTGCTGCAGATACGCGCCAACTTTATTCACGTTATCGAGCAGCTTCTCATCTTCCACGATTGCGAGAAATTCCAAAGCTACGCGGCACGCTAATGGACCGCCTCCGAAGGTAGTTCCGTGCTGTCCGGGAGAAATTGCATTGGCAAATTCTTCTTTCGCGATGAATGCGCCTAGCGGCAGGCCGGCGGCGATCGGCTTCGCAATTGCGACGATATCGGGAGTGACTCCGAAACTTTGAAATGCAAACATGGTTCCGGTACGCCCGAGCCCGCACTGAATCTCGTCGAAGATCAGCGCGGCCTTGTGACGATCGGCCGCTGCACGGCACTCACGCAGAAATTCCACCGAACATTCATAGATTCCGCCTTCGCCAAAAATCGGCTCGAGCACAATCGCGCAAGTAGAATCGTTGACGGCTGCGCGCAAACCTTCGATGTCATTCTGCGCGACAAAAGTTACCTCTTCTAACATCGGCTCAAATCCCTTGCGATGCTTCTCTTGCCCGGTCAGCGAGAGCGCTCCAAATGTTCGGCCGTGATACGACCCCTCGAGCGCCACCAATCGCGACTTCGACTCGCCCCCGGCACGATGTCCCGCCAACCGTGCGAGCTTGATCGAACCTTCAATCGCCTCAGTTCCGCTGTTCTGAAAAAACGCACGGTCGAGACCCGATAGCGTGCACAACTTCTCGGCGAGCGCTCCCTGATACTCGTGATAATAAAGATTGGAGACGTGAATCAGGCGCCCCGCCTGCTCGCGAATCGTCTTCACGATTCGAGGATGCGCGTGTCCCAGCGCATTCACTCCCAAGCCAGAAACGAAATCGAGATAGCGCCGGTCGTCGAGGTCGTAAAGAAACACGCCCTTGCCGCGCGTCAACACGATGGGATACCGATTGTAAGTACCAAGCAAATACCGCCGCTCCAACTCCGCTATCTGCTCAAATGTTTTCATAGGAACATTAGATTCTACAGGAAGACAAATGGTGAAATGCGCGGACGAAATGCGGAAGGCGTGGCTCAGTTTGAATTACGAATCTCCCTTGGCACGCGGCTGCGTAGCGTGAGATCCTTCGCTCCGCCTGAAGAACGGCTACGCTCAGGATGACGCCGTTAGCCGAGCGAGATGCCATCGGAAATTAAAACTGAGTCGCTACCAAGGCGTGGACTGATCAACTTTCTACTAGCTTCTGGCGGTGGCGGAGTAGCTGAAAGGGTAGCTCTGGGCGTTGATTTCGCGGCGGAGGTCTTCGAAGATGTCGTCGGGCATCTTGAGGAAAACCTGGACGACTTCGGGATCGAACTGGCGGCCGGACCACGCCTGGATTTCGGTGCGAGCTTGCGTGAGAGTTCTCGCGGGACGATAGGGACGGTCGGAGATGATAGCGTCGAGCGTGTCGGCGACGGAGAAGATGCGCGCGCCTAATGGAATCTCTGTTCCCTTGAGAGCGCGAGGATAGCCGGAGCCATCGAAGTGCTCCTGGTGCGAGTACACGATGTCGCAGGCTTCGGCGAGGAACGGAATTTTCTTGAGCATCTGGTAGCCGTGATAGCAGTGCTCCTTCATGATGGCGCGTTCGGTGTCGTCGAGCTTTCCGGGCTTGCGAAGAATGTTGTCAGGGATCGCCATCTTGCCGATGTCGTGAAGAAAAGCGCCGCGGGCGATAACGAGAATCTGTTCGCGGGGCACGCCCATGGCGCGTGCGATCGCAATGGTGAAGGCGGTGACGCGGCGGGAGTGGCCTTCGGTTTCGGCATCTTTCAAGTCGAGCGCGTCGCCCAGAGCTTGCAGCGTGATGTCGTAGGAGCGCTCCAGATCCTCCATAGCAGCCTGAAGCTGGTCGGTACGGGCTTTGACAAGAGACTCCAGATTCGTTTGATAGTTGCGGTTTTCCGCTTTGAGGCGGCGATGTTCGAGAGCGCGGCCGACCGTGTTGAGCAACTGTTCCCGTTCAAACGGCTTGAGCAGGTAGTCGTGTGCGCCATTGCGGATGGCGGCCAGGGCTACGGAGATGTCGTGGACGGCGGTGACCATCACGACCGGCATGTCGGGAAATTTTTCCTTGGTGCGTTCGAGCAGGCCGATACCGTCGAGATCGGCCATCATCAAGTCGGAGAGCATGAGTTCGAATACTTCGCCGGAGTTCAGCAGGGCAAGAGCTTCCATGCCGGAACTGGCCTGCTTCCAGCTGTAGCCAGCGGCGGCCAGAATGGCGCAGACGATTTCGCGAATTGCCTCTTCGTCGTCGACTACGAGAATTCGGTCGGGCATGAGTGTCTTCGGGAAACCGTCTTCGGATGACTTCTCAGGATACTATCGGCGATTCTACGCCAGATGTTAGGTTCCGAAGGTAACCATCCGGGTCCGGAAAGCGCATCGACAACAGGGCAGAGCGTGATATTCAGAAGCAGGGCACTGCTCTGTCTGGAATAAGGAAGCGAGCCGCAGCTTCAGAAGCAGGTTCCTCACCGGGCTTGACGCCCGGTTCGGAATGACCATTTAAATTCTGCGCTGGTTCGGAATGACTATTTAAATTCTGCGCTTGTTCGGAATGACAACGCAAAATGAACGAATCTCTCTGGTCCTTTTGGAACACCGCACAGCCTGCGCTCGCCGGACTTAAAGCCGGGGAGTGGGCGGTTCTGTGCGTGCTGGGAGCTTCACTGGTGGTGCTCTCCGCGCTGCGGGAGCGGTATCTATTTATTTGGACTGCGGGATGGGCTCTGCTGGCGGGTTCGCGGCTGGTGGGCATGCATGGGGCTGGGATGGGGATTCCGGCGCGCTACGTTCCGGCGGTGGAGCAGTCGGCGTTTGTGGTTGCGATGGGGCTGTTGGCGGGCGCCGTTTTTGTTTACATACGGATGCGGGATTTGCTGGCGCCGGTGGCTGCGATCACCGTGATCGTCGCGGGATTTGCCGTGGCGCGCGTGCTGTTGTGGCCGGACTCGCTGCCCTTGCGAGTCGCTCTTGAAGTTTCGTATCGAATCATTCTATTGACTGCAGCGATTGCTTTGCTCCGGGCGCGGCGAGGACGTTGGGAATTGGGGGCGTGGCTGTTGGCGGCATGTCTTCTGGTACAGCATTTGAGTTGGCTGCCGTTCACGAGCGAAATCCCCGCCAAGATTTTTGTTACGGCAGATGTTTTGCTTGGGCTCGGCATGCTGCTGGTTGTATTTGGCGAAGCGCGCGCGCGAGGCCGGCGGCTGAAGGTGCTGCGAGCGTTGACCGAGAGCATTGTGCTGGCTCAACAGCAGGGCGGCATGATGGAAGATGCGCTTGGGGAATTGCGGACGCTGACGCGGAGCAAGGCTGCGTGGTTCCGTTTGATTGAGGGCGGAAGCCTGGTGGCCACGCATGCGGTGGGAGTCTCGCAGGACTTTTTGCGAGAGGCGAGTTGTGCCGACTTGAGTGAGAGTGTGTCGCGGATGCTGGAGCGCGGCAAGCCAGTCACGGCGTGGAGAAATCTAGCTGGTTCAGAAGATTCGGAACTGCTGAAAGCGGAAAAGCTGCGTCATGTAGTGATGGTTCCGGTGCTCGGGAAAAAGTCGCCGATTGGGTTGCTGGTCTTGGGAAGTTCTGGCACAAGAAAGCTGACGGGCGAGGAACTTGAGTTTCTGGAAACTTACGGCCGGCAGTTGGGAATCGCGATCGAGAACTTCCGTTTGCTGGAGCAGGCTCTTCGTTCGCAACGGCAATGGCGAAATACGTTTGACTCGGTGCATGACATCATCCTGGCGCACGATGCGGATTTTCGCATCATCAAGGCTAACCAGACTTTACTGGAGCAAGTGGAACTGGCATCGGCGGATGTGATCGGCAGCACGTGCGAATCAGTATTGCCGCACCGGCTGGGCGAGTGGACGGGATGCCCTTACTGTGCGCGCGGAGGCGAGGAAATCAGCGAAGGGGCCGATCCTTGCTTCGGCGGATTTTCCGTCGTCTCCACTTCTTCGTATGCGGAGCAGGGAAGCAAGCAGAAGGGAACGATCCATATTGTTCGCGACATCACGGAGCGGCGGTCGGCGGAGGAAAAATACCGGCTGCTGTTCGAGCAAGTGCAGGAAGGCGTGTACGTGGCCACGCCCGGCGGACGATTGCTCGATTGCAACGATGCGTTTGTGCATCTGCTGGGATATGAGAAGCGCGAAGAATTGCTGCCGCTGAATCTGGACGAAGATATTCGAGTAGACGCGGGGCAACGGGAGGCGTTTCGCCGGGAGATCGATCAGCAAAATTATGTGCGCAACTTTGAAGTGACGATGCGGCGCAAGAATGGAACGCTGCTGCTCGCGGCTGAGAGCAGCTTTGCCACGCGGGATGCGGCGGGAAAGATCGAACGGTTTCAGGGCTTTGTTCTGGATGTTACAGAAAAGCGGCGTGCGGAAGATGAGATGCGGCGGCGCAATCGCGAACTGAATGCGCTGAATGCGATGGCGGTAGTTGCGACGCAGTCATTCGATCTGGATGAAATTCTGAATCTGACGTTGCGGCAGGTGGTGTCGTTGTTCGGGGCGGAGAGTGGAGCGGTGTACCTTTCGGATTCGGATGCTCCGACGTACCGGAGGCGAGCGGCCTGGGGACCGCGCAGCCGCGACAAGTCTCGTCCGGCCGAGATCAGTTTCGCGGAAGGGTTTGGCGATCTGGTGATGCGGTCGCGCGCTGAGGTGATCACGGCGGAATATCTGCCGCATCTGAAGGGAGCCGTCGCGGAATTTATCCGGTCTGACAGCGACGGTGCTTGGATCTGGGTGCTGTTCTGGGGCAAGGATAGTCCGATCGGCATGATGGGGTTGCGCAGCCAGGCGGAATATGAATATTCGAGTGGAGAAGAGAATCTGATGGTGGCGATCAGCCGGCAACTGGCCACCACAATTGAAAAAGTTCGGTTATATGAAGAAACCTGCAAGGCCTACGAAGATTTGCGGCGCACGCAGGAGCAACTGTTGCAGAGCGAGAAGATGTCTGCCGTGGGGCAGCTGATTGCGGGCGTGGCCCACGAGTTGAACAATCCGCTGACCGCGATTCTGGGCTATGCACAGTTGCTGGAAAGCGAAGGGTTGAACGAGCGCGCGCAAGATTATGTGGGCAAGATGTTTAAGCAGGCGCAGCGCACCCACCGCGTGGTGCAGAATTTGCTTTCGTTCGCGCGGCAGAGAAAGCCGGAGCGGTCTGAGGTGGACATTCGAAAAGTATTGGAAGAGACGCTGGCTCTGCGCGACTACGATCTGAAGATCAACAAGATCGTCGTGGAAAAAGATCTGGGGGCGGAGGCGGCGATGGTGGTGGCCGACCCGCACCAATTAGAGCAAGTGTTTTTGAACATCATCAACAATGCGGTGGACGCCGTGCTGGAAGCGGGACGGCCGGGGAAGTTGAAGATTCGGGTTTATTGCGAGAAGGGCGTGGTGTGCACGCAATTTGCTGACGATGGCCCAGGCATCAAAGACCCCAAGAGAATTTTCGATCCGTTCTACACTACGAAAAATGTTGGCAAGGGAACCGGGCTGGGGCTGAGTATCTGTTACGGCATTGTGAAGGAACACGGCGGCGATATCACCGCGCACAATGCTGCTGAGGGCGGAGCAGTGATTGAAGTGCGGTTGCCGATGGCTGTGGCGCAAGGTGCGGCTGCGGAGGCGGCGCCGGTTGTTCCGGCAAAGCGTGAAGGCGCGATTCAAGGGCGCGTGCTGCTGGTTGAGGAAGAAGAAGCAGTACTGGAGTTCGAGCGCGACGTACTGATTGGCGCAGGAGCCAACGTGGTGACGGCTACGCGCAGCGAAGATGTGAAGACGCGGTTGCTCTCTGAGCCGTTCGATGCCGTGATCATGAGCGGCAAGATGCCGGCCGACTGGAACGCGAAGGAAGCTTACGCTTGGCTCAAGGAACATTGCCCTGACATGGAAGGGCACGTGCTGTTTACGTTCTCTCATGGCGTGGCGCAAGGGGATGAGCGGGCGTTCCTGCAAGAGAACAATGTGCCTTTCCTGGTGAAACCTTTCGAAGTGGCGGAACTGATTTCGCAGGCGAGACGGCTACTGCAAAAGGCGCATGCTGCTGCGGCTGCGGCGGGTTAAGAATTTTCCATTTCTTAAATTCATTCGGCATTGTCTTCCCGAGCGCAGCGAGGGATCTTGGTTCTTGCCGGCGACAGCAGTGTTGCCTCCGCAGGCGAACACCAGGATCCCTCGCTTCGCTCGGGATGACAATTCTTAATGTCGGTCGAGACGACAGGTCTTAATTGTCCGCTCGAGATTACATTTTTTATTAATTTCATCACAGCTGTGCGCGCAGGCTCTTCACCAATTGGCGAAGGGCTTTTTCATTGCGGCGATACCAGCGCCATTGTCCCTGCTTGACGGCCTCGACCAATCCTGCTTTGGTGAGGATGGTCATGTGGTGCGAGATGGTTGGTTGGGAGAGACGCACGCGTTCTTCGATGTCGCCGGCGCAGAGGCCGTTTTTTCCTGCGACGAGGGCGCTGGTGGAAACTGCTCGTTGTTTGAGAGCTGCGAGGATGCGGCGGCGGGTGGGATCGGCGATGGCATGGAGTGAGTGGTCGAGAGTGGGCGAGGTGGTCATGGGATTACGAATAGCGGTTAAATCGATGGTTGTCAATATGCAACGGCAAAAGCAGGAAGCAGGTTCCCTTCGGCTCAGCTCAGGGCAGGCTCTCACCGGGCTTGGCGCCCGGTTCGGAATGACAAGATCTCATGAGGATTGCTGGAAATTACAATCAGGCACGCTGGCGCGTGGCTCGCAGCCATTCGATGCGCGAGAATTCTAGATACCTTACGTCGCTCTCGGGCACGGAACAGTTGGATTGGTTCAGGTGCGTAGCCAACGTGCCGCCGCGGATCCAGTAGCCGGTTTCGTCCTGCTTGAGGATGGTTGAGTCGAGCGGGTCCATGCCGTGCAGCTTGAAGATGACACGGCGGTTGAACAAGGGGTCAAGCTTCATAGAGCGTTTCGCTTTTTTGACTGACTACTTTTTCAGGATCGGGCTGTATCCGTCATTGATGAGCCGGGAGCGCATGCCTTCTGCATCTTTAATGTCGGTGAAGGGACCGACCTGCACGCGGAAGAGCTTGTCGGTGGCGGAGTTGGCGGCCACGAACGCGGGATATTGTTTTTTCTTGAGGGCTGCGACCAGGGCTTCGGCGTCATCCTGTTTGCTGACGGCGGCGACCTGCACGAAATATCCGACAGTGGGAACCGGAGTCATAGGGTCGGGCGCGGCGGCCGTTTGCGAGGTCTGCGATTGCGTAGCGGGAGATGCAGCGGGCGATGGTGAGGCATTAGCAGGAGCAGCGGATTCGGTGTTCGCTGTGGCGGGAGTCAGTTGGGCATTGGCGTCCTTCTGCTCGACCGCTTTATAAAAAGTCATTGGTGGTGCGGGTTGCGTGGATGCTGAGCCGGCGGGCTTGGGGTCGGTGGAGGTCGCGGGCAGCGGAGTTGTACCGGCGCTTACGAGCGCGGCGTCTGACTTGCGGCCCAGCGTGTAGCCTAGCGCGAAAAATACGGCGCAAATTATGACCAGGCCGAAGAAGAGGCCTAGAAGTTTCGTGGTTCCTAACGTGATTTCAGTGTCTTGTGAATCCAACGGTGTACCTCGGGGGCTAAAGCCCACATCGATCGTGACGATTTACGCGGCGCTAAAGCGCCGCTCTTCCACATGTCGAACCGCGCTAAAGCGCCGCTCTTCCGCGTGACTCAGCGCCGACTCGTCCTGCTCCACTCAGAATCTTCATGCCGCCGCTTTGTCGTCGCCTTTGCTCAGCAGTTTCTGCAGGCCTGAGAAAAAGTCGACGGGGACGGGAAAGATCACCGTGGTATTTTTCTCGACGCCGATTTCGGTCAAGGTTTGCAGATAGCGAAGCTGTACGCTGACCGGTTCGGTGGCCAGGAGATGGGCCGCGTCTACCAGGCGTTGCGCGGCCGAGAACTCGCCTTCCGCATGAATAATCTTCGAGCGCTTTTCGCGCTCAGCTTCGGCCTGCTTGGCCATGGCGCGCAGCATGGATTCCGGCATATCGACTTGCTTCACTTCGACGTTCGTCACCTTCACGCCCCAGGGTGAAGTGTGCTGGTCGAGAATGCTTTGCAGGCGCAGGTTAATTTTTTCGCGGTGCGCGAGCAGTTCGTCGAGTTCCTGTTCGCCGAGCACGGAGCGCAGCGTGGTCTGGGCAAACTGCGAGGTCTGATAGACGTAGTTGGAAACTTCAACCACTGCCTTATTCGGATCGATCACGCGCAGAAAGATGACGGCATTCACTTTGAGCGTGACGTTGTCGCGGGTGATGATGTCTTGCGGAGGAACTTCGAGCGCTTCCTGGCGCAGCGAGACTCGCACGATGCGGTCGACTGGAGCAAACACGAGCACGACGCCCGGACCTTTCGCAGCGCTCAAAAGGCGTCCCAGACGGAAGATTACTCCGCGTTCGTACTCGGCCAGGATTTTGATTGAGCTGAACAGGTAGAGGACGACGATGATGACGACGACCGTAATGAAGGTGACACCGATCTCCATACCAATGCCTCCGCGCCTGGAACGCACAAGCGCCGCTGAGGCGGATTGTAACGCAATGGCGAGGCGCGGGCGCGGAATTCGGATGCGGGCGGTTGCTTGCGCTGGTGCGCGAGCGGATTAGAGAGCAACCGGCGTAGGCGTGGGATGTGCGACGGCTGCCGGTTCGACTTGAAGCAAAAGGCCGTCAATGCGGCGCACCACTACGGATTGGCCAACGGATACGTCAGAGGATGAGACGGCGTCCCAGAGTTCGCCGTGGACGAAGATCTTTCCGCGAGGGGATAGCGAGGTTTGCGCGATTCCGGTTTCACCGATGATGCCTTGAGCGCCGGACACCTTCTTGTTACGGCGGGCTTTGATGGCGATGCTCATGAGGAATGCGGTGATCAATCCGAGCGGAATGCTGACGGCGAGTGCGGTCAGCAGGTGTACGCGCATTTCCGGGATGGGCGAATCGACGAGAAGCAATCCTCCGAGAGTGAGCAGCGCGATGCCGCCGACCGTGAGGACGCCGTGGCTGGCAAACTTGGCTTCGGCGCCGAAGAGTGCGAATGCGGCGAGAATCAGGCCCAGCGCGGCAAAGCGCGTGGGGAGCAGATTGAGCGCGAAAGCCGCGACCAGGATGAATACTACGCCCACGGTTCCGGGAACGACTGCGCCGGGATGATTGAACTCCGCATAAAGCGCGAGCGCGCCGATGGCGAGCAGGATGAAGGCAAGGTTCGGATCCATCAGGTAGTTGAGAATTTGTTCTTTGATGGTCATGCCGAAGGGTGCGATCGGCTGGCCTGAAAGTTTGAGGGTAACTTCCTGGCCGTTGAAGCGCTTGAAACTTTTGCCATCCAACTGGCGGAAGAGATCTTCTTCGCTGGAAGCGATGTAGTCGATCAAATGCTGCGCGAGGGCTTCCTGGTCGGTGAACGACTTGGATTCGCGGACGGCGCTTTCCGCGAGTTCGACGTTGCGGCCGCGGCGAGAAACTACGGAACGCATCAAGGCGGCGGCATCATTTTCGATTTTCTGCTTCATCTCATCGTCGGTCTTGACTTGATTTGGGCCGAAGAGCAGCACGGGATGAGCCGCGCCGGCATTGGTTCCCGGAGCCATCGCTGCAATGTCGGCCGCTTCCAGGATGAAGATTCCAGCCGAGCCGGCGCGGCTCCCGCTGGGCGCGACATAGAGGATGACGGGAACTTGCGAACTCGTGATCTTCTCGATGATGTGGCGCGTGGATTCAACCAGGCCGCCGGGAGTATTGATCTCGATCAGTACAGCTTGGTCGTTGCGGCGCTGGGCTTCGTCGATGGCGCGGGCGATGTATTCCTCGGTAATGGGCTGGATAGTGTCATTGACGACGATCTTGAGAACTTCGGCGCAGGAGATCGAGCTGAGAACGAGAGTTGCAACCAGGCTGAGAAGAATCCGAGATGTTGAACCGCTTTTCATTGGTCGCCTGCCGCTTACAACAATATTTTTACTCTTATTTGTGACTGACTGCGGACATTTCTTCGGCTTCGCCATCGCCTGGATTTCCGTGGGACGCTACAGTCCAGCCGGGGAGGTTGGTGCTGCCGGTGATTAGGCGCGCGCCTCGCTCATAGGTGAAATATGACCATGCCCACTGGATGAAGACGAGGATGCGGTTTTGGAAACCAATTAAGAACAGAATGTGGATGAAGAGCCAGGCTAGCCATGCGAGGAATCCGGAGATGTGAATCTTGCCGAATTGTGCGATTGCGGCTGAGCGGCCGATCGTGGCTAGGCTGCCTTTATCGTGGTAGTGGAATCGAGAGTTGAGGTCAAAACCCCCGCCCCCTCGTTCCTCTCGGGGCAGGCTCTCTCGCACAGAACGCGAGAAGGACGGGGCACCCGATTCGATTTCTCTTTTAATCAGTTTAGCTACGAAGGTGCCCTCTTGCATTGCTACCGGCGCTACGCCAGGTAAGAGTTTGCCGGATGCGTCGTTTAGTGCAGCCAGATCTCCGATGACGAAAACTTCGGGGTGGTTCGGCAGGCTGAGATCTGGATTGACGAGCACTCGCCCTGCGCGGTCGACTGGGACGCCTAGCTTTTTTCCTAGCGGTGACGCGGCTACGCCTGCGGCCCACAGGATCACGGCCGCGTTCATCTTCATTTGTATTTGTTTTCTTTCGCCGGGGCTTGTTCCACCTACGGTGCTGCACATGTAAATTACGCCGGGCTCGATCCCCGTGACCATCGTTGAAGTGAGCACCTCGACTCCGAGGCGATTTAGTTGTTCCAGCGCACTCCGCGAAAGATCCTCTGGATATGCGGGCAAGACATGCGGACCGCCTTCGATAAGGTGAATGCGGCTGCGGCTGGGGTCGATGGTGCGGAAATCGTGGGCGAGCGCGTGGCGGCAGATTTCTGCTAGGGTTCCGGCGAGTTCGACCCCGGTAGGGCCGGCGCCGACGACCGCGAAGTTCAACGGGTCGTTTTCGCTGTTACTGCCATTGCTTTCAGCGGCGGCTCGGCGTTCGGCGAGTTCGAAGGCGAGCAGAACACGGCGGCGGATTTCGAGCGCGTCCTCGATGGTCTTGAGGCCGGGGGCGCAGGCTTCCCATTCATCGTGGCCGAAGTAGGCGTGGCTGGCGCCGGCGGCGACGATGAGGGAGTCGTAGGGAATTTCCTGAACTTGAGGGTGCGAATCACTCGTCGCGTTGCCCCGCGCTTCATTCTGAACATCATTTTGCACAGCGGTTTGCACCACGCGGCGTTCGAGGTCGAAGCCGGTGACCTCGGCCAGTAGCACTTCGACATTTTTGTGATGGCGCAGGATCGAACGAATCGGGGCGGCGATTTCGCCGGGTGAAAGACCGGCAGTCGCCACCTGATAGAGCAGTGGCTGAAACGTGTGATGATTCTTCCGATCGATGACGGTGATACTTACGGGCGCGCTGGCCAGCGCCTGGGCAGCGTTCAGGCCGCCGAAGCCTGATCCCACGATTACGACGCGATGTGCGGCTTGATCTAAGGTGTTGGCGTTCATTCTCTTACCGAAAGTTTTCTGTCCGATCGTTTCTTGTCGATCGCTTTCTTGCCGATCGTTTCTTGCCGATCAGGCTTCTCCTCTATAAGATTCAGCGCGATGGCAATTCGGTCCATAAGATCGGCGGAATCGAATCCGGCTGCCGTGCGGTGGCTGCTGCCGTCGATCGCCGATTTGTTGTTTGCGGCGTTGCTGGCGCTGCTGGCTTTCACCGACTTGTCCGTGCGGTTGCTGGGCGACGCTGGAATTGGATGGCACATTCGCACTGGGCAACTGATTTTGGCGTCGCATGAGATTCCGCGGGTTGATCCGTTTTCGTCGATGGCCGGGCAGCCCTGGTTTGCCTGGGAGTGGCTTTATGACGTGGTCGTCGGTTGGCTGGATCGCGCGGCCGGGTTGAACGGAGTGGTGCTGCTCACGGCTTTGATTATTGCGGGGTTGTTCGCCTGGACTTTTCGGCTGATGCTGCGACGGGGCACTAATGTTTTGGTTGCGCTAGTGCTGGTGCTGCTGGCGGTTTCGGCGGCGATGATTCATTTTCAGGCGCGGCCGCATGTGGTGAGCTGGTTGTTCACAGTGGCTTGGTTCTGGGTTCTGGAGTCCGGCGAGAAAAACCGTGCGGGCGCTCATTCCGATTCTTTGTCTTCTGCTTCTGCTTCTTCGCGCTCGTGGCTGCTCTGGGCTTTGCCGCTGCTGATGGTGGTTTGGGTGAATGTGCATGGCGGATTTCTGATTGGATTAGTCCTACTCGGGATTTACTGGGTCGATGCGGTGTGGCAGTGGTTCAGTCTGAAGGAGGATCGGTTCGAGAGTGCTCTCCAGAAAATCCGGATGGGGCGGCGCGTTCGCAATCTGACTATCGCCGTCATTTTGAGCGCGGTGGCAACGTTGGTGAATCCTTATGGTTTTAAGTTGCACATTCACATTTATCAATATCTTACGAATAGTTTTCTGATGGACCACATTGACGAGTTTCAGTCTCCGAATTTTCATTATGTGGCGCAGAAGTGTTTTGCGGGATTGTTGCTGCTGACGATGGTGGCGTTCGCGGCGAAGAGACGCAAGGTCTCGGCTAGCGATGGCCTGCTGGTGTTGTTCGCGGTGTACGCGGGGCTTTACGCATCACGAAACATTCCTGTCTCGTCGCTGCTGTTGATTCTGGTGATTGGGCCTTGGTTGTCGGATGGGATGGAGAGGCTCGCCGAAAGGGTCGCGTTCCGGCGCGGATTAGCCTTTACTCCGTTCCTTCAGCGAATGAAGGCGGTTGAGATAGGACTGCGGGGGCATCTTTGGCCGGCAGCGGTGATCGTGATGACCTGCTGGATCGCAGCGGATGGCGGCAAGATGGGCATTGAACAGTTGATGGACGCTCACTTTGACGCGAAGCGATTTCCGGTGTACGCGGTGGATTACCTGCAGACGAGCGGTGTGCGCGGCCCGCTGGTTAGTCCCGACTATTGGGGTGGGTATTTGATTTACCGGCTTTATCCGCAGATACGAGTGGTGGTCGATGACCGGCACGATTTTTATGGTGAAGCGTTCTTAAAGTCTTACTTGAAGATGGTTCATGTCGAGCCGGGATGGGAAGATTTTCTTCGGCAGCACCCATCAGGCTGCGTCGTCGTTCCCAAGGAATCCGCTTTGGCGAACATTCTTGCCGAAACCGCCGACTGGCGGCGAACCTACGCGGATGAAGTGGCGGTCGTGTTTGTACCTGTCTCGCGCTGAGGAAAAAAGAAGCATCCCCGAAGCGCCCCTGTCATGCGGCTGAAGTTGCAAAACCCTTCACATTGACAGGGCGGGTAATTCCACGATATGTTCAGCGGCGCGGGGCCTACTACCGTGCATCGTTGGCACCCCAGAATGTCCTGCCATTCGGGGTAGCAAATCTTGCAGTCATTCTTCACTAAAGGACAATCCTGATGAATTGCATTCTCCCTAATTTTCGCAATCTCGATTCTCGCAGTCTGCGGTCTTGGTTTGCTTGCCTGCTAGTGATGGGCTTCTGCGTGACGGCGGTTGCCGTCCACGCCCAGGATGCTCCAACGGTCACGTTAACAAAGATCAGTGCCGACCCTTTCACAGTTGCTCCCGGCCAACATGCCACGGAAGTTGAGCCGCACGTGCTGGCCAACGGTTTGACTCAGGTGGCTGCGTTCCAGACGGGACGCATTGATCCCGGCGGCGCGACCGCGATTGGCTGGGCAACTTCTTCGAACGGCGGCACGAGTTGGACCCATGGATTTCTTCCCGGCCTGACGGTTGGAAACGGCAACGGGCCGTACAGCGCAGCCAGCGATCCAGCGGTGGCTTACGATGCCAAGCACGCCGTGTGGATGATCGCGACGTTGCCTATCTCAGACACTTCCGAGACTCCGGCTGTGGTGGTGAACCGGTCGACGGATGGCGGCTTTACGTGGAACGATCCGGTAAGCGTCGGACCGAACGTGGTGAGTTCCGACAAGAATTGGATCGTTTGCGACAGCACATCGACCAGTCCGTATTACGGCAATTGTTATGTGGAGTGGGACAATCCCGATCTAGGGGATCAGGTGATGATGAGCACCTCGACTGACGGGGGCCTGACCTGGTCGACGGGCATCAAGGCAGGGGGCGGCTTCTTCGGTATTGGCGGGCAGCCTCTGGTGCAGCCGAACGGCACGGTAGTGGTGCCAATCGAAACGAACGGAATTTCCTCCTACACCTCGACTAACGGAGGCACCAGCTGGAACGCTCCAGTGAGCGTCGCCAACATTCAATACCACACCGATGCGGGAGGAATTCGCAGTGGCCCGCTACCTTCCGCGGCGATCGATGGCGCAGGCACGGTCTACGTGGTGTGGGAGGATTGCCGGTTCCGTACCAGTTGCTCGACCAACGACTTGGTTTACAGCACCTCGAGCGACGGCAGCACATGGTCGGCGGTAACGCGCGTTCCCATCGACCCGACAACCAGCACGGTTGATCATTTCATTCCGGGGATTGGTATTGATCCCACGACCTCCGGCGCAACGGCGCACGTTGCGATTCATTACTACTATTACTCGAACACCTCGTGCACCAAGGCGACTTGCCAGCTTTATGTGGGATACATTTCTTCGCACAATGGCGGCTCGACCTGGAACGCTCCGACTAAGCTGGCTGGACCGATGCAGCTGGGATGGTTGCCCAACTCGCAGAACGGCCTGATGGTGGGCGATTACATTGCCACCGCTTTCAGCAACGGCGTACCGCATGGAGTGTTCGCGATAGCCGGAACGAAGTCGGGGACAAAGTTCAACGAGGCGATGTACACGGCGCAGGGGCTAACCGTGCCTGAGACGGGTCCGCAGTTCTCTTCTGCGAAAGACAAACCGCTGCATAACTTGTCTGATGCAATCGAGAAGGAGCGTCCTGAGAAGGGCGTAGTGCCGCCTTCGAAGCGCGCTGCTAAGAAGAGCGCGAAGTAGAGTTCTTCTGAACTTTAGCCGCCGATGCTGAATCGGCGGCTTTTTTGTTTTATCCGTTTCAGTCCGGGTGTCATCTCTGCAATCGAATTCGTACTCCTGCTAAACTCTTCTCGGTGTCGCGCCTTACTCACCTTGAATGCACTCGCTGCGGCGAGCATTATCCCGCCGACCGTCCTCAAACCGTTTGCCCAGAGGATGGCGGCATTCTCTATGCTCGCTACGATCTGGCGAGCATTAAGAAAATATTTTCGCCGGCATCGTTGCTGCCGCTTGCTCCCACCATGTGGCGCTATGACGCCGTGTTGCCCGAGGCCGCGCCGGTTTCGCTCGGCGAAGGTTTCACTCCCATGCTGCCGAGCCGCGAGTATCCCAATGTCTTCATTAAAGATGAGGGGCTGAATCCGACGGGCTCGTTCAAAGCTCGTGGACTTTCGGCTGCGGTCACCATGGCGCGGCATTTTGGACTGAAGAAGCTGGCCATCCCTTCGGCCGGAAACGCCGCCGGAGCTCTCGCCGCCTATGCCGCCGCCGCGAACATCGAAGCGCACATCTTCATGCCGAAAGATGTGCCCATGGCGAACCGCATCGAGTGCGACTATTACGGAGCGCACGTGACGCTAGTCGACGGCTTGATCTCCGATTGCGCGCGCAAAGTCGCCGAGTTGAAGGCTTCCGAGTCCTGGCAAAAAGATGGATGGTTCGATGTCTCGACGACCAAAGAGCCTTACCGCGTCGAAGGCAAGAAGACCATGGGCTATGAAGTTGCCGAACAGCTTGGATGGAAACTTCCGCAGGGGATTATCTATCCGACGGGCGGCGGGGTCGGATTGCTTGGTATGTGGAAGGCCTTCGATGAGATGGAGGAACTGGGATTTATCGGCTCCGAGAGGCCGAATATGGTTTGTGTGCAATCTGCGGGATGCGCGCCGATTGTTAAAGCATGGGATGAAGGTAAACAGGCTGCCGAAATGTGGCCGCACGCCTCGACTCTGGCCTCTGGTCTGCGAGTGCCGAAACCTTACGGCGATTATCTGATTCTCGACATCCTGAAGAAAAGCGGAGGCGTCGCAATCGCGGTTTCAGACGCGGAGATTCTCGCTGCTACTCGGCACTGGGCGACGGTGGAAGGCATCTTCGCGGCACCCGAAGGCGCTGCGTCGCTGGTCGCTTATCAGAAATTGCTGGCCAGCGGATTCTTCACGGCCGATGACAACGTAGTGCTTTTCAACACCGGCTCGGGACTGAAATATCTGGACGTTCTCGATACGAAGGACGTTGCTAAGACGCCCACGACCCGCGCTATTGCTGGAATCATCGGGCCGTATTAAAAGATAACGTCAGCGCTTTCTTTGGGCGATTCAACATCAGCGAGTGGGAGGACGGACGATCATGGTATTGCTGCTAGCTTTTCTACTTGGTTGTGTTGATGGGTTGCGCTCCATGACAGCTCCGGCAGTCGTGTGTTGGGCGGCGCATTTCGGCTGGTTGCATTTCGCCGGAACGAAGTTTGCTTTCATTGATCACCCGTCCACGCTAATCGTGTTTACATTGCTGGCGATTGTTGAGTTGATCGTGGACAAGCTGCCGAACACTCCGGCGCGTACAGCACCGGTGGGCCTGATGGCGCGGATTGTCCTCGGAGGGGCAAGTGGTATGGCCCTTGGAATGGGGGCTGGAATATCAGTGTCTTTAGCAGGGGTGATCGCCTCGGTCGGTGCAGTGGTTGGGGCGTTTGCCGGATATAACATTCGTCACGCAGTTGTGTTGAAGGCGCATGTGCCAGCCCTCGTTGCGGCGATTGCCGAAGACGCGGTTGCAATCGTGGGCGGATTACTTATCGTCTCGAAGATTTGAGCATCTGATGGATTGCTGGATAGCTCTCGTTAATCGCGGTTAAAATTGTCCACGCTCTAAACGCTGTTTTGCAAGCGCACTAGAATTCTATTCGCGCTTCCTCCATGACAATTACGACAACCTCCGACCGCACGATCTCGCTCGACTCGATTCTGGCAGCCCGCCAGCGCGTTTATCAGGCTGCGGTGCGCACTCCGCTGGTTCGCTTGTATTACGACGATGCGCCCGCCGAAATTTATCTCAAGCTCGAATCGTTTCAGCCGATCGGTTCGTTCAAACTGCGTGGAGCGTATAACGCGATCTCATTGCTGAGTCCGGAAGACCGCGCGAAAGGCGTATGGACGGTCAGTGCCGGCAATGCCGCGCAGGGCGTGGCTCTCGCCGCTCGGATCCTTAAAACGCGCTGCGATGTTTTGGTGATGGATACCGCTCCGCAGGCGAAGCTGGATGCCATCAGGCGGTTGGGCGCGGGCATTCGGCAGGCGTCTATGGATGAATGTTGGACGGCGGTGATCGAACGAAAGCATCCTGCGTTTCAAGGCGTTTTTGTTCATCCGTTCAACGATGACAACTTTATTGCCGGCAATGCCACGTGCGGGCTGGAAATTCTGGAGGATTTGCCGGATGTCAATGCGATCGTGGCCGGTTTCGGCGGCGGTGGCCTCAGTTGCGGAATTGCGTCGGCGGTAGCCGCACTGAAGCCGGAGGTGAAAGTCTTTGGCGCTGAACCAGAAACCGCGGCGCCGCTTCACCTATCATTTATCAAAGGTTCGGCGCAGAAATTTCCGGACTGGAAAACAAGTTTTGTGGACGGCTGCGGCGGCAAGTCAGTGTTGCCGAGTATGTGGACTCTGGCCAGCCGTCTGCTGGCAGGCTCAATCGTGACGTCGCTGGAAGAAACCCGCAAAGCAATGACGATTGTTGCGGCGCGGAATCACTTGGTCTGCGAAGGCGCTGCCGCGTGCGCCGTTGCCGCCGGACTCAGCGGCAAAGCCGGAAACGGCAAGATTGTATGCGTCGTGAGCGGCGGGAACATTGATCTTGGCAAGTTTGCGGAGTTGGTTTCAGCCCCGGGCTAGTTGTCGCAGTTCTCCTGGAATTGCGGAAGCACTGTCACAAAGAAAAGAGATTATTTTTCAAGTCTTGTTCGGCTTTTGTGATGTTCTCCGGACGGCCGAGATCGCGCCAATAATATTCGTCGGCGCGAAACGCGAGGATTTTTTCGTTCTGAGCCGCGAGACGCAGATAGGAGTCGATGATAGAAAAGGCGCCCTCTTCCGTCATCATGGAGAAAATGCGAGGCGAAATAATGTGGACACCGGAAAACGCCCAAGCCTGAAATTGCTGCGCAGATCGAACCAACTCAGGTGCTTGATCTCGCGCCGATCGCCGGCCGCAAAGCTGTCGCCGCTCGTCGAAGAGAAGATAACGGGAAGTCTCGCGTTCCTGTACCGCCAGAGTTGCGAGCGCATGATTGTCAGCGTGAAGTTGCACCATGCGTCCGAGATCGATCGTACTGATCACGTCAACGTTGTGCAGAATGAAGGGAGCGTCTTTTGCGGAATGCCCGCCAGAATATTGCAGGAACGAAGCCGCTTTTTTCAATCCTCCGCCGGTGTCGAGCAGAACATCCTCGCGTGAAACCTCGACCCGCATGCCGAAGTTATTGTTCGCTGTCAGATAGTCGATAACCATGTCAGCAAAGTGATGCACATTGATGATCACTTCCCCGACTCCAAATTTGCGCAGGCGGGAAAGCGTGATCTCGAGCAGCGTTCTTCCGCCAACTTCCACCAACGCTTTCGGACGATCGTCCGTCAGCGGACGCAGGCGCGTAGCAAGGCCGGCAGCCAGAATCATCGCCTTCATTGAATTGTCATCCTGAGCAAGCGTTTTTCGCGCCGCGAAGGATCTGGGCGAGCCGCGCGAAGTGCCGCGTTCTTTGCGGCACAATAATCGCGCGTTTGGCTCGCTTCCTTATTCGGTTGCACTGCTACGCTCCAACTCGCGATGCTGCACGACAACCTCTACTCCATTTCGCCCGCGTAATTTCTTTGACAACTGTTCCGCCAAATAAACGCTGCGATGCTGCCCGCCGGTGCAGCCGAATGAAACCATCAGGTTCTTAAACCCGCGCCGCTGATATTCGCTCACGCTCGCATCCACCAGTGACATTACACTGGCCAGAAACTGGTGCACACTCTCTTGCTGATTCAGATAGTCGATCACGGGTGCGTCCCTTCCAGTGAGCGGTTTGAACCGCTCTTCACGTCCGGGATTTGGCAGGCTGCGGCCGTCAAAGACGAAGCCGCCGCCGTGCCCGCTTTCATCTTTCGGGAGGCCACGGTGAAATGAAAAACTCGTGATCCGCACCGTCAGGTTCTCCGCTTCAGAGGCCAGGCCCTGCAGTTTCTCCGATGCCAGCATGCTGTTGAACGCTTCCATCAGCGTTGGCAGCGCGATCGGCAGTTTCACGTTGTGCAAAAGCCAGCGCAAGTTTTTCAGCGCGTAAGGTACGCTCTGCAGAAAATGAGCCTTGCGCTCGTAAAATCCGCGAAAGCCATAAGCTCCCAGCGCCTGCAGAATGCGCACGTAAACATAGCTATAGTAGTGGTGCAGGAAAGTTTCGCGGCTCAGTTCAATGAAGCCGCCAACCTTCTCGATATAAAGATCGAGCAACTGCTGGCGCAGTTCCGGCGGCAGATCAGCCTTGGCGTCATACAAAAGCGAAGCAATGTCGTACTGGAGCGCGCCTTTGCGACCGCCTTGATAATCGACGAAAAACGGCTGCCCGTTTTTTAGCAAAATGTTTCTGGACTGGAAATCGCGATAGAGGAAATAGTCGCAGTTGGCGGTCAACAGAAAATTGGTCAGGCTGTCGAAATCGTCTTCCAGAGCCTGTTCGTTGAAGGGGATTCCGGCGAGCCTGAGAAAATAATATTTAAAATAGTTCAGGTCCCAGGAGATGGATTGGCGATCGAAGCTGCCGCGCGGGTAGCAGACTTTGTAATTCAAGTCACGGCCGGCTTCGATTTGAAAGCGCGGCAACTCGGCCACGACCTTGCGGTAAGCTTCCACCACTTGCGGCGCGATGTTCTCGCTGCTGCGATTCGTTGAGAGAAACTCAAAAAGCGTCGTGTCCCCCAGGTCTTCTTCGAGGTAGGCTCCCCGGCTTAAGTCTTCGCCGTAAATCTCGGGCACCGGCAGACCGTGGCGGCGGAAATGGCGGGAGAATTCCAGAAAAGCTGCGTTCTCTTCACGCACGTTGTACAGAATTCCAATCGCGCTTTGTTGCGGGTTGGAAAGGCGAATGATGTTGCGTCCTGAGCCGCCGAGCTTGCCCTGAAGCGGTTGTATCGTTGAGGCTGGCCTATGAAAGTGCCGCTCGAAAAGCTCTTGAAGAACGTCCATAAGTGGAAAACATTCCCGCGTAACGGGTGAAACGAGTCGAAAGTTAAAGATAACATCGACGCTCGATCCTCGCCCGACGGGCTGACTGATCGCAACCACTTGATAACCGTGGGCGCTATGCCTATGCTGAAGAAAGTATGACAGAGCGCCTTTACTACCAAGACTCGTTTCTCTATAACTTCGACGCTGAGGTCCGTGAGGTGGTCGAAACCCCGCGTCCCGCGGTCGTTCTCGACCGCACAGCTTTCTATCCGACCAGCGGGGGGCAGATTCACGATACGGGATGGTTGGTTCTTGGAAATGAAAAACATCGCGTCACCGAAATAGTCGACGCCGAGGACGGCCGCGTCGTTCATTATCTGGAAACTCCGCTGAAGGATGTGCAGCCGGGAACGCGCGTGCGCGGCGAAATCGACGCTTCGTGCCGGCGCGATCACATGCAGCAGCACTCGGCCCAGCACGTGCTCTCTGCTGCCTTCGTGCGGCTTTTCAATATGCCCACAGTTTCGTTCCACATGGCCGACGATTACTGCTCTATCGACCTTGACACGCCCTCGCTCGCAAAAGAGCAGGTCGAATCGGCGGAACGGATGGCGAACGACATTGTGCTGGAAAACCGGTCAGTCGATATCCGGTTTGTGACTCGCGACGAAGCGGCGAATCTTGGCTTGCGCAAGCTTCCCCCCACGGAGCGCGACGAACTGCGCTTGATCGACATCCACGACTTTGACCTGACTGCCTGCGGTGGCACGCATGTGAACGGCACTGGTCAGATTGGCTGCATTCTGCTGCGCAAGACCGAAAAAGTTCGCCAGGGATACCGCGTGGAATTCGTCGCCGGTCAGCGTGCCGTCGCGACCGCGCGCCGCGATTTCAGCACGCTGAGTGAAACTGCTGCACTGTTTTCCGCACACATCTACGATGTGCCGCAGCAGGCGCGCAAGTCTTTGGACGAAATCAGGTCGCAGCGCAAGCAACTCGAGCAATCGTTAGAAGAGTTGGCCGAGGCGCAAGCGGCGAGCCTGCTGGCGGAAACTGCCGAGAACGATGGCCGCAAGCTTGTGGCACGCACTTTTTCCGGCCGCGACATTAACTTCCTTAAACTGCTGGCCCAGAAGCTGACGCGGCATTCTTTGACTCAGCAATCTTCCGCTGTAGTGGCACTGCTCGCCACCGAGTCGCCGCAGCCCGCGCTCGTCTTCGCGCAGTCTCCCGGCCAGCCCCATGACATGGGTAAGCTCCTGAAAGAAACGCTGGGAAAGCTTGGAGGACGCGGCGGCGGCAGCAAAGATCTTGCCCAAGGCGGGGCTCCGACGGCCCAAGGCCTAGACGCGGCCCTCGCTGCCGCCGCTCAGTCTCTTAGTCGCTAGGGTTTCGGTTGCCTTCCTGCTATTTCTTTTTCTCGGGGGTACGGAGTTTATCCGCTTGTGCCTTGCGTGCCCTTGGTCGTTCCTGGCGACCCGACGTTGGAGCGGCAGCGGAGCTTTTCGCGAGGGATGACCCTGTGGCCTGCTCGACTGCGCGCAGTTCGTTTTGGAAGTCGGCCCGCTTTGCCATTCTGGTTGAGCGCTTACTCATGCCGTCCATCATGTCACAGGTCGCGGGCCTTTACCACGGTAGCCATGGTGTGCCGCAAAAAACAAAAGCCCCCACTGGACCAAAGTCCAATGAAGGCGCCGTGAAGATGATTCTACCGGAGCGGTTACGCGATGCGACTGCGACGGCCGCCTTTTTCCCACCAGACTGCGGGGTCTTCGGGCCGGTTGAGCATCTGCGACAGCTCTTTCTTGATCTCTACCAGGCGGTTGGCGCGCATTTCTACCGCCGATTGATCAATCTGGCTGTCCGCGGTTCTGACTGCAGAGCGGGCGTTCATGTTCCGTAAATCCGTGATTTCCTGACGAAGGCTGGTAAGGTGTTCCAAGATATAGGGCATGTCTTTCATGATACCGCATAATTCTCGACCTGCCGCTTTATTAATCGCGCATTTTGGGCCTAATTCCCATTTGAAGGCGTTCTCCCGAGGCTTGAGCGCATCCAACCCCCAGTTCCGGGCATCGAACAAGCGCCGAGGTTTTTATATTGAGACAATCAAGCGAGGAGAACATTCGTTTATGGCTAAGAAAGACCGCAACGGAAAAGAAACCACTACCGAGCGAGGGGGCCTGAGCGCCCAGCCGCGACTTCACCAGAGTGCTCCTGAAATTCAAGCGTATGGCACGGTTTCGCACATGCTGCCGCTCGACCTTGAAGAGCCGGTTCGCCTGGAGATGACCGAACAACTCAACTTATTGCTGGCCGACACCATGACCCTGCGCGATCTTTATAAGAAGTCGCATTGGCAGGTCGCGGGACCAACTTTTTATCAACTGCACCTGCTGTTCGATAAACATTACGGAGAACAATCGGAGATCGTCGATACGATCGCCGAGCGGATACAACTTCTGGGTGGAGTCTCGATTGCGATGGCTGCGGATGTGGCCGAGACTACGCGCATCCAGCGTCCGCCGAGGGGCAGGGAAGAAGTTCCAGTGCAGCTTTCGCGGCTGCTGGATGCGCACCAGATTATTGTCAGCCATTGCCGGGAATTAGCGGAACGTGCGGACAAACTGGGCGACGCCGGCACTAACGATCTTGTCGTCAGCGATGTGCTGCGAGCCAATGAATTGCAAATCTGGTTCCTCAGCGAGCACCTGGTGGATGTGCCGTTGGTGCATGCGGAGCAGCCGCGGTTGCGTACGGCTGGGTAAATTGCCAAAGCACACGAGCAGGCTCGCCCGAGCCTGCTCGTTTTTTTTGCAGTATCGCTTTAGTGCAGTGCTGCTGCCGCATTACGCCGTTGTCACCGGCAAAACAGATAGATAATATTGAACTCCACGGCAAGAACCTCACAATCATGCAAGCTTCGATCGAGCAAATTCTCTCCAGCTATGACGAGCGCGCGCCACTGTCGCGGGCTGCAACGATTCCGGCAGCTTGGTACACCGATCCTCGCATCGCCGAACTGGAGCGGCTCAGCGTGTTCAGCAAGACCTGGCAACTGGTCGCTCGCACCGATCAAGTTCAGTCGGCGGGAGAGTTCGTTCGCGCGACCGTTGCGGCAGAACCTATTGTTGTGGTTCGCGGCAGCGACGGCGTTCTGCGCGCCTTCTACAATGTTTGCCGCCACCACGCGGCCGCAGTCGTAATCGAACCTTGCGGCCAAGCTGCGCTGTTGCATTGTCCTTATCACGGATGGAACTACGGACTTGATGGTTCCCTGAAAGGGATGCCTGAGTTCGAGGGAGTGGAGAACTTTGACCGCGCGCAGAACGGCCTGGTTCCGGTTCGCGTTGAAGCCTGGGAGTGCTTCGTCTTCGTCAATCTCGACGAACAGGCGGAGCCGCTTGCTGATTTTCTCGGCGGCCTTGTGGAGCGCGTGGCGCCTCTTGGCGTCAGCAAACTACATTACTTCGACCGCCGTACGTACAACATCAATTGCAACTGGAAAGTCTTTGTCGATAACTATCTCGATGGCGGCTACCATGTTCCACATCTGCACAAGGGACTGAATTCTGTTCTCGATTACAAGCAATACACGATCGAGAATGAAGATCGTTACTGCCTGCAATCGAGCCCCATGGTTGCATCCGCCGAGGACGCCGCGACCGGAGCTGCGCGCAAGGGAGACCGCGCCTGGTATTTCTGGCAGCATCCCAACCTGATGATCAACTGTTACGCGGGATATATGGACACGAACCTCGTGATCCCTGTCGACGTCGATCATTGCACCGTAATCTTCGATTTTTATTTTGCAGACATCAGCGAAGCGAGCCGGAAATATAACGAGGAGTCGGTGAACGTGGGCAATCGCGTGCAGGAGGAAGATCTCGGTATCTGTGAAGATGTGCAGCGCGGGTTGAAATCACGCGCGTATCGCGCTGGACGCCTTTCTGTGCGTCGTGAGGCCGGCGAACAGTTATTTCACCGCTTGCTGGCTGCCGATCTTAAGCGCGGCTTGGATCAGTCGTCGGTGGCCGCCGATTAGGCAAAGAAAAACTTACTCTTGCGCGTCGTGTTCGCGCCGCATCGCTCGAAGATCGATTCCCAGGTGCTCGGCCTTTTTATAAAGATGGCTGCGCTCGAGGCCCAGGGATTTCGCGGCGAGGCTTACGTTCGAATGGCTGCGCTTCAACTCCGCCAGAATGACTTCACGCTCAAACGCGTCCACACGCTCGGCCAGCGCTCCCGACGAGAACGCAGAAGAGACCGCAACGGCAGCGCTTCCGCCTTTCGGCAGCGCGGTCTCTACCGTCTCGATATCGACTTGACCGCTGGTTGCCAGCAGCATCAGCCGTTCGACCATGTTGCGCAACTCCCGCACGTTTCCCGGCCACGCCTGAGATTGCAAAGCCGACATCGCATCTGGAGTAAAAGGAACTGGCTTCCATCCATTCTGCGCGCTGACTTGCTTGGAAAAATGTACGACGAGCGCCGGAATGTCTTCGCGACGCTCGCGCAATGGCGGCAGCACGAGTGGAAAAACGTAGATACGGTGAAACAAATCCTGGCGGAATTTATCTCCGCGCACGCGCTCTTCCAGATCGCGATGTGTCGCCACCACCACGCGCACATTCACGCTCACAGGTTTATCGCCGCCAATGCGCTCCACTTCTCCCTCTTCGAGCACGCGCAGCAGCTTGGCCTGCATGGCCAGCGGCATATCGCCAATCTCATCCAGAAAAATAGTGCCATGGTCGGCCTGCTCGAACTTGCCAATGTGCCTGCCGGCTGCGCCGGTGAACGATCCTTTCTCGTGACCGAAGAGTTCGGACTCGATCAGTTCCGCCGGGACGGCCGCGCAGTTCAAGGTCACAAACGCTCCCGCGGCGCGCGCGCTGCGCTCGTGAATGGTTCGCGCTACCAGTTCCTTCCCTGTGCCCGTTTCTCCCAGAATGCAAACCCGCGTCTCGCTGGCTGCCACGCGGTCCACTTGCGCCATCACACGCTTCATGGCTGCGCCCTGCCATATGATTTCGTGTTTGCCCAGCCGCTGTTTCAGTTGCCGGTTTTCGCTTTCGAGGCGCCGCAGCTTCAGCGCATTCTCCACCGTCAGCAAAAGTTTTTCTGTGGAGATCGGTTTCTCCAGAAAATCCAGCGCGCCCAGCCGTGTTGCGCGTACCGCCGTTTCAATATCGGCCTGGCCTGACATCATGACCACCGGTGCGGTGACTCCCTGCGCCTTCAATTCCTCGAGCAATGCTAGCCCGCCTTTGACGGGCATCACGATGTCGGAGAGGATCACGTCGAAGTTCTGCGCCTTCGCGAGTTCGAGAGCCTTGGCCGCGTTGTCACACACTGTGGCCTCGTGCCCGGCCAGGCGGAACGCACGCGCCAGCGACGCCAGCGTGTTCGCTTCATCGTCAACTATCAACAGATGTGCTTTCGTCGGCAAACATCCTCCCAATCTTTGACGCCCTTCATCTGGCGTTCCGCCCGGAGTCTTTCGGTAACTCGATCACAAAAGTTGTACCTCGTCCCGGTTCGCTCTGCACGCGAATCCTGCCTCCGTGATCGCTTACGATGGACTGAACAATAGCCAGCCCGAGTCCGGTGCCGTGCTGCTTGCTCGTGTAGTAAGGAGTAAAAATCCGCTCACATTCTTCCGGCGTCAACCCTGAACCCGTATCCGCAACCTCGATCAATACCCTGCCGTCTTCCTCGCGGGTGCGCAAGGTCAGCGTACCGCCTTGCGGCATCGCATCCATCGCGTTTAACACAAGATTTGCAACTGCTCGGTGCAACAACTCCGCGTCTGCCGCCACTGGTTCCAGATGCGGCTCCAATTGCAAATCACAACTGATCTTCGCACGTCCCGGCGCGTCGAGTTGTGCCTGAAAAAGCTGCATCACGCCCCGAACCACTTCATTTACCTGCACCCGCTGCAACTGCGGTTGCGGCATCTTGGAGAACTCGCTGAACCGCCCGATGATGCCCTTGAGATTCGCGATCTCCGCCAACAGCGTTCGAGAGCTCTCTCGGAATACTTCCTCGAATTGCTCGGGATTCTGCTGCCGCGCCCGCACGAGATTCTCGACCGTCAGCTGCAGTGGAAACAGTGGATTCTTCAATTCGTGCGCCAGCCGCCGTGCCAATTCGCGCCAGGCGGCAACTCGCTCGGTCTGCAGCAAACGTTCCTTTTGCCCAAGCAACTCTGTGGTCATTCGATTAAACGAATCGGCCAATTGCCCGAGTTCATCGTCACCCAACACATCCACTCGGACACTCCAATTTCCGGCAGCAACTTCCTGCGCGGCGTGCGCTAACTGTTCGACCGGGCGCGTCACCCTTGCCGCGGCCCAACTGCTTAGGAGAATTGCCAGAAAGATTCCGCTGCCTCCCACCAGCAACGCCGCCGAGCGGATGTGACGCTTCAACTCGACATAAGTTCGCCGCGAGTTGCCGATCAGCAGAATGGCCAGCAGCGGACGATGCTTCTCCGCGCCCGCCCCCAGCAGCGGGATCGCATGAAATATTTCATCCTCAACCTGATCGCCCGACCAGTGCACGATTGCTGTCATCTCCTGGCTAGACGTTCTGACTGCATCGATCAGGGGCTGCAGCTTTTCGGGTGACCGTGCTTTGTCAGAAGATGTCGTCGAAGGATCAGTCAGCAAACTCCCCGCAAAGTGATCTCCGCGATTCTCGTATAGCAAAGCCCGCATGCCCGCCGGCATATCCAGCCCAGCAAGAAAAGTCTTATCCAGACGGCGCCCGCCGATTACATAGACCGGACGTTCCCCCACACGCGTGGCGCGCACGGCAAACAATCCCAGCGCCGTTTCATCCTGCAATTCTTCCTGTTTCAAAAATGCTCCGCGGTCAACCTCGGCAGGAAAGCTGCCAACTGCGTCGTCGGAATAGCCAAACTTGGCCGGCCACTGTGCCGAAGAAATGATTGTCCCTTCGCTTTCCACAAACTCGAGAAAGTCGAGATGATTATTCTCCGCGGTCGTTTTCGCCAGCTCGAAATACGGGCCGGAATCCGCTCGCGGCCGGTTCAACTTCAATGCCATGCGGCTGGCTTCTTCCGATGTTGCAATCGCCTCTACCCGCCGCGCTACATCTTCGCCCTGCCGGTTGAACTCGCGCCGGAACTGCGTGACCAGCGCCGCCGTTCTCTCGTCTTCACTTCGATCGAAGGCCCGTCGTGTCACCTCCGACACCAGCAATGCCACCGCCGCCACTGACAGAAACACAGTCAGCGCGAACACGACCAGCAGTTTGCGGCGAAACGTCATCGCATTTGTTTTCCCGACCGGACTAGGCCCCGTTCTATGCCAGGGAATCGTCTGCATGATATCTCACCCGAAGTTTCGCCGGTAAATGAAAGGCGCGGCTTTTCAGCCGCGCCGCACCACTACTGGATAAATGAAACGCTGGCCGCCATGCACCGTTATCTGCGCTGCTCCGGCTGCTTGCCCTGGCTAGCCAAATCCATGCCGCGCAAAACATCGGTGGCGAAAAAGAACTTCCCATCCGCCGGCACCATCATGATCTGCAGCTTGTCGGACAACCGCTCTGCCACGATCTTATTAATCAGCAGTGGATTGTCCTTCAAAATCGCCGCCTCGCTGTGCAACCGTTCCGCATCGGCGACGGCGGTGACGCGGATGCGATCCGCCTCCGCATCCGCCAGCAGCCTGCGCCGTTCGCCTTCGGCTTTGCTGTCCATCACTTTGGCCTGCGCCTCCGCGTCGGCCAGCAGTTTCCTGCGTTCGCCTTCAGCCTTGCTGTCGATCTCTTTGGCCTGTGCTTCCGCCTCAGCATTCTGAATGGTAGCTTCTTTGCGCGCCTGAGCCTCGAGCCGGCTCTGCTCGATCTGCTTCTGCTTCAGCGGCAGCGTATATTGCATGGCGTCCGCTTCGCCTTTCGCCTGCAGCACGCGCACTTGCGCCTGGCCCTCGGCCTGTTTCACTTGCTGCACTTTTGCGGCTTCGGCCTCCAGTTCGGCAATTCGCACTTCCTTACCTTTCAACTCTGTCTCGATGCCCATGCGATCGTTCTCTTGCTCTTTCAACAGCAGGGCCTCAAGTCCTTTTGCGTATTCCGGCGGCAGTTGGATGTCCCGCAGCATCACCTCTTTCACCACAATCCCATCGGCGGCCAGTTTCTGGGTAATCAGGCCCGCGGCCCGTTGCCGTACTTCCTCGCGCTTCGCAGAAAACACATCTCGCACCGTATAGTTGGGAACAATCTCACGCCACACGCTTGCCACCGTGGGCGGTACGATTTCCTGTTCCACTGGACGCGGCAGATTTCCCTGAATGTAATCGAGTTTCTTGGCATCGAGGCGGTATCGCACAGTGATCGCGAGTCCCAACGTCAGACCTTCCTTGGCTTGCACATCGAGAAGCTGCGGCTTCTTAGGAAGGCCGGTCGCCGTAGGTTTTCGATCTTCCGAACCGCCGGCAGTGAAGATTTGATCGCGTGTATCGAACAACGCTACATCTTCTACGAGCGGCATTACCAAGTGCGCTCCAGGATACAGCGTCCCAGGTTCCGTTCCGCTCATCTGGCTCACGCGCACGCCGGCCGTGCCGCTCGGCACAACCACAATGCTGAACGCTATCAGCAGCGGCCCCCAGGCCAGCATCGCCAGGGCCAGAGAAGTTCGCCAACGAATCGCGACGGGCGCGGCCATGGCTGCGCCTCCCGGTGTTTCCAGCGCACGCCGGTACAACATTTCGCGATACAGATCGTAGGTGAGAATGCATATGGCCGCGATCATCATCGCCAGGCCGCCGGTAATCAGCAAATACCTCAATGCCAGCATCGTAGTTCTCCTTTGCGCCTTAGTTCTTTTGCCCGGTTTTCAGCGGTGCCGTCTGCCGTACATTGATCCGGACGGGTTGGTGTGAAAAGAACAGCCGGAACACCTGCCCGAAAATTAGTTCCTCAGCCAGCAATGCCACCGCTACTGAAAAAATCAGGCCCGCTACCACCGCCATGAACGTGATTAGCATTTGCATAAAGCCCTCCTGAAGAAGTTCAATTTGAAAATTCAAGCCCAAGAATTACTCGGCGATCTCCGCGGCTGTTCTCAGCGATCTCCGCGATAATGTGTTCTCCTTACACCTACTGCCCACTCGTCTCAGTTGCCACGTCCGCCGTAGCCACTTGCACGCCGCCGAAGACCCCCGCAATCTCATCATCGCGTTCGCCGTGAATCGATACCGCATCGCCCACGCGCAGCATCGCGAACAGCCGTTCCACATCGCGATTCCTCAGCCGGATGCATCCATGCGAGGCAGCCCGCCCAATCGAGCCTGGCGCATTCGTCCCATGAATCCCGTATCCCTTCAGGTTCAGGCCGATCCACCTCGTGCCCACGGGACTGTGCTCGCTCGCTTCCGTCACCGTGCCTGCGTGGTAATACGCTGGATTCGAAACTCGATTCACAATCTCAAACTCTCCGGTCGGGCTCGGACTTACATCCGCGCCCACGGCAACGGGAAAGTACGCCAACACATTGCCGCCCTCCATCACCGCCAGCCTCCGGTCAGGAATGCTGACCAGCACGATCCGGCGCGCGCGCTGCCTCGCAGATTCTTTCCAGGCGTTTTGGGACGAGGAATTCTGTGCAAGGCAGGAAACTGACATCGCCAACACAAGCACCGCAAGCCGTCGCGTCATCCGCCTGCTCGCCGTTATTTTGCTTACTGGTTTCATCGCTCGCCTCCCGCGCATACATATAGGGCAGGGCGAACACCAAAGCTGACACGATTGAATCCAAATGAGTTAGCGGAGGTTTTCGGACGGCAGACTGGCCCTGCAGAGCACACCGTGTCAGCCGCGACACAAAGGCGCGCGCGATCCAGTTCAAGTTCTTTCGAGAGGAGACGGGGCGAACGGACCTGCCGCAGCAGGTTAGGAAAAGGGAAGTGGGGGAGGGCCATCTCTTCCAAAATTTTGAGGCGCCCGGCCCCTGCCGTCTGGGGTAACGGCTCTGTGGGGTTCTGTGGGTTGGAGCCGGGCGATCTTTAGCTAATAATGCTCTAGTTCAATGGGGACATTCTGCCATGAGAGAACTCTCATTTCCGTGACCGCCGTCACCGTTCCGCGTGATCATTATCATAATTCCGCTCTCGATATGACTTGTTTTAACTTGGAGGAGATTTTGCTTTCACAATTTGACTTCCGATTCCTGCACCGCTATCGTTGCCCGCATGAACGTAGTCAAAGCCACCCGTCAGTTCGAAGCATGGCTGGCGAAACGTACTCCGGTCGACCAGAAAGACCTTCGCCTGAAACACGCCAATATGAAGGCAGACGTCTTCATGTTCCTCCGCGCCACTTATTATCGCTGGGCGCAAATCTGGCCTGAGGTTTGTCCAGAGCTCGCCCGCGCCCCACACGTTCTTGCCGTGGGCGATCTTCACGTAGAAAATTTTGGAACCTGGCGCGACATCGAAGGCCGCCTGATCTGGGGTGTCAACGACTTCGACGAAGCTTGGCCCATGGCCTACACCATCGATTTGGTGCGCTTGGCGGTCAGCGCGCATTTAGCTGCCGAGGCCGGACGCCTTCCTCTCAAGCGAGAAGACATCTGCGGCACCATGCTCGAAGGTTATTGCGAAAGTATGCAGGTAAAAGGATGCCCCTACGTCCTGGGAGAAAAACATCAGTGGCTGCGCCGCATCGCCGAAGGCGAACTCCGCGATCCAGTGCGCTTTTGGCAGAAGATTGACGCACTCCCTACTTTGAAAACTGAATGTCCAGTTAGCGCCATCGACGCTCTGCAGCACCTCATGCCCGCGCCCGGCATTCCGTTTCGTCTCACTCACCGCACAGCCGGACTCGGCAGCCTTGGCCACTCGCGCTACGTAGCCATTGCCGACTGGCACGGCGGCCGCATCGCCCGCGAAGCCAAGGCGCTGGTTCCGTCTTCCTCGCATTGGGCTCAGACTCTCGATTCTAAGAAGAGCGATGGTCCCACCGAAATTCTGTATCAGACCATCGTCAACCGCGCGGTTCGCTGCCCTGATCCTTTCGTTCAACTGCGCGGACGCTGGATCGTTCGCCGTCTCGCGCCGCACTGTTCCCGTATCGAACTAGCATCTCTGCGCGCCCCCGACACCGAACTTCGCCTGCTCCACGCCATGGGATGGGAAACCGCCAACATCCATCTCGGAACGCCGTCCGCCCGCAAACTCGTCCTCCGCCATCTCGAAAAACAGAAGCCCAGGTGGCTGCACCACGCCTCTGAAGCCATGCTCGATGCGGTTCGCTCTGATTGGGAAGTCTGGAAGAAAAAGGGTTACGTCTGAAGGGCAGTGGTCAGTGATCAGTGGTCAGTGGTCAGCAAGAGCGGCCCGGTTTTTACTAGCCACTGACCACTAGCCACTGACCACTGTTTTTATTCCATCGCCATCAACTGATCGAAAGGCGTTCGCAGCAGGAAGAATTCGTTGATCGGACGGTCGTCCACGAGCGTAGTAGTAGCTGGTGAGAGCGCAATCACAGCGTCGGAAGAAGACTCGTGAGAAAGAATCAGATTAAGTTGATCCTGGGCCGAGGCCGCCGGGCCCCATTCGATCATGTCGGAGGCTGATCGCGCCGACATGCGTGCCACTAATTCGGCCGCGGTTCGCTTTGGAATGGGCCGATCGCTCGCCAGGAAGTGCCAGCCCCATCCTTGAATCCCAGGAAACACGCGCACATAAGCGAAGGAATTCTTGATTGCTTTCGCCGCCGCCGCTTGCGTCGGCGCATCCGCTTCAGGCAGCCATTGCTGCAGGATTCCGCCCGGCACCAACCGCTGCTTGGCAACCGCATAAAATTCCTGCGTATAGAGCAAGCTCGATCCAGCCGTCTGCACCGGCGGCGGAGGGTCGACGAGAATCGCATCGTATTTGGCAGGCATTCGTTCAAGAAACCGTCGGCCATCGTCGATCACCACATGCGCCAGCGGAGATTTAGTCACCTCGCCGGCATCCGCGTGATAGAAGCTGAAAAGTTTCGGCACACTGGGCACCAGTTCAACGGCCGTCGTCGAAACATCCCACGTCAGCGCCGAGCGGAACGTAGTTCCCATGCCAAAACAAATGATCAACACGTTTTGGGGAGTGTGATCGAGCGAGGAGAGCGTGAGATGCGCCATCATCTTAGTGATGGGATTCAGCTTGGTCATCCCCATGCCGTTCACCAGCAGCCGCCGGTCCATGCCTTCGCCCTCCGCAATCACGGTTGCGGTTGAGTCGCGCAAAACTCTTCGCACCGGAAACTGAGTTTCAAAGTCCTTACTCGCCAGCAGCACCCCGAGCGCCGCGAGCAGAATAGCGTAGGCTGCTGCACGAGTGAATTTCTGCACACTTGCGCCGCGTCCGATAAATGCCATGGCAAACCAGGGCAGCGCCAGCAAGAGCACCGACCAGCGCTCGCCCACCAGCGGCAGCAACAGAAATCCGCAGATCAGCGGACCCACAATGCAGCCCACTACATTGACCGCATAGGCTCGGCCCGCGCGATCCGGATCGCCTCCCGACCATCGGTCGACCAGCATAGGCGTCAGGAACCCGATCATTCCGGAAAACGGCATCACACCTAAAAACACTCGCGCCACCAGATGGATTGGGACGCGCACGTCGGCAGTCAGCAGCGGCAGCATTGCTAGCAGAGACAGAGATATCCATGTCAGCCGGCTTTCGTGCTTTCGCGTGCGGCTCCAATAGCGATAAATTTGCGATCCCGTATACGTGGCCAGCAAATATGCCACCAGAATCATTCCGAACGAATAAACCACCGGCCCAATGTAAGGAGTGAACAGCCGAATCCAGATCAACTCCATCCCCATGGTGGCCAGTCCAGTGGTGAACAGAAGAATCAGTACACCTCGATTGCTCTCGATGGCGCCCGCAGTCGGCGGAGACGCGCTTGAAGAAGATGAGTTAGAAGTACGAGGCGGAGTCGCACGGGAAACTAACGACACCACAAAAGCCGAAACCGCGATCAGCGCATTCAAAGCTGCGCCTATCAGCAGCGTGTGGTGAAAGCCGTAAGGCTCGATAAGCAGCAACGGAAGAAATGATCCCAACACCGCCCCCAGCACATTGGCCAGATAAAGAAAACTGAAGGACCGCTGATCGCCCTGCTGGCGTTTGCGGATTGCGAACATCGCCACGGGAATCGTGCCGCCCATGCAGGCGCAAAATGGAATCATCGTCGCCGCCAGCCATAGCCCCGCGATCACGTAGTACGCGACCGATGAGACTGCCGCGCGATCTGCCAGACTCTCCAGCACTCGGTGTCCCCAGACCAACTCTGCCGGAACCACCAAAGCCGACAACCCGATCATCAGTTCCAGCAAACCATAGAGCCGCAGGGGAGGGAACTTGATGCGATCGCCATAGCGGCGAACCAGCGCGCCCGCCAGCCACGACCCCAACCCAAGGCCCGCCATGAATACTGACAGAACGATCGAGGTCAGCGCCGTGGTCACTCCAAACTGCGCCATCGCCAGCCGCAGCCATATGAGTTCGCAAAGAACGCTGCAAAATCCCGAGACGAAGAAAAACCAAAAAAACCACCCCATTCTTGATCGCCCTCCCGAATGTGACCTTTAACTGTAATTCATCTTGCCAATTTAGCCTCCTCTACGAATTCCACCCGATTGCTATCTCCGCCTCCGCCCGCCAAGCCAGAAATGTGCTCTCCGTCGACAGCGAACAATAAAATCCGCGCACGCGCTCATCACTTATCGCTTCAACCCTCGCCTGCGTTACACTATCTCGCCGCGCATGCCCACACTTTCCAGCGATTCTAAGGAGAAAAATTCTAAGCAGCACGATCCCGATCATCTCCTTATCGAGCTGGAAGCCGTAAAGAGCCGCTTCGACTCGAACTCTGCCGACCTCATCGCTAAACTCCTCTCGCAACTCTCGAAGCTCCAACTCGACCCTCATCAACTCATCCGTTTCCACGAATGCCTGCTCTTTCTTCGAGCTTTCCCCATCGCACCGTCGGTAATCCCGCGAGTCGAAAATCTCCTCAACACTTTTCACCGGCGCATCGAGAAACTTCGCGCCCTCCACGCCGACATGTCGGTGTTCGAAGATTTCGATACTTCCGGCATCGCCGGCACCGTCATGCAGGACACTCTCTCCTTCGACGTAGCCCAGTGGTTAACGCGCCGCATTCCGCGCAACATCGAGATTGCCTGGGACGATTACTGGGAAGACTATGAAGCGGAGCGCGCCCGCGGCACCGTCTGGCCGCGTTTCATCCCGCTCCTCGAGGAAGACGCCGACGTCGAAGCCAACATTCCATGGCGGCGATGGTTCGACAATGCCCGAGGCCGTGATAACGCGCTGGTTTGGCTCATCAACCGCTTCGCGCAACTTCCGCTCCCGGACCGCCAAACCGACGATCGCCAACGCGCCGAACTCTACGACTCGCTTCATCTTCCACTGCGTTGGAAGCTGGAAAACCTGAAGCTCTCCCGCACGCGCAACTGGGCGCGCCCGCGGCGCTTTTACTTTCATAATGCTCCGCTCATCCAGCGCAGCGAGGTTTGTCTCGCTGACGAGCTAGCCCAACCTGCGCCCAAGCTCGAAAAGCTCTCACTCGCCGCCGGAGAATCGGTGATGCAAGCGATTCGCGAAGTTATGGTTGTCCGTTACCGCGAACTCTATGGCACCACTCTCGGTGACCCGCACACCGTGGTACGCGCCGACCTGGGCCGTGGCGTGGTGATGCACTTCTGGGGATTGCCGCCCGCGCGCCGTCTCCCGCTGCGCGCCTACATCGCCGGATATACGCTGAAGAATGGCGTGCCCATCAACTACGTCGAAGCCATCGGACTCTGCGAGTGGATCGAGATCGGCTTCAACACCTTCTACACTTATCGCCAGGGAGAAACTGCCTGGATCTACGCGCACGCTTTGCGCTGCCTTCGCGCTCTCACCGATGCAAAGTGCATTTCGATTTATCCCTATCAGATTGGACAGAACAATGAGGAAGCCATCGACTCCGGTGCTTTCTGGTTTTATCGCAAGCTGGGATTCCGGCCTGGGCGCGCCGATCTGCGGGCAGTGTGTGAGCGGGAAGAGAAAAAAATCTCCGCGAATTCGAAATACCGAACCGCGCCCCGGACGCTGAAGCGTCTTGCCGAAGCTCACATGTTTTATGAGTTGCCTGCGACGGAGTCAGCGTCGTATGAAAGCGGCGACTGGGATAAATTTTCTACACGCAATCTCGGATTCCTCGTCAACCGGCGTATGGCGCGGCAGTTCGACGGTGACAGCCGGAAGATACGAGATGCCTCCGCAGCGGCCGTCGCTCGGGCTCTTGGAATCGACGCAGCGCGCTGGACTCCGTTACAGCGGCAAGCGCTCGAGAACTGGTCGCTGGTGCTCGCGCTTATCCCAAACCTAAACCGTTGGCCGCCGGACGAAAAACGGCAGCTGGTCAAAATCATTCAAGCTAAATCCGCGGTCAGCGAAATGCCCTACCTGCGCCAGACTCAGCGTCACTCACGCCTAAGAGCCGAGTTGCTCCGGCTGGGATCACGCGCCGTGTGATCGTTGTGCACGTCAAGAAAAAGGCCGGAGAAGGGAAGTCGGGTCCCTTTTTCTCCGGCCGTTCGAAAACCAATAGCTGAAAGTCGCTCTACAGCTTCTCGTAGAACTCGCACGCGGAGCAGGAAATATAGATCCCGCCCGGTATGTTGCGCTCGCGATCTTTCATGCGCTTCACGATGCGCGTTGACTTGCCGCACTTGGGACAGTCCGTGCTCTTGCTTGTGTCCATCACCTTTTTACGGTCTGCCGTTTTTGCAATCTTTGCGCCTACTGCCATGATTCGTTTCTCCTGATCTTTTTAATGTGTGCGCAGTCTGCGCTTCTTCTTGTTCGCGGACGCTCGTAGATGGGATGTTTCAGAAAGCTCTTATTGCGGAACCAGCTTCCATCTTAGAAGACCGAAGCCGCGTCCAGATTGTTCCGCCCTTCGATTTTACAGCAACGTTGTGCCGCCTGTCTTGGCACAAGCCAATCCTGCGAGACCATCACTTATCTGGAGAGCGTCTACTTAAAGACGTCTGCGCCCGCCTTCGCGCACTGGGCGTCCTGCTCGCTGGTGGCGCCGGAGACTCCGATCCCGCCAACGATCTTGCCATCCAACAAGAGTGGGAAGCCACCTTCCACCGGGATCGTCCCCTGCAAACGGAGGACACGTAGATTCTCGCCACCTTTCGCAAGAGCATCCTGAAACGCCTTGGTGGGCCGCTTAAACAGCGCCGCCGAGCGAGCCTTGTCGACGGAGATGTTGGCGCTGCCCAGTTGTGTGTTGTCCATCTTCTCGTAATAAACCAGGTTGCCGGATGGATCGACAATCGCAACGGCAACGGTCCAGTTATTCTTTTTTGCTTCTGCGAGCGCTGGAGCAGCCGCTTTCTTGGCATCTTCCACCGAAATACTCAGGCCATACGGATTGGGCATCTGCGCGAACGCGCCGGCCAAGAGACAGGGCACAAGTACGAGTCCGAAAACTACTTTGGCAACTGATCTTGCTGGCACGGATTTTCCCGGCATAGATATTTCTCCTTTTCCGCAGCGCCTGATTTTACGGTAAGGTTGTGCCGGTTGTCTCGCTGCCTGCTCGTTCTGCTACCATTCGCCGTGCTATGGCGCGCGCGATTGCTCCACTTCTGAAAACGCTTGTATTCACCATCGTCGTTCCAGGGACGGTGGCTGTCGTAATTCCTCGTTACTTAATGGGAGGCTTTTCAGTTCCAGCGTTTGGTGCGCTGCCCGCATTGGGGTTCATAGCAATCGTTCTCGGCGCCTGCATCTATTTCCGCTGCGCGTGGGAGTTCGCCGTGCGGGGATTGGGCACTCCCGCGCCCATCGCTCCGACAAAATTTCTGGTAGTGAGCGGCCTACACCGTTATGTGCGTAATCCTATGTACGTTGGCGTAGCGCTGGTCATCGTGGGAGAGGCGGGACTTTTTCGCGCTGCTCATCTTGCGGAGTATGCCGTCGTAATGCTTTTGATCGCGCATCTTTTCGTTATCTTCTATGAGGAACCGACTTTGCGCCGCCAGTTCGGAGAATCGTACGAGCAATACCGTCGCAGCGTTCCGCGGTGGATTCCACGCTTCAAGCAGTGAGTTTTTACAAACCTTTGACGAACACGTGACACCGGTAGAGCCTAACCCGCCTATCTTGGTAAAGCAGTCAGCGTGACGCACTCGGTGAAAAGCACTCGGTCAGCGTCATCAATCTTGGAAACATAATTTCGAAGGAGACCCTGAAATGCGCAATGGAATGAAACACGCGATCATCTTTTCCCTGCTTTTGTGCGGGGCGACGGCGTTCGCACAATCGGATGACGTCCAGTCGAAACCCGCGACCGGGCCCGGCAAAGTTGTCGTGCATAGCAAGTTCGGCGGGCAGATCTACGGGTTCGATATCGATCAGAATGGCACTGAAGGCGTCTTGAGCGAGGCCGTGCTGCAATCCAACGGGAGCTTGTTGGCGGCCGTTGAAACCTTTAACCAAACCACTGGAAAAATTCTCAACGTTATAACCCAGACGCAGAACGGCGATGATTTCATCACGCTCGGCGTCGTCGGCACCAGCGTTGGATTGGTCGATCAGAAGATCGTTCAGGGCGGTTTTGTGGTGACCAACACCTACCACACCATGAACCCTCTCAGCTCCAACAAATTCACCGGCCTCTGGACTCCGCCCACGATCGGCACCGAACACCTCATCATGCCGACCGGCGTGAGCCGCAGCCAGGGCGTGCCGAATGTCGCCGTGTTCGCTTATGACAACAGCGACAACTTTATTCCGTGGGTATTTTCCTCGAACGTAGCCAAGAACACTTTCGGGCCAGTCGTCGACATCACGGACTCGCTCAACTTTGGCAGCGTGCCCCCGGCGCTCGCTTACGACAGCACAACGAATCAGGCCATTTTAGGCGGTGGCGATGGCTGTTTCGGCTGCCTTCCAGTCTTCGGAATAGTCGACCTCACGGCAGGTACGTGGAGCGAGTTCACTGGAGTGGGATTCGGATTCGTGAACGGCATTGCGGTTGATTCTGCCGACGGCATTTTCTGCACGACAACCGAAGACGACGCCGGTGTTGAGTTCTATCACCTCGCGAGCGAGCAAGGTTTCGAGGTGACGCTGCCGGGGTCGGGGTCGAATCAGATCTTCAGCGGAGCAGACGTCGAGTACGACTCCATCAACAAGCTGTTTCTCGTTGCTCAGCCGGTTTCGAGTTCGTCCGCCAGCGGCAGTTCGATCTATGTTTACAACATTGGCGGCGAACTGATCGAGACGCTTAACGGATTCAGTTTCTCGAATTCGTTCAACGTGATTCCGATGCACATTGCTCTGCACCCAAAACTTCGGTCCGGCTATGTGGATGGTCCCGCTGCCACTGTGAACGAGATTCAATCGTTCACGTACTAGAAATTGCGCCGGTCGGAGACGGCCGGCGCAGTTTCGAACAATTGTGTTCCTCCGCACAATCGCACCACGCCTGATTGAACCATGAAGATTCTTGCACACTCGAGCGTCGCTGATTAGGACTTTCTTCTCCTAGGCAGCGCACTCCTTCCATGCTAGCCTTCTAATGCCATCCCCCCGTCTTGTCCACGACGTGTTCGCGATCAATAAAAAAGCTGAAAGCACTCCTATGTCAATGAAACGAAGTAACCTCGCCGCGCTTCCTATCTTTTTCGTTCTAACGTGCTTTATCCATGCCCAGACTGTCCGTGCTCAGACGGTCACGTCGTTTGAAGGCATTGATGCAATCGACGTCGACGATCCAACCTACGATATCGACGCCAACGGCGCTGTCGGCACCAAGCAATACATGGAGTGGGTGAACTCTTACTACCAGGCCTTCAGCAAGACTAGTCCCTACACTCCGGTGTGGGACACTCCGCAGAATGGCGACACACCCTGGGAGAATGCCGGCATGTCGAACTGCTACGGCACGGGCGGCGGAGAAGGCACCATCACTTTCGACCGGATCGCTTCCGTCTGGGTGATCGCGCGGCGCGCCAGTCAGGCCACAAACAGCTATTACTATTGCATTGCCGTTTCCAATACAGACGATCTCACTTCTTCCAAGCTGAAGTGGTACACATACCAGTTCGAGGTCACCGCAAATCTTGGGATCAATTCTCACGGAGATGTTTACTATCCCGACTGGCCGCGGTTCGCTACGTGGGTCGATGGTTATTACGCGACCTTCGATCTTGAAGACCCCGACAACGAATATCAGGAAATCGGCGTAGTTGCTTGCGTGTTTGATCGCACCAACATGATTATCGGCGGCACCGCGCGTGCCCAGCAGTGTTTCAGCAATCCGAGCCCGCTGCCTACCAGCGGCGCTCTTTACCTTTCGCACAGCCTGATCCCGGCGGATATCGATAACACCACGGCGCCGCCTGCCGGCCGCCATGAATATTTCGTAAGCATTCAGAATCCCGCCGCCAACGGAAAGGCCACGACCTCGACCAAGCTAAACTTGTGGAACCTCCATGTGAACTGGACGACTCCGACGAAGTCCACTTTCGCCAAGTCGTCTCTCACCGTCACCAGCTACGAGCCGGGATGCTACGACGTGCTACAACCCGACGACACCTTCTGCGTGAACGAGCCTTCCAGCAGCAGCACTGGCAATTACGTAGACTCGATCGGCGATCGCCTCATGCCGCGCATGCCGTATCACAATTTCGGGACCTACGAATCGTTCCTGGTCAGCCACACCGTACAAGTGGGAACCGGCACCAACCAGCAGACCGGCATCCGCTGGTATGAACTGCGCGGTACCGCCCCGACCGTATACCAGAGCGGTACCGTAACCAATGGCAGCACTCTCTACCGCTTTGTGCCAAGCATCGCCCAGGACAGCGCGGGCAATGCCGGAGTGGGATACAGCGTCTCGAGCAGCGGCGTGCATCCTGGAATTCGTGGCGCCTACTGGAGCCTGCCCGGCAAGACTTCACCGACCGAGATCATTCTGCAGAATGGAACCGGCGACCAAGAAAACTCACCTCACTGGGGCAACATCAGCAGCATGACCGTAGATCCCACGGACGGCTGCACCTTCTGGTATCAGAATGAGTACTTCCAGTCGAATCAGATCAATACTGAGATCACCTGGGATACGCGCATCGCCAACTTCCAGCTGGCGACCTGCACTCCGAAGTAAGAAGGGGTAAGAAAGTTTAGCCGGAAAGAGCCCGCCGAGAGGCGGGCTTTCTTAGTCCCACCTGCGTTGTTTCCTTGGCGGGCTGCACGAAATTCCTCGTAAGTTGTTGATTCGCGGTACAGCGGTTCGCTGTTCTGCGGGGTATTTCTAGAAGATATAACAATACTGTCGCTAAGTCATTGAATCCGCAGGGCCAATTTATTGCCGGGAGGTAAATCGATTTACCTCGCCCGCTGCGCGATAGTTTTGAACGGGAGGACCTCAGCCATGGATTGTGCTCCCGAACGCGCCCTGCGTGCCTGCAAAGCGAATTGCGGGGCATTCGTTACGGCTATCGAAACGCGAGTGACGGTTCCCACCTCGAAATTGGCAAACCGCATTCCGCCAATTGCTGGCGGCTAATAGAAAAAAGAGCCGCAGCGGACGAAGGTTCGCCCACAATAATCCTTGTAGCGTCGGGAAGTTCGCGCGACGTCTTCAGCGCCTCGAATATCGAAGCGTCTCGAACGTCCTACGGCAGCACGCACAGCGTCTTGATGTCATTCTCAATCTGAGTGACGCCATCCGCACTCGCGGGAATTGGGTGCGGCGCGTCTTGCACACAGGCCTGGCTCGCCGGAGGCCCCACAGATTTCCAAAAAGTCTCGCCCTGACCTACAGCGTTGCTGCCATCGTTTCCCCCGAACACAACATTGACGACGGTTGGGGAGATAGGAAGAGCGGGGGTCTTCGAAGGCGCATAGTCGATGCTATCCGACTGAAACCTGAGAGAGTTAGGTTGCGAAGGTCCGTTAACTCCGTTAGTGCATAGGGTGGGAGGATTGGAATCACCGAACGTTTGGTAGGCCGTGTCGATGATGCTCGCGGTCCCATCACCCTGAGCGCCAACCGAATAGCTCATATCCAGGTTCGACGGCGGAGGATTGGTGCATGCGGTTTTCCCCCCGTAGATGTTGCTTCCCTGGGGGCTGCAGCCGAGATCGATTCGTGTCATCACCGGACCACTTGTTGGCTCGACCATCGTGAAAATGGTCTGCATCCCATAGTCAAATACCGCATACCCGATGGCGCCCGCACCTCCACTGTTCCCTGTGGCGCAGAAGGGTTCTGTGGTGCTCGAGTTGTGAATGTTTTGATAAATCCACTGGGCGAGAGTTGCGTAGCGACAAGCCAGCCGGCGCACCCCGCCCGGCCCTTGCAACCAGCCGTTCGCGGTGCTTGGGCTGGAGTTGAAGGGCGCGCCAAAAGAAACCTGCGCAGTCGTGTAACCCGCGCTCAGGACATTTTGCACAATTGCGGACCCGCCGTTGATATCGTTGTCAGTACCGTAGAAAAACTCCGGGTCATTGTCGTAGAGCGTACTCCCGCCGCTGCCCGTTCCGAAGATTACCGTACCCACAGGACTTCCCGATGGCGAATTCACTTTCAGGTAGGCCGACCAATCATCGATACCATCGCAGGAAATGTTGACCTGGTAGCAGGTTCCGTTGGCGACTCCACCCCCTGGGCAGGAAGGAAGTTGCGCCTCCGCTGCGGTCGTCGGCGAAGCAGTACCCAACGGATCTGTCGGTAGCACCATGATGGTCGCCAGAGCAACTTGGGTCGAATCGAAAGCAGAGGTGGCGGTCAGAGTGACGGTCTGCGCAGTCGTCACGCCCTGCTCGAATGGCGGCGCGAGGTAAAGTCCCAGGTTGTTCGGGTCGAACCCGCCCCCACCTTGTCCGTTTGCACACGCGCTGCAAACTGCGCCCCAGTTGACGTTCTGGTTCGACGTGCCGGTCACAGTGGAAGTGAACTGGAGATTGGCGCCTTGTCCGATGGTGAGCGCACCTCCGCCCACGCTATTCGTGAGGGGAGACATGGCGACTGTGACATGTACGTTAACCAGCGCCTGCCCAGAATAAGACGCATCAGCTGTAGAGGTGGCAGTGATCACCACCTGGAGGTTGCACTGAGTAGTGCCAGCCGAACAGGCTGCAATGCTCGTTGGAGCCGTGTAGACACCGCTGGTACTCATAGTGCCGAGAGCGGTGCCGGTCCCACTAGCGGACGAGTTGGGGCTTAAAGTCGGTTGTCCCCAAGTCACGCCCTGGCTGGTACCACTCGGGCCAACTACGGCGGCAAAGGTTTGCTGCGCGCCCACTGCCAAAGAAACGGGCGTGGGCGAAACGGTAACTGTAAGTGGCTGCTGCTGGCCGCCACCGCCGCTGCCGGGCGCCTTGGCAAGGCACGCCGACAGGGGCAACAGTCCCAACAAAACGATCACGCGAAACCAAACTTGCCGGGCACGACTCAATGAGGAAGTTTGCACAGAAAACCTCTGGCACAGAGAAAGTACGGGGGAAAAGGGGGAATGTACTCGTTGACCGCAATATTCTCACTCCCCACCGTCGCTGTCAAATAACTTCTGCGCTAGTGGCATAGGCTCGTAATGTCATTCGCGATCTGGGTTGATCGAGGCAAACTTTGTGTCCACTAGGGCAATTAGGTATCGTGCGTTCCTAACGGGCCTATTTGCACCCGTTCTCGATATCAGTCGCAATCTGCTGTGCGCCAGTGCTGAAACTCGGGATGTCGTGCGCAACTGGCACTGGCAGGCACAGCAACCCAGGGTTGGGGGTGATGTATTGATTCCAAAGAGTTCCCTGAGGGACGGCGTTACTCGTGTCGGATTCGCCGAATAACTGATTGATCGTCAAGTTGGCGAGGCTCACGGCCTGCGATCCCTGATACAAAATGCTGTCCGAAAGGAACAGACCCGCCGCCGCTGGGGTTCCATTGATGGCGTCGGTACAGGGAGTGGGAGTTGTCGCCCCAGAGCTTTGGTACGCCTCGTCGATGACCGCAGCATCGCCGCCTGAGGTGCCCCCGGTCGAATAGCACATATCTTGCTGCATATTTGTACATGCGTTCAGTCCAGTGATTGTGCCGCAAATGCCGCACCCCTGATCGATACGCGTCATTACTGGGCCGCTGGTGGGCTCGATCATCTTGAACTCAGAAGCCAGGCCGTATTCATACACGCCGTAGGCGATCGCGGCCGATCCCCCGCTGTTTCCGGTGGCGCACATGGGAGCGCTGTTGGTCGCGGTGTTGTTGGGATTCGGGTTTATGGCTGTCGGATTTTTATAGACCCAATCGGCAACCGTTGCGTAGCGGCAAGCGAGGCGGCGAACTCCGCCCGGCCCTTGCAGCCAGCCGTTGGGTTGGCTACTGGTAAAAGGCCCGCCAAACGATACCTCCACAGTATTGAAGCCCGCATTTACGACATTTTCGACGACGAGATATCCATACATGTAGGTCTGGCTATCGTCGTAAAGTCCGCTGCCGCCCGTGCCCACTCCGAACAGGACCGTGCCAGAGGGAAGCCCAGAGGGGTTTATCACTTTCAAGTACGTAGTGATGTCGGCGACTCCAGGGCAAGAAACGGTCATCTGATAGCAGGCTGGAGTTAAACTCCAATTAGAGTACCCAACGCACGATGGCAACGTAGTGACGGCGCTCACTGTGCCCAGCGGATCCGTCGCCTGCACCGTGACGCTGGCCGACGCGGACTGACTCGTGTCAGCTTGCGAGGTCGCAGTGATGGTCACCGTCGCCGGACTTGGCACTGCTGGCGGCGCAATATAAAGTCCTGTGCTGGCATCGATGGTTCCAGCACTTTTCGGCGAGATCGTCCATGTGACAGCCTGGCTTGCTACACCATTCACTGTGGCCGTGTATTGCCAGTTCGCGCCAACTCCAATGGCGCTGGGCGGTGTGCCTGAAATGGCGACAACGGTTTGCTGCTGGAAGTTACCGCCGCCAGACCCGCCTCCGCATCCTGCCAGCGAAAGCAGGCTCAATAGAATGATGACGTAAAACGAAACCTGAGAGTTAGAGTTCAGCAAAGCATTCCCCCTTGGAGGGTTACAGAAATAGGGAGCACAAGACGTGAAAAACGGAGTGTACTCGGTTACTTTCATGCTGCCATTCCCCACTCCCCCTGTCAACTCGCGCCTGCATTGGGGGTAGTTTCTGACTAAGAACAGCGCGGCTCCCATTCCGGGACGGCCGCCAATTCCGGGAAGAACGCAATTCAGTGGAACATCGTCCGATCTTTTGCGCAATCGCGCGCGTATTGTCCGGCGGCCAATCACTCGATTTGCCCTTTTTTCCTTTGGAAACAATCGCTTAAGAGATTGCCGGTTGGCAAAACAAGTGCAAGCACACTTCGGGGGATGCCGCCTGTGAGGGTTCGCCGTTAAAGTCACAGTATGCAAATTTTTTCAGGCTTGGCGAAGTGCGCAAATTCTGGTCTACTAGAAAACACGACGCACCCATGACGGTCGCGTCTCTCCTCCAGATTTCATTACTTGACTTGTTCGCATGTTTCACCTCACTCGCGGGGTCGTTTTGTCTCCGAGATGAGTTGCAATGGCAACAGTGCCCAGATCTAAAACCGGGTTCGATTACATAATGGAAGTTCCAACCAACATCTTTGGGAGAAAGCAGCAGATATGAACTCGTCCGCACCTGATTTTGAAGTAGGAATTATTGGCGGAGGTCCCGCCGGTTCCAGTATGGCGGCCTACCTGGCCAAAGCCGGCGTCAACTGCGTGGTTTTTGAGCGCGAGTTAATGCCTCGTCCACATGTGGGAGAGTCTTTGGTCCCATCCTCAACGCGTGTTTTCAAGGATCTCGACTTCCTGCCGAAGATGGAGGAAGCGAAGTTCCCGCACAAGTTCGGCGCGGCCTGGACCGCGGCTTCCGATGCCAAGGTCTACAACATGGATTTCGGCGGCGTCTCGGCCGACTGCCATGTGGACATTCGTTTCGAAGAGCGCAGCCAGCCCGGTGTGAGCCAAAACTATACCTATCACGTCGATCGGAGCAAGTTCGACTTGATGCTGCTGCAGCATGCCAACCAGTTCGGCGCCAAAGTGTATGAAGGCGTGAACGTGGCCGGCGTTGATTTCACCGATCCGAATTGCGCCGCCATCAAGTACAAGATGGGCAAGAAAGAAATGAGCACGACTTGCCGCATCGTGGTTGACGCTTCAGGCCGCAAGACCATGGTAGGCAACCAGTTGAAGTGGCGCATTCAGGACGATCACTTCGACCAGTATGCCATTCACACGTGGTTTAACGGTTACGACCGCCGCTGCATGGCCTCGAACAAACAAACGCAGGGCGATTTCATTTTCATCCACTTCCTTCCCATCACCAATACCTGGGTGTGGCAGATTCCGATCACCGACCAGATCACCAGCATTGGCGTGGTCACGCAGAAAAAGAATTTCGCCAAAGGCAAAGAATCGCGCGAGAAATTCTTCTGGGAGTGCATCAAGAGCCGTCCTGAGCTTTACGAAGGCCTCAAGGCGCAGGGCTCGGTGCAGATGCATCCGTTCAAGGATGAGGGCGATTACAGCTACGCCATGAAGCAGCTTGCAGGCGACCGCGTGGTTCTTGTGGGCGATGCGGGACGTTTTGTCGATCCCATCTTCTCGACCGGCGTCAGCATTGCGCTGAACTGCTCACGATTCGCGCACAAGGACATCCTTGGCGCGCTCGAGACCGGCGACTTCAGTCGCGAGTCCTTCCAGACTTACGAGTCAACGCTGAAGCGCGGCACCAAGAACTGGTACAACTTCATCACCGTTTACTACCGGCTCAATGTGCTGTTCACGGCGTTTGTGCAGGATCCGCGTTATCGTCTCGACGTTCTCAAACTGCTGCAAGGAGATGTTTACGATGATGCCGAGCCGCCAGTTCTGACCCGCATGCGCAACATCGTGCAGCAGGTGGAACGGGATCCGAATCACGCGCTCCACGGTTTCCTCGGAGACCTCACTGCCGATGCGTTTGTGGAAGCGGCGTCGGTTTAAGAAAACGGAAGTCAACTTCTCCATCCTGACCTCGCTAGGGAACGCGAGGTTAGGATGGGGAACTTGCAAAGAACCCCAGGGAGAAAGCAGCGAATATGAATCACTCCGTACCCGATTTTGAAGTAGGAATTATTGGCGGCGGTCCGGCGGGAGCCGGCATGGCGTGCTACCTGGCGAAAGCCGGCGTCAAGTGCGTAGTGTTCGAGCGCGAGTTGTTCCCGCGCCCGCACGTAGGCGAGTCGTTGGTTCCATCTTCGACGCGCGTTTTCAAGGATCTGGATTTTCTCGGCCAGATGGAGGAAGCCAAGTTTCCGCACAAGTTCGGCGCGGTCTGGACCACCAACGACGAGAATCCCGGATATGTTCACGATCTCGAGGGTTTATCGCCGGAGTACAACGTCGACATCCGTTTCGATGAGCGCAAACAGGAAGGTATGGAAGATCGCAACTATACCTACCATGTGGACCGCGGCAAGTTCGACCTGATGCTGCTGCAGCACGCGCAGAAACTGGGTGCGAGCGTGTATGACGGCGTGAAAGTGGCGCGGGTCGATTTTGGCCCCGAGCATCCCGACGTCTACTTCAACATTGGTCCGAAGGAGATGCACGTCAGTTGCAAGATGGTCGTGGATTGCAGCGGACGGCAGACCTTCCTGGGGAACCAGCTCAAGTTGAAAGTAAAAGACACCGTGTTCGATCAGTACGCCATCCATTCGTGGTTTGACGGTTACGATCGCAAGGTGTTCGCCAAACGCGACACCAACCTGGATTACATCTATATTCACTTCCTGCCGATTTCAAACACCTGGATCTGGCAGATTCCGATCACCGACACCGTTACCAGCCTGGGCGTGGTCACGCAGAAAAAGAATTTCGCCAAGTCGAAAGAAGACCGCGAGAAATTTTTCTGGGAGACAGTGGGCAGCCGGCCTCTGATCGAGGAAACTCTGCGCAAGTCCGATCGCATTCGTCCCTTCAAGGATGAAGGCGATTACAGCTACGCCATGAAGCAGTTGGTCGGCGACCGGTTCATGCTGGTGGGCGATGCAGGACGTTTCGTCGATCCCATCTTCTCCACCGGCGTGAGCATCGCGCTCAACAGCGCGCGGTTCGCGCATAAAGATATTCTGACCGCGCTCGAGAAAAACGATTTCTCGCGCGAGGCATTCTCCGATTACGAAACCAAGCTGCGCCGCGGCACCAAGAACTGGTACGAATTCATCTCGGTTTACTACCGGCTCAATGTGCTGTTCACCTATTTCATCAGCGATCACAACTACAGGCTCGACGTGCTCAAGCTGCTGCAAGGCGATGTGTACGACGAGGACGCGCCTGAAGTGCTGACCAAGATGAAGGCAATGGTCACGAAGGTGGAGCAGAACGAAAAGCATCCCTGGCACAAGTTGCTCGGCAACTTGACCTCAGACGCATTTCGGCCCGCGTTCTAATGTTGTGTAGCGCAGGATGTGTCAGGTTCGTTCGGTGATTCGTATCAGGGCATGGCTTTAGCCGTGCCGATAGCACGGCGAAAAGTGAAGGGGCTTTAGCCCTGCGGCTTGCGCCAGAGCAGCGCCTGAAGGCACTTCCTCGAGTGGATGCTTTGTGGCACGCCTTAAGGCGTGCCCTGATACGAACCGGACTCATACCACGCGCGTTAGCGGCGCTACCCAAGGGAGAAACGCAATTTCGCACACGAACCGCAACTTCGTACTTGCGTACGTTTTTCTCGTGGCACTGCCTATCCTCGGGCTGGTGGGAATCCTGAAACGCGGGCGCAGTTTGTCTGCGCCGTTTTCCGTGGACGGCGCCTGGAAAATAGAACCCGGCAATCTGCCGGCTTCGGCCTGCGGCAACTTCCTCACTTCGGTTTCAAACGCACCTCTATCGATCTCGCAGTCGGGCCAGTCCTTGGTCGTCACTCTGAGCGGCGGAACGAAAACCACCACCGGCACGCTGGAAGGGAAGACCATCAAGGCACAGTTTACTGGCGCGTCGGACACAGGCCAGTGCGGTGATGGAGCTTTGACGTTAGCCGCTACGCTCGACCCGATGGCCGAGCCCAGAACTTTGAGCGGAACGCTTTCCGTGGAAGGTTGCGCGTCATCCTCATGCGCGCCCATGGAATTTCGCGCGGTAAGGCAGCCGCGGAGCGCGGGGGGCACGCGCTGATGCCGAATCTTTTCATCCTCGTCTTGCAGGTTGCGGTGGTTCTAACTGCATGCCGCCTGACGGGCACGCTGTTCAAGAAATTTCAGCAGCCTCGCGTAGTCGGCGAAATGTTTGCCGGCATTATGCTGGGGCCATCGTTCCTCGGTTGGATCGCGCCGCATTTCTCCGCGTACCTGTTTCCCGCGTCGAGTCTGGGATTTCTCAACGCCTTGAGCCAGATCGGCGTGATCATCTTCATGTTCCTTGTCGGAATGAATATTAATCCGAAGGAACTGGCAAAAGAAGGTCACGCAGCGGTGCTCAGCAGTCACGTCAGCATCACGGCTCCGTTTGTTCTCGCTGCATTTCTCGCGCTTTATCTGTATCCGCGCCTCTCCGATGACAGCGTAGCGTTCAGCAGTTTCGCATTGTTCATGGGAGCGGCCATGAGCATCACCGCATTCCCAGTGCTGGCGCGCATCCTGCAAGAACGCAAGATGATGCATAGCCGGCTGGGAACGGTTGCTATTGCCTGCGCCGCGGTCGATGACGTTACCGGCTGGATCATTCTCGCCTACATCGTGGTGCTGATCCGCTCAGCGCACTCCACCACTTCGATCTGGGTAACACTCGGCGGAATTATAGTTTTTGCCGTGGTAATGATTTACGGCGTGCAGCGCCTGTTGCAGGGCGTCTTCCTGAAGGCCTACGAAAAGTGGGGCCATCTCAGCGAGAACCGCATGGCGTTCATGATGCTGCTGGTGCTGGCCTCGGCGCTGTGCACGGAGAGGCTTGGCATCCATCTTTTGTTCGGCGCGTTCCTGATGGGCGCGATCATGCCTAAGGAGCCGGTCTTTGTTCGCTATGTACTCGACCGCTTCGAGACCATCACGGTAACTCTTCTGCTGCCTCTGTTTTTTGCTTTCACCGGGTTGCGCACCAACATCGCGCTGGTGAAAGGGCCGACCATGTGGATGTACTGCGGGCTAATCATCCTGGTCGCGACCGCCGGCAAGCTGGGAGGATCGACGATCGCCGCCCGCTTCAGCGGAATGCCGCTGCGAGAAGCTGCCGGTCTCGGTACGCTGATGAACGCGCGCGGCCTGATGGAGTTGGTGATTCTCGACGTCGGACTGGATATTGGCGTGATCTCGCCCGCGCTGTTCTCGATGATGGTCGTGATGGCGCTGGTCACCACCTTCATGACAACGCCCGTGCTGAATTTGATTTGTCCGAAAGAATATCTCGAAGCTTCAGGGGAAAAGATGAGCGTGGAGAGCGTCTCAGCCCAGACGCCCAGCCTGCAAGAAACCGGCGTCGCCTAGAGCGCTACTTGCTTCGTTGCATCCACTTCCATGCCGTCGTAACAATGTCATCCAGCGAGCGCGTTGCCTTCCAGCACAAGACTTGCTGAGCCAGCCTTGAATCAGCAACCAATGCCGGGGGATCTCCCGGCCGCCGAGGAGCGACGCGGACGGGAACTTTGCGTCCTGTGACCTGCTCGATCTTGTCCAACACTTCTTTTACCGAGTAGCCCGTCCCGGTCCCGAGATTCACCGCGATCGAATCGGCCCCGCCAGCCAGGCGTTCGAGAGCCGACACGTGCGCATCCGCAAGGTCGTTCACGTGAATGTAATCGCGCACGCAAGTGCCGTCCGGTGTGGGATAGTCCGTGCCAAATAGCTCGAGCTCCGGACGCGCGCCAGTTGCGGCGAGAAACGCCGAAGGAATCAAGTGGCTTTCGGGTTCGTGCAACTCGCCAATCTCACCGCTCTCATCTGCGCCGGCGGCGTTGAAGTAGCGCAGCGCGGCGAAGCGCAGGCCATAAGCGCGGTCGTAGGCTTCGAGCGCTTGCTCGAAGAAGAGCTTCGAGACTCCGTAAGGGTTCACTGGCTGCCGCGGAATGTCCTCCGGGATCGGCACCTTCGATGGAACTCCGTAAACCGCGCAGGTGGAAGAGAAAATAATCCGGCGCACGCCGCAATCCACGCAAGCGTTCAGCAGGACCAGCCCTCCCTCTACGTTGTTGCGAAAATACTTGCGCGGATTGGTGACCGATTCCCCTACATACGCATGAGCGGCGAAGTGCATCACTGAGTCGACGCGACGCAAAGCAGCCGAAAGCGTGCTTGCGTCCGCAATGTCGCCTCGAACCAGTTCGAATCCGCTGGCCAGAAACGCGTGGCCCGTCGAAAGATTGTCATAGATCACAACCTCGTGCCCGCGCCGCCGCAGGGTGCGAGCCGCATGACTTCCAATGTAACCAGCGCCTCCAATGACAAGAACAACCAACTTGTTTTCTCCTCTTTGTGGCAGATTCACGCCGACTGGCGGTGGGTCTCGATGTCGAATCTCACAGTCTAATGGCTCGGAGGTTTTTCTCCTAACAACTGTCCAGTGTGCTTTAAAAATTCTTCGGAAGCCGATGGAACAACTGGGATTGCCGTTACCCTAGGCCCTCCCCGAGAGTAGCACTCATGTGCCATTTACCTTCTGGGTCTCTGAGTCTAAAGTCTCACTAACGATGTGCTCCGAATGGATGGTCTTTAGGGCCACCCCGTCTTGAACTTACGAGTCCCCCCCGGATTCCTGCGGCGCCGATAACAGGGCGGCTTTGTCTAAACTGCACCCCGAGGATCTCGGCTTCGCAATTGATGTCGTACTCATATTGCTGTCATAAGAGGAGAAAGAATGTCTCAACATATGATTTCGGCGGAGGGGCCTGCGGAGAAGATCCGCGTGCTTGCCGCTGATAGCACTCGGATGAGCAGCCAATTGCTGGCCGAGGCGCTGGCGCAAGACCGCCAATTTGAAGTCACGGGAATTGAGCCTAGGGGAGCGTCGATCCTGGAGGCCGTCGCTCATAAAAAGCCCCATGTCTTGCTGGTAAGTTCGGTTTTGGAAGAATCTGCGACACTTGGATTTGACCTTACCCGGCAAGTGAGCGCCTCTTATCCTCAAACGCGGGTCGTTCTCTTGATGGACACGTCCAGCCGTACCGCCGTGGTTGAGGCCTTCCGCTGCGGCGCGCAAGGAGTTTTTTCACGCACTGAATCTTCGAAATCGCTCGCCAAGTGCATCAACAATGTTCATCAAGGCCAGGTTTGGGCGAGCAGCGCGGAGTTGCGCTACCTGCTAGATGCGTTTCGTGAATCGGAACCGATGCAGCTCGTGGATTCTCGGGGAGAAGCGATTCTTTCCAAACGCGAGCAGGATGTGGTTCGCTGCGTGGCCGAGGGGTTATCCAACCGTGAGATCGCCAGCCGTTTGAAACTCACTGAACACACCGTGAAGAATTACTTGTTCCGCATCTTCGACAAGCTGGGAGTCTCCAGCCGCGTGGAAGTTGTGCTTTACGTCTTCCGTCTTCGCAAAGAAATGGGAGCGGGTCTTGCGGACAACCAGTGTGTGCACTGCTTCAGAGTCTACGAGGGCGCGGAAGCCAAGTCCGGAAACACTCCCATCGCGGTGAAAAGGGCGGTGGACACGGTGAAGGAACCCCGCCGCAGTCGCGGGTAAGCGCGAACTTGGGTCGCGAGTGTTATGGAGCGTCCGTGCCACTGACTGCTCAATCGAAAGATCGACTGCGGCTTGTGCTCACAGCAACAGGAGTCGCGCTCGTCGCAATACCTGCCCTTGTGGCTTCCGTAGTGCTGATCCCGGGCCTCAGCCACGTCAATTGGAAGTGGATGAGATTTGCTGTGGTCACGACTTTCTTCGTCGTGTATTGCTTGAAGAGCTACTGGCGGGCCCGCAGAGATCCACGATTCTGGACTATTCTCGTCGGAGTTCTTGCGATCCATTTCACGGGAGTCGGATATTTCTTCTGGGCCGGGACAGGTTTGCCGTTAATGGTATTCGGGCCGACCGTTGCCCTTGAGTTTGCACTGCTAGCCGTCACCGTGTATCACTTCTTGGGTGTGGGCCCGGCAGTTTCTAGGCATTGATGGTCCCTTTCCTCTTATCACCAACCATAGGACCGGGCTTAGCTCGCTCCCAACCCCAACGCAGTTTGCGCTGAGAGAACGATCTCCCGCCCGATGACGAGCGAGGCCGTTGCCGCCGGGGAGGGAACGTTGAGGACGTGCAACATCTTGCCAGAGGGAACAAACTGAAAATCATCCACCAGCGTGCCATCGCGGCGCAGGGCTTGGGCACGCACTCCGCAACCGCCCGGGATTAAATCTTCAGCACGCAACTCAGGCAGCAGCCGTCGCAATGAGCGAACGAACGCAGCCTTCGAAAACGAACGGTGAAATTCGTCGAGGCCGCTCCGCCAATGCTTCGCGCCCATGCGCCAGAATCCTCGAAACGCGAGCGATGCAGCCAGGTCGCGCAGGCTGAAATCAGTTCGCCGGTAGCCTTCGCGGCGAAAAGCGAGAACGGCATTGGGGCCGGCATCTACGGTGCCATTTGCGCGGCGCGTGAAATGAACCCCAAGAAACGGAAACTGAGGATCGGGAACAGGATAGATCAGCGAGCGCACAAGGAACGCACGTTGCGGGATGAGATCGTAGTACTCGCCGCGAAACGGAACGATGATGACGTCCGGTTTGCCGCCGGCCATGCTGGCGATGCGGTCGCTGAATAATCCCGCGCAGTTGATCAGATACGTTGTGGAGAATGCCGGGCCGCTCGTCTCTACAACGATTTCGTTTGTAAGATTTTGCAGGCCGGTGACTGCGGTCGACGTGAGAATTGTTCCACCCTGCGAACGAATCAGCTCGGCATATTTCTCACAAACCTTCGCGTAGTCGGTGATGCCGGTCGAAGGCACCACCAGGGCGCGCAGTCCGTCGGCGTACGGCTCGATCTCTTGCAACTGCTCAGGGCCGATCACTCGCAGCCCGGTGAGTCCGTTAGCCTCGCCGCGAACCCGCAATTCTTCAAGGCGTGGAAATTCTTCCGGCCGAGTGGCCACAATGACCTTGCCGCACACCCCGTGAGGTATATCGTGCACGCCGCAGAATTCGATCATGGCGCGCGCGCCTGCGACGCACAGCTTGGCCTTCTGCGATCCTGGCTTGTAATAGACGCCGGAGTGAATGACGCCGCTGTTGTGGGAACTCTGATGCTGGCCCACACGATCTTCCTTTTCCAGCAACAGCAGGCGAAGATGGGGGAATTGGTTTGTGATCTCAAGCGCGACGGCGAGGCCGACGATGCCTCCGCCGACGATGACGACGTCGCAGCGTGAATCACCCATGAGCGATGATCGCACAGCGAGGCCTCGTTCTTGCTATGCGTATTTATTCATGCAAAGGCGTACATCGGACGATCAGGCTGCAAGGCCGCTAATTTACGACCAGCATAACCGTAGACGGCGCTGCATGACTAAGTGCGCCCGAGGTGCCAGTCACAGTAATCGTGTAGGTGCCGGGCTTCGTCCCTTGTCCCTGGCCACCACCACCGCCGCCGCCGCCATTGACGCCTCCTCCTCCGCATGAGGGGAGCAAGAGCGCCAGCAGTAACAATCCGAGCAGAGATGCGGGGAGCGCCAGTTTGGCGTACTTTTTCCCGCGGCCCTTTTTGCTTAACAGTGCTAGCGCAGGCAGCGCTAGAAATAATGCGTACGAGAAGCCCACGCTTGGCGGCCGAAGCGGAGCAAGGCTGGCAGAATTAGACGTAGTGGAGATCGTGAGCACGACGGCAGCTGAGCTGTTGCCCGGAGTCACCGAAGCAGGCGTGAAACTGCAAATTGAGATTACCGGCGCGCCAGAACAAGCGAGACTCACAGTATTGGCGAACGACGAGCCCGTTGGTGCGGGCAGCACGCTCAAGTTGTAATTCACAGATTGTCCTGCGGTGATGGTCTGGGTAGTCGATGGCGTGAGCGCGGCCACCGCGAAATCCTGAATCACAGTCAGTGGCAGGGGTAGGAGTTGACTCGGTTGTCCCGACTGGTCAGTCACAGTCAGATTCACATTGTAGGAGTTTGACACCTGCGGCGCGGCGCTGTTTGGGATGTTGACGGTAAGCGTCACTGTGCTCGCGATTCCGGCACTGATGGGCACGGAGTTGGCGGGAGTGATTGAACATTGACCCGAGAACGCGCCGGCATCGCAGGTGGCGTTGACTGAGCCGCTGTAACTTGGCATTAACGATACTTTGGCCGTCTGCTGCGATCCCGCGTCAGCCGTGGCCGGGAACGACTGGCTGATTGCCAGCTGAAAGCTGATTAAGGTCAGCGACACTGTGATCGAATGCGAAATCGACCCTGACGTTCCTGTGATGGTCACGGTGTAATTGCCGCCTGCGGTGCTCGCGCCGGTGGCAATGATCATCGCCACGCTCACGGAATTACTTTCCGGGACAACCGAAGTTGGAGTGAAATTGCACAGCGCTCCGACAGGGATACCCGTGCAAGATAGAGTGACGATGCCAGAGAATGAAGCCCCGGTGGGCGCAATTGTCAGATTGTAAGGAGCAGTGGTTTGTCCCGCCGCCACAGTCTGGCCTGAAGTAGACGAGTTGACGGTGAAGTCCTGGATTCCTGTCACAGCCAATGTAAATGAAGTGGTCACGGGCGCGGGCGCTCCCGGAGTCGTCGCTTGCACGGTGACCGTGTAATTTCCGCTAGCGGTTCCAGAGGGAACGGTGACGGCAACAGTGACATTCACCGGCGAGATCGAGGTCGGATTAACGACCGTGCCGGGAGTGAACGCGCACGTTGCCCCGGCGATGCTGGGCGTGAGACTACACGATAGCGTTACACTTTGATTGAACGAACCCTGAGCCGTAGCCTGAAAACTCACCAGCGGTGCAGCCCCGCCCGGTGGCGTAGTCACAGTGACCGGAGATGGCGTAGTCAACCCGAAATTCACCACACTCAAGGTGAGGGCCGCTAGTTGAGTAGTGTGGTTCGCATCGGAGCCGATGCCTTGCAGATTGAAGTTGTAGTTACCGACAACGCTGCCCGTGGTCAGCGTGAACGGCGTGCCGGCCGAGGTAGGTGTGTAACTCGTCTTGTTCGGCGCGCAAGGGATCGGAGGATTCGTGCTGGCGGCGAGACAACTCAGGGAAACTGAATTGCTGTACCCATTCACCGCAGTTACGGTGCCGTTGAAGCTAGGAGTAGTTCCTGCGAAGGCAGTGATGGTCGGGTTCGACACCGCGATTTGGAAATCTGGCGTGGCCACCAGCGTGAATCGCCACACGCCGCGTCCATAGGTGGATGCGCGCAACAGTTTCTGCCCGCCAGAATTGAAGATCGCAAGAGCAGTCACGGCGACGTTCGGCAGGAATCCAGTCTGTTGAGTGCTTGATGCAGGTCCAACTTCGGTCCAGGCGGCAGCCGAAGTGGGACTCTGAAACACGCCAACGTCGGTGCCCACATAAATAATGTGCGCGTCGGGATCGACGACCACAGCGTTGACTGGCGAATCCGGAAGAGGATCGGCGCCTCCGAAGTTGGTAAAGTCTGTCCATGAGGCTCCGGCATTCGTCGTTTGCCAAACGTGCCCGGGTCCGCCCGTGAAGCCCATCACAGTGACGTATGCAGTGTTTCCGGTGGGATCGGATGTGTCGATGGCAACACTTGATATCGGCACTTCATTGGGATTGATGCTGCTGCCGCCGGGGCCGTTGAGGGTGACGTTGGAAAACGTCGAACTCACGCCGGAAACCGCCTTCGCATTCGTGGTGACCCAAACGTTGCCACCGACTGGAAGCGTAGAAAGAAAATTCGGTCCAAGGCCGTCAGTGGCGGCATAAATGACTTCAGAGCCATTGGCATTGCTGGGACCGCCGGTCGCCAGCGCGCGAACCGTGTTCACCTCGCCGCCGGAGCATGTTCCGATACCAAGCGTATCGAAATTGAGACTAAGCAGCGTGTATGCGCCGCCCAATCGCGGCCCGCTCCACACGCGGCAGGTTCCTACGAGCATGGTGGTTGCCGATTGCGGATCGAGGATGAAGGGAAAATAAAACGATCCATCGTCGCCGCCAACGTTGCTGCTGCCGACCACCTCACTGAATGTGCTGTCGTTGCAGCTCGGCGCGGATCCACATTCATTGATATTCAGCGTCCCAGATCCAGTGTCTGGATTCGAGGTAAACCAGTCGCTGGGATTGTTGGGATCGATGGCATTGTAGCCGCCATCGCCGCCCAGAACATTTTCCCAACTCGAACTCGTCGTAGCCGTCGCGGTCGCCGGAGAACCGTTATCCTGCGTTCCCCCAAGAATCGTGTTAATGTCGGTCGGATGCTGCGTGAAGCTTACGAACTGCGTCATCGAGCCCAGGTTCTGATTGAGGTCGTCGAACAGATTCGTTCCGGAACATGAGCCGGTTGTGAGGCCAGTGTATCCGTTCAAAGCCCGATAGATGCCGCCGTCGTTGGCGAAATACATTAGGTCGGCTCCGGATTCGGTGCCAGACGACGGGATTGTGTACGCCACTGCATGCTGGTCGGGATGCACGTGTGCGAGCGACGACAGCGGATCGCAGCCATAGACATGCGTGAGATTCATGAATGGCGTGCTCGAACAAGTAGGATTGGCGGAGTTGATTGAACACTTGTAGAGGTTGATCGCGCCGGCGTATAGATCGGTGGCCGAAGCGCCGTTGGGTACGGCCAGCAATTCCAAGTTGTAAGTTCCCTGCTGCACGCCGCAGCCATTGGGATTGCCGAGAATGGAATCGCCACAGTTGATAATGCCGCTGTCGCTAATGGCTGTCCACGAAGCTCCGCTGTTGGTGCTCTGCCAAATGCCTTGGTCCACGGGTTCGCTGGTCGCGGAGTTCAAGGAAACGAACCACACATACATTTCATTGCGTCCCGGCACGACCGTGATTTCGGCGCGGTAAATCGGACAGGTAGTCACGTAGTTTTGAGGGCATGCTGTGGTGCTTAACAATCCGGCTGTGCCCGGCTGGGTGGCAAGGCGCGTCCAGGTCAGACCGTCCGGAGAAGAGTAGAACCCGTGATAGCGTTCGGCCGCAAAGAATAATCCCGCCGAGGCGTTATAAACGACTGACGTTGCTGAGGTTGCCTCGCTCGCGCCAGAAAAAAGCGCGTCGTAAGTCCAGGTCTGCCCGGCGTCGGTAGAAGTGTAGAGGCCGCGGTAAGTGTTGGTGGTCAGGGCGCCATCTGTTATGCCTTCGGCCGTTGCCGCCATTGCTGCGACTACCGTGCTGGTTTGAGCTGTGCTGAAGGCCATGCGAGTGGCGCCCAGGCCGCTAAAGGAGACGGCGCCAGCGGCGCTGCTCGCGGTTGAGATTAACGGTTCCCAGCTAGCGCCGCCGTCGGCGGAACGCAACATGCCGAGGCCAAAATAAGAGTCGGCGGAATTGTCGGCTTCGCCCGTGCCTACCAGAATCACGCTCTGTGCAGGATTCGAGTTTCCCGGCTGAATCACAATCGATCCGATCGAGAGCGTTGCCTGATCGTCGGTGACTGACGTCCAGGTAACATTGTTCGCAATGCTGGTGGCCGCGTTGGTAGACTGCCACACTCCGCCCTGCGCTCCTCCGATGTAAACCGTGTTGCCGCTTGGATCTGCGGGATCAATCGCCACGGCGGTTGCGCGGCCAGAGACCTGGTTGTAGTTCTGAAATCCATCGCCGGTCGCGTCGGAAGCTAGCGGCACCGGCCCCAGCGGCGTCCATCCCGGGGATGTTGGCGGAGCCGGCGATTTCGGACTGGCAGCGTGCGCGCGAGCCGTCCGAGCGGTTCGCGCGTGCATCTTGGCTTGATAAGCGCGATAGCGTAGCTCGGCGGAAGACTTCCCTGGGACCACACGGCCGCGCAGGAACCATTGGGCGCGCTGCTCTTCATGGTCTGAATCCGCATCGGTGATGGGCGTTTCAGGCGCAGTTTTCTTCACACCCTGAGCGCGCGCCATCGAGAGTAAGCAAAATGGCAAGAGTGCCAGCACGGAAACACAAACTCCGCGGCGAAACGTTTGAAGTGTCAACCTGGGAAGGGTCATAGACTCACGAGCTTAAGTACGTGGCAAGTATGGGATCGCCAGGGAGAGCGGTCAACGGAAAAGGCGCTTAAAACCGCGCTGTGGACCATTCCGGGAAACGTTCGCGACAGTAAGCCTGTACAATTTCCATCGGATTCCGCCTATGCTATTGCCGCGTTTTACATTTCTGATTTCCTTGTTGCTACTGGCTCCGGGGATTCGAACTCCACAGGCCAGTGCAACCCACGAGATTACCGTAGCTGCGGCCGCAGACTTGAGCTCAGCGCTGCAGGAAGTCGCCAATAACTACGAGAAGCGAGCAGGCGTTAGGGTGAAGCTTTCTTTCGGAGCCTCTGGCGCGTTGACTCAGCAAATCCAGAATGGCGCGCCGTTTGATGTCTTTTTCTCGGCAGACATGGATTATCCCCGGCAGTTAATCGCCGCGGGGCAGGCCGACGGCGCAACTTTGTATCGCTATGCCGTGGGGCGGTTGGTGCTGTGGGTTCCCAAAGATTCTCCGCTCGATGTCGAGCACAAGGGCATGGACGTGTTGCTCGATCCATCCGTGAAAAAGATTTCGATCGCGAATCCGCAGCATGCGCCTTACGGACGCGCCGCCGCCGCGGCGCTGAAACATTACGGCCTGTACGAAAAAGTAAGCGACCGGCTGGTGCTGGGAGAAAACATTTCGCAGGCCGCGCAGTTTGTCGAGTCCGGCAACGCGCAGGTCGGATTCGTGGCCTTGGCGCATGCCATAGCACCCGCGATGCAAGGCAAAGGAAAATATTGGGTTGTGCCCGCCGATACATATCCGGCTCTCGATCAAGGCGTGGTGCTGATCTCGCATTCGGCGCATAAGCAGGACGCGGCAGCCTTCCTCGACTATGTGAAGAGCGGGGAAGCGGCGGCGGTTTTGCGGCGCTATGGTTTTAGCTTGCCCGAGCAGAACAATGACCAGAAGTAGGGAACTGCGTGACGCATAATGTCCATCGATTGGCAATCATTCCGGCTCACCATAGAACTGGCGCTAGTGGTGTCGGCAATTCTTTTTGCGGTGGGCCTGCCGCTGGCCTGGTGGATCGCCTTTTCGCGCTGGCGCTGGAAATTCTTCATCGAAGCGCTCGTTGCGCTGCCGATCGTGTTGCCACCTACGGTGCTTGGATTCTATGTACTTGTCGCGCTCGGTTCCAAGAGCCCGCTTGGGCGCTGGTGGCAATCCCTGACCGGGCACACCCTGGCATTCACCTTCACCGGACTGGTAATTGGTTCCATCCTCTATAGTCTGCCATTCGCTGTGCAGCCTTTCGCGGCTTCGTTCTCTTCGGTTGATCGAAAACTGTTGGCGGCCTCTGCCACGCTTGGAGCATCGCCGTTGCGAACGTTCTTCCGCGTGGTGGTTCCACTCTCGGTGCCCGGACTGGTGACGGGGATGGTCCTCGCGTTTGCTCACACCATGGGCGAGTTCGGGGTTGTGCTGATGATCGGAGGCAACATTCCCGGTGTAACGCGCACGGTTTCAATCAGCATTTACGATCAAGTGCAGGCCTCCAACTATGCCTCAGCCAATGCCATGGCGTTGCTGCTGCTGTTTTTTTGCTTTGCAGTGCTTACTGCTGTCTATGCGCTGAATCGCAGAACGCCGAATCAGAGATTTCGGACGATGGGTCCGTTCAAATAAGTTAGACTCGATGCCCACGCCCGTGGAAACCAAATCGTCAAATTCAACTCTGAGCGCAAGCATTCGGAAAACATTTCCTTCCAGCGAACGCGAATTCGCGCTCCAAGTAGATTTCAGCGCTGCGCTGGGATTCACCATACTGTTCGGCGCATCCGGCTCGGGAAAAACCACGCTGCTCGATTGCGTGGCCGGGCTGGCTACTCCGGAGGCAGGGCGCATCGCGGTCGGCGAGCGCGTTTTGTTCGACGCTAACACTCGCGTAAATATTCCGGTGGCCAAGCGCCGCGTGGGCTACGTCCTTCAAGACCTCGCGTTGTTCCCGCACCTCACGCTCGAGCAGAACACCGAATATGGATTAGCCCATCTGCCGCGCGCGGCCCGCAAAGAAAGAGCTGCCGCCATGTTGCGGGAGTTCCGTATCGACCACTTGCGCCAGCAGCGCCCCACAGAAATCTCCGGCGGAGAACGCCAGCGCGTGGCACTGGCGCGGGCATTGGTAACCGACCCGTGTGTGCTGCTGCTCGATGAACCGCTTGCTGCTCTCGACGGCGCCACTAAGGCGAAGATCATCGACGACCTGCGCCGGTGGAATCGAGCGCACCGCATTCCGATTCTCTATGTCACGCACAGCCGCGAAGAAGTGCTTGCGCTGGGCGAGGGCGTGTTGGTGATGGAACAGGGACGCATTATCGCGCGAGGTACGCCGCATGAGGTGCTGAGCGCGCCGCTTCAGGAAACCGTGGCGCAATTGGCGGGCTTTGAAAACATTTTCGATGCCACGGTTTGGATGGTGCATGAGGATCGCGGCACAATCACATGCCGCTTGCCGGCGGAAAAGCCAGAACAATTCGTTCTGCTGGAGACGCCGTTAATCCGGGCTGAAATGGGTTCGCGCGTGCGGGTGGGAATTCGCGCTGGCGACATTCTATTGGCGGTTGTAAAGCCCGAAGGGCTGAGCGCGCGTAATGTGATTGCCGGCCAAATCGCTTCCGTAGAACGGCGCGACATGATTATTTCCGTGCGCATCGATTGCGGCATTGAGATGGAGGTTCACGTAACCCTGGCGGCGCGCGACGCACTGCAACTCGCAGCCGGCCGAGACGTGTGGCTGGTGATCAAGACGCACTCGTGCCATTTAATGAAGAAGTAAGAAGTCAGAGTGCAGAAGTAAAGTTTTCCTCCCCGCACTCCGCGGCCTTTCTCTGCGTCCTCCGCGCGATAAAGCTCGGGATCGCAGAGAGCGCGAAGAAAATCCGCGGAGAACGCGAAGAGAATCGTTGGTTCTCACTTCTGCATTCTCACTTCTGCATTCTGTATTTCGTTCTTCTCTACTGCAATCACCGCAATCCACTGTCCCTGCCGCTGTTCTGAAAATACGACGTTACCGCCGAGAAGTTGGGCTGCAGCGGCCGGCGGCAGATCGCGGTGAAAGCCGAAGTACCGTGACTTTAACTCTGTCCACCTCTTCCAGCGATCCCATGGCGAAGGCCCGGGCTCGTACTTGGTCGAGAAAATCAGTGCGACTTCATAGTTTGAGCGAAAGTCGGCGGCAGAAAGCATCTCATCCAGAGAAAAATTCTCGATGCGCACCACGCGCATTGGTCGCGTGATGTAGCCGAGCCAGGGGCGGGCGATTTCGTCGGACGCAGGCCACGCGGTGAGCACCCGCGCCATGGGATAGCGAGCTTCCAGAAAGCGTTCGCCATCCTGATGCAGCACGATGTAGTCGCGATAGGCGAGGTTATCCTCAGGCGAAAATCCGTAGTGAGGATTCCAGAACCATGCGGCAACGAAGGCCAGCGCAACGAATACTACCGCCGCGGGCCAGTAGCGCAGTCTGCGCCACAGCGTTGAGACGGAAAGAATGATGACTAGAGGAACGGCGGGGAGCATGTAACGAGCCAGCACCGCGCCGCCGATCAATGCCATCGCGACGACATACGTGAGCACGACAACGTAGAAAAGCATTTGCACTGGAAGGCTGATCCGCGCTCGCTCGGAGGCCGCATCCCGTTGCGGCGGGAGCAGGAACATCGCCAGCAGCACTGGCACCGTTAAGACCCACAGGTGAAGATAGCCGACAACTTGCCAGAGACGCATAATAAGTGCGAGAAAAAAGCGGGCCGCACTCAGAGTCGCCGCCACGTTGTAGCGAAAGAATTCAGGATTGCCGAAGACGTATCCTGTGCGTGCATAATGATAGACATACCAGAGACCGAGCGGCAGCGTCGGGATCAGCAGTGACGCGATGCGCCGCGCGTGTGCGTGATTCGTTTGCGGGCTACAGCCATCCAGCCAGAGCTTTCCAAACGGACCGTTGCGCGCAAAAATGCCGACAATCTCCCATGCAAAAAGCGCGATCGGAGCGAGAATCGCAGTTTCTTTCGCCAAGGCCGCAAGGGCGAACCAGAGAACGGTGGCAGCGTTCTCCCCTTCCACGTAGGCCGCAAGTCCCCAGAAGGTAAGCCCTGCGGCGGCTAAGTCGACTTGGGCAAGCGAACTCTGCGCGAAGAAGACGGGATACAGCGCGGTGCATAACATCGACGCGATCGCAACTGTTCTGTTGGCCACGCGTTCCGCCAGGCGAAATACTCCCAGTAGCGAAAAGGCGGCGAGCACCAGCATCGCCGTTCGAGTTACCGGCGGAGCGAAGCCCACCACCTTCCACCACAGAGCCAGCCATGCCATTACCAAAGGTGGGTGTGCGTTCGAAACGGTGGAGTGCGGAATCAGGCTTCCTGTCAGCAAAAGATCGCGCGCGGCCGGAACGTAGTAGCCGGCTTCGTCCCAGAAGTAAGGCAATTGCAGCAGCGGAAGATGCAGCAGGAAGATGAATACAAAGATGACTGCGAACACCAGGGCCGGGTAGGAGGCTGACCAGTGCGCCGGGCGGTCAGGCCCGAAAGTTCTCGGCATTTCTCTCCTGAAGCGCGGTCCGTTAATGGATCGGCCCGGCTGGATTCATGCGCGGGTCGAGTTTGATCTCGCCGAAGGCGCTTTCATAGCCGGCGATGTTTTGCTGCAGCAGTCCAAGCAGCGCTTTCGCCTGTTGCGGGCTGAGGTAGATGCCCTGAAAGTTGCGAATCTCGACGTGATTTTCGGTCTGCTGCTGCAGGGTGCCGAAAACCATAAAGAAGTCCCAGACATTCACTCGCATCTGCACACTGTTGGCGTAGGCTTCGCGGTAATCGGGGGCATTGACCAGCTTGAGATTGGGTTGGGCAGGAACGGTCATAGAAAAGCAGTGTAATGACTTAACGCCGCGAAGGGAAGTCTCGCCGGCAGAAATCGTTGAATGACTGGGAGACACCGACAAAAATTGTCAGCAGAACTACGGATTTCTGGCTGGCGGCCGTCGCAGGGTATGCCGCGAAAGGTCATGGACGTAAGCTACTTTGCTGAAACCAAAGGGGTTGTAGGATGGCTGTATCACTGTCGATGGCGTTTGAAGTGCTGGATTCGTAGCGGTTCCTAAATCGAACTTTGCGAGTTTATTCTATGACCCATAAGCCTGACGATGCGGCTATTGAAGAAATTCTTCTTCCGGAAAACCTTATCTCCCTGGAGGCTGTGCTGGAGGAGGGCGTCACGCCTTTTGACGTCACCATGGTGTTGGCGAAAGTGTTTCGCGTGCAGCACGCCGAAGTCGCGCTGCTAAGGCTGGATGGCGGCCTGCTGAAGTTCATTTTGCCCGAGCACTTGCGGACTACCGGAGCGATTCCGATTTCGAGCAAGGCCGTCGCTGCTCACACTGCCTTGAGCAAGAAAGCCGAGATCTTCAACAATTTTGCCCGGGTAAAGCACGCCAGCATCTTCGAGACGATCAAGCCGGTCGGAGTCGAAGCTGAAGAAGAGGCGGTCATGCCGGCGCCTATTCAGAAGTTGATGTCGGTGCCCATTCTCGATCGGCATTTGACCGTGCTGGGCGTGATTCAAATCTCGCGCAAGGGATTGGATCCGCGCTTCACTCAGGATTTCAGCCGCGAAGACCTGCACGACCTGGAACTCGCCGCCGGAGTTTTGGCGGCTTCGCCGGTGATGCAGACGAATTAGAAAAATGGGCTGCTGGACACGGGAACTTACACTCCCGCCGCGGCTTTCTTGCTCTGCGCTTTCAAAGGTGCCGCTGCACGGTTGTTTTCGCTAGCGTCAATCTTGAATTGCTCGACTAGCCTTCGCAATTCTGCCGAGGTCTCCACCAGCTGCTGCGCGGCTCTCTGTGTGTCGCCGGCGCCCCGCGAAGTGCTCTCCGCAGCATCGGCTACGCCCGCAATGTTGCTGGTAATCTCGCCGCTGCCGTGCGCCGCTTCGTTCACGTTGCGTGCCATCTCGTTGGTGGTCGCGTTCTGTTCCTCTACCGCGGTGGCAATGGTGTTCGAAATTCCGTTGATCTCGTGAATCACCTGGCTGATCGTGCCGATCGAGTCTACTGCCGCTTTTGTGTCGACCTGAATGGTTTCAATCTTGCGGCTGATGTCTTCCGTGGCCTTGGCAGTCTTCTTCGCCAACTCCTTCACTTCATTTGCGACCACCGCAAAGCCCTTGCCCGCATCGCCGGCCCGGGCCGCTTCAATGGTCGCGTTCAGAGCCAGCAGGTTGGTTTGCTGTGCGATGGCAGTGATGACCTTGATCACCTGGCCGATTTCGGCGGAGGACGCGCCTAATTTGGTCACGGCAGCGTTGGCGGCTTCAGCGTCCCTGACCGCCGAGGTAGCGATTTTAGCCGCCTCGGTTGCGTTCTTGGCGATGTCTTTTATGCTGGTGCCCATCTCTTCCGCGCCGGTGGCCACGGTCTGCAGGTTCTGGCTGACTTTTTCCGTAGCGTCGGAAACTACTTTTGCCTGGGCCGAAGTTTCCTGGGAGTTGGCGCTAATCTGCTGGCTGGTCGTGGACAACGTTTCACTTGCGCCTGCAACTCCCTGTGCAGTCGCTGAGATCTGGGTCAGGATGTTGTGCACTTTCTCGACAAAGAGATTCAGGTACTTTCCCAGTTCCCCGATTTCATCCTTGCGGTCCTGATCCACGCGGGATGTCAAGTCGTTGGCTTCGGCCATTTGCTTGAACTGTCCGGCGAACGAATCCAATCCGTGCGTGATGCTGAGTGTGATCCGTGAGGCTACAAGCAGCAGTAGAAGGAGCGATACGCCACACATTACGAACATGGTCCGCGTGGCGCGAGCGGCTTTATTGGCCGCACCCAGTTCCGACGCTTTCGCGCTGGTTGCCAACTGGTCGCTGGTTTCCTCAATCTTTCCCTGCAGGTCTTTGTAGAGCTGCAAGTAGGGCCCGAGCAGGCCGGGAGCGGCACTGGGGTTGTGCACGATGGCATCGACCAGGGAGCTGCCCGCCTTTACGTAGTCGGCGCTCAATAGCTTTTCGGCATCCAGCATCGACTGGCTGGCCGGGTCCACGGCTAACTCGCGCGCTTTGGCGATGCGATCCTGCAGCAGCTTGCTGTGCTGGACAAATTCTTCCGCCTTGTTTTCCTGCTCGTCGCCTTTTGCCGTGAACACCGCCGATGTGTCGGCCCGGGTAAGGTCGTTGTAGATTCCCGCCTCCAGATGGCTTCGAATCGCCGAGCCCGTGGCGGCAACTTCGACCGTAGTTTTCTGCACGGAAGTGATGCCCCAGTATCCGCTGGCGCTCACGGCGGCTACGAACACCAGGCTGGTAATAGTCAAGCCGAACAACTGAGTTTTAATGGTCAATTGCATCTGGCACCCTTCCTCATTCCCAGGCAGCTATCCCTGAGCTACATCTTGAGCTTGTAACCAGGATCGGCAGCGGCGACACCATCCACCTTTACCGATTTGATGCCGCCATCGCTGCCGTCTCCATGGAAATCGCCCGCTTTTACAAACCCGATGGCGCCCGGCGAACTCGCGACAAAAGCCTTCACCGATGCGGCGCCGCCAACCTCCTTGGGAGGAGTCGCCGACTTCCCGGTGAACGCTGCCTGCAGAAAATACTTGCTGAAGTCCCCATCGCTCATCCCGCAGACAACCTTGAGAAATGCGGTTCGTTCCGGGGCTCCTGCGGTAACCATCACGGGAGCTACCGATTTGCCGGTATCCCATTTGCTGCGATCGGACATAAACAGTTTTTTCAGTTCGCCCACGGCCAGGTTGTCCACTGGATTCGTAGCATTGACGATGATTACAATCGGGTCGCCGGCCGCCTGCGCTGGATGGGCCGCGACCGTCAACCACAAAACCGCTGCGGCGGCCAGGAGCGCGATCACGGAGAATACAAAGGCAGGTCTGGTGTTCTTCTTCATCGCGATCTCCTTAGAAAGTGAATGCAATCTGAGAAGTCAGGCCGTTTGTGGTCGGCAGGGCTCTCTCCGAAATTCGGTCATACTGAAACTTGAGCGCGGAATGCTCGGTGAAGTCATAGCGAATCCCCACCGACGGTCCGTTGAGCCTCGCCACAAACGTGCTGACATAGGCCGGCGAATAGTCGTTGGTCCCGGCGTAGAGATAAACCGGATCGTTGTTCGGAGCGTTGAAGTACTGGTACCGGAAATACGGCCGCCAGGCGCCGAACGCGCGCGACCACTGGGTGTAGCCGCCGTTGGTGGTAAAAACCGGACCAGTGGGCTCGACATGGCGCACCAGCACGGCCTCGTTGAGGATTTCGTATTTGCTGTTGATGTATACGGCGTGAACGGTAGCGATAGTCTCAGCCACGTTCGGAGGGCCCGGCAGGGAGAGATTGTCGTGGCGGATGGAGAATCCTAATTGCAGCCCGGAGAATCTTTCCGGGCGCATGAAGAGGCCTCCGTTGACGGATTTGCTGTTATTCGCATCCTGGTTGTTCTGCGCGGACTCCACATTCGTTCCCCAGGCTTCGCCGTTGCCAAGTTCCAGGACGTAATTCAATCCCATTTTTCCGGAGGGAATCTTTCCCGTAATGTTTATCCCAACCTCCTGCATAGGCAGAACGCCGCCCTGATCGTCAAAGGCGAAGATGAAGGGGCGGTCGGTCGAGGTCTCCAGGAACTCGCCATAGTTGAAGGCTGAGTTGTAGTAGCCCACCCAGGAGTGGTAGCGCCCAACCGACGCCGTGAGGTAGTCGTTCTGCCGCCACTTGAATAACAGCCTTTCCACATCCGGCGAGATGGTGTTGGTGTTGTCCGCAGTGAACAGCACTTCTCCCAGCACGGAGGCCTTGTCTGAAAGGCGCGCCGTCATGAACAGGTCGAGCGAGCCGAAGAGAAATGTATCCGGAACGTGGTTGTAGCCTTGGGCTCCGACATCGCCAAACACATTCAGCTTCAGCCGCGGCGCGACCTCATTCACCACGGGAGGCGCCTCGACCACCGGAGGTGGCTCAGCCGCCGGGGCGGGCGGGGGCGGGGGCGCAACCGTGGCCGCCTGCGCCTTCAATTGCTTGACCTCATTTTCCAGTTCCTCAAGGCGCTGCAGGAGTTGCTGGTTCACTTCATCCTGATTCGTGGGCGAAGTGGGGGCTTGCTGCGCCTGCGCCGGTGCTGCGATGCCCAGGCACAGACTCAAGGCTACGAGCGAAAGTATCCTCGCCTTGGATCTCGATAAGTTGTTTTTCATATTTGTCCCCGGACGCTGCACCGGGCGATTCCGGTGCAGGGTGCCTTTGTTTCCTTCGGCAGCTTTCCGGGAAATCTTCACTTACCTATGTGCCGCCGTACGCCGCCATGCTCCTGGCTGGAGCACTTCGGCCAGTGGACTGGCCGTTTCCGCTGCTGTTGATCTTGAACTGTTCAACGAGTCGTCGCAGTTCAGCGGACGTTCCAACTAGCTGCTGTACGGCCTTCTGTGTGTCGCCGGCGCCGCGCGAAGTGCTCTCCGCAGCATCGGCCACGCCCGCAATGTTGCTGGTGATTTCGCCGCTCCCGTGGGCCGCTTCGCTGACATTGCGCGCCATTTCGTTGGTGGTGGCGTTCTGTTCTTCCACCGCGGTGGCAATCGTGTTCGAGATGCCGTTGATCTCGTTGATCACTTGACCGATGGTGCCGATAGAATCGACCGCGGCTTTGGTGTCCACCTGGATGGTTTCGATCTTGCGGCTGATGTCTTCCGTGGCTTTCGCGGTTTTCTTGGCTAGTTCTTTCACTTCGTTGGCTACGACGGCAAAACCTTTGCCGGCATCGCCCGCGCGGGCGGCTTCGATGGTCGCGTTCAGGGCTAACAGATTGGTCTGCTGTGCGATTGCAGTAATGACCTTAATCACCTGGCCGATTTCCGCCGAAGACGCTCCCAGTTTAGTCACGGCGGCATTTGCCGTTTCGGCGTACTTAACGGCCGAGGTTGCGATCTTGGCGGCCTCGGTGGCATTCTTGGCGATGTCCTTGATGCT
>Ga0302319_10000642_pt1 | contig 78357 bp, 67 predicted proteins | sample Bog_T0_2_FD_203319 | JGI IMG/M metagenome (GOLD analysis project Ga0302319, IMG submission 203319) | Peat permafrost microbial communities from Stordalen Mire near Abisko, Sweden - Bog_T0_2 | ecosystem: Environmental > Terrestrial > Soil > Wetlands > Peat | place: Sweden: Abisko, Stordalen Mire...
AACAAAACCTGCTCACAGTCTGTTCGAGTTTGGGCATGGAACGCCGCATTTGTTGTTTGTTTCACATCAACTACTTAAGCACGTTTCGTGCCCAAACTCATTCCCTTTTGTGATCGATCCGGGCTAGGGCGGTTCAGGCCAGGTTGCGCAGGAGCCAGTCGGACTCGGTGTCGCCGGCAGGCCGCGCGAGCATCGACCGGAGTTCGGCCGCCTGCGAGGCGGTTCGCGAGCCCCTCAAGGGGTTGTCCAGGCATTCGGAGAGCTGGTCGGCCAGCGCGCCCGCGCGCGCCCGGTCCTGGATGAATTCAGGGTACATGGCCTCGCCGAGGAGGATGTTGGCGATCCCGATGTAAGGGATGTTCACGAGCCACCTCGCCGCCAGGTAGGTGAGCGGGTCCGTCCGGTACGCGATCGCGCCGGGTATCCCGGCTAAGGCGCAGTGCATGGACATCGTGCCGCTGCTCGTGAGAACCGCGCTGGCCGCGGCGGCCTGTCCGGTCCTGCGAAGGCTGACGCCCTCGGGCAGCGGCACGGCATCGAGCTGGGCGCGGACTGCGTCGCTCGGGTAGAGAACGACGGCCGGCCGGCCGGCATGCCTCGAGGAAAACAACCGATAGCCGGCGAGGAGCACGGGAAAGATGCGCGCCACCGCCGAAACGCGGCTGCCAGGCAGCAGCAGCACGGGCCCGGCGGGATCGTGCCTGACCGGGGCGACGTAGTCCGCGGCCATGAAGGGATGGCCCACAAAGTCCACCTTAAGGCCGGTGCCGGCGAAGCACTCCTTCTCGAAGGGGAAGATGACGGCGAGGGCGTCGAGATTGCGCGCCATGTCAAAGCGGCGGACGGGCCGCGAGGCCCATATCTGGGGGCTGATGTAGTACAGCGTGCGGACGCCGCCGCCGCCCTTCGCGCTGATGCCCTTCAGCCTCAGCGCCTCGGCGAGGCGCAGGTTCACGCCGGAGTTGTCGACAAAGCAGACAGCCCGGGGGCGGTGGTGCCCGATCCAGCGGACCGTCTCGTCTATGAGGTCCCGAAAATACGCGTAATGGCGCGCGACCTCCCCGAACCCGACGACGGAGAGCGTGGTTCGATCGTGGAGGAGCTGGGCCCCCGCGGCGGCAAGGCGCGGCCCCCCGAGGGCTGCCACCCTTAGGCCTGGCCTCCGCGCGAGGAGCCCGGCCACCATGCGGGCCGCGTGTTCGTCGCCCGAGTGCTCGCCCGCGATCACCAGCAGGTCGACCGTGCCGCCCACCGGATCCGGGAGACGTAGGGAGGGCTCACCCGTCATTTCTTTCGGATCTGTTCGGTGATCGCCAGGGCGACCTCCAGGGCGCTGCGGCCGAGGGCGGCGCCCACCTTGGGCTGCTTGGAGCGGGACACGCTCTCCACAAAGTGGGCTAGCTCGAGCGCCAGGGGCTCCCCCTTCTCAATCGGGATCTGCCGGACCGGGATGGAGCTGGTGTCGCCGGCCTTCACGAGCCCGATCTTCATCTTGAGCCCGTAGGCGATGATGTCGCTCTTGCGCACGAGGTGGCCGGACTGGTTCATGAAGTCCAGAGAGAGGTATGCGTTGTCCTGGAAGATCCGGATCTCCCTGGCTTTCTTCAGGCTCATCCGGCTCGCGCTCAGGTTCGCGACGCAGCCGTTCTCGAACTGGATTCGGGCGTTTGCGATATCCTCGGTCTTCGAGAGCACGTTGATGCCCACGCTGTCGATCTTGGCTATGGGCGACTTGACCAGCGCGAGCACGATGCCGATGTCGTGGATCATCAGGTCAAGCACCACGCCGACCTCCGTACCGCGCACTTGGTAGGTGCCGAGGCGCTCCGCCGCGATGTACTGCGGCCGGTTTGCCTCCTTTTCAAGAAAGGCCATCACGGGGTTGAAGTGCTCCACATGGCCGACCTGCACCAGGCACTTGTTCGCCTTGGCGGCCTGCATCACCCGCTCGGCCTCCTCAAGCGAGGCGCACAGGGGCTTCTCGATCAGGAGGTGGCAGCCGCGCGCGAGCAGCGGCAGGGCGACCTCGGCGTGCCGGTCCGTGGGAACCACGACGGAGACCGCGTCGCACGCCTGGCCGAGCTCGTCGATGGACGCGAAGCGGCGGCAGCCGAGCTTGGCGCCGATCTCCTCGGCTCGCGCCGCCGAGGTGTCATAGATGCCGACGAGCTCCGCGCCGGGGAGGGCTGTGTAGATGCGGGCGTGGTGCTGCCCGAGGGACCCGACTCCGGCGACGCCGCATCGTATTTTTGGGGCGGACATTTCAGGAAATCGTAGCGACGCGCGGACGCGGGGCGAGCCACAAACCCCGGGGATTCAGACCCCTGCCAGGGCGCCCGCGGTGAGCACGAGGCTGCGCCGCGTCTTTGCGGCATGCGCGCCGTTGTGGGTCACCAGGACGAGCGCCGTGTCCGCGGAGGCGCAAAGGCCCAGAAGCAGCTCGATGACGCCGTTTCCCGTCGCCTCGTCGAGATTGCCGGTGGGCTCGTCGGCGAGGATGAGCCTGGGCCGGTTCATGAGCGCGCGGGCGAGGGCCACGCGCTGTCTCTCGCCCCCGGACAGGTGCGACGGAAGATGGTGGGAGCGCCCCTCGAGGCCCACCTGTGCCAGCAGCTCCCGGGCCCGCGAACGGGCCGCCGCGTCCGCTCCGCCAAGGATCCGCCTGGCGAGCAGAACGTTGGCGAACGCGTCCAATTCGGGCACGAGGTAGAAGGACTGGAACACCATCCCCAGGAACGCCGCGCGCCTGCCGGCGCCGGTGTCGGGCGAGCCGGACCAGGTCACGGTCCCCGAGTCCGGAGCGTCGAGGCCCGCCATGAGATTGAGGAGGGTCGACTTGCCCGAGCCCGACTCGCCGCGGATGCTGACGCTCTCGCCCGCGAGGATGTCGAGGTCGACGCCGCGCAGGACCTCGAGGCGCTTGTCGCCGCTCTGATAGGTCTTGCGAAGGCCGCGGGCGCTCAGGACGGTCTCACTCACTTCGAAGGGCCTCCACGGGTTTCAGGCTCGCGGCCTTCCATGCGGGAAGAAGGCCGGCCAGGGTTGAAATCACGATCGTGAGGACGACGATCAGCGCGACTGTGGACCCCGACGTGTGGGACGGGAGCTCACTGAACTGGTAGAAGCGCTGCAGGACCTCCTGGCGCTGGGTGATCCTCGTGATCCAGAGGACGACGTCGTTGCGGAAGGTGAGCGCCGTGAAGCCGATCGCCAGCCCCGCGAGGGAACCGAGCACCCCGATGAAGAGGCCCTGCGCGCAAAAGCACGCGGCGACCTGTGAGGGGCGCGCGCCGAGCGCCCCGAGGAGCCCTATCTCGCGCGTCTTGCGCACGACCGAGATGAGCAGCGAGCTCGTGACCGAGAAGGCTGCGACAATGACGATGAAGAGGAGCAGGAAGAAGATCATGTTGCGCTCCAGGTTGAGCACCCAGAGGAACTCCGAGAAGCTGTCCTGCCAGGAGAGTGCGCGGATGTCGGGCGGCAGGATGGCGTTGAGCCTTGCGACCACGTCGTCCTCGTTCGCGCCCTCCTTGACCCGGACGTCGATGCCGTGGACCGAGGAGCCGAGCCCGTAGAGGTCCTGGGTGAGCCTCAGCGTCCCGTAGACCGTGCTGCTGTCGAGCTGCTGGTGGCCTATCTCGAGGATGCCCACGACCTTCACCTGCCGCGGCAGGAACACGGTGTCCGCGTTGAGCTTGTTGATGATGAGCGGCGAGTAGACTTCGACCGTGTTGCCGACCCGTGCTCCCAGGCTTGAGGCGAGCTGCGCGCTCAGAATGATCGAGTCGTCGTCAAGGTCGTCGAGCGAGCCGATGCGCACGTACTGGTCCAGGCGGGTGACGTTGCGGACACTTTCGATGTCGAGGCCGCGCAGCACCGGATACGCAGGCTTGCCGTTAAAGAGGATGAGCACCGCATCGCGCGCGTACGGGGTCGCGGCCTCGACACCCGCCACCGCGTCCACTTTCTTGACCACCGAGCGGTAGTCCTCGATCGGGCCGCGGGCAACGATCTGGATCTCGCCCTCCGTGTCCACGATCATGTGCCTGATCTCGTAGGCGAAGCCCCCCATGACGCTCATGACAATGATGAGTAGCGCGACGCCCAGGGCCACGCCGAGCGTGGAGATCAGCGTGAAAAAGGGGAACCGGCGCCCGGTTGGGAACAGCTGCCTGAACGCCAGGTGGAGGTACCAGGGCACGGGTCAGGCACCCTCCGCGGGCTTGGCCTCGGACGGTCGCAGCTGCGGGAAGAGGATCACGTCCCGGATGCTCTCGGCACCCGTGAGGAGAATGCAAAGCCGATCGATGCCGACGCCCATGCCGCCCGCGGGCGGCATGCCGTGCTCCAGTGCGAGCAGGAAGTCCTGGTCCACGCTCTGGTGCTCGCCGCCGGCCTGCTTCTCGAACATCTCGCGCTGCATGTCGGGATCGTTCTGCTCGGAGTAGGCCGGGGCAACCTCCATCCCGCCGATGCACAGCTCGAACACGTCGAGGACCGTGGGGTCCTGACGGTTGATCTTGGCGAGCGGGTTGAGCTCCCTCGGCATGTTCATGACAAAGGTCGGCTGGATGAGGTTGGGCTCAATCCTCTTCGAGAAGACCTCGTTGGTGATCTCGAAGTCCTCCCACTCGGGCTCGACCTTCAGCCCCAACGTGGCCGCGGCGGCGGCGTGCTCCGCCTTCGAGCGGCCGAACCACTCGGGATCCCCGGTCTCGGCGCGGACCAGGTCCTTGTAGGTGACCTCGCGCCACTCGCAGCCAAAATCGATCGTCTGGCCGCTCGCCGGGTGAAGGACCTTGTCCGTCCCCAGGACCTCGCGGCAGATCGTCGTCAGCATGTCCTTGATGAGGACCATCATACCCTTGTGGTCGCTATAAGCCTGATAGAGCTCCAGCATCGTGAACTCGGGGTTGTGCTTGCGCGAGAGACCCTCGTTGCGGAAGTTGCGGCCCACCTCGAAGACCCGGTCGAACCCCGCGACCAGCATGCGCTTCAGGTACAGCTCGAGCGAAATCCGCAGGAAGAAGTCGGTGCCGAGCGCGTTGTGGTGGGTCGTGAAGGGCTTTGCGGCAGCGCCCCCAGCGACCGACTGCAGCATGGGAGTTTCCACCTCGATGAACTGGCGCGCCTCGAGGAACCTGCGGATGCTGGAAACGATCCTTGAGCGCTTGAGCAGGCGCTCGCGGGACTCGCGGTTGACGATCACGTCCAGATAGCGCTGGCGATAGACCTGCTCCGCGTCCGCAAGCCCGTGCCACTTCTCGGGAAGCGGCCGGAGCGCCTTGGAGACGAGCGTGTAGGAGTCGACGCGGACCGTGACCTCGCCAGCCTTGGTCCGGAAAAGGGTGCCCTTCGCCCCGATGATGTCGCCCAGGTCGAGCCGCTTGAACGAGGCGTAGGCCTCGTCGCCGATAACGTCCTTTCTCACGTAGAGCTGCATCTCGCCCTGCTGGTCGAGGATCTTGACGAACTGGCTCTTGCCCATGTCGCGGATGGTGACGAGCCGCCCCGCGACGGCGACGGCCACCGTGTTGTCCTGGCCCTCGACGTGCGCCTTCAGGGCCTCGCCGGAGAAGTGCGTCGTGTGAAACTCGTTGCGAAACGGGTCGACCCCGGCGGCGCGAAGCTCCGCCAGCTTCTGCCGGCGCACTGCGTGCTGGTCGTGGGTGATGGCGGCGGGAATTTCGCTCATGGGAGCGGGTCATCCTGCCCTTGCGATGCGCGCTGCGCAAACGGAAACTTCCAGGGGTTCCTTGCTTGTGATTGCGGCTCGTTCGTGTCCTTTTCTTGGCATCCACACGCGGACAAACACACCCATGGACACCACACGAAAACCCAACTGGCTCAGGGCCAAGCTCCCCTCAGGACCGGGGTATTCCGCGGTGCGCTCCCTCGTTGACGGGAGCAAGCTCCACACCGTGTGCCAGAGTGCGCAGTGCCCCAACCTCGGGGAATGCTGGTCCCGGGGCACGGCGACGGTGATGATCCTGGGCAACATCTGTACGCGCTCCTGCAATTTCTGCGCGATCGAGACGGGGCGCCCGACAGAGCTCGACCTTGGCGAGCCCGCCCGCGTGGCGGACGCGGTCGCCGCGATGAACCTGCGCCACTGCGTCATCACGAGCGTCGCCCGCGACGAGCTCTCCGACGGCGGTGCCTCGGTCTGGGCGGCGACCATAAGGGCCGTGCGCCACCGCAACCCCTCGACGGCCATTGAGGTGCTGGTGCCCGACTTCAAGGGACGCCTCGAGGACGTCGACACGGTGCTCGACGCGAAACCTGACATCTTCAACCACAACGTGGAGACGGTCGAGAGGCTGCAGAAGCCGGTGCGGGTGCAGGCGCGCTACGACCGCTCGCGGACCGTCCTTCGGCACGCGAAGGGCCGGGGCTTCACCGTGAAGACAGGCATCATGCTCGGCCTCGGCGAGCGCCTCGAGGAGATCGAGCAGACGATTCGCGACCTCGCCGGCGACGGCATGGACATCCTCACGATCGGCCAGTACCTGCAGCCGACCCGCCAGCACCTGCCGATCGACCGCTGGGTGACGCCCGAGGAGTTCCAGCATTGGAAGCAGTTCGGCCTGTCGGTGGGTCTCGGGGTCGTGGAAAGCGGCCCCCTGGTGCGCTCGAGCTACCACGCCGACGAGCAGTCCCATAAGTACACGGGCGACGAGCACTTGAACACCCGCAACGCCCTGGCGAGCGCCTGAGCGACGATTTCCCCCCGCAAACCCCATGTGCGCCCTCACCACCCGAGCCGATATCGTGAACAATTGGCTTCCCCGCTACACCGGGGTGCCGCTGGATAAGTTTGGCAAGTATGTATTGTTGACTAACTTCCAGCGCTATGTGGACCTTTTTGCGAAGCTCCACAAGGTGCCGGTGCACGGGAGGGACAAGCCGATGCCAAACGCGACCGCCGGTGACATCACGATCATAAACTTCGGGATGGGCAGCGCCAACGCGGCCACCGTGATGGACCTGCTGAGCTCCATCAAGCCGAAGGCGGCCCTGTTCCTCGGCAAGTGCGGCGGCATCAAGCACCGCGCGGAGGTGGGCGACCTGATCCTGCCTATCGCAGCCATCCGCGGAGAGGGAACGAGCAACGACTATTTTCCCCCCGAGGTTCCCGCGCTCCCCTCGTTTGCGCTGGAGAAGGCGATCTCCACCACCATCCGGGACCACGCGATGGATTACTGGACCGGCACCGTGTACACGACCAACCGGCGCGTCTGGGAGCACGACGAGGAGTTCAAGAAATACCTCAGGAAAATCCGCGTGATGGCTGTGGACATGGAGACCGCCACGATCTTCATGGTCGGCTTCGCGAACGAGATCCCCACGGGGGCGCTCCTGCTCGTCTCGGATCAGCCGATGGTTCCCGAGGGAGTGAAGACGGCGGTGAGCGACATGAAGGTCGACGACTCCTATGTGGAGAAGCAGCTGTCGGTCGGGATCGACTCCCTAAACCAGCTGATCAACAAGGGGCTGACGGTGAAGCACCTGAAGTTCTAAGCCGGATCCATGCAGTTGAAAAGGGCCACTGATTGGTAAGTGATTGGGATTGATGAAAAAGAACCAATCGGAGGACAACGGTCCGCATCACCAATCGGTGGCGGATGCATTTGGGTTCAAAAGTTCAGGAAAATCAATCGCGGTGGAGTTCACCGATCAGAAGCTGAGTGCCCATGCGGGCGCTGCTGTTTATTGGGCGTGACTGCATGGAACGCGCTGGAACGCGAAGTTGGCCGAACATCTGCCGCATCGCGCTCCGACGTCGAACAACCATTTGACTGCGGTGGACAAGGCGCTGGGGTTCAAGCCGTGCCTGCATCCGCTCCTTGCAGTCCTGGCCGAGGCGCGGCTTGTAGTCCAACTATGGTTGCGCGCCGGCAGCACTCATTGCGGCAACAACGTCGTGGCATTCTTTCTGGACTTGTGGGAGCCGCGTCCGCGCCATGTGCGGCTGCGGGCCGTGCAGGCGGACAGCGGGTTTTGTGCTCCCGAGTGGCTCCAGCCCTGGGAGCAGCTGCAGCTACCCTATATCGTCGTAGCGAGATTGACGGCACCGATCCAGAGCTTGATCCGCAATGACATGGTCTGGGCGGCGATCGAGCTGGTCGGCACCGACGTGGCCGAGCTCGAGTACCAGTCGATGGGCTGGCCATGTCCCCGGCGGCTCATCCTTATCCGTCACCGCCAGGCCAACCGGCCAGAGGCTGGCGGCAAGAAGCTCTTCGATATGCCCGGTTACTTATACCAGGCGCTGGTTACGAGTTTTCCGACCACGGTGCCCCCGATCGCAGTGTGGCGCGATTACAACGGTCGGGCCGATTGCGAGAACGTGATCAAGGAACTTCAGCAGGGCTTCGCGCTACCCACGCTGTGCCTGCGCTCGTTCTGGGCAACCGAGGCAGCCTTGTCGCTGGCGATGCTCACCTACAATCTCATCGTTCTGTTCCAATGGGCGCTCGGCTGGCAGACCAAGGTGACTATCCACTCCCTGCGCTTCTGGCTGTTCATCACCCCAGGAGTCATCGCGCATCCCGCCGGAAAAACCACGATCAAACTCGCCGTGCCCCAGCGAGAACGCGACTGGTGGTCGCGCCTTTGGGAGAAACCTTTAAGCCCGTTCCCCAATTGCAATGCAGTCGAGAATCGACCCGCATTTGCTGGTTAAATATGCTTCCGACTGCATCGTTCCGGCTTACTTCTTTTTCGCGGCGGCTTTCGCCTTCGTTGCCTGCTGTGCTGTGATCAGCGCCTGTTTCTTTTGATTCGAGTCGCTGGTTTTCGCCTGCTTCTGCGACGCCTGTTTCTGCACGGATTTCGGAGATCTATCGCCCATGGTGGTGTTGCTTTCGTTGAGTTGCCTCACCTTCGGAATGTTTGTTTTCCCGAAGGCGTTGCTCTTTATCTTCGAAGACGCTAGGTGGTAGCAAGCCTCGTCGGATCGCAGGTTTCGCGAGACATCCTTGCCGATGCAGCCGCGGAGTCGGTTCACTGGCCCCTCCCAGCCCGCCGAAATTGTCGCCATCCCTACGCTCTACAGGCCTGCGATGACGCGGTATCTTCGTCAACCGGTCATGTTTGCCCCATGCGACAAACACACACCACCACGCCAGCAGGAAAAATCGTCGTTACCGAGTGGAGTTCGTCGCATCGGACAGTTTTCGCTCCCACGGGGCTATGGCAGGCACGAATCGGGTTGAATGGAGGCGGCTAAGCTCACCGCTCCACCTGGAACCAGAAGGGCACGAACTGCTCGCGTCCGTCGATGGAGAGCTGGCTCCAGATCACGTAGCGACCCGCCGAGGGTATCGCGACGCGGAAGGTCAGTTTAGGGCGCTCCGGCTCCGGCCTGCTGAGCAGGTCTGTCTGCAGCGGGTGGATGTGCGCGAACCCGCTGCGCTGGGTGTCAAAGGCCACCAGGTGGGCGTAGGCGTCCATGATGGGTTCGAGCGGCACACCGCCGCCGCCAATGCGGGTGACCGTCAGCGAAAGGTCGGCTGGGACCCCCGCCCGGATCGGGAGCGTCGCGGGCGTGAGCGCGTAGTGGAAGCCGCCCCGGTCCGCGGTCCATGAGAGCGGCTGCGTCCCGGCCGCCCGCGTGTTCAGCGCGCCGGCGACGGAGACCTCAGCCTCGGAGTAGAGTCCGCGGTTCGTCGCCACCGGGGTGAAGTCCGCGAAAACCCGGTACACCCCGCCGAAGCGCGGCAGGAAGCGAAACTCCCACTGTCCCGGCCTGCGGCCGGGCGCAGGGTGCACGTGTTGGTAGTCGTCAAGGGACGGGTCCACGATCAGCAGGTGGATGGGGCGGGTGTGGACGACCTGGAGGTCCTCGGCGGCGATCGGCTTCCCGCTGAAGGTGGTGAGGGTGAGGGTCGCCCTCACCTCCTGCCCAGCCCTGGGGATCCCCTCCGTCGACACGGTGAGCGTCACCGGCGAGCGCACCGACACCACCGGCAGGAACTGCGGGTTGGCTGGGTCGCAGAACTCGATCACGTTGGAGCCCTGAACCCGGAAGTCCATGTGGCTGAGGTTCGTTCCCGTGGGCAGCTCGCGCACGACGACGAAGAGTGCGGCGGCGAGCGCGGTGATGACGCCGATGCGCCGCCACTCGACCGACCCCTTCCCGTGCGCCGCGGGCTGCGCGCTCATTTGTGCATCCTTCCCACAAACTCGGCAGGCTCCCACTGGCTGCCGTCGGCCCTCCAAGTGATCCGGCCCTTCTCATCGATCAGGAGCGTCGCCAGCGTGTGCTCGAGGATGTCGCCCTTGAACTGGGCGATGACGCCGAACTGGGCCAGGAGGTCGCGGATCGCGGGCTCGGGTCCCGTGAGAAAGGAGAAGTTGCCCGTGTCGATGTGGCGGTCGTCGGCGTAATCGCGGAGCACACCCGGCGTGTCGTGGGCGGGGTCGAGCGTGATGGAGACAAACTCGATGTTCGGCACGCCCGCCTGAGCCGCGAGCTTCTGGGTCGCCATCATCTTGGCCGTGGAGAGCGGGCACATGTTGGCGACCGGGCACCGCGAGTAGATGAAGTTGAGCATGACCTGGCGCCCTCGGAAGCGGGCGCTGTCCACCACGCGCCCGTCCTGGTCGTAGAGGACAAAATGGGGGACCACATCGCCCACCTCGCGGTAGGGCGACTTGCCCTTCTCGAAGGTGTCCTGGCGGAGCATGCGGGCGCCCGCATCGATCGTGTCCAGGGCCACCTTGTCGTCGGGCCAGATGTTCTCCAGCGAGACGTTGCCGGCGTGGTCGACGACGAGATCGGCCCGGATGCGCTGGCCGGGTTTGGCGACCGCGGCGTCCCCGGCCGAGACGGCGAACTCCATGGTCATGGCCGGCATGTAGCCGGCGACGGCGTTGTGGCGCACGACCAGGACCTTGTGCGCCCTGTCCACGCTGACCACCTCGCCGGCCAGCGGATAGCGTTTCCCCGCGTCGGCCTGCGCCCCGGCCACCCCTCCGGAAGAAGCCCCCGGCCTGCCGCAGCCGGGGCCGGCGGCAAGCGCGCAGAGCGACGCGGCAGCCAACAAGCTTCGCAGGGCATTCTTCCTCATAGCATCACCAATCCGCCGGAGGAAAAAATTGTCAAAGCGTTTGGCGTGCATACGATGGTTCCTCCCGCGTCCCCGCACACGGTATCCATGGCTCCCTCAACCGACTCCCGCCGCTCCTACGGCCACAAGCCCTCCCTCGCCGTCTTCTCGGCTTTTTCCGCGGTGTGGGTGTTTCTCCTGGTGACGCTGGGGGCCTTCACCACCACCATCGGGGCGGGCATGGCGTTCCCGGACTGGCCTCTCTCCAACGGCTCGCTCAATCCCAAGGGCTGGCTCACCGACCTTTCGATGTTCGCCGAGCACTCCCACAGGCTGAGCGCCGGGGTCATGACCGTGCTCACCCTCGTGCTCGCCTACTGGCTCTGGCGGACGGAGGCCCGCGCGTGGCTGCGAAAGCTCGGCTACTTCGCGGTTGCCCTCGTTGTCGCCCAGGCCGTGGTCGGCGGGCTGCGCGTCCTTTCCGACCATATCCAGATCGAGTCGATTGAAACGAGCCTCGGGCGGCTCTTCGCCATGCTCCATGCCTGCATGGCCCAGGCCCTCGCCTGCACCCTGATCGCCATCGCCGTGTCGTGCTCGCACAGCTGGATTTCCTCCGAGGTCACGGTCAGCGACCGGGTGCGCAGGACCGGCGTCGTCTGCTGCATCCTCCTGTTCCTGCAGCTCGCGATCGCCGCAGTCATGCGCCATAGCTTCGCAGGCCTGGCCATTCCCACTTTCCCCTGGTCGACGCCGGACGGGGACCTGCTGCCCAAGATCTGGAGTTTTCGTGTGGCCATCCATTTTGCCCACCGCGTGATGGCGCTGATCATCGCGGGGACGGTGGCCGCCTTCGCCATTTCAATCTGGCGGGATGAGAACGCGCCGCTCGGAATGCGCATGGGGGCGTCCGTCCTGGTCACCTTGCTATCGCTTCAGATCTTGTTGGGGGCCAATATCATAATGACACAACGTGCCGTGGGCGTGACGACAGGCCATGTCCTCGTCGGGGCCGTGACCCTGGCGACCACCTTCTGGATAACCTGGGTGGCGCATCGCGATAGCCTGCAGGAAAGCGCTAGGCCATGACCGAGGCACCCAAAAGGCAGGCTGGGTTCTCCGACTACCTGGAGCTCACCAAGCCGCGGCTTAGCCTCCTGTCCGTCCTGACCGCCCTCGTGGGCTATTTTTCCGCGCGCCCCTCCGGGGGATCGGCCAAGATCGGGTTCCTGGTCGTCGGAACCTCCCTTGCCGCGGGCGGGGTGGCGTCGCTCAACCAGTGGATGGAGAGCGACACCGACGCCCAGATGCACCGGACCGCGCTCCGGCCGATCCCCACGGGCAAGATAGCAGGCGGCTCCGCTTTCGTCCTCGGGTGGCTGATGTGCATCGCGGCCCTGATGATCATCTTCTCCCTGGTCGGAAAGCTGGCCGCCCTTTTCACCCTGCTGACCATCGCCTTCTACCTGGGTTGGTACACCCCTGCCAAGCGCACCAGCTATTGGAGCACTGAGATCGGGGCGGTCGCGGGCGCCTTTCCCCCCCTCATCGGCTGGACCGCCGCCGAGGGCTCGGTCACGGCCCTGGGGTGGATTCTGTTCGGGATCCTCTTCTTCTGGCAAATTCCCCATTTCATGGCGATCGCATGGACCTACCGGAAGGACTACTCGGCCGTCCATTTCCCGATGCTGCCCGTCCGCGACGCGTCGGGGGCGAAGGTTGCGGGGTGGTCGCTCGCGGCGACGCTCGCCTTGGTCGCAGTCAGCCTGCTGCCGGTGGCGCTGGGGCTCGCAAGCGCGGCCTATGGTGTCGGTGCGGCCCTGGCCGGCTTCCTATTCATCTGGAGGGCCTTCGGCTTTCTCAAGGCCTCTGAGCGTGACTCCGGCGCCCGCCGCCTGTTCTTCTTCTCGCTCGCCTATCTGCCGGTCCTTCTTGGCATGCTGGTTGCAGACCGGCTGCTCTCCCACCACCCATGACCGTCCACGACCTGCCTCCGATCGAGGCCGCCCTAAATGGCGTTGCAACTATCCTGATAACAATTGGATATGTGTTCATCAGGAAAGGCGACCGTGCGGCCCACAGGACCTGCATGCTCTCCGCTGCCGTTGCTTCGGCCCTGTTCCTGGGGTTCTACGTGACCTACCACGCGCTCATGAGGGGGGTCCACACGCCTTTCGGTGGGACCGGCGCAGTCCGCTGGGTCTATTTCACGATTCTCTGGACCCACATTCCGCTCGCCGTGGCCATCGCCTTTCTGGTCCCCAGGACGTTCGTCCTGGCGCTTCAGGGAAAATTCGAGCGCCACCGGGCCTGGGCACGCGTGACCTTCCCGATCTGGTTCTATGTGTCGGTGACGGGCGTGCTCGTCTACTTCTTCCTCTATCGCTGGTGGCCGTCCGCCTGAGTTGACGGATTTGGAGGGCGCAGACCGCGCCGCAAAGACGGCGCGGGCCCCGGGGTTCTGCGGATGCCTTACTTGACCGTCAGGATGCCCTTCATGCCGACCTGGTAGTGGGCGGGGAAGGTGCAGAGGAACGGATAATCACCGGGGGTCGTGGGGACCTTGAAGGTCACCTCGCCCGTCTTTCGGGGACCCTGAAGTTCGATGTGGGCGATGACCTCCGAGCTGAGCGACTCGGGGAAGTAGCCCGTGACCTTCGCCGTGAGCGCTGCCGCGTCGAACGCCGCCACGTCGCTGCCCGCCTTGAGGAGGACCCAGTTGTGGCCCATGACCTCCACCGGCTGCGTGCCGATGTTGGTGAGGCTGACCTTGATCTCCTCGCCCGGCTTGGCCTCGATCGCCGTGATGTTGTACTTCATCGTGTCTCCCGCGGTGAGCTCGATTTCTCGAGGCCCGGCGGGCGCGGCCGCTGCCGTGGAGGACGCGTCTTTCTGGCCGCAGCCTGACGTTACAAGGGCTAAAAGGGTGGTGAGGAGGAGGAGGCTCTTTTTCATGGGACGGGAACCCTTCCCCGAAATCCCGGCATTCGCAAATCGAAACACGAAACGAGTCGATTGCAGAAACCAGGGCTCCGTGCGCAGGCTAAGACCTTCCCTTTTCAGGGCCCCAGATCCCTCTGGGACCGAAGAGGGCAAAAGCACGCAAAATAGTATCGGAATATGGCTTGAAATGCCCGGTCGTTCTCTGACTGTTAGGCCCTCCGCCTCAAGGGCAACTATCTGATAGTTCTCATGCTTCTCACTTATTTTCCAAAAAAACTCACACGATGGGCCGTCGCCGTCGCCGCAGTTGCAGGGTCGTCACTGTTTTCCGGCTGCCTTTGGCTCGACGGCCCCCAGTCGACGTTCGACCCCGAAGGACCCGTCGCCCGTGAGCAGCTGAAACTCTTCTACGTCACCTGCTGGGTGACCCTCTTCATCTTCGTCGTCGTCGGCGCCGTCCTCGCCTATGCGATGATCAAGTTCAGGGCCCGCACCGAGGATGAGGCCAAGGCCTCCGTTGCCGAGCAGGGCCACGGCAACCCCATGGTCGAGGTGGGGCTCATCGGAGCCTCCGTGTTCGCCCTGGTCATCATCGCGGTGCCCACGCTCAAGGGCATCTGGTACAGCTTTGACGTTCCCGAGGCCGAGAAGGCCAACGCCTATGAGATCACGGCCACCGGCTACCAGTGGTGGTTCAAGTTCGAGTACCCCGCCGAGTCCGCGCAGACGATCGACCCCTCGGGCAAGGCGACAAACGCCCCGCTCGCAACGGGCAACGAGCTCGTGATCCCCGCGGGCCGGCCTGTGCGGATCAACCTGCGTACCGTCGACGTCATCCACAGCTTCTGGATTCCCAAGCTGGCCGGCAAGGTCGACATGATGCCGAACCGCGCGAACCATATCTGGGTCGAGGCGGACAAGCCCGGCTATTTCTGGGGGCAGTGCGCCGAGTTCTGCGGCGAGTCCCACGCGGTCATGCGCTTCCGCGTGATCGCCCTCGGGCCCCGCGAGTTCAACGAGTGGCTGAACAACCAGATGGCGACCGCCCGCAGGATCGAGGCGAGCGCCGGCGGCTCGGCTCCCGTCGCGCAGCCCGCCGCCTACCGCACCTTCAAGCAGAACGAAGCCGGGTACACCGACGCGTTCGACGTGTCGCCCCTCGATTCCTGGCGCCGCAAGCAGCAGCCCAACCCTGCGGAGGAGAACCCCGCCCTGATCGCGAAGGGCCGTGAGCTCTTCCTCTCCCCCTCCAAGACCTGCTCAAGCTGCCACACCATCCGCGGCGAGACGTCGTGGGGCGTCACAGGCCCCGAGCTGACCCACGTCGGCTCGCGCACGACGATCGCCGCAGGCCTCCTTGAGAACAACCGCGACGAGCTCCACCGCTGGATCCACAACCCCGGAGCGGTGAAGCCCGGCAACACGATGTGGGTGCGCGGCTACCTTCAGAACAACATCAAGCTGAGCCCCGAGGAGGAGGACGCCCTCGTCTCCTACCTCAGCAGCCTCAAGTAATTCAGAACCATGGACGCACTGGCAAAATCGGATTTCATCGCCAAGGAGGACCACGGGGCCAAGCCCCTCGTTCTCTGGCGCCCCACGGCCAAGACCGGCCTCATCAGCTGGCTGACCACGGTGGACCACAAGCGGATCGGATTCCTCTACGGGGCCTCGGCGCTGCTGTTCCTCATCGTCGGCGGGCTCGAGGCGCTGTTCATCCGCATCCAGCTTGCGGTGCCTAACAACACGTTCCTCACCTCGGCCCAGTACAGCGAGATGTTCACGATGCACGCGACGACGATGATCTTCCTCGTCGTCATGCCCCTCGGTGCGGCGTTCTTCAACTTCATCATGCCACTGCAGATCGGGGCGCGCGACGTCGCATTCCCTAGGCTTAACGCGTTCTCCTTCTGGACCTTCGTGGTGGGCGCCATCATCCTGAACCTTGGCTGGTTCATGAAGGACGGAGCTCCCGACGCCGGCTGGTTCGGCTACGCGCCGCTGACGACCCGCACCTACAGCCCCACCCATGCGGTCGACATGTGGGTGATGGGCCTGCAGCTGCTCGGGGTGGCCTCCATCGCGGCCGCCCTGAACTTCATCGTCACGATCATCAACCTGCGGGCGCCCGGGATGACCATGATGCGCCTGCCGGTGTTCACCTGGATGACCCTCGTGACCTCCTTCCTCATCATCCTGTCCTTCCCCGCGATCACGATAGCGCTGGTCGAGATCATGATGGACCGCCTCTTCGGCACCAACTTCTTCGAGGTTTCGAACGGCGGCATGCCGATCCTCTGGCAGCACCTGTTCTGGATCTTCGGCCATCCCGAGGTGTACATCCTCATCCTGCCGGCAATGGGCATCATCTCGGAGATCCTGCCGACGTTCTCGCGCAAGGCGCTCTTCGGCTACCCCATCGTGGTCTTCTCGGGCGCGAGCATCGGGTTCCTGGGCTTTGGCGTCTGGAGCCACCACATGTTCACGACCGGCATGGGCACGGTCGCCACAGCCGCCTTTTCGCTCATGACGATGGCGATCGCAGTGCCCACCGGCGTCAAGATCTTCAACTGGATCGGCACCCTCTGGGGGGGCCACCTGAGCATGCGCACGCCCATGATGTTCGCCCTAGGCTTCGTCTGGATGTTCATGATCGGCGGCTTCTCGGGCATCATGCACTCCGCGGCCCCGGCCGACGCCCAACAGCACGGCACGTACTTCATCGTCGCCCACTTCCACTACGTGCTGATCGGCGGCTCGCTCTTCGCGCTGCTGGCCGGAATCCAGTACTGGTTTCCGCTCATGTTCGGCCGCATGGTGAGCGATTTCTGGGGCAAGGTCTCGTTCTGGGTCATCTTCGTCGGCTTCAACGTGACGTTCTTTCCGATGCACTTCCTCGGTCTTGAGGGCATGCCCCGGCGCACGTTCACGTACGACGGCAACATGGGCTGGAACCTCGGCAACCTCATCGCGACCGTGGGCGCCGTGATCCTGGGCATCGGCCTGGCGATCTACCTGGGCGCACTGATCTACGGCTACTACAAGGGACCGCGCAGCAAGAAGGACCCGTGGGACGCACGCACACTCGAGTGGAGCCTGCCCAACCCGCCCCCTGAGTATAACTTCCAGGTGATCCCGACCGTCCACGCCCGTGATGGATGGTGGTACGAGAAGCTCCATGCGGAGGAGATCGTTAAGGAAGAGGCCGAGCACGCCAAGGAAGAGGACGCGCACGGGGGGATCCACATGCCCTTCCAATCCATCTACCCGCTCTTTGCAGGCATCGGCATCCTGATCGGGGCGATTGGCGTCGCGGTCATCGACCCGGCGGACCCCAGCCGCTACCCGGGATTCTGGGGCCCGAAGGTCGCGGTCACCATCGTCGGCGGCCTCATCATGTTCGTCTCGGTCGTCCTCTGGTCCCTTGAGGGCGTAGAGGGCTACCACATCCACCTCAACTCCGACGGCAGCATCAAGGGCGACGACCACGGCGCCTCCAAGCACTGAGCGCCGAACCCAGACCAGGATCACCTTCCATGAGCAGTCACGCGGCAGCCGCCACCCTTGATCCCCACGCCGATTCCTCGACGTCGACGGGCATTCCCAACAAGAAGCTCCTGATGTGGGCTTTTCTGGCCTCCGACTGCATGTTCTTCGGATGCCTGATCTCCACCCACCTCATCTACCGGCTCCATCCGCCCCCAGGGACCCTCCCGGCCCGCCAGGTGTTCAGCATCGAGCTGACCTCCTTCTCGACGTTCATCCTCCTGATGTCGTCGCTCATGATGGCGCTGGCGGTCAACGCGATCCAGAAGGGCAACATCAAGAGCATGCGCTGGTCCCTCCTGACGACGATTTTCTTCGGCTGCATCTTCCTCGGCTGCCAGGTCTATGAGTTCAGGAACTTCGTGTACGAGAAGCACCTGACCATCACCAACAGTATCCTCGGCACGACGTTCTTCACCCTCACCGGCACCCACGGCCTGCACGTGCTGATCGGCGTCGTCTGGCTGAGCGGCATGCTGCTCTACTCGTTCACCGGAAAGCTGACACAAAAGGACGCCATCGACGTCGAGTCGATGGGCCTCTACTGGCACTTCGTCGACATCGTCTGGATCGTGATCTTCACGGCCGTCTACCTCCTAGAGTACCTCTGACCTTCCCGGAAACACACGCATGAGCGCTCCCGCCTCCGCACCCGTCACGGCCGACTCCGAACACGCCTTCGAGCAGAGCAAGTTCTGGATCTTCGTCCAGATCGCCATGCTGCTCGCCGTGATCACCGGCCTCGAGCTCGTCACGGTCTACCTGCCCTTCATGAAGTGGCTGCTCATCACGGTCCTGGTCGTTCTCTCGACCGTGAAGTTCATGTTCGTCATCTTTTACTTCATGCACCTGCGCTGGGACAAGGCGTTCTGCACGATACTCTTCTTCATCGGGCTCATTCTCGCCGGCGGCACCATGTGGGCGCTGCTCAAGCTGTTCGGCGCGGACGCAAGCAAGCCCCTCACCTCGGCGCACGACGCCCGGCCCGCCATTGTCAGGGCGGCCTGATGCCGGCCGCCCGGCCGGCATCCGGGCATAGAGAATGATCGACTGGCGCCACTGGCACAATGAGCCCTACCTCACCGGGGGCCTGATTTTCGCTGGGTGGCTCTACGCCGTGCTCGCGGGCCCCCTGCGGGCGAGGCTCGCTCCGGGAAGCCCCTACCCCCGCGGAAAGGCGGCCCTTTTCTACCTGGCCCTCGTGATCTTCTACCTGGCAGTCGGTTCGCCGCTGGACCAGGTGGCCGAGCGCTTCCTCCTGTCGGCGCACATGGTGCAGCATCTTCTGATCATGTACCCGGTGCCTCTGCTCATCCTGCTGGGGACGCCCCACTGGATGATCGACCCCCCGCTTTCGTCCCCCCGCGCCCGACCGCTGCTCAGGATGCTCCTGAATCCGGTCACCTGCGCCCTCGTATCGACCGGGGTGATCAGCATCTGGCACGCGCCGTTCCTGTACGAGTGGACCCTCCAGGACAAGCTGGTCCACGTGGGGGAGCACCTGATGTTCCTCGCGGTCTCGCTCCTGTACTGGTGGCCCATGGCAAGCCCGTCCAGGGTCTTTCCGAGTCCCGGATACGCCGCGCGCATGCTTTACGTGTTCGGTACGGAGATCGCGATGATCCCAGTGTCGGCCTACATCGTGTTTGCGGGCTACATCCTCTACCCGACCTACGAATACGCCCCGAGGCTGATCGACGGATTTTCCCCGGCCGACGACCAGCTGGTCGCCGGCATCATCATGAAGGTGTCCGGCATGGCCGTGTCGCTCACTGCGCTCGGGTTGTTTTTCTTCCGATGGTCGAGAGAGTCGGCCGCGAACAAGACCTCCTGAAGGCCGCGTCGGGCGGGGAAGGCGGCAAAAAAAGGCCCCTTCCTCGTGGGAAGGGGCCCTTGCTGAATGAAGCGCCTCCTGATCAGGCCTTGGCAGGGGCCAGAAGGTCGTCGATCGAGTCGCTCTCGACGCTCAGGTCTGCGAACAGCCAGGACGAGAGGTAGCGCTCGGCCGATGAGGGAATGATCGCAACGATCTGCTTGCCCTTGTTCTCCGGCCTCTTCGCCACCTGGATCGCGGCCCATATCGCGGCGCCCGAGGAGATGCCCACCGGGATTCCGTCGAGCTTGGCGACCTGCTTGCTGATCGGCGCCGAGTCGTCCTCCTTAACCTGGATGACCTCGTCGTAGATCTTCGTGTTCAGGATCGAGGGCACAAAGCCCGCGCCGAGGCCCTGCAGCTTGTGGGGCCCAGGCTGGCCGCCAGAGAGGACCGGCGAACCCGCGGGCTCAACGGCGATGATCTTGACCGAGGGTTTGCGGGCCTTGAGGACCTCGCCGATGCCCGTAATCGTGCCGCCGGTGCCGATGCCCGAGATCACGATGTCGACCTTGCCGTCGGTGTCCTTCCAGATCTCCTCCGCCGTCGTGCGGCGGTGAACCGCCGGGTTGGACGGATTGGAGAACTGCTGGAGGATCACGCTGTTCGGGATCTTGGTGGCGAGCTCCTCGGCTTTCGCGATCGCGCCTTTCATGCCCTTCGGACCCTCGGTGAGAACCAACCGGGCGCCAAGGACCTTTAGGATCTTGCGCCTCTCCGTGGTCATCGTCTCGGGCATCGTCAGGATCAGCTTCAGGCCCCGCGCGGCCGCGACGAACGCGAGCGCGATGCCGGTGTTCCCGCTGGTCGGCTCGATAAGCACGGTGTCCTTGTTGATCCTGCCGCTCTTCAGCGCGTCGTCGATCATCGCGGCACCGATGCGGTCCTTGACGCTCGAGAGAGGGTTGAAGAATTCGAGTTTCAAGAGGATCTCCGCCTGCGCGCCGTGGGCCGCAGCGGTTCGGTTGAGTCTGACGAGGGGCGTGTTGCCGATCGTCTCGGTGATGTCGTTGTATATCTTGGCCATATTTGTTGTGGGTTGTGGTTGCGTTCTGATCTAGGAAAAAACGAGACGCTAGATTGCGTAGTCTTCGTCGAACGAATGGGCTTGGCGCAGGTGCATGCGCACGAGGTCGTTCACGCGCAGGTTCAGGTCCGAAAGCTCGGCGCGGGAGATCTCAACCTCCACATGCTCGCGGCTCTGGACCTGCTCAAGGAGCAGCCTCGCGTGCGGCCCGGCGGCGTGGATGTGACGCACGATCGCCGAGAGGCCCGAGCCGCTCCCGTCGTGGTGGGAAAGCTCGATGTCGTGCGGCCTGACGTAGATGACTCCGTCGGTGTTCTCCGCCTCGGGGCGCGCGCGCACGCCCGTGACTCCCGCCATCGCCGGCGCCCTCAGGATATTAACGTTGCCCAGGAACTGGTAGACGAAGGGAGTGGCGGGCGTGTCGTACACCTGCTGGGGCGTGCCGACCTGCTCGACGCGGCCCTCGTTCATGATGACGACCTCATCGGCAATCTCCAGTGCCTCCTCCTGGTCGTGCGTGACGAAGATGGTGGTGAGCTGAATCTCGTCATGGAAGCGCCTGAGCCAGCGGCGAAGGTCCTTTCGCACCCTCGCGTCGAGGGCTCCGAAAGGCTCGTCGAGCAGCAGCACTTTCGGCTCCACCGCAAGCGCCCTGGCAAGGGCCACGCGCTGGCGCTGGCCGCCGGAGAGCTGTGAAGGGTACCGCCCGGCGAGCCCGGCAAGCTGCACGAGCTCAAGCAGCCGATGCACCCTTTCAGTTATCTCGGCCTTGGACGGGCGCTCGCGCAGGCTCCTCACCCGCAGGCCGAAGGCGACGTTCTCGAAGACCGACATGTGCTTGAAGAGCGCATAGTGTTGGAAGACGAAGCCGACCTTCCTCTTGCCCGCAGGCACATCGGTGACGTCGTCGCCGTGGAAGAGCACGCGCCCGCTGCCCGCGTCGGGGAACTCCAGCCCCGCGATGATTCTCAGGAGCGTCGTCTTGCCGGAGCCCGAGGGGCCGAGCAGCGCGACGAGCTTTCCCGCCGGCACGTGCACGTCGACTCCGTCCAGGGCCGTGAATGCGCCGAACCGCTTGCGTATGCCGTGGGCCTCGATGCTCATGCGCGTCCCCGGGTCCTCCACTCGATCGCGGTCTTGATCGCCAGCGTGGCGAGCGCGAGCAGCGCGAGGAGTGACGCGACGGCAAAGGCCGCCACGATGTTGTAGTCGTTGTAGAGGATTTCCACGTGCAGCGGCATCGTGTTGGTTTCGCCGCGAATGTGGCCGCTCACCACGGAGACGGCGCCGAACTCGCCCATCGCCCGCGCGTTGCAGAGGATGACTCCATAGAACAGTCCCCACCTGATATTGGGAAGCGTGACACGCCAGAAGGTCTGCCAGCCGCTTGCCCCGAGGGTGACGGCGGAGAGCTCCTCGTCGGTTCCCTGCGCCTGCATGAGCGGGATGAGCTCGCGGGCCACGAATGGGAACGTCACGAACGCGGTCGCGAGGATGATGCCCGGGACGGCGAAGATGATCCGGATATCATGCCGAATCAGCCACGGTCCGAACCATCCCTGCGCTCCGAACACGAGGACGTAGACCAGGCCCGAGATCACCGGGGACACGGCAAAGGGAAGGTCGATGAGCGTCGTCAGGAGGCTCTTGCCCGGGAACTTGAACTTCGCGATGGCCCATGCGGCGGCGACGCCGAACACCACGTTTGCGGGCACCACGATCGCGACCGTCAGGAGGGTCAGTCGGATCGCAGAGAGGGCGTCAGGCTCGCGGATAGACGCAAGGTAGTAGCCCACCCCCTTCTCCAGGGCCTGTGCGAAGACCAGGGCCAGCGGAAGGACGAGGAAGAACGCCAGGAACAGCAGCGCAACCGCGGTCAGAATCCAGCGCGCCCACGCTGGGTCTCGGTCGGCGCGCGGGAGCGAGGCCGCCGACGGGCGGGGGGTGGCAAAAGGGGTTGTGGTTAAGGAGGACAAGAAGGAGGGCGGGATTCTTGGGGCGGGGCAGTCCGTTCCCAATATGGATTCACGTCATATGGCTTGGTGGCGACGGCTCCATTTCTGCAGCAGGTTGATGAACAGAAGCAGGAGGAATGACGACACGAGCATCACGACCGCGATCGCGGTCGCCCCACTGTAGTCGTACTGCTCCAGCTTGGTGATGATCATGAGCGGCACGATCTCGGTCTTCATCGGCATGTTGCCCGAGATGAAGACCACCGAGCCGTACTCGCCCAGAGCCCGGGCAAACGCCAGCGCGAAGCCCGTCAGCAGCGAGGGTGCGAGCTCCGGCAGAATGACCCGAGTGATCGCCTGCCAGCGGTTGGCCCCAAGGCATGCCGCGGCCTCCTCTATCTCGGGCTCCAGCTCCTGTAGCACCGGCTGCACCGTCCTCACGACGAAGGGCAGCCCGATAAAGGTCAGTGCGACAAAGACTCCCGTCCAGGTGAACGCGACGCGGATGCCAAACGGTTCGAGCCAGCGGCCGATCCACCCGTTGGCCGAATACAACGACGTGAGCGCAATGCCCGCCACGGCGGTCGGCAGCGCGAAGGGAAGGTCCACGAGCGCGTCGATGATGCGGCGACCCGGGAAGGGGTATCTCACGAGCACCCATGCGACGATGAGCCCAAAGACCATGTTGACAAAGCCGGCCGCGAGCGACGCGCCAAAGCTCAGCTTGTAGGCCGCGATGACCCTCGGCGACGTGACCACAGAGACAAACTCATGAAGGCCCATTCCTGCGGTCTTGACGAACGCGGCGGAGAGCGGGATGAGCACGATCAGCCCCAGGTAGGCAAGGGTGAAGCCGAGGGACAGTCCGAACCCAGGGAGTATCGAGCGTGAATTTCGGGGGGATGCCATGGGGCGGCTTGGGGCAGTTTGACGCGGTGGCAGCAGGAGGCAAAAGCGGCGAATCGTCTATAGGTTCTGGCCGTAGGCCTGGAACGCCCTGTAGCGCTGGAGGAAGCGCTCGAGGAGGGTGACGGCCGCGTGCTGGTAGGCCTCGTCGGACCACGTCCCCGGTATGCTCAGGGTGAGCTCGAAGGGCGACACGGGCAGGTCCTCGGCAATCGTGAGCGGACCCGCGCTCGGCGCCTGCGACGGCTCGGCCTCGAAGCGCACGGGAAATGACCGCGTGTCCTCCGAGGTGATCAGCTCCAGGTCGGGCGAGAGCACCCGGGCTAGCGGGCCGCGAAGCCGAAACGTGATCAGGTCTTCCTCGCCTGGGGCGGTCTCGACCGTGACAAACCCATGGTAGCTGCGCTGGCGGGCGTCCTTCTCCAGAAACGCGATCTCGGCGCCGAACTCGCGGCCCCAGTGAGCGGAAGCGAGCCCGCGGTTGACCGCGCCCGAGACCATGCCCGTCACATCGACCACGGGAAAGAACGTGAGGTTGAGGGCGTGGCCGGTCTCGCTGTCGGCCGAGAGACGGGAGGCCAGCGCCACGAGCGCCCTAGAGGCGCGCAGATCGCGATGGTCAAAGCCGGCAAGGAAGGCCAGCCTCCAGGAATCGTCGCACGCATGCGGCCCGAAGAAGACGAAACGGGGCAGGTACGTGGCGCGGCCGCCGACAAGGAAGGGCCCCAGCGGGGAGGCGAAGACGTACTGGGAGTCCTGGGAGAGCTCGTAGAGGGCGCTCAGGTCGGCGCGCAGCGAGCCGTCGGCGGGCTGTTGGCCTGCCGCGGGCGCGGAAACCGCGCGGTATCTTTGGCTCATGGCTTCGGGAAGGGATCTGAGCTGAGTCATCATTCTAGGGACCGCGGTGCTGCGCGCGTGCGTTCGCGCCGCGGGTCCAAAGGGTCATTTCTGGTAGATTTGGTCGAATACGCCGCCGTCGGCGAAATGCGTTTTCTGCGCCGCCGTCCAGCCGCCAAAGACGTCCTGGATGGTGAACAGCTCGAGCTTCGGAAAAACGGCCGCGTACTTTGCGGCGGCCGCCTGGCTCCGTGGCCGGTAGTAGTTGCGGCCAGCGATGTCCTGGCCCTCGTCGGAATACAGGTACTCAAGGTAGGCCTTGGCCACCTCGGTGGTGCCCCTGCGCTCGGCGACCTTCTCGACGACGGCCACGGGGGGCTCGGCGAGGATGCTGCTGGACGGTATGACCGTCTCGAACTTGTCCTCGCCAAACTCCTTCTTAACGAGGAAAGCCTCGTTTTCCCAGGCAAGCAGAACATCCCCCAGGCCCTTCTGGGCGAAGGTTATCGTCGCGCCCCGGGCCCCGGAGTCGAGCACCTGAACGTTGTGGTAGAGCGTCGTGATGAACTCGCGGGCCTTGTCCTTGCTGCCATACTTGCGCTCCGCGTAGCCCCATGCCGCAAGGTAGGCCCACCGTGCACCGCCCGAGGTCTTGGGATTGGGCGCGATCACCGCGACGCCGGGACGCACGGTGTCATCCCAGTCCTTGATCTGCTTGGGGTTTCCCTTGCGCACCAGCAGTACGATTGTGCTGGTGTAGGGCGTCGCGTTCTGGGGGAACTTCGACTGCCAGTCCGCGGGGACCAAGTCCCCGTGGGTGTGGATGCTGTCGATGTCGGCGGCAAGCCCGAGGGTCACCACGTCCGCCTGGAGGCCGTCGATGACGGAACGCGCCTGGGCGCCCGATCCGCCGTGGGACTGCTTGATGACCACATCGTCGCCGGTCTTCGCCTTCCAATAGGCGGAGAAGGCCTTGTTGTAGTCGACATAGAGCTCGCGCGTCGGGTCATAGGAGACGTTGAGCAGCTCGATCGTCTTGGCTTCGGATGCCGCAGCTCCAATCAGGGAGGCGCCGGCGAGCATGATAAGGTGTCTAAGTTTCATTCTGTGCATGTTGACTGGCCGTTTTGCTTTTGCAGTTTTGGGCGATGAGCGCCTCCGGTCGGCCGGTTGGCAGGAAAGGGTCTGGACGCGGTCCGCCCGCTATTTCTGGGTGCGCTCCTCGCGCTCGGACGCCAGGCGCGTCTTTTCCGTGCGCTCGATCTGGGTGACCCGGCCGTCGTGAACGACGAGCTGGACAACCCCATAGCGCAGGTCTTGGACCTTGGCGCGCACGAGGGCGAGCCACTCGGGCTCGTTGGGCAGAGGAGTGGGTTGCAGCGTGGACTCGGTAGACATCGTTGTAATGGGTTAGATGGAGTATTCGCCGAGGATGTGGTGGAGGACCCCTTCGGCGGGAGAGGTGCGGGACGTGCGGGGAAGGCGGCTTCGCTTCGCCAGCTGCTGGCGGGCGATGCGCGCGGGAACGCGGTTCAGGGGCTCGGCGCTGGACTCAGCCTTGGAGAAGGGGTGCGTCACGCTGTCGCCCCGCATCTTGCGGAGGGTGATCTCGACCACGTCGGCCAGAGAGTAGCGGTCAAGGATGCCCGCGATGGCGTTGCGGACGTCGACCATCAGCATCCGCAGGCCACAGTGGGTTTCATCGGGGCAGGTACACGGCTCATAGGCCGTCTGAGAGACGCACCCGATGGGCGCAAGGGGCCCGTCGATCAGGCGCACGACCTCGCCGATGAAGATCTTTCGCGCAGGCCGGGCGAGCCGGTAGCCGCCGAACTTGCCCCGCTGGCTTTCCACGATGCCGGCGTCCTTGAGGATGTGCAGGATCTGCTCCAGAAACTTGACGGGAAGCTGCTCGCTCTCGGCGAGCTCGGAAACCTGCACGAGCTTCCGGCCCATTTCGGCGGCAATCCCGAGGTTGATGAGGGAACGGAGCGCGTATTCGCCTTTCTTGGAAAGTTTCATTTGGGAAGTGAGTTCAATCTACATTGTTTAAGTATAGATTAAATCAAGAGCATTTCCTTCCCCCCGCGTCATAAGGAAACGACACCCGCAGACAATATTATGCTATAGCCTTATAGAAAATGGCTTACAAATAACGTGAAAAACAGGGCCCCAAGGCCGATCCCCCGAGAAGGACGATCCGTTAGAGCTTCAGCCTCAGTCCGTCATGGGCCAAACCGAATCCCTTGGGCAAACGTGCCTCCTGAGCCGCATGATCTGTCAGATGGGTCAGATGCGTGAGCCAAACCTGCCGTGAATCGAGCTTTCTGCCCGCCTCAATGGCCTCGTCGATGCTCATGTGGGATGGATGCGGCAAGGGTCTTAGGCCGTCGAGGACCACGGCATCGGCACCCCGGGCCATCTCTACGGCCTCGTCGGGCAGCAGCTTGCAGTCGGTGTAGTAGGCGAACCTGCGGCCGCTGCTGCGCTCGGTGAAGACAAGACCCAGCGTCTGGGCGCTGCCATGGGGCAGGAGGGTCGACCTGATGCTTCCCTGGGGAAGGTCGAGAAAAGGGGGCATCCTAGACAGCTTGAACGCCGGGTACCCGCGAATCGCCGCCCGATCCAAGATCGCGTAGGGATAGATGGCCCCAACCCGGTCCATGCCCTCCTGCGTCGAGAAGACGGTCAGCGCCTCCCCTCCCCTCAAGTCGCAGAACCGGCGCAGGTCGTCCATTCCCGCGACATGGTCTGAGTGGCCGTGAGTAAGAATGAAGAGGTCAAGTCGGTCCAGGCCCTCATTGAGGCACTGGAGCCTAAACTCGGGCGCGGCGTCCACCTGCACGTGAAGGCCGTCCATCACCACGTGGATAGAGGCCCGTGTGCGCCGGTTGCGCGGATCGGGGGAACGGCAGACCGCGCAGCTGCAGCCGATCATCGGCACGCCCTGCGAAGTTCCGCTACCTAGTACGATCACTTCCATTTAAGCGGACAACGATTGCGGCTGCTCAGCCGCATGGCACCAAAAAAAAGCGCCCCGTCCACAGGGACGAGGCGCCTTGAATTATTTCCGATTGGGAGCGGATCAGTAGTCCATGCCGCCGCCACCCGGGGGATGGGACGGAGCCGAGTCCTTCTTTTCCGGGATCTCGGTGATCATGCACTCTGTCGTGAGCAGGAGGCCCGCGACCGAAGCCGCGTTCTGCAGGGCCGTGCGCGTGACCTTCGTCGGGTCGACGACACCGGCCTTGACCAGGTCCTCGTACTTGTCCGTCGCGACGTTGTAGCCGAAGTTGCCCTTGCCGGAGAGAACCTCCCCGACGACAACCGCGCCCTCAACACCGGCGTTCGAGCAGAGCATCCGGATCGGGTGCTCGATGGCCCGGCGCACGATCTGCGAGCCGATCTTCTCGTCGCCCGTGAGGGCGAGCGCGTCGATGGCCTTGGCCGTGCGAAGGAGCGCGACGCCGCCGCCGGCGACGATGCCCTCCTCGACTGCCGCGCGGGTCGCATGGAGGGCGTCCTCAACGCGAGCCTTCTTCTCCTTCATCTCGACCTCGGTGGAGGCGCCGACATTGATGACGGCGACACCGCCTGCGAGCTTGGCGAGGCGCTCCTGGAGCTTCTCGCGATCGTAGTCGGAGGTGGTCTCCTCGATCTGGCGGCGGATCTGCTTGACGCGGCCCTGGATGTCAGAGCCCTTTCCGCTGCCCTCGATGATCGTGGTGTTTTCCTTGTCGACGACGATGCGCTTTGCACGCCCGAGCTCGCTGAGCTGGACGTTCTCGAGCTTGATGCCGAGGTCCTCGGTGAAGCAGCGCCCGCCAGTGAGGATCGCGATGTCCTCGAGGATCGCCTTGCGGCGGTCTCCGAAGCCAGGGGCCTTCACGGCAACGACGTTGAGCGTGCCGCGGATCTTGTTGACGACGAGCGCGGCCAGGGCCTCGCCCTCGACTTCCTCGGCGATGATGAGCAGCGGCTTGCCGCTCTTTGCCACCGTCTGCAGGAGCGGGAGCAGGTCGTTCAGCGCGCTGATCTTCTTCTCGTGGATCAGAACGTAGCCGTCCTCAATGACAGCCTCCATCGCCTCGGCGTTGGTGACGAAGTAGGGCGACAGGTAGCCCTTGTCGAACTGCATTCCCTCGACAACCTCGAGCGTGGTCTCGATCGACTTGGCTTCCTCGACCGTGATCGTGCCGTCCTTGCCGACCTTGTCCATGGCATCGGCGATGATGTTGCCGATCGTCTCGTCCCAGTTGGCCGAGACCGTGGCGACCTGGCGGATCTCCTCGCGGTCTGAGACCTTCTTGGAGACCTTGGCGAGCTCGGCGACCGCGGCCTCAACGGCCTTGTCGATTCCGCGCTTCAGGAAAATCGGGTTAGACCCGGCGGTGACGTTCTTCAGACCCTCGCGGAAGATGCCCTCAGCGAGGACCGTCGCGGTGGTGGTGCCGTCACCGGCGGCATCGGAGGTCTTCGAAGCGACCTCCTTGACCATCTGTGCGCCCATGTTCTCGTAGGGATCGGGAAGCTCGATCTCCTTGGCAACCGTGACACCGTCCTTGGTGACGGTCGGCGACCCGAACTTCTTGTCGATGACGACATTGCGGCCCTTTGGCCCAAGCGTCACTTTGACGGCGCGGGAGAGGAGCTCGACGCCGCGGAGGATTTTCTGACGAGCGGCCTCGTCGAATAGCAATTGTTTGGCAGGCATTGTATTGGAATTTGTGTTGTTGTTTTATTTAAACGGGTCCCTCAGGCGATCACGCCAAGTATGTCATCCTCGCGAACGAGGGTGAACTTCTGCTCGTCGAGCTTAACCTCGGTGCCGCCGTACTTGCCGACCAGCACGCGGTCGCCGACTTTGACTTCGAAGGGAATGATCTTCCCATTCTCGTCCCTCTTGCCGGTGCCGAGAGCAATTACCTCAGCCTCCTGTGGCTTTTCCTTGGCGCTATCCGGGATGATAATTCCTCCGCGGACCTGCTCTTTGTCCTCGAGATGCTTCACAAGGACGCGATCACCGATGGGTTTGATTTTCACTTTACTCATATGATGTTGTTTTGGGTTGAAGTTCGGATCGCGGCGATGACTCGCCCCGGCTCCCGAAAAGATTATTTCTTACCTTTTTCGTCGTCCACCACTTCAAAGTCGGCGTCTACCACGTCTGCCTTCTTCTCGGTCTTGTGCGACGATTCAGGGCCTGCGGCTTCGCCGGGCCCCTTGGCCGCCGCTTGAGCGGCCGCCTGCGCCTCGGCGTAGAACTCGGCTCCCGCCTTGGAAAGGGACTCGAGGGCGGAGGTCATCTTGCCCGCATCGTTGCTCTCAAGGGCCTTCTTGGCGTCGGCGACGACCGCCTCGGCCTTCGCCTTCTTGTCGGCGGGAAGCTTGTCGCCCGCGTCCTTGATCGTCTTCTCGAGCTGGTAGATCGCGGTGTCGAGCTGGTTGCGCGTCTCGACCGCCTCCCGCCGCTTCTTGTCCTCTGCGGCGTTGAGCTCAGCCTCCTTAGTCATCTTCTCAACCTCGTCCTTGGAGAGGCCAGAGGAACCCTGGATCGTAATCTTCTGGTCCTTGCCGGTGCCAAGGTCCTTGGCGGATACGTGCAGGATGCCGTTCGCGTCGATGTCGAAGGTGACTTCGACCTGGGGCATGCCACGCGGCGCTGGAGGAATGCCGTCTAGACGGAACGTTCCGAGAGTCTTGTTGTCGCGCGCCATCGGGCGCTCGCCCTGGAGGACCACGATCTCGACCGAGGGCTGGTTGTCGCTGAAGGTCGAGAAGACTTGGGTCTTCTTGGAGGGTATCGTCGTGTTGCGCGGGATCATCGGCGTCGCAACGTCGCCCGCGGTCATGATGCCGAGCGTCAGCGGCGTTACGTCCAGCAGGAGCACGTCGCGCACGTCGCCCTTGAGGACGCCGCCCTGGATGGCCGCGCCTACCGCGACCACTTCGTCAGGGTTCACACCCTGGTGCGGCTGCTTGCCGCCAAGAGTCTTCGCAATGTCCACTACCTTCGGCATGCGGGTCATTCCGCCGACAAGCACGAGCTCGTCGATCTGGGCTGAGGTCAGGTCGGCATCCTTAAGGCAGCTCTTGAAGGGCTGCATGCAGCGCTCGAAAAGCGGCTCGCAGATCTGCTCCATCTTGGCGCGCGTGAGCTGCACGTTCAGGTGTTTCGGGCCCGTAGCGTCCGCCGTGATGAACGGCAGATTGATGTCTACCGACTGGGTCGAGGAAAGGGCGATCTTCGCCTTCTCCGCCTCCTCTTTGAGGCGCTGGAGTGCCATCGGGTCCTTCCTGAGGTCGATGCCGTTGTCTTTCTTGAAATTATCCACGAGCCAAGCGATCAGGCCGTCGTCCCAATTGTCGCCGCCGAGGTGGGTGTCGCCGTTGGTCGCCTTTACCTCAAAGACACCGTCGCCGATCTCGAGCACGGACACGTCGAATGTGCCGCCACCCAGATCAAACACAGCGATCTTCTCGTCCTTCTTCTTGTCGAGGCCGTAGGCCAGCGAGGCTGCCGTCGGCTCATTGATGATGCGCAGGACCTCAAGGCCCGCGATCTTTCCCGCGTCCTTCGTAGCCTGACGCTGCGAGTCGTTGAAATAGGCCGGGACCGTGATGACCGCCTGCGAGATCTTCTCGCCCAGGTAGGCTTCAGCGTCCGTCTTCAGCTTGCCCAGCACGAACGCAGAGATCTGCTGCGGGGCGTACTGCTCGACCTTGTCTCCCACGCGCACCTCGATGTAAGCGTCGCCGTTCTTTCCCTCGACGACCTTGAAAGGCATGTTCTTCGACTCTTCGCGGATCTCTGTGAACTTCCGGCCGATGAGGCGCTTCGCAGAAAAGATCGTGTTTGTGGGATTGGTCACGGCCTGGCGCTTGGCTGCCTGGCCAACGACGCGCTCCCCCAACTTGGTGAACGCGACGACGGAGGGCGTCGTGCGGCCTCCCTCTGCGTTCGGGATGACAACGGGCTCTCCGCCTTCCATAACGGCCATGCAGGAATTGGTGGTGCCTAGATCAATGCCTAGAATGCGGCTCATGTTGATCTACTAAGCACTGCGCATGCCTCCTGATCGAAAACTCTGTTAGTGATTTATAATCAGGATCTAAAAATATAATTCCGGGTCTATGTGACTCCCGGAAAACGAGCCAGATAATGCCATATTGTCTCAATCTTATTCCCCCTGACACAGCCTCTGGCACACAGGAAGCTGCTGTCCAAGGTCCCCTGTGCAGCCCGGCGAACTCAAATGATTTGCGACCCGATCCTTGAACACACGCCAAACCCCGCCTATACGGACTTATGGAAGTCGAGATACAAGTACCCGACGAGGTGCCTGTGATGACGTTGCCCGACGTGGCCTTCTTTCCCCAGGCGCTCCTGCCGCTGAGGATCTTTGAGCCACGCTACCGGCAGATGCTCAGCGACGTACTGGCGACCAACCGGCTTTTCGCGGTCGCAGGTTTGGACAACGGCGCCGCATCGCTCGGCACCCAGTTCGAGCCGCCCCACAGGATCGCATGCATCGGCCTGGTCCGCGCATGCCAGAAAAACGAGGACGGGACGTCGCGGCTGATCCTCCAGGGCCTGTGCAGGGTCGCAATCGAGTCAATCGTCGGCGACGAGCCCTATCGGCGCATCAGGATAAAGGCGCTTACGAGCAGCCCCGGCGCCGCTGCCGGTGAGAACGCGAAGCTGCAATCGGAGCTCTCGCGCCTCATCAAGCTCAGGCTCAAGCTCGACCCCGGCAGCGAGGAGACCATGGCGAACCTGCTTGGGGCGGTACAGGATCCCGAGGTGTTCGCGGACATCGCGGCCTTCAACCTGTGCAAGAACGCGCTTCTGAAGCAGAAACTGCTGGAAACCCTCGACGTGAACCGGCGACTCGCGCTCCTTCTCAGGATCCTGCGCTGCGAGGTCGACACCGCCATCGTGCGGCTGAAGCTGCGGGGCGGCCTTCCCGATGGGCAAACCTCGATGAACTGACGGACCGACGTGCCCCAAATTAGCCCTTTTTTAGCAACAATTCCGGAAACAAGGATCGGCATTTGGCGTCATTCCCATCAGGAATAGAACGTCACGATCGATTGAAATGATCACGTCAACAAAAGAGCCGGTTGCCGCCGAGAGGCAGGTCAAGCGCATCCTCTACGTCGATGACATGAGGGAGCTGCGCGAGGTGGCCCGCCTGGCACTCTCCAGGTCGGGCCACAAAGTGGACTGCGCCACGGATGGCGGAGAGGCGTTCGAGCTGGTGCAGGCAAATCCCGGGGCCTACGACATCGTGATCTCCGACCACCACATGGGCGTGATGAACGGCGTCGAGCTGGTCATGAAGCTGCGGGAGATCAAGTATGCCGGGGCGATCGCGATCGTGAGCTCGGAGCTCAACCGAGAGGTGGCCGAAGACTACCACCGCCTCGGTGTGGATAAGATTCTGTACAAGCCGGTGGAGCTGGCACACCTGCGTGCGATCGTCCTCGAGGCCTGAGCCTGCCTTCCGGGCTGGCCCCTGGAAAACGGCCCGGGTCCGACAGGTGTCGTAAAACAGTGAGGCGCCCCCGTTTCCGAAGGGCGCCTCATGGGGAAGCAAAGCTTCCCAAGAAACAGGGATCTGGTGGCGATTAGAACTTATACGTGATGTTGGTATAGGTCATGATCCCGATCGGGCCGTTGTAGAAGCCGACGTCGGCCTTGTCCTCAGCATTCGCGTTCGGTGACAGCGGGGGCTGTGCGTAGAACACGTTGTTGACGCCCACGCGGATGGTCAGGCCCTTCCAGTACTTGTTCCAGTCGCGGAATTTGAACTTCTCAAACGAGTAGGCCAAGTTCGTATCGAACTGCGAGTAGGAGTTCACCGAAACCGGGAGGCTTGCGTTTGAGCCGCCCGAGCCGATGTCGCTGAGCGAAGGGATGAACGTGTGCGATACGTTGAACTGGAAACCCTTGTAGTACCAATCGATCGTGGTGTAGGTCCTCCAGCGGGGAATCGTCCCGCCGTTGATGGAGGTGGCCCCCAGGTAGTTGTAGTAGGGTTCCGTCGGAACCAGATTGAGCTCGTAGGTGTTGTAGACCGAAGCCGTGGACCTGAAGACGACCTTGCCCCAGTCGGTGGTCTGGAAGTCGTATTCGACCGCTATGTCCGCGCCCCGGATGAGCGCGCCGCCCAGGTTGATGGTCGGTGCCACGATCCAGACGCTCGATGCCGGACGCGCGCTGATCTGCCCAGGGGCGGTCGGAGACGCCCCGGTGGCATTGTTGAAGTGCACGAGGTCGTCGTAGGGCGAGGCGCTTCCAAGGCTCTCGACGCTCTGGACGATCGTCTGCTGGTCCACGGAGCCGGGGATGCCGACCTCATGGGTTGCGAAGAAGTCAAACGAGACCGATAGCCCCTCCAGAGCCTTGGCCTTGGGGGTGTATTGGAAGCCAGCGGTCCATGTGGTGGCCGTGTACGGCTTCAGCGCCGGGTTTGCGCCGCTTTCCGCTTGGAATTGAATCGGCCCAACCGGGGTGCTGCTGCCGTAGGGGGTGTAGGTGATATCGTTGGACGAGCCCGAGTTCACCGGCCCGTAGAGCGAGTACAGGGTCGGGGCGACGAACGACTTCCCGGCGGAGAATCGGAAGGCCAGCTCATCGTCAACGGGCGCGTATTTCAGCGAGACCTTGGGAACCCGGGAAGTGCCCACCAGCTGGTAGTCGTCCTCACGGGCCGCGAGGTCGAGGTTCAGCGTATGGAGGCCGGGGATGTGCATCGACGAGGAGAACAGGGGGATCTCCAGCTCGGCGAACACTGACTCGTCGAAGCGCGAGTCGTTGATCGGCTCGATCGTCGGCGAGTTCAGCCATAGGTGCTGCTCCGTGTTGGCGTCAGCCGAGGCGCCGAGCACGTCGCGCAGGTAGCTCGCACCGACAGCAAACGCGAGTTTCCCGGCCGGCAGGTCGACGGGAGTTCCGTTGAAGAGGAAGGTGCCCTGCGACAGCGTGTCATAGCTGGTCATCGTCGCGGTCCCGAGGATGACGCCGGGCAGGACCCCCGCAGCCTGCTGGACGGCGAACGGGTTGATGGCGCCGCTGGCAAAAGCGGCGTAGAGGTTGTTCGCGTTGATGACGTTCTGGTTGGCGTAACTAAGGTTGTAACGGCTAATCGTGCCGTCCAATTCCCATCCGTAGTTGGCGTTGATCTTCCCTGAAAGGGAACCGTTGACGTTCAACTGATCGGAGTCGTTGGTGAAGATGCGCGGGTACTGGATGAAGCGCATATGCACATCGACGCCCGCGCCGCTAGCGTAGTCGCCCTGCTGATCGATGAACGCCGAGGAGAACGGGTTGCTGGCTACGGTCGCCAGGATAAACTGCTCACCGGCGACCGGGGGGCCGCCGTTGTACCAGTTGTCGGTGTAGGGATCCGAGAGGTACGGGTACAGCGGCTGTGCATTGAGCTGGGACATCGTGTTGCTCTTGGAGTATTCGATGTCGCCCGAAGCCTTCAGGCTTTCGCCGAAAATGTCGTGGGTGATGTTCACGCTGAAAGACTGGGTCTTCATGCTCTGGATCAGGGTCTGGCCCTGCGAAAAGTTGAAGATCTTGGCTGCAATGGCCGGCTCCTGCGTGGCGTCGTTGCCTCCGTCGATGTAGACACCCATGGAGACGAGCTGCTGAATCGTGTACTTTCCTCCTCCGGGAGGTGCATTGACCCCGGGAGCGAGGTAGTAGTCCTCGTCAGCGTTGGCCTGCCCGAGGCCCCCGGATGTGCCGTAGCCCAGATCGTAAATATCGATGACGCCGGGAAGGTAGTCATTTGGGTAGTCGAACTGCGTTGCGTGGCGCTGCGAGAAATAGATCGGGTCGCTCTGGGAGTAGTTGGCCGAAACCGTGACCGATGTGTCCTTGTTGCCGACGCCGCCTGTGACTCCAAAGCTCCTCTCGGAGTAGTGCCCCGTCGTCGGGGAAAATCCGTAGTGCGCGTCCGTCTCCCATCCGTTGTAGTCCTTCTTCAGGATGATGTTGATGACGCCACCGACTGCATCGGAGCCGTAAACGGCGGACGATCCGTCCTGCAGCACGTCGATGTGATCGATTGCGGAAGGCGGGATCATGTTCAGGTCGGTGAAGGAGTCGGATCCGACCGCCGCACCCGAGTTGTTAGCAAGGCGATGGCCGTTGACCAGGATCAGGACCGAAAGGCCGTGGATCGACGTCTGCGCGCCGCCATAAGTGGCCGCGGTGTTGATCGTCGCGTTCTCAGTGCCGATACCCGAGATGGAGGGCACCAGCTTGCGCAGGAGGTCCAACGTGTCATTGGTCGCACCGCTGGTGCTGATGTCCACCGAGGGAATGTTGATGACCGGCACTGCGAGTGCATCGATCGCCATGGGGATGTTCGAGCCCGTCACAACGACCTTTTCCATGGTCATGGGCTCCTCTGTGGCAGGAGATCCCGTCGCTGTCGTAACCTGCTCGGTGGTTGGCGTGGCAGCCGTCTGGCCGAAACCCGCCGTAACCAAGAGGCCGGAAAGGGCGACTAAAGGCAACGACGCCAAAAACTTCCGTGTTCGGAGTTTATTCATAACTTATTGTAGTTCTGTTTGTTGTTGTATCTCACACTAAGCGCGGCCCCTGCCGCCATTTGGTTTGGTTCAGCAAAAACGAAGCGTATCTGCGGGTTACATAGCAATTCAATTATGGGATATGCACTTAACGCAGGTTCCTAAAATCCTCCCGGATCCCTCTCGGAGTTGGCTCAACTGTAATTTCATGTTCACGGTATCAATGTATTGTTTTTAATGGCTTATTTCCAAATACTTCTGTTTTTATCGTCCCTCCCCGCGAGCGAGCTGGAGCCCAACGGCGATCACTCCCAATAAACCGATCCGGGAAAGCGCCCCGGCATTCTGCTGGCCGCAGTAGCACGATCCTGAAGAGCGCCAAATGCTAATACTGGTTATGCAAGCATCTACTTAATAGCGCTAAGTGCCATTTAGACCATTATTCACAGGGACTTATGTTCCTTGAGATATGCACTTGACACAGGTTTAGACGTCAAATATCCATATATCGCGATGGGTGAGGAATATCCAAGAAACCGCAGGGAGTTTGATGAGATGTTTGCAACCGAGGAAGCCTGCATGGCCTACTTGGGAAAACTACGCTGGCCTGATGGCTTTGAGTGCCAAGGTTGCGGCAGCAAGAAGGCATGGGCGCTGTCCCGCCGGGTCTGGGAGTGCACGGAATGCGGCGTCCAGCGCAGCCCGACGGAGGGGACGCTGCTTCACCGGACCCACCTTCCGCTCAGGACATGGTTTGACGGGGCTTGGCACGTCTGCGAGCAGAAGAGCGGGATGAGCGCCCTTGGACTGCAGCGGGCTCTCGGGTTCGGAAGCTACCACACGGCGTGGGACATGTTTCACCGGATGCGCAAGGCCATGGCGAACCACAGCAGCAAGAGCCTTTCCGGCAAAGTTGAGGTCGACGAGGTGTTCCTCAGCAGTCGGGTGAAGCGGGAAAACGCCGGCCCGGACACCCCGAGCAAGGCGCTGGTGTTCATTGCCGTCGAGGTCGGGGGCTCCTCCATCGGCCGGGTGCGCCTCAAGGCGATACCCGATGCCAGTGTGGAGACCTTTGCCGAAACCGTGCAGCAACTAATCGAGCCCCGATCCACCGTCATTACCGACGGGGTCCACAGCTACGAAGGCCTTTCGTCGCTGAATTACAGGCACGTGGTTTCGAGGCCGGTGACGGACATGGGAAAGACGCTGTTGCCCAAGGCAATCCGGGTATATGCCCAGCTGAGGCGTTGGCTGCTTGGAACCCACCAGGGCGCTGTTTCCAGCGAACGCCTGCAGCCCTATCTCGACGAGTTCGTATTCCGCTTTAATGGAAGGAACGCCACAAGCCGCGGCTTCCTTTTTCACCAGCTCCTCCAGCAGGCGGTCCGGATGCCGCCCATTCCTAAAGCAGCCTTGGCCTCGAGGTGAACGGCGGCATGATGGGCGAGGGCCCAAGCGGGGCAGGAGAACCCGCAATGCTTCATCGCGGGGGGAGGCCATCCGTGTTCAGTGCCGTGATCCCTTGCCGTGCCCCTCGGTGTTCTCCTTCACTGCGGCGATCATCTCATCGATCCCTTCCTTGATCTCGCCGACCTGCGGGTGGACTTCCTTTATCAGGTCGTGCTCGACGCGGGACAGCTTTTCGATCCGTTTGCCCTGCTCGCCCAGCCTGTCGAGAAGATGATTCTGCTTTGCCGAAATTCGGTACATCCACACAAAGCAAACGCCCCAGCAGACGGTGCCTACCACCGCCATAGAGAAGTCCAAGCCACTTTTGTCCATAGCCGGGCAGGCTAGTAGGCCATGGACCCTCGGGTGATTGGGCTCCAGTGGATCCTGGCTCGCAGGGCCGCGCCAGAGCGCCCCGAGATGGGCGGCCGCGGCGAATGGTCGTCGATGAAGTCGCTCAGAACCGCGATGCTGCGGAAGGCGGCGCACGACCGCCCCTCGTCTTCCATCACGACCCCAAACTCCTCCTCGATGCACATCGCAAGTTCGAGCAGGTCGAACGAGTCGAGATCAAAGGCGCCCTCCGTGAGCGGCGTGTCGTCCGCGATGGAGTCAGGCTCCATGATGTCATCCCCGAACATGTCCACCAGAATATGCTTCAGCTGCGAGCGGAGGAGGTCTCGGTCATGGCTTCGGCTTTTCACGGGCGCACCCTACCGAAGAAACGACCGGTACCGCCATGGGGTGTAATCCCCCTGCGCCACGCGGGGGGGCGATCTGCCGACACCCGCATTTGCCTAGGGCCGGGCGCCAGCGCGCACGGAAGCCGGCGCGGCGACATGGGGCCGCAGCAGGAGTCCATCCGTCAGCACGAACGCCGCCATTGCCAGCAGCATCAGGGCGGCGCCCACCCAGAAGAACTTGCTATGGCGCACGCGCTTCCAATAGGGCCGATGAGGCTTGCTCTTGTCCAGGTGCGGGCCGCCGTGGTGCTTCTCAATGCGTTCGGTGTCATTCATGGGTCGTATGGCCTCGAGGAGAGGACTTATCGACAGACATCCGCTCCCGGCCAAAGTCGCCAACAGTCTGCAGCCCGGCCTGGGGACCCGATTCCGGTCGGGTTAGACCCCATGGCGCCTCCCGCGACTCCGAACTACCCTCGGGCTGCGGACAATGAACCCAACAAGCGAAGGATAACTATGCCACTGCTCACCGTCGTTCTCACGCTGATCATCGTCGGAGTTCTGCTCTGGCTGATCAACACCTACATCCCGATGCAGAGTGCGATCAAATCGATCATCAACATCGTCGTCGTCGTGGCCGTTGTCCTTTGGCTCCTGCGCGGCTATGGCATCATCGGCCGTTCGGGCTACATCAGGATGCCGTGGTGAAGCAGGCTTTCCCGTCAGGCTGCCGTGGTGCACTTCCACGCGCACTAACGGCGCATTTTCCCCTGGAAGGACTGGAAATGGAGCCGGCTGTCGGGGTTGAACCGACGACCCTCGGTTTACGATACCGATGCTCTACCACTGAGCTAAGCCGGCGTGAAGTTGGTCAGTGCACCAGCCGCGCAAACGGCTGTCAAGAGCGCCGGGATTCGGGCGGCTGGGACATGCGTCCGAAGGGCTCCGGTACCGTCGCATAACGGCTCGACGGGGTCCCGCCGCAGTCCCAGCCTTCGTCGCCCATTTGAGCAAGAGAATGCCGCGCCTGCACGCCCATGCCGCCCTATCGCTCGCCTGTCTGCTGGCGGGGTGCGCCTCCCCCCCCGCTCCCGCACCTGCGGCGAAATCCGCGCCGCCACCCGCCCCGTTCGTCTCGCCGTCCCTCACCGAACCCGGCGACAAGGGCTTCAGCCTCCTGAGCCGGCCGGCGCCGGTGCAGCAGCAGGACGCCGAGGGCGATCCGGCCACCCTCGCCGGTGGCGCCGCGCTCAGGGTGTACGACTACCCGCGCGCGGTCGCCGAGTTCAGCAAGGCGCTGGCTGTGTACCCGACCAACGTGAGCGCGCTCTGCGGCAGGGCGCTCGCTTACTCCCAGATCCGCGAATTCCAGAAGGCGCAGGCGGATTATGACGCGGCGCTGGCGTGCGCGGACCCTGCAAGGCGGACCGACATCCTCGTCGGGATGTCCTATTTCCACATGTCCGAGAAGCGGTTCGACCTCGCGCTCGCGGATATCGATGAGTGCGTCAAGAAGGGGGGGCCAAACCTGCCCCAGCTTCTCGACATGCGGGGCCAGATCAACTCCGGGGCCCAGAAGGGCGCGGCCGCCTACGCGGACTTCACCGAGGCCATACGCATTGCCCCGGAGTCCCCGGACGCCTACATGAGCCGCGCGGCCTTCCTCCTGCAGGAGAAGCGCTACGACGAGGCGAACGCCGACGCGTCGCAGGCCATTCTCCTCGACCCGAGCCGCGCAGGCGCGTTCATGCAGCGCGCGGTCATCCTCACGAAGGTGGACAGGAACCAGGCGGCCCTCGCCGACCTGCAGACCGCGGTGCGCCTTGAGCCCCAGAACAAGGAGACCTCGAACGACCTCGCCTGGCTTCTCGCGACGTGCCCGGAGGCGGCGCTTCGCGACGGCAAGAAGGCCGTCCAGTACGCCACGCACGCGTGCGAGCTGGGTTCCTGGAAGGACGGATGGATCCTCGACACTCTCGCGGCCTCCTGCGCCGAGACCGGCGACTTCAAGCGAGCCGCGAGCCTGCAGGAGAAGGCGCTGGCGCTCAGCTCGAGCGATGACGAGAAGGCCGAGATGGCCCGCCACCTCAAGCTCTACCAGGACGGCAAGCCCTACCGCGAGGAGGCGCCGGACGCCAAGGCGGTCGCCTGGGAGACCCTGAGGTACCAGACGTTCGAGACGGTGTGGCAGACCGTGAACGACGCCTACTTCGACCCGGAGTTCGGCGGCGTAGACTGGGCCGCCATCCGGGAGAAATACCGCCAGCAGCTCGCGGCCGCAGACAACGTGGCCAAGCTGCGCTTGCTTCTCGGGCGCATGCTCGGGGAGCTGCGCCGGACGCACTTCGCGATAATCCCCAGGGAAGGGGCCGTGTTCAACCCCGCCGAGCGCGTCAGAATCGGGTCGGCGGGCGTCGAGCTGACCGCTCTCGGAACGTCGCCGGCCGTCGCCTCCGTGGAGAAGGGCTCGACCGGGCAGGCCGCGGGCCTGCTGCCCGGCGACGTGATCGAGTCGGTCAACGGGAAACCCCTCGCACCAGTCGCCGAGAACCTGTCCAAGGCGGGCTTCTCGGAGGTCCGGGTCAGGGCTTACCTCTCGGGCTACGTGGACTCGTTCCTCACGGCGGCCGTGGGCAAGTCGGTCGACCTCGGCGTCGCCCGGGTGGGCGGCAAGCACGAGCAGGTCAAGGTCTCGTGCGGGCCGACGCAGGGCCAATGGTCCGACCCAATCGGTTATTTTCCGTCGATGCCGGTGCGAACGGAGAACCGCATGGACGGGCAGGATGTCGCTATAATCAAGTTCAACGTGTTCGTGCCCCAGGTCATGAGGCAGATCCGGGCGTTCATGAAGACCGTCGGGCCGAACTGCGGGCTCGTGATCGACGTTCGCGGCAACTCGGGAGGCGTGACCGCCATGGCGGCCGGCATCTGCGGGATGCTCTGCGAGCGCGAGGCGACGCTGGGAACCATGCACCTGCGCGACAACGCGCTCGACCTCGAGGTCTACCCGAGCGCCCACCCCTTCGTTGGGCCGGTGGCGGTTCTCATCGACTCTCGCTCGGCGTCAACGAGTGAAGTGCTCGCGGCTGGTATCCGGGACATCGGCCGGGCGCGGATCTTCGGCGAGAAGAGCCCCGGTATGGCCCTCCCGTCGTTTTACAAGTCGCTGCCGACGGGGGACCTTTTCCAGTACGCGGTGGCCGACTTCACGACGCCGCGAAACGTAAGCCTGGAGGACAACGGCGTGGAGCCCGACGTCGCCGTGGCCCCGACCAGGGAGGACCTGGCGAAGGGCCGCGACACGGTGCTGGAGGCCGCCGAAGCCTGGATCCGGTCGCATCTTGCGCCGGCCAAGGACGCCTTATGAGAGGGCTCGCCCACCCCGCTTGGGCGGCGTGCGCCGCCCTCCTGGCCGGCGCGGTCGCGCGCGGCGCGGACGCCGAGCACAAGGAGGCGAACGCCGGCCTCGCCCGGTGGATTTCCAGCATGGGCGGCAGCGCGGCCCTGACGGCCTTGCGCTCGATGGAGCTTGAGGAGACCACCGAGGACGCCTCGGGCTCCCCGCCCACTGCCGAGCGGGCGCTGATCGTCGAGCCCGACCGGGTGCACGTCGACGCCACGCTTGCGGACGGGCGCACCATGGTGCTCGCCTTTGACGGGAGGACGGGCTGGCGGGAGGTGGACGACCTCGGCTTCGGGGTCCTCGGCCCGTCGGAGAACCGCTGGCTCCTCTTGAGCCGCGACCCCGCCGCGTTTGCGAAGATGGCGAGGGAATACGTGTCCTGCGTGGCGCTGCCGCCCGAGACGCGCGACGGCGCGGACTTCGACGTCTACCTGATGCAGGTCCACGACACGACCGTCGAGCGCTGGTACTTCGACGCCGCGTCGGGCGTGCTCGCCAGCGTCGAGGGGGGCGTGGGGCCCGCGCAGTTCCAGTCGCGCTACTCCGACTACAGGAGGGTCGGCGGCCTTCTCCTCCCATTCGAGTTCAGGCTGACGATCGCGGGGAGGACAGTCTACGCCGTCCACCGAAAGTCGATCTCGCTCAACGTCCCGCTCACGCAGGCCTTCTTCTCGCCGATGGTCTGGGATACGGCCGAGGCGGCCCGGGCCCAGGCGATACTGGACCGGTACAAGAAGACCTGCGCCAGCCCGGAGGCCGCCGCCAAGCGGCGAAGCCGCGTCGTCCGGGCCACGGTTTACAGCCCGGCGACCGGCGTCACGAGCATCCAGCTGATCACCGCGCTTTACCCGCGCGAGATCCTCATCGAATCCGACACCAAGGGCATCGGCCGCGAGCTGTACGGATTCGACGGCACCACGGGGTGGGCCAACAGCGAGATCCAGGGCTACCACGTCCTCAAGGCCGCCGATGTGTCGTCGCTCTACTCCGTCCTGTCCAGGCTGGGTGATCCGCTGATCGACGCCGAGGCGCCGCTGCGGCGGGTGGTGGGGACGAGGCTCGTCGCAAACCGCAAGACCACGGCGCTCTTCCTCTCCACGCTGAGGGAGCCGATCGGCGTGTTCTACTTCGACGACGAGAACGGCCACCTGCTGCGCGTGCGCTCGCTCAAGCGCAGCGCCTCGGGCACCAGGCCCGTCAGCACGATCGACTTCTCGGACTTCCGCACGGTCTCCGACCAGGACATCCCCTTCGAGATCATCGAGACCACGGCGTCGCTCCAGGTCACCACGACGATCCAGTCGGTGGAGGACGACGGGGCCGTCGACGAGGCCATCTTCAAGCCGCGGCCGGAGGATTGACGCGACGGGCGCCTTCCCGAGAGGGAGCGCGCTCTTGCGCCCGGCCGGGCGGCCCTCAATAGACCTGCGCATGATCATCGAAATGCGCACCTACAGGACGAAGCCCGGGATGCGCGCCCGCTTCGTCGAGATCTTCCTCACCCGCTCGGTCCCCGCCCACGGCGCGATCGGGATGAGGATCCTCGGGCCGTTCCTCTCCGTCGAGGATCCCGACTCCCTGTTCTTCATGAGGGGTTTCCCCGACCTGGCCTCGCGCGAGCCCATGAAGGCCCAGTTCTACGAGGGCGACCTGTGGAAAGGGGAGCTCGAGGCGGTGGTGATGCCGATGATCGAGAGCTACGACGTCGCGGTCGTCGACGACCCCGAGGGCAAGGTGAAATGGTGATCGAGGGGGCGCGGGCGCCTACGGGGACGCCACCACCCAGTACTCGGCGATGAATCCCGGCGAATCCCTCCAGAGCGAGAGCGGGGTGACCCACACCCTGCCGGAGGGCCTGCGCCCGGCGCCGGCAAGCTCCGCGGCGACAGCCTTGGCGTGCTCGAGGGCCTTCGGCACCAGGCCCCGGAAATAGAAGCGGGCGACGCTGAGCGGCGGCAGCGTCTCGAGGGAGGGATCCGGGTCCTTCGTGGTGCGCAGCCTGAGCGGGACGCCAAGCCAGACGACGCCGCCGCCGGTGGCCGGATCCACCTCGAGGCGCAGGGGGGCGTCCGCCATCTCGCCGCGCGCATGGATGCGCGCAAAGAGCGGATCCACCTCGGCCCTGATGTCCGACGACCGCCCCGAGATGTTCACGGGGGCGGACTTCCAGCACTGCTGCCCGGGGATGGTGACCCGCTCCCAGGGGGAGTAGCCCGCCGCCCCGATTCCCAGCCCGTCCCTGGGGTCGGCGGGCGGCGCCTCGTGGCTTCGCGTGTGGCTCATGTACCAGTCGTTCACCTGGGCGTTGTCCAGGTCGTCCGGCATGTTGTGCGGCACGCCCTTAAGGAATGTGAACCTGACACTCGCGCCGCAGGCCTCGAGCGCGCTCACCATCTGCTCGGCAAACCCGCGCGAGATCACATCGTCATCGTCCCCGTGGATCACCCACGCGGGCACGTTCCTCAGGCGCACCGCGCGGTAGGTCTCCCCGATGGCGGAGCGCGGCGAAATCGCCGCGAACCGCTCCGGGTTGTCCATGGCCCACTCCCAGGTCGCCATCCCCCCGAGGCTGTGCCCCTGCACATAGACCCTGTCGGCGTCTATGGGAAGCGTGGCCATGAGCCTGTCCAGAAAGGCGTTGAGGAAATCGATCCTCCAGGGACCCGCCTCGTCGATCGGGGTCACGTCCACGAGGGGGCCCGGCGTCGCGTGCCCCTTTGCGAACGAGATCTTGTGGCCGAGCCAGCCCGAGCCGTGGAGGTTGACGACCAGCGGGAACCTGCCGGGGCCCGACGCAAACCCGGCCGGCAGCTTGATCCAGTACTTCGCTGATACGCTCTCGCCGCCGGGCAGCGTCGCCCGGAAGGCCAAGGGGAAGAGCGCATCCGGGTTCTCCGCGATGAAGTTTCTGCCGTGCTCGAGGGCTGTCGCCAGTTCGGCGGTGTAGGTCTCCGGGCTGACCATCCATGTGTCGACCGGGCTCCTGTCCTTCCCGCCCCAGAGCTCATACCAGGGAAGGGCTGCGTCATACAGCGGCTTGAACCGCTCGCCGAACATGCCGGTCGAACCGGACAGTGCGCGCATCCGAGCGACCAGCTGGTCGTGCTCCTGCCTCCAGGGATCAGGGGCGTCGGAGGCGACGGCGCTGCCGAGGGCGGCTGCGCACGCGACCAGCCAGAATGCGGGGCTCAGGAGGCGATGATTCGTCATGGGGATGAGTGACGCGGGGCGGCGCGCCCGGGCGCTCAATTGCGGGATAACACCGCCGCCGCCGCCATCCAATACAATCCGGCGGCCACGTTTTCGCTAAAGCTCGGCGGCCTGCGTGCCGTTATCAGGTTCGCACGCCCGCAATTCGGTGCGCCCGTGCTCATAACTGGTTAAGGAAAATGTTGTTCCGCCCCGGCTAAAAATTAGCCGGGGCGTTTTTTTTGTGTGGAATGGCCTCTTCCCGCTTGTGGGGCCGCGCCTCCTCGATTGGCCTCTGCCCCATGCGCAGAAACATGACCGCGGGGGCCGGCACGCCCGGGCGGCCCAAAACGGGGGGTGCGGGGTGATTGCGACCAGCCGCCTCGACTACGCGCTTCCCGCCGAGCTGATCGCCCAGGTTCCGGCGGCCCGGCGCGACGGCTCCCGCCTCCTGGTCGTCGATAGGGCGAGCCGCCGGATCGAGCACCGCATGTTCGCGGAGCTTCCGCTTCTGCTGCGCCCCGGCGACACGCTTTTCAGGAACAACGCTTCCGTGCTTCCCGCGCGGCTGAATGGGCGCAGGTCCACGGGGGGGAGGGTCGAGTGCCTGCTCCTGCGGCCGGCGGGCGCGGCCACCGCCGCCGGCGAGCTCTGGCAGTGCCTCGTGCGGCCCGGCAGGAGGCTCGCCGCGGGCGCCGCATTCGAGATGGCCGGCGGTGAGCTCCTCGGGACCGTCGAGGAGGTCTCGCAAGACGGCTCGGCGCTCGTGCGCCTCTCGGCCCGCTCCGGGGAGGCGGTGGTCGCCGTCGCCGGCCGTCGCGGGGACGTGCCGCTGCCGCCCTACATCGCGCGCCCCGACGCCTCGCACCGCGACGAGGACCGCGAGCGCTACCAGACAGTCTACGCGGACGGCGCGCGGCAGGTCGCCGTGGCCGCCCCCACGGCCGGGCTGCACTTCACGCCGGAGCTCCTCGGGCGCATCAGCGCGATGGGCGTGCGGACGGCGGACCTGACGCTGCACGTCGGCCTGGGGACGTTCCGGCCGATCTCAACCCCCAGCATCGAGGCGCATCCCATCCACGGCGAGGTCTACGAGGTGCCGGACGAGACCCAGCGCGCCCTCTTCCCCCCGCTCGCCGGCAGACGCGTCGCCTTGGGAACGACGACCGTGCGCTCGATCGAGGATTTTCTGTCGCGCCACGAGGCTCCACTGGGAAGCCCGTGGATCGCCGAGGCATCTCTCTTCATCTATCCCCCCAGGACGTTCAAAGGTGTGGATGCGCTGATTACCAATTTTCATCAGCCCCGCTCCACCCTGTTGTGTCTGGTAGCCGCGTTTCTCGCCCCAGGATCGGCGGAAGGCGTTGATTGGCTGATGGAAATATATGCAGAGGCCGTCCGCGAACGCTATCGGTTCCTGAGCTATGGCGATGCCATGCTCATCGTTTAGATTGAATTGTTTGGTTGTATTTTGGGAAAAGAGGATCAAATGTATCCATTCCTGTTACATAAAACCATGAAAATAACTTCAAAGCTCGTTGCCCTTATTGGATTCGTCTCTGCGCTCTCGACCGCGGCCTCCGCCGCCGTTGAGACCTACAACATCGACCCGGTGCATTCGTCTGTCGGGTTCACCGTTCGCCACATCGTCAGCCACGTCCCCGGGCAGTTCACCAAGTTCAGCGGCGCCGTCGTCGTGGACCGCGACAACCTTGAGAACAGCTCCGTCCAGGCGGTGATCGAGGTCGGCAGCGTCAGCACCAACAACGAAAAGCGCAACGCGCACCTGCTTTCGGCCGACTTTTTTGACGCAGGCAAGTTCACGACGATCACCTTCAAGAGCAAGTCCTGGAAGAAGACCGGCGACAGCATGTTCGATGTGACCGGCGACCTCACCATCAAGGATGTAACCAAGGAGGTTGTCCTCAAGGTCGCGCTGCTCGGCTTCGCCCCCGGAATGGGCGGCACGCAGGTTTCCGGCTGGGAAGCCACGACGACCGTCAACCGCACAGATTTCGGCGTCAATGGCCCGGCCATGCTGGGCAAGGCCCTGGGTGACGACGTCGCCGTGTCCATCACGGTCGAAGCCGACCTCCAGGCCGCCGCTGCAAAGAAGTGACGCCGGACGACGTCCAGGCCCTGATCGACGAGGCGACGTTTGACCACGTCACGGGCGACTCCGCGGCCGCGCTTGAAAAGCTCGGCCGCGTAACGTCGTCCGCGCCCGAATCGGCCGAGGCCTGGCATGCCGTCGCTGAGATCAATCTCAGCTTAAGGAGGCTCGACGAGGCCCTGAGCGCGGCCGAGCGGGCCCACGTGCTGCGGAAGGCGGACCCGCTCATCATCGCCACGCTCTCGCGGACGTGGATGGCGCGCGGCGACAAAGCCCGCGCGGAGCATTTTGGCGCGATGGCTCGTATGCAGGGTTGGAAGGATGAGCTGAAGGGGCCCGAGGATTCGAATGCAGGTCAATTGCGTTGAGGCGCCGCCGCCGCCCGTTGACACGGCAATCGGCGTTTCCGATAGTCGCCGCTTCACGCCTAATGGAATCCCCCTCCTACACGCTGGAATTCGAGAAGCCGCTTCGCGACCTCACCCGCCAGCTGGACGAGCTTCGCCAGCAATCGGTTGAGACCAACGTCGACCTGGTGCACGAGACCCGCTCGATCGAGAAGAAGATCGAGCAGATGCAGCGCGAGATCTACTCGAACCTGACGCCCTGGCAGAAGGTGCTCGTCGCGCGCCACCCCAAGCGCCCGTACGCGCTCGATTACGTCGGGATGATTTGCAAGGGCTTCCAGGAGCTACACGGCGACCGCCAGTATAACGACGATCGTGCACTGGTCGGCGGAACCGCCTTCTTCGACGGACAGGCCGTGATCATCATCGCCCAACAGAAGGGGCGGGATCCGAAGGAGAGGATCCTTCGCAATTTCGGGATGCCGCAGCCCGAGGGCTACCGCAAGGCCCTGAGAATTATGAAGATGGCGGAGCGCTTTGGCCTGCCTGTGCTTTCGTTCATCGATACACCCGGCGCCTATCCCGGCGTCGGCTCCGAGGAGCGGCACGTTTCCGAGGCGATCGCAGTGAACCTGAGGGAGATGGCCATGCTCCGGACGCCCACAATTTCGGTGGTCATCGGCGAAGGCGGCTCGGGGGGCGCCCTTGGCATTGGTGTCACCGACCGCGTACTGATGTTCGAGAACAGCTATTATTCCGTGATCACTCCGGAGGGCTGCGCGGCGATCCTTTGGAAGGACGGGTCGGCTGCGCCTACGGCCGCAGCCGCGCTCAAGGTCGACGCGGACGACTTGGAAAAGCTGGGCGCCGTGGACGAGGTGATTCCCGAGCCGCTCGGGGGCGCCCACAACGACCCGGCACAGGCGGCCGCGGCGCTGAAGTACTCCCTTCACAAGCATCTCAACGACCTCAGGGCGCTGGACACCGACAAGCTTCTGCAGACCCGCTACGAGAGGTACCGCCACATCGGCACGTACGAGGAAGCCGGAATCGTGCGCTCCTAGGCGGTCCGGAAGGACTACTTGCGGATCGTCACCAGCTCGATGCGCGCGGCACGCGCCATCGCGGGGTCAATCTCGACAAGAGCCGCCGAGATGCGAACATCGCCCGTCGCGACCTCAAAACGCCTGGGCATGCCGTCCATGAACCTCGAGATGACCGGGGTAACCTCCCGACCCAGCACGCTCGCGTAGGGGCCGGTCATCCCCACATCGCACATGAATGCGGTGCCCTTTGGCAGGACACAGGCGTCGGCGGTCGGCACGTGGGTATGGGTTCCAAGCACCGCCGTCACCCGGCCGTCGAGATGCCAGCCCATCGCCTGCTTCTCAGACGTCGCCTCGGCGTGGATCTCAACGACGATGGCATCAGCCTGGCCCTTGAGCCGATCGATCATTCGGTCGGCGCACGCAAAGGGATCCTCCGCCTTCATGTTCATGAACTGCCGGCCGAGCACGGTGAAGACGGCCACCTTGAAGCCCCGCGATTCGATGACCACGTGATCCCACCCCGGGCAGGCCGAGGGAAGATTGGCGGGTCGGCAGACCCGGTCGATCTGCCCGATGTCATTCTCCCACCCGCGCTGGTCCCAGACGTGGTCGCCGAGGGTCACCGCATCCACCCCCGAGTCGAGCAACGAACGGGCAATCAAGCTGGTGATCCCGGCGCCGGCGGCGGAATTTTCACCGTTCGCGATCACAAAATCGAGGCCCAACTCGCGCCTCAGGCGCTGGACCCGCTCCTCGACAATCTCCCTGCCGGGCTTGCCGACAATGTCGCCTATGAAGAGCAGCTTGAGCACGGCCCCACGGTTGGGCCAACCCGACGGGGCGGCGAACATTTTCGCGCGGAGCGCCCCCCCCGGAGCCGCCCCGACGACGGGGCTTGCCTCGTGTCTGAGCAATGTCTTTAGATAAAGGGCTCTGTAAATCGAGCCTCGCCATGAAAACCCTCGCCAAGCAAGCCCCCTTCCCAAAGGCCGAGATCGGCCCCGAAATGAAGGGTTCCGACGCCGTTGTTGAGTGCCTGATCCGCGAGGGTGTCGATGTCGTGTTCGCCTACCCGGGCGGAGCCTCCCAAGAGCTTCACCAGTCGCTGGCGCGCACGGAGAAGATCCGCGTGATCCTTCCCCGCCACGAGCAGGGCGGCTCATTCGCGGCGGAGGGCTATGCCCGCGTCACGGGCAAGGTCGGCGTGTGCATGGCCACCAGCGGCCCCGGCGCGACCAACCTGGTGTCGGCGATCGCCGACGCCTACATGGACTCCATCCCGCTCGTCGCGATCACAGGGCAGGTGAAGAAGGAATTCATCGGCAAGATGGCTTTTCAGGAGACCGATTTCTTCGGGATGACGCTCCCGATCGTGAAGCATTCCTATCTCGTCATGGACGTGAACGAGCTTCCCAGGGTCTTCAAGGAAGCCTTCCAGCTGGCGCGCACCGGCAGGCCGGGCCCCATCGTCATCGACATCCCCAAGGACATCCAGCAGACCAAGTTCCGTCCCGAGTTTCCGGCAGCCACGGAGTTCCGCAACCCGATTGTCGCCGTCCAGCACCGCGCGAGCGACGAGGCCCTCAAGAAGATCGTCGGCTTTGTGGCGGCCGCCAGAAAGCCGGTGATCTACGCCGGGGGCGGGATCGTCTCGTCGGATGCGCACCTCGAGCTGAAGGCCTTCGCAGAGAAGACGAACATCCCGGTTGCGACCACGCTGATGGGCATAGGCGCATTCCCCGAGTCGAGCCCCCTCTCGATGCAGTGGTTCGGCATGCACGGGGCGGCCTACGGCAACTGGGCCGTGGACGAGTGCGACCTGCTCCTTGTGCTGGGCGCCCGCTTCGATGACCGGATCACGGGAGACACGCACAAGTTTGCGTCAAACGCGACGATCGTCCACGTCGACATCGACGCCTCGGAGCACAACAAGAATAAGAGGGCGAACCTGACCGTCGTGAGCGACGTGAAGTACGCCCTGGAGCGCCTCAACCAGCTCCTCGAGGCATCCAAGTTCTCGGCCCCCGACACCGCGCCTTGGCATGCCCAGATCGCGAAGTGGAAGAAGGAGCATCCCTTTGCGTTCGAGAAAAGCCGGCACATCCAGCCCCAGGAGGCCGTGCAGGTTCTCTATGAGCTCACGAAAGGCGACGCGATCATCACGACCGGCGTGGGCCAGCACCAGATGTGGGCGGCCCAGTTCTACCGCTTTGACGAGCCCCGGCGCTACATCAGCTCTCTCGGCCTCGGCGCGATGGGTTTCGGCTATCCGGCCGCCCTGGGGGCCAAGGTGGCCCGGCCCGACAAACAGGTCGTGGACATCGACGGCGACGGCTCGTTTGCGATGAACATCCAGGAGCTTGCGACGGCCCACATCGAGAAAATCGCGGCGAAGGCCATCATCCTCAACAACCAGCACCTCGGCATGGTGGTCCAGTGGGAGGACCGCTTCTACGGGAGCGTCCGCGGCAACACGGTCCTCGGCGACGAGAGCAACGTCGGAAGCCCCGACAACCCGGACGCCCTCTACCCGGACTTCGTGAAGATCGCCGAGGGATTCGGGGTCAAGGGCCGCCGCGTCATCAAGAAGTCGGAGCTGCGCGAGGCCATCCAGGAGATGCTCGACTACGACGGTCCATACGTGCTTGACGTGGTCGTCCCGTATACCGAGCACGTGCTGCCCATGATTCCCGCTGGCAAGTCCGTTAAGGACATGCTCCTGAAGTGACCTGCCGGCGGCCTGTGCCGCCCGGCCGCCGCAAGGCAAGGGGTGGATCAGGCCCCGAAGGGCCCCCGGCCGTCCGGTGGGCGCGCAGCAGCTGGGTCGCATTGCGGATTCAAGGCTCCTCCCACACGAACCCCATTTTTGTCGTCGTTGGCGACAAGCCGATCCGTGCATCCAGGCGCAGCCTCGAATGGTGCCCGAAAAGTGTGGACCCGTGCTGGTCCCACAAGCAGCAGTTCAACAGCGCCGCAGAGACGGACGACGCGAAGGCCGCTTACGAGCACGCACGGCAGGTTTCCCGCCAGCGCCTTCAGGAGTGCGAGGTGCATTGAAAGAAGAGGGCTGGCCGGGCGGCGGGCAGTTCCCGGAAAATGCATTTTGCATCCTCGATAAGTTCCGAGAATCAGGCATTAATGGTGTGGATCATCGACGCCCCAACCGTATGAAAACCCAGCATGTGCCCTTCATTATGAAAGCAGCCCTAGCATTAGCCACAACGGCGGCCGCGTGCCAGTCGGCCCAGGACCCAGCAACGCCTCCCTACATGCAGCCCAACCGTCCTGTCGAACAGCGCGTCGACGACCTGCTGGGGCGAATGACACCGCAGGAAAAGGCGAACATGCTGGCCGGTGAAGGGTGGATGGAAAGCCAGCCCAACACGCGACTCGGCATTCCCTCCATCAAGATGGCCGACGGTCCGGCGGGCGTGCGCAATTGGACCGGCCCGTCCGCGGTCACGATGAATGTCGGCCCCACGTTCACCTCGACGGCCTTCCCCGCAGGCATCTGCCTGGCGTCGAGCTGGGATGTGGACCTCGCCGGCCAGATCGGCCGGGCAATCGCCCAGGAGGTGAAGGCCTTCGGCAGGGACATGATCCTCGGGCCCACCGTAAACATCAACAGGGTCCCCCTGTGGGGGCGCAACTTCGAGGGCTACGGGGAGGATCCCTATCTGGCCGCCCGTCTGGCCGTGGCCTACGTCAAGGCCGTGCAGGCCGAGGGCGTGATCCCGTCGGTGAAGCATTTTGCCGCCAACAACCAGGAGTTCGAGAGGCACCGGATCGACGAGAAGATCGACGTCCGGGCGCTCAACGAGATCTACTTCCCCGCGTTCAAGGCCGCCGTGCAGGAGGGAGGGGCTTGGGCCGTGATGTCCGCCTACAACAAGGTGAACGGCCAGTGGTGCGCCGAAAATCCGTTTCTTCTGACGGAAACTCTCCAGAAGGCCTGGGGGTTCAAGGGCTTCGTGATCTCCGACTGGGGCAGCACCTACAGCACCGCTGGCACGATCAACGCGGGAATGAACCTGGAGATGCCCGGCGGCCACGCCATGCGCCACTGGCTCGCCGAGCCGCAGACCCAAAAGGACGGAAACGGGGCCGGCTGGCTGACCGAGGACAAGGTCCTTGCAGCAGTGGCCTCAGGGGAGGTGAAGCAGGAGGCCGTGGACGACTCGGTGCGACGCATCCTAAGAGTGATGTTCACCGCGGGACTGTTCGACGCCCCCCACACTCCCGGGGGCGCGACCGACACGGCCGAGCAGCGTGCCGTCGCTCGCGCCGCTGCCACCGAGGGAGTGGTCCTCCTGAAGAACCGCGGCGGCCTCCTGCCCCTCGCCGCAAACCGCGGCCGTTCCGTGGCCGTGATCGGGCCCAGCGCCGCTAACCCCAGGGCGGGCGGGGGCGGCAGTTCCTACGTAATCTCTAGATATTCCGTCACGGCGCTCGAAGGCATAAAGGAGGCGGCGGGCCCGGGAGCCCGGGTCGAGTATGCGCTCGGCGCGGCCATGCAGGGTGAGGATCCCAAGCTTGAGGAACCGACAGCCGCCGCCGTGCTTCGGAAGCAGGCTGCCGAGCTCGCGGCGCGCTGCGATGTTGCGGTGGTCGTGGTCGGAAACTCTCGCACGATAGAGAGCGAGGGCTTCGACCGGGCGTCGATGGACCTGCCCGCAAACCAGGACGAGCTCATCGCCGCCGTTTCGGCGGCCAACCCCAACACCATCGTCGTCCTCATAGCGGGCGCCCCGGTCACGATGACCCGGTGGGTGGAGGGTGTGCCGGCGGTCGTCTGCTCGTGGTATGGAGGCCAGGAGGCGGGCCACGCGATAGGGGACGTCCTTTTCGGGCTCGCGAACCCCTCGGGCAAGACCCCGGTCACATTTCCGAAGCGGCTCGAGGAAGCCACCGCCTTTGGAAACTACCCCGGCGAAGGGCTCCATGTGGCCTATGCCGAGGGCATCTACGTCGGCTACCGCGGCTTCGAGAAACACGGAGTCGAGCCCCTGTTCCCCTTCGGCCACGGCCTATCCTACACGAGGTTCGAGTACAGCGACCTGAAGGTCTCGCCGGCAGCAGCCTCTGCCGGGCAGTCCGTCCAGGTCCGCTTTGCCGTTCGCAATGCCGGGCCCCTAGCGGGCGCCGAGATCGTTCAGCTCTATGTCACTGACCCGCATGCAAGCATCGACCGGCCGCCCAAGGAGCTGAAGGGCTTCAGCAGGGTGCTCCTCGCACCGGGACAATCCCAGATCGTGACGCTTGTGCTCGATCCGGCAGCCATGAGCTTCTTTGACCCGGCCAGGGATACGTGGGTCGCCGAACCCGGGGCCTTTGGAGTCCTTGTGGGCGCATCCTCGGCCGACATCCGCCTGCGCGGGAGTTTCGACCTTCTAAAATGAGCTCCTCCAGGCCGCCCGTCGGCGCTTCCCAGAAGGCAGAAAGTTTACCGTGATTGGAGAGGGTATCCTCATGGACACAAACCTCAACACGATCACCGTAACGCTCGATGGCGGAACCCAGGTCCACTGCGCCGTCGGCACCCAGGTGCGTGACATTCTGCCGCAGCACCGCTCGTCCGATGGCCTCGAATACATTGGTGCGCTGGTCAACAACGACCTCGTCTCGCTGGCCTTCCTCGTGGAGGTGGACAGCGACATTGTCCTGCTCACGCGGGGCGATCCCCAGGGCTTCCAGATCTACGACCGGTCGGTCTGCTTCCTCTTGGCCAAGGCGGTGAAGGAGCTTTTCCCCGACGCGAAGTTTGGGATCGAGCACTCCCTGGGACCCGGGATCTACTGCAATTTCGAGACGAACGGCGGGACGGGCATCGATGCCGGCCAGCTGGAAAGCATCGAGCAGCAGATGCGCGCGATCGTGGAGCGCGACGTGCCCATCGAGCGGCGAAAGATAGCCTTCACGGAGGTGGTAGAGCGCTTCAAGCAGGAGCGCCAGATGGACAAGTACAACCTTCTCAGATTCAGGAACCCGCCAAAGGTCGCCACCTACTGGTGCGGCGAGTTCTCCGACCTGGACCACGGGCCGCTGGCATCCAGCACCGGTGCTCTCTCGCTTTTCAAGCTGATCCCCTACCCCCCTGGCTTCGTGCTCCAGATTCCAGAAGCCGAGAACTCGAAGCAGCTGGCCCCCTTTGAACCGCAGGTCCACCTCTTCCATATTTTCCAGGAGCACAAAAAGTGGGGGCGCATCCTCGGCGTCAATACCGTAGGTCGGCTCAATGAGACCATCGCCGAGCGGAAGATCGGCGAGCTGATCAAGATCTCGGAGGCCTTCCACGAGAAGAAGATCGCCGAGATCGCCGACCACGTTTACGCGAACCGACAGCTTATCAAATTCACGCTGATAGCGGGCCCCTCATCCTCGGGAAAGACCACCTTTGCGAAGCGCCTGGCCGTGCAGCTCCGGGTCGACGGTCTTCGGCCCGTCACCGTCTCGCTGGACAACTATTTTCTGAACCGGGACTGCACCCCTCTGGACGAGGCGGGAAATCCCGACTTTGAGAACATAGAATCCATCGATCTGCCGCTCTTCAACGAGCACATGCTGCGCTTGAGTAAGGGCGAGGAGGTCGAGCTGCCCCTCTTCAACTTCGAGAAGGGCCGTCGCGATCCCGTCGGCGAGAAGCTGCGCATCGAGCCCGACCAGATCATCGTCGTCGAGGGAATCCACGGCCTTAACCCGCGCCTGACGGAGAGCATTGCCCCGGCCAACAAGTACAGGATCTACATCAGCGCGCTGACACAGCTCAACCTCGACTCGAACAACCGCATATCGACGACGGACAACCGGCTCGTCCGCCGGATGGTTCGTGACAACAATTTCCGGGGCAACTCAGCGCTCACGACCCTCGCCATGTGGCCAAGCGTGCGCCGCGGCGAAAGAATGTGGATATTCCCGTACCAGCAGGAGGCCGACATCGCGTTCAACTCGGCGCTGGACTACGAGCTGGCCGTCCTCAAGCCGTTCGCAGAGCCGGTGCTGGCCGAGATCAAGCCCAACCACCCGCAATACTCGGAGGCGAGGCGCCTCCAGGCGTTCCTCTCAAGCTTCCTCGGCGTTTCCGAGCACCTGGTGCCCCCCACGTCTCTCCTGCGCGAGTTCATAGGGCACAGCAATTTCCCCTGAGCCTGCTCGGGCGTCTGGCTCAGATGATGTAGGTGGGCGCTGGGCGAAGGGCGCACACGCTTCCGGTGGATTCCACCGAAAGGACACAGATATCGTCGCCGAATTCGCTTTTTTTCGTGAACGAGCGGATGTCGTCGATGATCCGGTCGATCAACTCGGCTCCCGGTAAATCAAGGTTGCGGCCGACAAACTCCCTCAAATGGGCCTCGCCGTACATTGTTCCCTCAGCGTCGCTCGCCTCGAAGAGGCCATCCGTGTACAGGAGGAGGCTGTCGCCTGACACGAAGGAGGTGGTCGAACACGTGTAGGCGAAATTCTCGATCAGTCCCGCCGCAGGCTCGGGTTCAGGCTTCACCAGCGCCTCTACGGAGCGCGACGCTCCGCGGCGGACGAGCGGCCACGGATGACCCGCATTGCAGTACGAAAGGGTTTCGGTGCTTGTGTCGATGACCCCGAAGATCGCCGTCGCAAACACGAGTTCGCCGGTCTGCTCGAGGATGGGCATCAGCCCGCGGTTGATCTCGGAGATGACATACGCCGGGTCCGAGGCACGGCCCTCGACCTCCTCTACGACCCCCCTAATCAGCGCAGTCAGAAGCCCCGCCCTGACGCCGTGGCCCATGACGTCGCAGATCAGCACGCCACAGCGGGAGTCGGAGATGGGCAGGATGTGCACGAAGTCGCCGCCGAGCGTTGTGGCGGGAATGTAGCGATGGGCGAAGCGCAGGGTGCTCGCCTCCGGGGGGACCCCGCGGGGGAAAACCGGATATGCGCGTGGGAGGAAGGCCTCCTGGATCTTGCACGCCATCCTGACGTCGGCCTCCATCTCGTCTGCGTACCGTTTCAGCTCCTCCTCCGCGAGTTTACGGCGAGTGATGTCGTGGCTTATCCCGACGATCCCCGTGATCTTTCCTTGGGCATCCCTCAGGGGAACCTTTGTCGTCAGCGACCAATGGACGTTGCCCCCTGTTCCAAAGTCGGACTTCTCGCTGTTGATGATGGGAGAACCGCCGCCCAGCACCTGCTGGTCGTCCTGGTAGGCCTGCTCTCCGCGGGCTCCGGCATAGAACTCCTTGATCGTGCGTCCGAGGGTGTCCTGCTGCTCCTTCACGCCCAGCGCCTCGAGATGCGCATGATTGTTAAGCAGAAAGCGCCCCTCGGTGTCCTTAACAAATACGCGGCTGGGAAGATGGTCGATGATGGTGCGCAGCAGATTGCGCTCACGGGTGAGTTCGTCTTGGGCCCGCTTCAGCTCGGTAATGTCCCTGGTTATCCCGAACGTGCCTATGATCTTTCCCGATGCGTCCCGCCAGGCCATCTTCGTGGCGGACCCCCAGAAAACGGTGCCATTCAGCCGGGTTATCCGCTCCATGATCCCGATCACCGGCTCTCCCGTCGCCATGATCCGGCGCTCGTCCTCGAATGCGCGGGCCGAGTGCTCCTCCGTGAAGAAATCGCGGTCGGTCTTGCCCACGCACGCCTCGGGCGAGGGCGCGCATAGGGCCTTCGCGTGGGCTGCATTGTTTCGAACGAAACGGCTTTCTCGGTCCTTGAAATAGATATGGTCAGGAATCGTATCCATCAGGACCCGAAGAATCGTGGAGTCTAGCTCCTGGCCGTTGGGAAGAGAAGCTGTGGGTGTGGAGGCCATCATTTCGGGAGAGTGCCGGTCACAACGACCGGGGGAAATCGGTTGTGCGGAAAGGCCGGGAATTCCACACCACTGGGGAACCATTTGCAACGCTTCGCGAGTCCACTGGGTTGGGCCTCACGGTTTGGGCTGGCTGCGCCGATTTCGAGGTGCCCCCTCCCGGGGACATGTCTAGCGCCGTCTTCCTAAGCTAAGCCTCGCAGGATTCGGATGCCGCTCGGCGCCTTTGACAAGCGCTTGCGGCTGCAGGCGTTGAGGCGGGGTATCACCCAAGCAATCTCCGCGGCGGCGACGCATGGGGCGAATGCCAAGGCGACGGCAAACTTGACCCGCCTGCCGCTTGCCGTCACTTGGTGCGGGCGTGGACACACCCGACAGCGATGACGACTTCCTGCGCTCCCTGGTCAAGACCTCCCGCCAACGACCTCACCATGTGAAGTGGGTCGATCGAGACGGAGCAGAACGGACGACCGTACTCAGCGGCCCCGAGTCGGCCCGCCTTGCCGCGATCGCCGGCCGGTCAGGGACCTCGAAGGTCGAGGTGCTGCGTCGCGCCGCCCACATTCCCGTGGACAGACAGACCAAGCCGCATGGATGACCTGCCCCGCCTCGCTGCGGCGCTGTTCACCGATCCGCCCTACATTTTGCTGTCGTGGCCGGCGGTCGCGATGATTCTGGGAGCAGTGATCGGATTTGTTTCCCCAAGGGCCGCGACGCAGCTGGCCGTGGTGCCGCGCTCAGAGGGTGGGCTCGTTGGCATCGTCACCGCCCCTTTCATCCACACTGGCTTCTCTCACCTGGCGGCCAACCTACCCCCCTTTCTGGTGCTGGGCACGCTGGTGATGCGCCGAGGCGAGTCCCATTTCCTTCCGGTCGCGCTCGCGATTGCGCTCGGGCAGGGAGTGCTTCTCTGGCTCTTCGGGCGCAAGGCCGCCCACATCGGAATGAGCGGCGTGGTTTTTGGATTCCTCGGCTACCTCCTGGCGCTCGCATGGTTCGCGCACACGACGGGCGACCTTGTGGTCGCGGCGGCGGTGCTTCTTTTCTACGGTGGCATGTTGGTCGGCCTTGCGCCCGCACGCAACGGCACCTCCTGGGAAGGGCACCTTTTCGGCCTCTTCGCGGGTCTCGGCACGGCCTGGCTGCAGTACGCCGTGCTATAGGCTAGCTCAATCGCCGCGGCCGCCGCCCGGGAGCATTCCCGCTCCTCAGGGGAAGGTCGGGAAGGTCGTTCGCCTCAGCGTCGCTTCGCTGCTGCCCATGGGAACAAGGGCGACGGGCTCCACCTTGGCCGTGTCCAGGTTGAGCAGGTTGATTTTCAGGTCCACGGGGGCCGTGTCCCAAGGGTAGCGCGCATCGCTCTTGGGATTAGGCACCATTTCGCAGGCCAGCGGCGCGGGGTTGTCGGCAATCTTTGGCAACGCATAGCGCGCCGGCGCCCAAACAACGGGAAAGACAAAGTAATCATGGAATCCCGCAACCGGGTAATCCTTTGACGCCTGCTTGGTCGCGTCGATCCCCAGCGCATAGACCAGCGGTCCCCGACGAATGTAAAACTCGCCGTTGTTGGCGGGAACGGGCTGAGCGTCAGCATGGAACCTGAGTGTGAGCGTATCTCCCGAAGCCCATTTCCTCGTGACCAGCAGCCAGTCCCCGGTCCGGTGGAACTCGGCCCCCCCGCAGTCCGCATCCACTTGCCTCGCCCATGTGGGAACCCGAAGGTGCAACGAGAAGGACACCGGCGCCTCCGGGTTCACATGGATCTCGATGGTGTCGGAGAAGGGATAGCTCGTATCCTCGGCAAGCTCCACCCCGACGCTGGCCACCTTGGTCCGTACGACGCATGGGCCGTACAGCACGAGAGCCAGGCCGTCCTGGGCTCGCATCCACATGTTGCGCACAAAGATCGGCCCGATCTGCGTGAAGTTCGGCGCGCAGCAGTTGGCGACGTCCTCGTGGGCCGGGGAAAAGACGCACCTGTTCATGATCGCCCCGTCAATCCTGTAGATGTTGTCGGTCGTGACGTAGTCCATCCCCTTGCCGTCGGACATGCGCGAACCCTGCACCGAGTTGTAGAATGTGGTCTCTGCCTGCTCCGCCATCCTTGCCCGACCCGTCTTTTGTGCGGCGCTCAGAAGCGATGTCATCCATTCCTTCTCTCCACACCCCTCGTAGCCGCCGGTGTCCGGGTCCGTCGGCTTGTTGGCGATCATCTCGTCGGAGACGGGACCGCCCGTGGGCGATACATGCGGCCACGCCTTCTCGAACGCCTGCTCCCCAGCGGCGACCAGCACGGGGTCACCGGTGACGTATGCGGCCCATATGGGCACCCTGAGACCCTCGTAGGTCGTGGCGCCGTGCCCCATGAACGGATGGTCCCGAGCCAGAAGCGTGCCGAGCGATATGTCGGTCTTTGTGTCTCTTGAGTAATCTCGGTAAAGGTAAACCCCGAAATCCCTGTACGCAGCGTTCCCAGTGAGGTCATAGAGGCGCTCCAGCACGTCCACGAACATGAGGTTGTGGTTCATGGTTCCCACGCCGAACGGATCCTTAACGCCGGGGCCGTAATGGCTCATGGTCAGCTGCACCGCCTTCTCCACTGCCCGCAGGACGTCCTTCTTGCCCGTCGCCTCGTAATAGGCGATCAGGCCCCGGAAAAGGGTTGTCTGGGTCCACAGCTCCCCGTTGTCGACCTCGCCGGACGGCCATCGCAGCGTCGACGAATAGATTCCCATATAGCCGTCAGCGTCCTGCGTCTTGAGGAGGTCGGCGACCCGCGCATCCACCAGGGCACGCTGCTCCGGGGATCCGCTCAGGAGCGCCATCATCGTGTTCCCGCTGCGCCAGTTTCCCTCCGTCTCCCCTCCCCACCACATTCCCTCTGCGCCGCCCCAGCTGCCGCCGCCCGCGTTCTGGACGTGATCGGGCCGGTTTCGGCCCACCCCGAAGATCTGCTGCCCGCATGTCTTCGGCGCGATTTCCGGCATGTGTCCGGCGAAGCCGCCCTCAAGATCCCTGAGAATCTGCTCACGAATCCAACCACCCGGCATGACCTCGCCAAACCTTAGGAGCCGGAATTGGGGCTCCAGCGCGTACGTGGCAGACGGTTCATTCGCCCCGGAGGGCTCCGACGCGGCGCAGGTCCCCGCGGTCGAGAGGGCGGCGAGGAAGATCGCGCTGGTTGCCGCCACAGGCGCTGACCTCAGGATACACACACCGGCAATGAGGGGATTCTTCATAATGTTGCGCGAGCGATTGATGTTCTTGAAAGCGGCAAGGATTGGCCTGCGTGGTCAGTCTATCCACGTCATCTCGATTTCCTCGAGGGTCCGGCCCTTTGTCTCGGGCACGTACCTCCAAACGACGAGGATCAGGACCGCGCAGAAAGTCGCGTAGACGTAAAAGGGAAACGCATGGTTGAACTGGAGCACAAACCAGGAGCCCTTGGCGTCCATCAGGGGAAAAGTCTGTGTCACTAGGTAATCGGATGTCCAAAGGAAGAAGGTGGCGAGTCCAAGCGCGCGGCCTCGAACGTTGTTGGGAAAGATCTCCACAAGGATGACCCAAGTCACGGGTCCGACCGAAAGTCCAAACGAGGCGATGTACACCAGGATCACAAGAAGCATCCATATGCCAGAGGCTGCCGGGTCGGCGACGCATTCGGCCATGAACCCCATGGCAAGAAGGGCGCAGCCCATGCCGGCCGTTCCTATGATCATGAGCGGCCTCCTACCCCACCTGTCGACCGAGGCGATGGCGACCAGGGTGAACACCACGCATGAACCGTTGATGATCGCCTGTTGCAGGAGTCCCGCGTCAACGCCGGTGGAGGCGCTCATGCTCCTGAATATGGTGGCGCCGAAGTACATGAACACGTTGATGCCGGTCACTTGCTGCAGGACGGCCAGGGCGATGCCGAGAATGATGGGACGCCTCAGCCTCTTTGAGAGAAGCGAGACGTGCGAATCCTGCTCCTTCAGCATGGTCGCCTTGATCTCGTCGAATTCGGCCTCGCAGGAGCCAGCGCCGCGCACGCGGCCCAGTATGACCCTCGCATCGTTCTCTCGCTTCGCCTCCATAAGCCACCGCGGGCTCTCCGGTATGCGGAAAAGAAGGAGCCCGAACACAAGCGCCGGGGCGATGCCTGTTGCGAACATCCATCGCCATCCGGTAGATATCAGCCACGCCTGGTCGCCGCGGCCCGCGATGAAATAGTTGATCAGCGAGGTCGCCGCGATCCCAAGGACGATCGCTATCTGGTTCACGGCCACAAGGCGTCCCCTAAGGTGCGCAGGAGCGATCTCCGCGATGTACATGGGCGTTGCGATCGAGGCGACTCCGATGCCGACACCTCCCAGAAACCGGAATGCGATGAACGCCGATATCCCCTGGGGAAGCGCAGTGCCCGCGGCCGATAGCAGGAACAGGATTGCCGACAGGAATAGGGGCATGCGTCGCCCGAAGCGGTCGGAGAGCGTCCCCACAAAAAGCACACCCGCTGCACATCCGATGAGGACGCATCCCGACGCCCAGCCCTTCATGAAGTCCGTCAGTCCGAACCGCGCGGTCAACGGTTCGATCGCACCCGAGATGACGCCAGTGTCGTAGCCAAAGAGAAGCCCTCCGAGCGCGGCCACGAGACAGATCGGGACGAGGTAACGGAGATCGACGGACTCGTTTGCCTGGGGCGGATTCATCCTAGGATCGCGAACAGGTTCCAATCCCGGCAACCGTCCGTTCTTAGGGGGGCTTCTGACATGGCCTGCAGCCCTACCACCAGGACTCCCCGACGTATGCAGGCTTTGGGAGGGTCCATCCCGGGATGGCGGGTGCCTGCCTCGCCATGATGTCTTCGAGCTTGGCGATGGAGGCCGGGGGCTCGCCGAAGTCGGGCACACTCATCAACTCCCCCTCCCGTTTGGCCGATTCGTGCGCCACTATCCCGGGCGCGTTGTACCGCGCCGCCGCCCACACGTGATTTGCGGGAAGCGCGCCCGTCGTGCAGGCGCGCACAAAGTCGTCGACGAGAAACAGGTGGGATCCGTGGTGGCCCGTCGGGAGGTGCACCAATTCGGGCGGCAGACGCCAGGTCGGGTGTACCGGCGCCATGCCCGAGTGAAAGTCAAACTGGGTGCCGTCCTTCGGCTTTGAACCCGGGCTTCCCTCCGGCGGCACAATGGGACTGCAGCGCAGGAGGTCGTTCAGGGGGGTCACTTCGCGGGCGCGGTTCACCCAGACGTCCCCCTCAGGCTGCTCCTCGAAGCAGCCCTCGGTCCCAAAGAGGCCCAGCCTCACGGAGCGCCCGCCCCAATGGCCGACTCGCCTAAGCTCGTTGATCCGCGCCGAGCCCCCGTCGCTTGTCCGGAACAGCGCGGTCTCGTTGCTGAATTCGTTGTCCCACTTGTTCAAGCCCTTCCCAAATATGCCGTCTCCACTCGCGTCGATCTGCCCAAGACAGGAGACCCGGACCATGTGCGCGCCGGTGACGCTTACGATCATGCTCGTTGTGTGCGTGGGGTAAAGCATGGGGGGAACGCCGGCCGTCCTTTTCCAATCCGGACCGCCGCTGTACTTGTAGGCCTGGTAGAAGCCGTGCGACATGTCGTGCATGTACTCGCCCTCCCCGTAGACGAAACGGCCAAACTTCCCGCGCTTCCACATCTCGCGGCAGAAGATCGCCGACGGGTAGTAGTAGCTCGTCTCGCCCAGCATGTAGGTTAGTCCCGTGCGCTTCACGGTCTCCACAAGCTCCCCCAGCTCCTCAACGCTGACCCCCGCCGGCACCGACGAGTAAACGTGCTTGCCCGCCTTCAGGGCCGCAATGGCCTGGGGTGCGTGCATCCAGCGCTGCGTGAAGATCGCAACCGCGTCGCAGTCGCTGGCGAGCAATTCATCCAGCGAGCTGAAGCATTCCGTCACGCCCAGCTTCGCCGCCTCGTCCCTCCGGCGCTCGGGAAGCAGCTCCGCTATGCTGACGCCGCGCACTTGGGGGTGGGCTTTGAACAGGGGTACAAACGCCCGAGCAAAACTCCCTGCTCCTAGGATGCCGACTTTGATGGATTTCATGTAGGGGGTTGCTCCCCGTGAACAGGGTGCACGCCGTACATTATAGGGGGAATGCCGCGCGCCGGCCTCCTTGGGGGTAGCGAACGTCTCCCGAAAAATAAGGCCCGCCACATCAGGTTGCTCATGTGCTCCTTGATGGGGCGCTGCTTTGGCTACTTCCCGGCGGATCCGTCCGCGGGAGGAAGGTAGTCAAAGTTGACAAAGCTCTCTATGGGCATCGGCGCATCGAGCGCCTTCAGGTCCACGAGGGTCTGGACCATCTCTTTGGCCCGCTGCGCCGTGATGAGCCCCATGCGCTCGCCCTTCGCAGGATCGCCCTCGACCAGCTTGTATTTCTTCATCGCGGCCATGGAGTAGTCGATCAGCGCCGGTGTCTGGGAGGGATTCTCCGACTGGATCCGCGCACGGGCCTGCGATGCGTCCCCGTGGAGGAACTCCTTCCATCCTCGGATTGTCGCCGCCACAAACGCCCTCACCGCCTCTGGATGGCTCTCAGCGAAGGCCCGGCTGGTGAAAATCACCCTGTAGGGGTCGTAACCCCCGCTTGCAATCAGCAGCACACGGGTCTTAACGCCCTGAAGCTCGGCAAAATAGGGCTCGTTGGAGATGAAACACTGCTGGACGAAGTTCCGATCAGACATGAAGCGTCCGAGGCCGTAGTCCATCGGGATGAGGTTGAAATGCACGCCGTAGCGCTTCTCCACAAACGTCGTCCAGTTGGCTCCCGGGTTGCTCATCACAGACCTGCCGTCCAGGTCACGGAACGACTTCACTGCGCCATCCTCGTGCATCATGATCGCCTGGGGGTCATGCTGCATCTGCGCGCAGACGACCAGGAGGGGCAGGCCCTGCTTCACCGCAAGGATGATGTCGTCGAATCGCCCCATCGCGAACGCCGTGCGGCCCGTGGCGACGAGCGGGATCGGGACCGCGCCGGGACCTCCCGGGACGATGGCGACATCGAGACCCCCGTCCCGGTAGTAATTCTTAACGAGCGCCTGGAAGTGTCCTCCGTGCTCGGGCGAGGGATACCAGTCCAGCTGAAAACTCACCTTGAGAAGGGGGTGCTCCTCGCTCGCTTTTCCCTCGGAGGGAGGCTTGTCCGGCGCCGGCGAACGGCTGCAGCCGCTCATCGAGAAGGCGCCCGTCAGGAAGGCACCCATCAGTAAAATCGAGGTCGGTTTGATGGACATTGTGGGAACCGTGCTGCGAATTCTACGCGGCGGAAGCGCTCGAGACTCGAATTGGATTCCTGAGGCGGTTGCAACAAAAACCACAAAAATGACGCGACTGCCGTCCTGAAACCACGCCCGTCCTGAGCGTTCCCCACGGAACAGGCGGAACGCGCATGAGACCTGCTTTGAGTCGCGCCGGCATGAGCGCCCACCAATCCGCTAGACAATTCGTCCCTCCCCGCCCATACCGACCGTTCTCCGGCCGCTCCCATCAATAGCCCCGGAAGCGATCGAATCCCCGTCCGCCCGTTCTCCCACGATTGTGACCCGCCGCATTCCTCCGTTATGCACCTTTTCCGCCGCGCACGCGTTCCCCTAGCCTGCCTCCCAATCCCGCTCAACCGGCCGACCGGTCGCGCTGACCAGTCCATTGAGCCCTGGCGCGAATGTGATATTCTGGTCGATGGCAGCCGCATCGCAGGTGTCAGCGACTCGTCAGAGGGGGCGCCCGGACCGGCCGGCGCCCGCGTCACCGACCTGGCAGGCGCGCTGGTATTCCCCGGCCTGGTCGAGGTTCACACCCACCTCGACAAGTGTCACACGTGGGACCGCGCCCCAGGGATCCACAGCGATTTCTGGGAGTCGAACGCGGTCCTGAGGGCGGACAGCGTCAATTGGAACGAGGACGACGTCTACCGTCGCGCGGATTTCGGCCTGCGCAGCGCATGGGCCCACGGCACGTGCGCGTTGCGCACCCATCTCGACACCAACTCACGCGTGGGCGCTGGCGCGCATGCGGCACTTTCAAGGCTGCGCTCCGAGTGGCAGGGGCGCATCAACATCCAGACCGTAAGCCTGTTCAGCTTCGATGACTTCTTCTCGGGCGGGGCGAGCAACATACTCGGCTTGACGGCAAAGCACGGGGCCACGGCCATGGGGGGCTTCCCCCAGCCGAATCCCAACCTCCCCCGTCAGCTTGACAACATCATGGCCGCGGCCCGCGAGCTCGGCGTCGGCCTTGACCTGCATGTCGACGAGAGCGGCCTCGTCGAGGCCGAGTGCCTCAGAGCAACCGCCGAGGCTGTATTGCGAAACCAGTTTCCCCACCCCGTGGCCTGCGGCCATAACTGTTCGCTGTCGGTCCAGGCGCCCGAGCGGGCCCGGGAAACGATCGCCCTCGTTAAAGAGGCCGGCATCGGGATCATATCGCTGCCACTCACCAATCTCCATCTGCAGGGCAGGTCCAGGGCCCCGGCACCCGCCGGGCAGACGTTCGGCACCCCCCGCACTCCCCAATGGAGGGGCCTGACCCTCATCCACGAGTTCATGGACGCAGGCGTGACGGTTGCCTGCGGCGGGGACAACGTGCGCGACGCGTTCATCGGGTGGGGCGACTTTGACCTCGTGGAGCTCTACGTCGAAAGCGTCCGCATCGCCCACCTTGACTCGCGTCTCGCCTTCTCGCCGTCGGTCGTGACCACGGCGCCAGCCGCGATCATGGGTCTGCAGGGATACGGCCTGATCGCCCCGGACTCGCCCGCGGACATGGTCGTCTTCTCGGCGCGCAAGCTCTATTCCCTTCTAGCTCGCCCGAGCACGCCAAGGCGGCTGGTTCACGGCGAGGAGTTTCGCGAGGCACTCCTGCCCGACTTTGGGGAGCAGGACGACTGGCCGCGCGCATGAATGGCCGCCGGGGCCTGGCTGTCCTCAGGTCACCATGCGGCGGCGGAAGCCTTGCGGCGTGTCCTTCATCAGGCGGACGAAGGCGGCGTAGAATGTGCTCTGTGAGCTGAAGCCGCTCGCCAACGCCACATCGATGATCTTGTCGTCTGTCGTGAGGAGCAGCCTCTGCGCGTGCGTGATTCTATACTGGAGAAGGTAGTCCCTTATCGTCACGCCGCAGTGCTTCCTGAACAGCGGCATGGCGTAATTGGGGTGGACATTCGCGGCCTTGGCGATGTCAGCCACCGAAAGATCCTCCTGGAAGCGCTCCGCCATGCAGCGCGCCATGCGCTCAACCCTCTGCAGCCCCACCGTGGACTCTCCCTCGCTCCACCGGGAAGCCGTATCCGGGAACAGGGCCTGATCGGCAAGCCACAGGAAGCCCGCCTCGAGCTCAAGGAGCAGCCTCCTCTGCTGCTGGCGGGTGGGATTGTACAACTCATCCACCCAGGCGCGGATCTGGAAGCGCGTCCCGAAGGTCTCCGGGGCATACCACCAGTTCCCCTCCATCAGCTCGCGCATGAATCGCTCGGGAAGCCCCCAGGCCCACACCCAAGCCAGGGGAACGGTGATCCAGGCCATCTCCGTGCCCGGATCCACCGCGACGAGGCTGTGCGGCGTGGACCCCCAGAACAGCGCCAGATGCTTGGATTCGAGCCTTCTCATCGAGCCTCGATGGAGATAGGTGATCGCTCCACGGAATACGTAGTTCAGCTCCACCTCGTGGTGGTGATGAATCAGCCCCATCGGCTTCGGAAGCTTCAGGAAGCGAGCATTCAGGCCGAAGGTTTGAAAGTGAACGTCGGTCATGCCCTTAATGCCCGGGTACCTTGCGCGGAGTCGCCGGCGAATCAAACGGTAAAATCAGAATCGATGAAGCAATCTGCAACGCGGGCCCAGCTCCACGCGAAAGCGCAATCGGGACGAGAGGCGGGTCGAGACCTTATTTTCTAGGAAGGCTTTTGCCGGGGGCAGGAGGCAGGAGGATGCGATTCCGCCTATACTCCGTCCCGACGCTCCGCAAACCTGCGGTGCGCTCAAAACATGAATTCCACCCAATCCGGTGTTCCTCACGGGGGAAGCTCCAGCGGGTTTGATTCTCCACTTTCCGAGGGCCGACCAGCCAAACGGAATCGTTAGTAGGTCCTGCAGTGAAATTTGCGGCCGTCTCCCAACCACCAAATGAATATGACTACTACAAAGCTCGTTCGGGTCAGTTTCGCGACTTGTTGCGCCCTTGGATGCCTAGCCACCGGCCTGCGCGCCCAGACTCCACCCCCCCCCGTCCCTGCGAATTCGACCTCAAGCGCACCGGCGGCCCAGCCGGCCACGCCCCCAAAGCCAACAGACAAGGTCACCCAGCTTGCGAAATACATCGTGAGCGACGTCCCGATCGAGGACCAGGTGCTGCCGACGGTCCGGCCGGTGGGCGACGTGATGGGCGATGACCGCAACATCCTCGACATCCCGCGCTCGCTGACAGCGGTGAACACCGCGCTCATGGACGACCGCATGGTGAAGAACGCGATGGATTTCGAGCAGTTCTCCCCGGGTGTCTATTCGGCGGCACAGTACGGCATCCCCGCGGTGCCCTACATCCGCGGCGACCTCTCCCAGCTCTACATGGGCGGCCAGCAGATCCCCTTCTCGCGCAACTCGACGCCCCCGAGCTTCAACGGCGTGGACGCGTTTGACATCGTGGAGGGCCCGGGCTCGGCCGTATACGGCCCCCAGCTCGAAGGCTCGGGCGGCTACGTCGACCTCATCATGAAGCAGCCCTACTTTGACAGGATGCATGACGACGTGACGCTCACCATGGGCGGGTGGGCCAGCGGGCACTCCTATTCAAATCCCGAGGCCTCGATCGACTTCGGCGGGCCGATCTCGGACTCGCTCGCCTACCGCGTGAGCTACCTGAGCCGCTACGGTGACGGATACTACCTGAACGACCACGACCAGACGCAGGACCTCTACGGGGCCGTGACCTACCTGCCCAATTCCAAGGTGACGGTCGACATCTGGGGCCAGATCTATGAGGACCGCACGAACGAGATCGCGGGCGTCAACCGCGTGACGGAGGACTTCATCAAGAACGGCAACTACATCGCGGGACCTGCGAGCCCGACAGCCACGGGGCCCTTCGCCTACTATGGTTATGACATCATCACGTTCCCGAACCCGCCGCCCTACACCTTCGGGAGCGCCACGGACGGATCGTACTCCACCGTGAACCCGGCGACGGCGCACACGATAAAGCTCTCGCCGGATGTCGCGCTCATCGCGCCGGGCGACACTGCGCGGGCCTTCGTCGCCCAGGGCCAGGCCAAGGAAACGGTGTCCCTGACGCCCGATTCCTCCCTCGTCAACCGCACCTTCTTCAGCACCGGCCACTCGGACAAGTCCGAAGAGGTGGGCTACAGCGAGTATGTGCCCCAAAACATCTCGATCCAGGACCGCCTGGAGTTCCACGACAAGTTCACCACCTCGATCTTCGACAACAGCCTGATCACCGGCATCGACTTCAAATACCTCGCGATGACGTCCTATCAGGACTACGCGACCGAGCCTGTCGGCTATTTCGACCTTTCGCAGCCCCTCTCCCAGATCGTATACCCGGGCTACTCGCTCGAGGGGAACACCTGGGGTGGCGGCCTGCGGGTGCCCGGAACGACGGGCTACAGCGCCGACCCCGCCGACGTCTCGAACGTGGAAGAGACGGAATATGACACCGCGTACTTCTTCCAGGACGATGTAAGCCTCACCAAGCAGCTCACGCTCACCGCGGGCTACCGCATCGACAACATCGCCGTCCACGGGGAAAGCCCGGCCTACGAGGAATACGGGTACTACAACAGCTTCTTCGACTACGTCCCGCTGGCGACCCCGGTCTACATTCCCAAGGGGGGATCGTCCTCGACCGTCACCGGCTACAACAACAGCCGGACCGTCAACGACCAGTCGTTCTTCGTCAGCCTGAGCTACAAGCCGACCGAGGAATCGACGATCTACCTCACGTACGACCACGTCGACGGCATCCTTGGGTCGTCCAACTTCGGTGGCATTGATGCGGTGTACCTGGACCAGGTGCTGAGCACCAAGAGCACGCTCTACGAGGCCGGCTACAAGCAGAGCCTTCTAAAGAACACGCTCTATGTCTCCGCCGACGTGTTCCAGCAGCTCAAGTACGGCACCCAGATCACCGGAGGGAAGTTCCCCATCAAGGACAACGGCGTCGAGTTCGAGGCCGTGTACCAGGCCAGCAAGTCCTGGAACCTCAACGCCAACCTAACCTACCAGGACGCCACCGCGTTTGGAGTCTTCTACCAGGCGGCTGGCAACTATCTGGACACGTTTGCCACGACGACGCCTGTCGATGGCACCTACGGCACGGGCTTGGGAACGCCCAACTTCCAGCTCTACACTCCGCCCGGCGGCCGGATGCGCGCCCCCGGCATCCCGCAGCTCGAGGCCAATGCGTTCGTGGAGTACACAAGCCCCTTAGGCTGGGGCGCCGGCGCGGGTCCCCAGTTTGTCGGCAAGCAGTACGCGAACGACGAGGACACGCTCTACATCCCGCCGGAGACCGAGGTCGACGGGTTCATCTTCTATCGCCAGCACACCTGGGAGGTCCGGGTCAACGTGAAGAACATGCTCAACGCACGCCTTCTCGACCCGATAGACGTGAGCTACGCCGGCAACAGCCTGATCTATGTGCGCCCGCCGATAACGGCATCGATCACCCTGAAGCTGCACTACTGATCTCGCCAATCGGGAGGCAGCACCCCACGCTTGCGGTGGGGCCGCGATCTCCTCTGGAGTGCGGCCCGATCCGCCGTCTATAACCCCCGGAATGCCAAGGCCATTCGACAACAACCTGCCCCGGAGGCTGCGCTTCGGCCGGGGCGTGAGCTCGGAGCTCGCGGCAGAGCTGCGCCGGCTCGGCTGCGCGAGGCCGTTGCTCATAACGGACGCCGGGGTCGCCGCGGCGGGGCTCCTCACACGGCTCACCTCGCTGCTGTCCCGAGAGGCGTTCAAGCACGCCGTCTTCGACCGGACCGAGCCGGAGCCACCCTTTGCGTGCGTGGCTGCGGCGGTGGCCTCGGTCCGCGGCAGCTTCGAGGCCGATTCTGTCGTGGCCCTTGGAGGAGGCAGCGTCATGGACACAGCCAAGCTCGTTGCCGCGACGCTCGTCGACGGGAGGGAGGCCCCCGCGCTTGCCGGCATCGGGAAGGTCGGGAGAAGGCCGCTTCCGCTCGTGTGCATCCCGACCACCTCGGGCACTGGGTCCGAGGCGACCCCCGTTGCCATCTTCACGGACCCTGCCACGGGCACAAAGGTGGGCGTTGTGGACCCCTGCCTGGTGCCGGACCTGGTTCTGCTCGACCCTGAATTCACCGACGGTTTGCCTCCCCTGCCGACGGCGGCGGCGGGCATGGACGCCCTCGTGCACGCTCTGGAGGCCTTCATCGCGCGCTCCGCGACGCCGCTTGCCCGGGGTCTGGCCTTGGAAGCGGCCCGAAGGATCGGCCCGGCGCTCCCCGCTGTGTGCCGCAATGGAGGCGACCGCACGGCCAGGGACGAAATGCTCGTCGGCGCCAACCTCGCCGGCCTCGCGTTTGCAAGTTCCTCGTGCTGCGCCGTGCACGCCCTCGCGCTTCCCCTCGGCGGCCGCTTTCACATCATCCACGGCGTCGCAACGGGCTGCCTTGTCGCAGAGACAATGCGCCACAACCTGCCCGCGTGCGAGGCGGACTTCAGCCGTTTTGCCGAGGCGCTGGGATGGACCGCGACCTCGCCCGCGTCCTTTCCCGGCCGCCTTGCGGCCCTGGCGCGAGAGATCGGCCTGCTCTCGGTGCTGGCGCGCACCCGCGTCCCGGACGAGGCCCTGGCCGGGATTGCGAGGGACGCGGTCGCCAACCGGCGCCTCATGGACCCGAATCCCGTCCCGATCACCCAGGAGGACGCTGTCGCCATCCTGAGAAGGACGCTCGCCCCCGATGAATGACCCGCAGAAGGACCCGCTTGCCGCGGTCGGGGTGATCCCCGCCCTCTGGATCGACGGCCAATGGAGGCAGGGAGGCGCCGGGAGCGCAGCCGTACGCAACCCCGCCACCGGCGCCGAGGTGGCACACGTCTGCCTGGCCGCGGAAGCGGACTTCCGCCTGGCCATCGACGGCGCCCACCGGACCTTCGCTGCCTGGAGGTCCGAGCCGTGCGCGTTCCGGGGCGAGGTCCTCAAGCGCGCGGCCACGCTCCTCGCGGCCAGGCGTTCCGAGCTGGCCGGCCTCCTCACCCGGGAGCAGGGCAAGCCCCTCGCCCAGGCTCTGGGCGAGGTCGACTATGCCGCGAGCTTCTTCCAGTGGTTCGGCGAGGAGGCGCGCCGGCTGGGCGGCAGGCTCCAGCCGCACCCGTTGCGCGGCCGCGAATACACCGTGCGGCACGTGGCCGCCGGCGTCGCAGGCCTCGTCACTCCCTGGAACTTTCCCCTGGCGCAGGGCGCAAAGAAGATCGCAGCCTGCCTTGCGGCGGGCTGCACCGCCGTGTGGAAGCCCTCGGAGCTCACCCCTCTCGTGGCCCTCGCAATGGGACCGCTCCTCAAGGAGGCGGGCCTGCCCGACGGCGCGCTCCAGATCCTGCCGTCCCTGGGGCCCGTCGCCGGCGCGGCGCTCACCGCGGACGCAAGGATCCGGGTCCTGTCCCTCACCGGCTCGACCAACACGGGCCGCACCCTGATGCAGGGCGCCTCGCGCCACCTGCAGCGCGTGTCCTTCGAGCTGGGCGGCAACGCGCCCTTTGTGATCCTTGGCGACGCCGAGCTCGGGGCAGTCGCCGAGGACCTGGTGAAGCTGAAGATGCTCTGCTGCGGACAGGTGTGCGTGACCGCCAACCGCGTGTTCGTGCCCGAGTCCCTCGAGGGCGCCCTGATCGCGAAGCTGCTTGCCCTGTGGAGCGGGCTGCGGGTGGGCGACGGCCTCGGGGCCGACATCGACGCGGGGCCTCTCATCCACCACAAGGCGTGCGAGCGCGTCCGCGGGCTTGTCGACGGCGCCCTGGCGGACGGGGCCGAGTGCGTGGCCGAGAACCGCAGCCACGAGGGGAACCCCTCCCTGGCCCGGGGCAGCTTCTTTCCCCCCACGATCCTGCGCAAAGTGAGCGACCGGATGGCGCTTGCCCGCGAGGAGATCTTCGGCCCGGTGCTTGCGCTCATGACCTACCGCGACACCGCCGAGGCCGTGCGCAGGGCCAACTCGACCGAGTTCGGACTCGCGGCCTACGTCTACGGCAACGACCTGTCGCTGGCCAACGCCGTCGCTGACGAGCTGGAGGCGGGCATTGTCGGGATCAACGAGTGGCGCCCCCTGAGGGCGGAGGTCCCGTTCGGGGGCATGAAGTCCAGCGGCATGGGCAGAGAGGGAGGCGAGGAGGGCCTGATGGAGTTCTGCGATGTCAAGGTCGTGTCCTCACCCTGCCCCCCGACCCGGCGGCCGTGAGGCACCGATGGCGGCGCCCAGCCTTCCCCGCGTCATGACACCGAGCCCCTTCGGAATGCTTCCCTCGGGCGAGACCGTTGAGGAGCACACGCTCTCCAACGGCTCAGGGGCCAGCGCCACGATCCTGACCTACGGGGGGATCGTCACCTCGCTGCGCGTGCCCGACAGGGCGCGACGGCTTGCCGACGTGGTCCTGGGATTCGACAACCTTGAGGCGTACGTGTGCGGCCGCGCGTACCACGGGGCGATCGTGGGGCGCATTGCGGGGCGCGTCAGCGCCGGGAGGCTGCTGGTCGACGGCCGCGTGCACGCGCTCCCGCTCAACGACGGCGCGAACCACCTCCACGGCGGCCACCGCGGCCTCGACCGGCGCGTGTGGTCGGCTGATCCGGCGGGCGCCGCCTCGCTGCGCCTGACCTACCTGAGCCCAGACGGGGAGGAAGGCTACCCCGGCAATGTCACCCTCACCGCCACCTACACGCTGACGGACGCGAACGCGCTCGTCTTCGAGATCGAGGCCGCGACCGACACCGTGACCGCGGTCAGTCCCACGCAGCACTGCTACTTCAACCTCGCCGGCGAGGGGTCGGGCAGCGTGCTCGGGCACGAGCTGCGGGTCCACGGAGGTGCCCATGTCCCGGCCGACGGGTCGCTGACCCTCTGCGACCGCATCGAGCCCGTCGACGGGAGCGGCGCCGACTTGAGGGCTGCGCGCCCCCTCGCCGGGGCGCTGCCCCGCCTCTTCAAGGCGCACGGCGACCTCTATGTCCTGAGGCAACCGGGCTCCGCCGCGCCCCATGGGCCCACCCTCGCGGCGCGGCTCCACGAGCCCGCCTCGGGCCGGGTCCTGGAGGTGCTCACCGACGAGCCCTGCCTGCAGCTGTACACCGGCGTGGCGCTCGACGGCAGCCAGAAAGGCAAGTCGGGAACGCCCTACGGACCGCACGCCGGGCTTTGCCTGGAGTGCCAGGGCTATCCGAACGCCGGCCGCCTCGACGGGCTCGGTGGCATCATCCTGCGTCCGGGCAGCCCGCGGCGCCGGCGCACGATCTACGCCTTCTCCACCGACAATCTTCCCGCGAAACACACCCCATCGTGAGCCAAGACGACGCATCCGCCACCCTGCCACGCCCCCCCGCAAAGCTGGACTACAGCCTGACCGGCGAGAGCGCGTCGGCCGCCATCGAGAGGGGTCTCGCGGAGGCCGAGTGGTACCAGTGCCCCGTGCCGCGCGCCACCCTGCGCGCGCTCCTTGAGCGCCGGGATGGCCCCGCCCTGCGCGACACCCTGCTCTGGTTCGCGCTCATTTTCGGCAGCGGCTACGCCACCTATGCCCTCTGGGGATCCTGGTGGGCCGCCCTGCCCTATGCGCTCTACGCCGTCCTCTACGGCTCGACCTCCGACTCGCGCTGGCACGAGGCCGGCCACGGGACCGCGTTCAGGACCGACTGGATGAACAACGCGCTCTACGAGATCGCCTCCTTCATGGTGATGCGGGAATCCACGATCTGGCGCTGGAGCCACACGCGCCACCACAGCGACACGATCATCGTCGGCCGCGACCCCGAGATCGCCGTGCCGCGCCCGCCCGACGTGAAGGCGATACTCCTGAGCTTCCTGAACATCGGGGGCTACCGCACCTACTTCAGGAAGATCGCCGTGCATTCCCTGGGCCGGATGCTCGATGACGAGAAGACCTACGTGCCCGAGAGCGAGTACCGCAAGGTCTACGCCAAGGCCCGGGTCTACGTGGCCCTTTACGCGGCGGTCATCGCTCTCTCGATCGCCACCCGCAGCTTCCTGCCCCTCTTCCTCGTCGGGTTCGCCAACTTCTTCGGCACCTGGCTCATGGTCGTCTACGGCCTCACCCAGCACGCAGGGCTGGCCGAGAACGTCCTCGATCACCGCCTCAACTGCCGGACCGTGTACATGAACCCGGTGCACCGGTACCTCTATTGGAACATGAACTACCATGTGGAGCACCACATGTTCCCGCTCGTGCCCTACCACGCGCTCCCGAGGCTTCACGCCGCGGCCAAGGACGACTGCCCCCCTCCCTACACGAGCCTGCTCAACGCCTGGCGCGAGATTGTCCCCGCCCTCCTGCGGCAGGTCAGGGATCCCGGCTACCATGTCAGGCGCAGGCTCCCGGATCCCCGGCCCCGCGTCGCGGAGGGGACCTGCTCGTCCGATGCGAGGCCCGACGCCCAGGGCTGGGTGGAGGTCTGCGCCGCCGCGGACCTCGGGGCCTCGCAGGTGATCCGCTTCGACCATTCCCGCCGCACGTACGCCCTCTGCCGCGATGCCGCGGGTCTGCTGTACGCGACGGACGGCATCTGCACGCACGGCAACACCCACCTGGGCGACGGCCTCGTGATCGGCGGCGAGATCGAATGCCCCAAGCACAACGGCCGGTTCCTCCTGAAGGACGGCTCGCCCTCCAGGGCGCCGGTGTGCCGCGGCGTGGCCACCTACCCGCTCGAGGAGCGCGGCGGGCGACTGCGCCTGAACGTCGCACGCCCCGGCGGGGCGGGAGCCCGCCCCCAGCTCAGCTACAGCCTGCGCGTCGTCAGCAACCGCAGCGTGGCGACCTTTATCAAGGAGCTAGTCCTGGAGCCCGTCGGCCCCTCCGACGCCGTCGCCTTCACCGCCGGCGACTACCTGCAGATTGAAGTCCCCCCGTACGAAGCCATCCGCTTCCGGGACTTCGACATCCCCGAGCCCTATGCATCGGTCTGGGAGTCCCAGCACGTATTCGACCTGGTCTCGCACAACCCGCAGGGCGGCCGCCGCAACAACTACTCCCTGGCGAGCCACCAGCGGCTCGAGCCATTCCTGCGCTTCAACGTGCGCATCGCCACGCCGCCTGCGGGCCAGGACTGCCCTCCCGGCGTGGGTTCGGCCTACGTCTTCAGCCTGAAGCCCGGCGACCGGGTCACGGCCACGGGGCCTTTCGGCGACTTCCACGTGAAGCCCACGCAGCGGGAGATCGTCATGATCGGCGGAGGAGCCGGCATGGCGCCGCTGCGCTCCCAGGTCTCCCATCTTTTCGAGACCGAACCGACGGCACGCAGGGTGAGCTTCTGGTACGGGGCGAGGTCAAGGCAGGAGATCTTCTACGAGGACTACTTCCGCGGCCTGGCCGAGCGCCACCTGAACTTCACCTTCCACCTCGCGCTCTCCTCACCGCTGCCCGGCGACAGCTGGGCCGGGCCCACCGGCCTCATCCACAAGGTCGTCCTCGGGCAATGCCTGCGCGACCACCCCAATCCCCGAGCGGTGGAATACTACCTCTGCGGGCCTCCAATGATGATCCGGGCGTGCACGCGGATGCTGGCCGACCTCGGCGTTCCCGCGGACCACATCGCCTTCGACGAGTTCTGAGGCGGGGTGCCCGTCCCCGCTAGGGCTGCTTTCCCTGGGCGGGGGTGGACGCGGCCGCGGCCGGAGCCGGCTGTGCCGGCGCCGACTTCTTGCGGTATTCGTCGATGATGGCGGCCACGCGTTTCTGGTACTCGGGCATCTTCTGCTGGATGCGACCCATGCCAAGCACCATGCCCTTCTGCAGGAGCGCGGGCATCTGCATCGCGGCCTTCTTGCCCGTGGGCGAATCATAGAACGCCACGAGGTCCCGCAGCTCCGCCTCCGTGAACGAGTCGGTGTAGAGCTTCACGAGCAACGGCCTCACGTCGTCCCACTTGTAGGTTTCGTCGAAGAAGTGCCTGGACTCGCCGTGGATGCGCTCCACCAGGTCGTCGGGCATCCCCTGCGCCTTCATGCGGTCGAGGAACGGCACCAGGCCCGCCTCGAAGTTCTGGGCGATCAGCGTGGAGGCCCCGGTGGAGACGAGCAGCCGGTTGGCCAGCCCCTCCGACGATGACGCGGGCGCGCTGTCGGCGCGGAGGCAGGGCGCAAGGAGCGCCGCGAGGATCAGGAGACGGGCGATTTTCATGGGGAAAGGGGGCGGGGGCTCCAGCCGGGCGTCGTCCCGGGGGTGCACGCTGGAGGCCCTTCGTCCCCGGCACAAGCGCGGTGATTATGCCCCCTTCCCGAGTCAGGTTGACTCCCCCCGGCCGCCCGCCCGTATCTTTCAGACCAATCCAACGGATGGCGCACGCACACCCAGGAAAACTGTCCCTTCTGAGCATCGCGTGGCCGCTGTTCATCGAGCAGACGCTGCGCATGCTGATCGGCACCGTGGACACCTTCATGGTGAGCCACGTCTCCGACGGGGCGGTCGCGGCGCTCAGCGTGGCCAACCAGGTCCTCGTGTTCTTCCTCGTCGCGTTCAACTTCATCGGGATCGGCACCAGCGTCGTCATCACGCACCACCTGGGCGCGAAGGACCGGCACGGCGCGGACCAGATCGCGTCCACCGCCATTGCGGTCAACACGTGGCTCGGTGTCGCCTTCAGCGCCGCGGTGTACTTCCTCGCCTACCCCATGCTCCGGGCGATGCAGCTGCCGGGCAGCCTGATGGGCTATGCCTTGCCCTTCCTGACGCTCATGGGCGGCACGCTGTTCATGGAGTCGATGAACATCTGCATCTCCGCCACGCTGCGCGCGCATCATCACACCCGCGACGCGATGCTCGTGACCCTGGGCCAGAACATCATCAACGTCCTCGGCAACTGGATCACGCTCTTCGGGCTCTTCGGCTGCCCCAGGATGGGCGTCATGGGCGTCGCCCTTTCCGGCATCTTCAGCCGCTGCGTCGCCTGCGTGGCGCTCTGGACCCTGCTGGACCACCACACGCACCTTCGCCTTCGCGCCCGCAACTTTGTCGCCATCTCCTGGAAGAGGGTCGGGCGCATCCTCCACATCGGCCTGCCGGCCGCCGGCGAGCAGCTCTGCTACTGGACCGCCTTCGTCGTCGTCACGACCTTCATCGCCAGGATGGGCACCGAGAGCCTGGCGATCCAGTCCTACACCCTCAATATCCAGCGCTTCGCGATGCTGTTCAGCTTCTCGATCGGCCTCGGCACCGAAATCCTGACCGGGCACCTGGTGGGCGCCGGCCTGTTCGAGGAAGCCTACCGCAGGCTCCTCGGCAGCGTGCGCACGGCGATGCTCGTCGTCACCTGCGTCATGGTCGCCGTGGCGCTGGCCGCGCCCACCCTCGTCGGAATGTTCACAACGAACGCCGCGATCATCGCGACCAGTGCCATGCTTCTGAGGTTCTCCGTCCTACTCGAGCCCGGCCGGGTGCTCAACGTCGTCATCATCAGCTCCCTGCGCGCCACCGGAGACGTGGGCTTTCCCATCCAGATGGCGGGCCTGTCCATGTGGTGCGTCTGGGTGCCGCTGGCCTGGTTCCTCGGGCTTAAGCTCGGATGGGGCCTGACCGGGATCTGGATCGCGATGGCCACCGACGAGTGGCTACGCGGGCTGCTCATGTACCGGCGCTGGAAGAAGCGCCACTGGATCCGCCATGCCGAGCGCAGCCGAGCCCGGGTGGACGAGGAGTCGGACTATGGAGCCCGGCCCTGACGGCAGGGAGAGGCGGCAGCGCGCAGATCGCGAACGTGGCGGCCTCGGTGGGTGCGTTCTCCTGGTGTGTTCTCCTGGGGAACTGCCGCGACTGCTGATTCCGCGATCCTAGTCACGCTCCCCCCTGTCGGCTACACCGTCCAAATTGCAGGGGCCAGCGTGCGACAGCGCTGTCGCGCTTCTGGAGGCCTATGACGTCCGGTAGGTACGTCCGGTAGGGCCTGAAGAGGCGCCCCAGGCGCCCGTCGACCCCGTAAAATAAGGAGGCCCGGTCCTTCTTTCGAAGAACCGGGCCATAACCTGGCAACAACCTACTCTCGCGGGACCTAACGTCCTACTACCATTGGCTGCTCGGGGCTTAACGGCCGTGTTCGGGATGGGAACGGGTGGACCCCCGGCATGTGGTCACCAGGAATTGGATCTCCCCGAAGGGAGAAAGTAAAAAGTTTAGGGAAACAACAGTACAAGCAGGCAAGATAAACGCCTTGGAACAGTTAGAGCTGCACTAACCAAGCAAGGTCATTAGTACCAGTTAACTGAACGCCTTACGGCGCTTACATTTCTGGCCTATCAACCGGGTGGTCTACCCGGACCTTGCACCGTATTGCTACGGATTGTGATCTTATCTTGGGATGGGCTTGGCGCTTAGATGCTTTCAGCGCTTATCCCTTCCGAACATAGCTACCCGGCGC
>Ga0302319_10000644_pt1 | contig 78204 bp, 66 predicted proteins | sample Bog_T0_2_FD_203319 | JGI IMG/M metagenome (GOLD analysis project Ga0302319, IMG submission 203319) | Peat permafrost microbial communities from Stordalen Mire near Abisko, Sweden - Bog_T0_2 | ecosystem: Environmental > Terrestrial > Soil > Wetlands > Peat | place: Sweden: Abisko, Stordalen Mire...
TCATCTTGTCCGGTGCGATCCCGGAGGCCAATTGCCGTCCCTGCTGCTCGGGCGGCGTCGTTAGGCCGAAGTCTCAGGCCGCCTAAAAGGGCTCCTGCGATAAAAGCCTATGGTATTACGAACGGTGGGGCAAAAAGGCGTCGCAACCCGCGCGGGACACCCCAATCTGGGCGGAATTGTTTCAAAAATGGAATCCCCCGCAAGCCCCAGGCCGAAACACGAGCCCTTCATCCTTCCGCAGACCCTGATGCGGGAGTTCACCGTTCGGGCCCTGGTCGTCGGCACGATCCTCGGCGTCATGTTCGGCGCCTCCTCCCTGTACCTGGTTCTGAAGGTGGGGCTCACCGTCAGCGCCTCGATCCCCGTCGCGGTGCTCTCGCTCGCTCTCTTCAGGATGCTCTCCAAGGTGGGCCTGCGCGACGCCACGATACTCGAGAACAACATCAGCCAGACGGCGGGATCGGCCGGCGAGTCGATTGCCTTCGGCGTCGGCGTTACGATGCCGGCGATCATGATCCTGGGATTTGACCTGGAGCTGACACGCGTCCTCCTGGTCTCGGTCTTGGGCGGGCTCCTGGGCATCCTCATGATGATCCCGCTCAGGAGGGCCCTGATCGTAAAGGAGCACGGGGTCCTCAAGTACCCCGAGGGCACCGCATGCGCGGCGGTGCTGGTGGCCGGGGCCTCGGCCGAGGACCGCTCCCATGCCTCCCCGGGCGCGGTCGCAGAGATGCGCGCTGCGGAGGCCGCCGGCCTGGGCAAGGCCCCCGGCGCCAAGTCCATCTTTACCGGCCTCGGCATAGGCGTCGTCTACAACGTCCTCAACCGGGCGGTCCGACTCTGGAAGGACACGCCCGAGAAGGTCTTCGGCGCGCCCTACAACGGCGCGTCCGTGAGCGCGGAGATATCGCCCGAGCTCCTCGGCATCGGCTACATCATTGGCCCACGCATCGCGGCGCTCATGTGCGGAGGCGGCGTGCTCTCGTACCTGGTGCTGATCCCGATGATCAAGTTCTTCGGCGAGCACCTCCAGGCTCCCCTGGCGCCGGGCAGGATTCCGATCGCGGACATGCAGCCGGACGACGTCCGTGGGGCCTACGTCCTGTACATCGGCTCGGGCGCTGTCGCCGCGGGCGGCATCATCAGCCTTTTCCGCTCGATACCGACCATCTGGCACGGGCTCAAGGAGGGGCTGAGGGACGTCGGCCTCTTTAAAACGGCCAGGACGGGCGTCAATGTGGTGGTGCCCCGGACCGAGAGGGACCTGTCGATGAAGTTTGTCGGCGTCGGCATCATCGTCCTGATCGCGGCCATCGTGGCCGCCCCCATGATCCTGGATGCGAGCTACATGGTGAAGTTCGTCGCGGCCATCCTGATCGTGGTGTTCGGCTTCCTTTTTGTCACCGTGTCGTCGCGCCTGACCGGCGAGATCGGCTCCTCCTCGAACCCCATTTCGGGGATGACGATCGCGACACTGCTGCTCACGTGCCTCATCTTCCTGATCGTTGGGTGGACCGGGGGGGGCTACTACGTGACCGCGCTGTCGATCGGCGCCATCGTGTGCATCGCCGCCTCGAACGGGGGGAGCACTTCCCAGGACCTGAAGACCGGCTACCTTCTAGGGGCCACCCCGAAGTACCTCCAGGTGGCCATCCTGTTCGGCTCCTTCGCCTCGGCCCTGGTGCTGGGACCCCTGCTGCTGGCCCTCAATAACGCCAAGGTGGTCTACGTGCCCGTTTCGGAGGTCGCCCCGGCGGGCCTCCACGTGGACGTGTCCACCCTGACCTCCTCCGAGAAGCTGAAGGGGCCGCAGGCGTCCGGCGACAGCCGGACGTACCTGGTGTGGCACAAGAGCGACCCCTCCGGCGGAGCCTCCGAGAAATACCTCGTGGATTCCTCGGGCAACGCGGTCTGGCTCGTCGACCCGGGCATCAACGGAACGCACACCCACCGTCCTGACGGCTCCTCCGTCCCGAAATTCTCGGCGCCGAAGGCGACCCTGATCTCCTACATCATCAAGGGCATCCTCGGTCACAAGCTGCCGTGGACGCTGGTCCTGCTGGGCGTCATGATCGCCCTCACCCTCGAGATGTCGGGGGTTCCCTCGCTGGCGTTCGCGGTCGGCGTCTACCTGCCGCTCTCCTCGTCTAGCCCCATCTGGGCCGGGGGCCTCGTGCGGTGGCTGGTCGACGCGTATACCCGGCGCAAGCACAAGGGAAAGAGGCTCACCGAGGACCAGCTGACGGCCGAGGGCGACAAGAGCCCGGGCGTACTGCTTGCCTCGGGCTACATCGCCGGCGGGGCGATCGCCGGCATCCTGATCGCGATCCTTGCGGGCGTCCCCCTCCTGGCCCCCATCGACAACCGCTTCAACGAGTGGGCCACGGCGCATAACCCGGTCTTCAACGGGCCCTATGCGGACGCGCTCTCAATGGTGCTGTTCCTCGCCCTGTGCGGCTTCCTCTACCTGGTGGGGCGCGAGAGCCTGCTCGGGCCGAAGAAGGGCCCAAGGGCGTAGGCTCAGACGCGCTCGTCGACGACCGGGTTGGTCAGAGCCCCGATCTTCTCCAGTTCGACGGTCACCGTGTCGCCGGCCTTGAGGAAGACCGGCGGCTTGCGGGCGTAGCCCACGCCGTGCGGCGTGCCCGTGAGGATGACGGTTCCGGGCAGCAGCGTCTTGCTGCCGCTCAGGAACTCGATCAACGCCGGCACGTCGAAAACCATGTCGCTCGTGCTCCAGTCCTGCATCACCTGGCCGTTCAGTATGGTCCTGATCCGGAGCTGGCCGGGGTCCGGGATCTCGTCGCGCGTGACGAGCACCGGACCCAGCGGGCAGAAGGTGTCGAAGCTCTTGCCCTGGCAGAACTGGCCCCCGTTGAGGCGGTTCTGCCAGTCCCTGGCCGACACGTCGTTTGCGGCCGTGTAGCCCAGCACGAAGTCGAGTGCGTTGGCCCGGCTCGCATTCTTGCAGGAGCGGCCGATCACGACGGCCAGCTCGCACTCGTAGTCGACCTCGCTGCTCGGGAGCCTGCGGGGCAGCTCGATCGGGTCGCCGGGGTTCTGGACCGTGTTGGTGCTCTTGATGAAGAGCATCGGCCGCTCGGGGACGCCCTTGCCCCCCTCTGCGGCGTGCCGGCGGTAGTTGAGGCCGATCGCGAGGATGTTCACGGGCGCCACCGGGGCCAGCACCTTGCCCGGACTCACCAGCCTGTCGGTCACGCGGTAGGCGCCAAAGAGGTCGCCCGAGATCTCCCGGGCGGTCCCGTCGGGCTGGAGTGCGGCGTAGGCGGGGCCGGCAGGTCCGAGATGGCGCAGTATCCTCATGGCGAAAAGGGGCTCAGGAGCCGGGGCCGGCGTAGGCCTCCATGCCCGCGCAGGAGCAGATGAGGTGGCGGTCGCCGTAGACGTTGTCGACCCGGCCCACGGCGGGCCAGAATTTCGAGGCGCGCGTCCACGGTGCCGGGAAGGCGGCGGCCTCGCGAGAGTACGGGTGGCTCCACGTGTCGGCGCAGACGACCTTGGCCGTGTGGGGCGCGTTCTTGAGCGGGTTGTCAGCCTTGTCGGCCTCGCCGTTCGCCACGGCCTGCATCTCGCCGTGGATCGCGATCATGGCGTCGCAGAACCGGTCCAGTTCGGCCTTCACCTCGCTCTCCGTCGGCTCGATCATGAAGGTGCCGGGCACAGGGAAGGAAAGGGTGGGGGCATGGTAGCCATAGTCCATGAGGCGCTTGGCCGCGTCCTCGGCCTCAACGCCGTGCTTCTTCCAGGCCCTGAGGTCCACGATACACTCGTGGCCGACGAGGCCGGTGGCTCCGCGGTAGAGCACCGGGAAGTACCGGTCGAGGCGCTTGGCGACGTAGTTGGCGTTGAGGATGGCCGCCTTGGTTGCCAGGGTGAGGCCCTCGCCGCCCATCATGCGGATGTACATCCACGAGATGGCGAGGATGCCTGCGCTGCCCCAGGGTGCCGCGCTGACGGCGCCCTGCCTTTGCCCGCCCTCCCTGCCCGCGGGGGACGCGACCACGTGGCCCGGCAGGAACGGCGCCAGATGCGCGGCCACGCCGATCGGCCCGACCCCGGGGCCGCCGCCGCCGTGGGGGATGCAGAAGGTCTTGTGCAGGTTGAGGTGACAGACGTCGGCGCCGATCGTCCCGGGGGACGTGAGCCCGACCTGGGCGTTCATGTTGGCCCCGTCCATGTACACCTGGCCGCCATGGGCGTGCACGATCGCGCAGAGGTCCTTCACCGAGCTCTCGAAGACGCCGTGCGTTGAGGGGTAGGTGATCATCAGCGCCGCGAGGTTGGCGGCGTGGGCCTGCGCCTTGGCGGTGAGGTCGGCGACGTCCACGTTTCCCTGCGCGTCACAGAGCACCGGGACGACGTGGTAGCCGCACATCGTCGCGCTGGCGGGGTTGGTCCCGTGGGCGCTGTTGGGGATGAGGCAGATGTTGCGGCGGCCCTCGCCCCGCGACTCGTGGTAGGCGCGGATGACCAGCAGGCCGGCGTATTCGCCCTGGGAGCCCGCGTTGGGCTGGAGCGACACCGCGGCGAGGCCCGTGATCTCGCAGAGCCATGCCTCGAGGTCCCTGAACAGCCGGCGGTAGCCCCGGGTCTGCTCCACAGGGGCGAAGGGGTGGAGGCCCGAGAACTGGGGCCAGGTGATGGGATATAGCTCGCTCGCCGCGTTCAGCTTCATCGTGCACGAGCCCAGCGAGATCATCGACTGGCAGAGCGTCAGGTCCTTGGCCTCCAGGCGCTTGATGTAGCGCAGCATCTCGTGCTCGGTGTGGTAGAGGCTGAACACGGATGCCGCGAGGAATGGCGTCGTGCGTGCATGGGGAGCGGGGAAGAGGCTGTTGACTGTCGACGCGTCGGGCAGCGACGCGCTTCCGAAGATCGACAGGAGCGCCCGCACCTCATCCACGGTGGTCCCCTCGTCGAGAGAAATGCCCACGTGGGAGCCGTCGATGCGCCGCAGGTTGAAGCCCTTGGCCTCGGCCGCCGCGTGGACCCTCTCGGGCGAGACATTGCCGACCTTGAGCGTGTCGAAGAAGGGCTCGTTGCCGACCCTGGCGCCCGACGCGCGCAGGCCTGCCGCGAGCATCTCCGTAAGGAGCTTGGTGCGCCCAGCGATCCGCCGGATCCCCTCGGGCCCGTGGTAGACCGCGTACATCGAGGCCATGACGGCGAGAAGGACCTGCGCCGTGCAGATGTTGGACGTGGCCTTGTCGCGCCTGATGTGCTGCTCGCGGGTGCCAAGGGCCAGCCTCATGGCGGGGTCGCCCTGCGCGTCCTTGGAGACGCCCACGAGGCGGCCGGGCATCTGGCGCTTGAACGCATCGCGCGTCGCAAGGAAGCCCGCGTGGGGCCCGCCGAAACCGGGGGGAACGCCGAAGCGCTGAGACGAGCCAATGGCGACGTCCGCTCCGAACTCCCCCGGGGGGCGCAGAAGCGCGAGGGCCAGGATGTCCGCGGCCACGATGCAATAGGCGCCGGCCGCGTGGGCCTCGGCGAAGAACGGGCCGAAGTCATGGACGGCACCCCAGGTGTCCGGATACTGGACCAGGACGCCGAAAAGCCCGGGCCCGGGCTTGAACGTCCGGGTGTCGCCCGTTACGACCTCGATTCCGATCGGGTGGGCGCGGGTGCGGATGATGTCGAGGGTCTGCGGGTGGCAGGCGTCCGAAACAAAGAAGATCCGGTGGGCCGACTCCTCCCCGTCCTTGAGGCGGTGGCACATCATCATGGCCTCCGCCGCGGCCGTGCCCTCGTCGAGCATCGAGGCGTTGGCGATCTCTAGGCCGGTCAGGTCACAGACCAACGTCTGGAAGTTGAGCAGGGCCTCCAGGCGCCCCTGGGAAATCTCCGACTGGTAGGGCGTGTAGGCGGTGTACCACGCCGGGTTCTCGAGGATTGTCCTCTGGATGACGGCCGGCACCACCGCGTCGCTGTAGCCCATGCCGATGAAGTTGCGGAACACCTTGTTGTCGCCCGCGATCAGGCGGAGCTCGGCCAGCGCTGCGCTCTCCCCCGCGGCCGGCGGCAGCGCGAGAGGGCCCCGGCGTATCTGGGGCGGCACCACCTGGTCCACGAGGGCGTCCACACTCGGGAAGCCGAGCTCAGCCAACATGGCCTCCGTGTCGGCCGAATTGTCGCCCAGGTGACGCCGGGCGAATGTGTCGATCGGGTTCGCAGGATCGCAGTGCAGAGACATGCAGAAAGAGGGTAGGTGATGGGCCCCGCCGCGCAACCGTGTTTTGCCCCGCCCGAATACGCGGTTTGATTCGAGGCCTAATATCGCGTAGAAGGGATCCGGAATGAGACCCAAGGCCTTTTCGAGCCGGGACGCCCGCGCCGCCTATGTCGATCGGACGTTGGAAGGACTATACCCCGAGACACCGATACCGCTGGCGCACAGGGACGCGTTCACGCTCCTGGTCGCGGTCGTCCTGTCGGCGCAGTGCACCGACAAGCGCGTGAACGAGGTGACGCCGCGCCTGTTCGCCCTCGCCGGGTCCCCCCAGGAGATGATGCGGCTCCCCGTGCGCGAAATCCGGGCGATCATCCGGCCCTGCGGCCTGTCGTCCCAGAAGGCCAAGGCGATTTCAGGGCTCTCGCGGATCATCGTCGAGACGCACCGGGGCATCGTGCCCTGCTCGTTTAAGGAGCTGGAGGAGCTTCCGGGCGTGGGCCACAAGACGGCCAGCGTGGTGTTGTCGCAGATATTCGGGATCCCGGCCTTCCCAGTGGACACCCACATCCACCGGCTGGCCAAGCGATGGGGTCTGTCGCAGGGGCGCAACGTGGTCCAGACCGAGCGGGACCTCAAGGCCCTGTTCCCTCAGGAGCGCTGGAACAAGCTGCACCTCAGGATGATCTATTACGGCCGGGAGCACTGCACGGCGCGGGGCTGCGACGGCCACACCTGCGAGATTTGCGCTTGCTTCAATCCTAAGCGCGGGTCTTGCTGACCTTTCTCTTGTTCGGGCCGTAGCGTAGCCTGGTAGCGCGCTTGCATGGGGTGCAAGAGGTCGAGAGTTCGAATCTCTCCGGCCCGACCATTTTCCTAGTACCTTTGGCGCCGAAGGTGTGCGCGTCGGAATCCATAAGTGATGCTCCGATAATGGAATATAAGCTGCAGGCCCACGATCATTGCCGGTGCGATGTACCCGAAATTACCGCCTCGGTCCGGAGTTTACCGGGCTCCAGGCCTCGACGAAGTTACGGAAGGACCGCCCGATGGAGGAATGCCCCCGCCCGAGTGTCGCAGGAGTCGTACGGCTGAGATGTCAGCCACCACGGGAAAGGTGCCGCCGTTGGGTCCAACCACTCCACATAACGTCATTTTATGTGATCGCTGGGATCGACCCATCGGGACAATCGGAGCAACGCTGAACCTTGACCCGCCTAGCGTTTCACCAGTTTGGGCAGCCGGCCGTCCTTGCGCCTTCGGCAGAGGCGCCTGTATTCGGACGGGCTGTGCTTGAGCGATCGCCGGAACAGCCGGTTGAAGAAGGAGACCTGCGTGAAGCCGTTTCCGAATGCGACATCGATGATGTGGTTGTCGGTCCTCGCCAGCTCGCGGCACGCGGCGTCGAGACGGATGTGCTGAAGGAATTCACTCAGGGTCTTTCCCGAGTGCTTCTTGAACTGCCGGGCGAAGGTCGAGCGGCTCATGCCCGCTACCTTGAGAACCTCGGAAAGGCGCATCTGATTGCGGTAGTTCTCCAGCAGGAAGCGGATGGCGGCCTGCATGGAGGACTGGTGGCGCGAAACGGCCGAAAGCGAGAACGAGTTTTTGGAGATGAAATCATGTTCTCCTGCGGGGGCCGAGGTCGCGCAGGCGAGGATGCGCAGCAGGAGCCCGAAGCGGTCAAGCCCCTGGGTGTCCGCGAGCATCGGAAGCAGCGTGCTAATGGACTGGGCCGCGTTTCCCTGGAACCTGACGCCGCGGGCGGCGCTCTTGAAGAACCGGCTCAGCTCTTCCGTTTCGGGGAGGCCCCAGAAGTGGTGCGTAGGCGGCAGATTCCACTGCACGGACCAGCCGCTCGAGTTGCCCCGGGTGTGCCAGTAGTGGGGCAGGTTGGCGCCCAGAAGGACCAGGTCCCCCTTTTGGAACTGCTGGATCCTGTCGCCTACAAACCGGGTTCCCTCGCCCGACTCGAAATAGGTGAGCTCGTAGGCCTCGTGATAGTGCCAGTGCTCGCCCTCGCCGGAGATGTGGACGCGGCGCTGCGGTGAGAGCACGAGCTCGACGTCATGAAGGTTTTCGCACCAGTGCAATAGCCGGAAGGATTGCCCGGACGGCAGGGGTATTCTTTCTCGTACGACAGTCATTCGGGGCTTGGGGGAGATGCCTCTTGCGAGCGCGGGGCGCTCGCAGCGGATATACATTCTTTTGTAGGATTGGAGCGGCGGTTTGCAATCCATCACAGCGCAGGGGCGCTGGGCCTGCAGCCGCGGGCCGACCGCCAACGGAGATCAAGAGGAGGATTCAGCTCAACCTGCACAACGTCCTCGAGAAGACGAGGACGGCGGCGCCCTACTACGAGCCCGATGGGTCGCTGGCGCTCGCTCGCATCGAGGAAGGCCGCGCGGTAGCGCTCACCCACACGCTCGAGTTCTAAGGCAGACCCTGTTCTTTCCGGGTTCGTCCACGCAGGAATCCAGCGGCGCAGGCCGATAAATATTTTTGTCCTGCGACGCCTCTCGTCCGTTGGACGGGCCGCCGGCTCACCCCTCCAGCAGGAACTTCTCGAAGCGCGCTCTCAGGTTGCGGCTCAGAGGCAGACGCGTCCCGTCCCTGAGGAGCACCGTGTAGTCCCCCTGGATGCCGGGCTGCAGCTCCTTGACCTGGTCCACCCTGACTATCGCCGAGCGATTCACGCGCGTGAACTGCTGCTGGCCGAGGCGCTCGTCGATGGAGGAGAGCGTGTCGCGCACCATGAGGCGTTCGCCGTTGTGGGTGTGCAGCACGACGTAGTTGTCCGCGGCCTCGACCCACACGATCTCATCGAACCTGAGGAAAACAAACCTTCCGTCCGCCTTCACCGCTAGGCGCTCGGGGCGCTTTGCGGCCGCCTCACCGACGCTGCCGAGCAGGCCCTCGAGCTTGGCGCCGAGGCTGCCCGCCTTGCGCGCACTGACAAACTCAGCGGCGCGCTCGAGGGCCGTCTCGAGGCGCGCCTTGTCGAAGGGCTTGAGGACGTAGTCCACGGCGCGCACCCCGAACGCGCCCACCGCGAACTTGTCGTAGGCGGTCACGAAAACGATCGCGGGCCGCTCAGCTGGCGAGAGGGCTTCGACGACCTGCAGCCCGTCGCAGCCCGGCATCTGCATGTCGAGGAACGCGATGTCGGGCCGGTCGCGCCGGATGGCCTCGATGGCCTCGGTGCCGCTCGCGTATTCCCCGATCACCTCGAGCGCGATGTCCTGGGGCAGCAGGGAGCGCAGGCGCGTGCGCGCCAGGGGCTCGTCGTCGGCGATCAGGATGCGGAGCTTGTTCATGGCTGTGAGATGTTGAAGGGGATGGACAGACGCACACAGAGGCCGCCCTCGGGCCTGTTGACCAGTTCGAAATTCTGGCGGGTGCCGTAGAGCTCGGCAAGGCGGGCCCGGGTGTTGGCGAGGCCGATGCCCTCCCTCTTGGGGGCTGCCGGATTGATCCCCGTGCCGTTGTCCGACACCGTGAGCACGAGGCGGTCGCCCTCCCTGGAGGCCCGCAGCTCGATGTGCCCCGTGCGCGCGTGCGGCTCGATCCCGTGGCGCACCGCATTCTCGACGATGGGCTGCAGGACCAGGCTCGGGACCTGGGCCTCCATGGTCTCTTCGTCGACGGCGATAACGACCTCCAGCCTGTTGCGGAAACGGATCTTCTCAATGTCCAGGTACCTCTCGATGAAGGCCAGCTCTTCGCGCAGGCTGGTCTCGGGCGCCCCCGTATGCGACATGGTGATGCGCAGCAGCTCGCTCAGCCGCACCAGCATGGTGTCTGCGGCGTCCACGTCCATGTGCATGAGCGAGGCGATCCCGTTGAGCGTGTTGAAGAGGAAATGGGGCTTGAGCTGGTGCAGGAGGGCCTGGAGGCGGGCCTCGGTGAGGTGCTTCTCCAGCTCGAGCGTCTGGACGGTGCGCTCGTGGTATTTCCTGTAGTAGTCGAGGGCGTGGCTGACCGCCACAATGACGCCGTAGATCAGCAGATTGTAGGGAAAGGTCCGGACCAGCAGCGGCTGGAAGATCTCCGAGTAGGTGGCGGACTCGCCGATCACCCGGCTGTCGACCTCGCCCACGAGGGCGCCCAGCAGGACGTATGCGAAGGAGAACAGCAGGGCGGCCCCGAGGTGAATCGCCGAGGTCTGCCAGCGGTAGCCCCCCTCCAGGGACAGGCGACGAGCGAGCCACACAACGGGGATGGAGAGGATGCCGTAGACGTACCATTCCTCGAGGGAATCGCGCGTGGCCTCCGCCCAGGTGATCGAGTGCCCCAGAAGGTTGCTCTGGAGATAGACCTGGCTGGCGAATGCGAGGCCGACGAGGGTCCAAAGCGCCACGAAGCCGAGGATGCGCAGGAGGGTGGGGGCCAGGGACCGTGCGCTCATGAATTAAAAGGTTTTTACTTCGAAGCGCGGGAAGTTCAATAGCAGTCCGTGCCTGCCGTTTCGGCTCAATCCCGGCGCGGGCCACCATGACACCCTACTCCAATGCAGGTCCCGGAGGAGCTGGCGCCCCGGGGCCCATGCCCGGTGGGGCGATATCTCCCCTTGTGCCCGTGCTGGTGCCCCTTGCGGTGGCGGCGATCGCGATCGCCGTGGCCCTTGCATTGCTTTTCCCGTTCAACGAGAGCCAAGGCAAGGCGGCCGCGGTGCGTTTCAGCGACGTGACCGAGCGTTCGGGCATCCGTTTCTCCCACGAGAACGGCTCACAGGGCGGCGCCGAGACACCCACCACGCTGCCCGGGGCGGTGGCCTTCCTGGACTACGACAACGACGGCCTGCCGGACCTCTTCTTCGTCGGGGGCATCGCCTGGCCCTGGGAAGCGCCGGGCGGGCGGACGCAGACGATGGCGCTCTACCATAACGACGGGGGCGGCCATTTCAGCGACGTGACGGCCTCGTCCGGCCTTGGCGTCTCCATGCTCGGCATGTCGGTCGCAGTCGGCGACTATGACGGCGACGGCTTCCAGGACATCTTTGTCACGGGGATCGGTGGAAACCGCCTGTTCCACAACCAGGGAAACGGCACGTTCGTCGACGTGACCGATGCGGCCGGCGTGCGCGGCGACGACCATATCTGGAGCACCGGGGCCGTGTGGATGGACATTTTTGGCGACGGCCGCCTCGACCTGGTCGTGTGCAATTACGCCCGCTGGTCGCGCGCGACCGACCTGAGGGGGGCGTTTGCATCGGAGTCCGCCGGGTTCTCCTACACGAATCCCGCGGGCTTCGTGAGCGCCTTCCCCACGGTCTATCGCAACCTGGGCAACGGCAGGTTCAAGGACGTCTCGGCAAGCACCGGCCTGAACCTCATCGACCGGCAGACCGGCTACCCGAGGGCGCATCCTCTCGCCGTCGCCGCCGTCGACGTGAACGGGAGCGGCCGCCTTGACCTGCTCTTCAAATACCAGTCAGGCGAGGACGTGCTCTTCCTCAACCAGGGGGATGGGACTTTCCTCCAATGGTCGCCGCAGTCGGGCGGACGCCGCGAGGGGGCCTCGGCCGGGCTGGTGGGGGCGGGGGCCCTGTCGCTGTCCAGGGGGGCCGGCGCCTATGATCGCTTCCACGTCCTCCGTGCCTCAGGCCTCTCGCTGGGACCCGGGTCCGATGAGAACGTCGGTTACTGCCGGCTGAGTCAGAAGCTGGGCGTCGCGTTTTTCGACTATGACCTCGACGGCCGGCTGGATATCGTCTCGGGCGAGGGACTGGCCGAGCCGGAACTGAGCCGGTTCGAGCAGGGCAGGGGCTTCTCCTCCTCCCCCCAGCTCCTCTGGAATGATGGCCGGGGATGGGTCCGGGCCCCGCTGGGCGGGGCCCCCGGATCCCTGGGGACCGCCATGGTGGCCCGCGGCGTCGCGGTGGCGGACGTCGAGGGAAACGGCAGCCTCGACGTCGTGATTGCGCAGAACGGCGGCCCCGCGCGACTTTACCGCAACGAGCAGCATACCCACCACGCATGGCTTCGGATCGACCTGGTCGGCACCCGCTGCCAGCGCGACGCGGGCGGCGCCCGCGTGGAGGTGCACACGCCCCGCGGCATCCAGGTGCAAACCATGGCTCCCGCGATGGGCTTCATGGCCCAGTCCGAGAAGACGCTCACGTTCGGACTGGGCGATGACGACCGTGTCCGGAGGGTCGTCGTGCTTTGGCCCGATGGCACGCGCCAGGAGGTTCGGCCGCGGGAGGTCAACCGGCGCATCGTGATCACCGAGCCCTGAGGGAGCAGATTCACCCCACATTTCCGGCTTTTGGCCACAAATGCCTTCCCGGCAGGGACTCACCCGAACACGGTTTGCGCGTTGGCATCCCCGGAACTCTCCCCCTCACCGGCGACCATGACCGCCAACATCATGGAATCGCTGGACACTACCCGCGTTATGAGCAAATCAGCCCAGACTGTGGTCCTGATCGGCCTTCTTGCCGCCTTCCTCCAACCCCTCGCAAGGGCGGACAACCTCATCCTCCAGTGGAACGAGGAGGCGATCAACGCCACCCGCCTCTCCCGCAACCCTCCTCCCCTGGCCTCGTTGCTCTTTGCGACCTACCATATCGCGATCTTTGACACCGTTAACAGCTTCAGCAGGCACTACCATGGCTGGCTTGTGGAGGATCCAGCCCCTGCCGGCGCCGACCTTGACGCAGCCGTGGCCGGGGCCGGGTACACCGTCCTGCAGGCACTATGGTCGCCGACCAGCAACCCGGCGAACATCAAGGCGTACTATGAGAACGCCCTTGCAAAGATTCCCGACGGACAGGCAAAGAGCGACGGCATCGCCTGGGGTGCCAAGGTGGCGAACGCGGTGCTCGCCAAGCGCTCGGCCAGCGGCTTCGACAAGCCGATCCCGGGCAACTACTCGAGCAACGACGTCGGAAAGTGGCGCGAGACGCCGCCCACGTTCCGGCCGCCCCTGCTTCCATTCTGGGGGCACGTGGCGCCGTTCTCGATGACGTCTGCGTCGCAATTTCGCTCGCCCCCCCCGCTGCCCATCACGTCGAAGGAGTATGCGGACGAGCTTGCGTACGTGAACAAGGTCGGCCCCCGCGACGGAGCCGAGCGCTCCGAGTACGAGACCCAGTGCACCCCCTTCTGGTCCGACGACCTCGGGACCTCGACGCCACCCGGACACTGGAACATGATCGCGCAGGACATCGCCCGGCGCAGGAACCTCTCCGTGCTGGACTCCGCGAGGCTTTTCGCGCTGCTCAACATCGCCGAGGCGGACGGGGCCATCCAGTGCTGGGAGACCAAGTACTTCTACAGCGCATGGCGCCCCGAGACCGCACTTCGGGAACTCGATGCCGCCACGAATCCCAAGGTTGCGCCCAATCCCGGTTTCATCCCCAACATGGCCTCGCCCCCATTCCCGGCCTACACCTCGGGGCACAGCACCTTCTCCGCCACGGGGGCGCGCTCGCTGGCCCTCTTCTTCGGGACTGACGAGGTTGAGTTCAGCGTGACCTCCGATGGCCTTCCGGGCGCCGTGCACTCCTTCAAGCGCTTTTCGGATGCGCAGCGTGAGGCCGGCATGAGCCGCATCTGGGGAGGCATCCACACCATGGCCGACAACCTCCGCGCCCAGCAGGCCGGCGTGGCGGTCGCTGACTGGGTCTTTGCGCACGAACTGTTGCCCCTGGGGACGGCAAGGGTCACTACCTCAAACTGATCCTTATGTTCAAGAAGACCCTAGCGCTTGCCGTTCTCTGTGCCGCGGTCCTCGCGGGCCGGGCGGATCCGGCCTACGTGGCGACGCCCCTGAAACCTCGCCTGCCCGGGCCCGCGGGATCAAAACCCTTCGAGGTGCTGGCGCCCGAGACCACGGGTGCGACGCTGAGCAACACCTACAACGACCCCACGATGTGGGGAACCCGCTTCCGCGAGCTTACTCTCGGCGCCGTGGAGACCGGGATCGCGGTGGCCGACTTCGACAGGTCCGGTTTGCCGAGCATCTTCGTCGTGTCCCGCAACGGCCCCTGCGCGCTCTACCGCCAGACGGCCCCGTTCAAGTTCGTAAACTGCGCGAGCGCGGCGGGCGTCGACTGCACCGGAGGAAACGGGGGCAGCATCACGAGCGCCACGGTGGTCGACATCAACCAGGACGGCTGGCCCGACCTCTACATCTGCCGCTTCAACGCCCCGAACCTTCTCTTCGTCAACAACGGCGACGGCACCTTCACCGAACGGGCGCATGAGTACGGCCTCGACATTACGGATGCCTGCGTGGAGGCGACGTTCGCCGACTACGACGGCGACGGCTACCTCGACTGCTTCATCCTCACGAACGTGCTCGACTTCACGAAGAGCCCGACGGGCCGCAGAAACTACCTTTTCCACAACAACCAGAACGGAACGTTCACGGATGTGTCCAAGAAGGCGGGCATCTGGGGCAACACGCAGGGGCATACGGCCATCTGGTTCGACGCCAACCAGGACGGCTGGCCGGACCTCTACGTCGCCAACGACTTTGAGACCCCGGACCGCTTCTACATGAACAACGGCGACGGGACCTTCACTGACGTCGTCGACGAACGCCTCCCGCACGTGACGTACTTCTCCATGGGCGCCGATTCCGGCGACCTCAACAACGACGGGCTGATCGACTTCATGGTGACCGACATGCGGGACCGCACACACCAGCAGTTCATGACCGGCCTCGAGGAGATGGGCCGCGGGCTCTGGGAGATGGAAAGGGTGCCCGAGCTCATCCCTCAGTACATGTGGAATGCGGTCTACCTGAATACCGGCACCGATCGATACCAGGAGATCGCCCACCTGATGGGCGTGGATGCCACGGGCTGGACATGGGCCGCTCGGCTGGCGGACCTCGACTGCGCCGGGCGCCAGGACATCTTCTTTACGGGCGGGATGATCCGCAACTTCACGAATCCTGACTTGGTCGACAAGACGAACATCGCGCCCAACCCCACGGCGCGAGCCTTGGTCTGGAAGAATTCCCCCATCCGCAAGGAGCACACGCTGGCGTACCGTAACCTCGGGGACCTCAAGTTTGAGAATGTCAGCGAGAAATGGGGCCTCGACCAGTTCGGCGTCTCGTTCGGGTGTGCGATCGTGGACTTGGATGGGGACGGCGACCTCGACATCGTCTACAACAACTTCGACGGCCCCCCGACGATCATCCGCAACAACACCACCGAGGGCCACCGCGTGCTGTTCAAGCTCTCCGGCCGCCCGCCCAACCGCGACGCGATCGGCGCCGAGCTTCGGATTGAGACGGCATCCGGGATCCAGGTGCGGCAGATCTACACGGAGCGGGGGGTCGTGGCGAGCGAGCCGGCAACGGTCCATTTTGGCCTGGGCGCCGATACGGTCATCAACCGGCTCACCATCCATTGGCCGAACGGCCAGGTCCAGGTGCTCGAGGACCTGCCCGCGGACCAGCTGATCACGGTCGCGCAGCCCCCGATCGCCCCGGGCGAGACCGTCCAGAGGCCGCCCGCCAAGCTCAAGCATGCCCCCGACCCCTCGGCCCTCTTTGCCGAATGCGCCCACGCGCGCGGCATCGACTACGCGGACGTGCAGGCCCCCTTCGACGAGTTCAGCCGCCAGCGCCTGCTCCCGCGCAGGCAGAACCTCTGCGGCCCGGCGGTGGCGACGGCCGACGTGAACGGCGACGGGATCCCCGACATCTTCGTCAGCGGAGTGGACGGGCAGGCCGGCGTCCTGTACCTGGGCCAGCCCGACGGCACCTACAAGGCCGCCGCAGAGCAGCCCTGGGCGGACGCGAGGGACTCGGACTTCGTGGGAGCCCTTTTCTTTGATGCGACGGGGGCCGGGCATGCGGACCTTTACCTCACCAGCGGCGGCGTGCGCCACGACCGCGGCGATCCCGCGCTCAACGACCGGCTTTACCTCAACGACGGGAAGGGCCACTTCACGCTGGCGCCGGGCGGCTATCTTCCTGACAAGGCCGAGTCCACCGCCGTCGTCGCGGCGGCGGACTTTGAAGGCACGGGCCGCAAGGGCCTGTTCGTCGGCGGCAGGGTGGTGCCCGGCCACTGGCCGCAGGCTCCCCGCAGCTTCCTTTTCCGCAACGTGGGGGGAAAGCTTGTCGACGTGACCGACGAGCTGGCGCCCGAGCTGCGAAACATCGGGATGGTCACCGCCGCGGTGTGGGCCGACATCGACCACGACGGCAGGCCCGACCTCATCGTCGCAACGGAGTGGGGACCGATCACCTATTTCCACAACAACGGGCACGGGTTCGACAACTGGACGCAGAAGGCGGGACTCTCCCAGAGGAAGGGCTGGTGGAGCGCCTTGGCCGTCGCGGACCTCAATGGGGACGGGCGCCTGGACCTGATCTGCGGCAACGTCGGGCTCAACACCAAGTACCACGCCAGCTTGTCCGAGCCGACGGTCCTTTACGCGGGCGACGTGGACGGAAGCGGGAAGGACCAGCTGATCGAGGCCCAGTACGAAGGCGGCAAGCTCTACCCCGTGCGAGGCCGCAGCAAGCTGGCCTACGTCTTCCCTTGGATTTCGAAGAAGTTCCCGACCTTTGAGGCGTACGCGGACGCCACCGTGGCTGACATCTTCCCGGCAGAGTCCCTCGCCAAGGCACGCCGCTACGAGGCCAATGAGCTCGCCAGCGGCATTTACTTCCAGAAGCCGGACGGGACCTTCGAATTCAAGCCGCTTCCCAGCATCGCACAGGTCTCGCCGATCAGCGGGATCGTGGTCCGCGACCTGGACGGAGACGGAGTGCTCGACGTGTACTGCGTCGGCAACAACTACGGCCCCGAGCCCTCAACCGGGCGTTTTGACGGCGGGGTGGGCATCCTGCTCAAGGGAGACGGGCACGGAGGCCTGCATCCTGTCGTCTCTTGGAAGAGCGGGCTAGCCGCGCAGGGCGACAGCCGCGGTGCGATCGCGGTGGAGGCGCCAGGGGGAAAGGGAATCCCTTCCATCCTGGTGAGCCAGTCCAACGGTCCGGTGCTGATGTTCAGCCCCCGGGCTCATTCGGAGGCCGGGATCCTTCCGAAGGACCTGCGCTAGCAATCCTATCGTCTGAACAAGAAGCCGCCTTTTGCCCGCCTGGAGGGCAGGGGGCGGCTTCTTTTGTGGATTCATATATGTCGTAAGCGGCTTATGTACAATTGAATATGGTTTCCATTAGATTCTGGTTTGACGGGATATTAAAATGATATCACATCAATATCTAGTTTAGCCCTCACCACTATGAATTCTGCAACTCCTGCTCCGCTCACTACCCACCGCGAACAGTCCACCACGTCTCCCAGCGGTTGGGTCTTCCTGCTCATGGTCCTGGCAACGCTGGTGGTCGCCGTGTACCTGATGATTTCGGGCGCTCGTTCCGAGGCCCTTGTTCCCCTGTTCGCCGGCATCGTTCTGCTGATCGCCAGTTTGGTCGCGATGGGCGGCTTCTTCACGCTCCAGCCCAACGAGGCGGCGGTCCTCACCCTGTTTGGCGCCTACCGCGGAACGACGCGCCAGAACGGGTTCCTCTGGACAAACCCGTTTTACCGCAAGCAGAAGATCTCGCTTCGCGTCCGCAACCTGAACGGCGAAAAGCTCAAGGTTAATGACAAGAGGGGAAACCCCATCGATATCGCGGTGGTCATCGTCTGGCGCATCCACGACACGGCACAGGCGGTGTTCGACGTGGACAGCTACGAGAGCTACATCCGCATCCAGAGCGAGTCCTGCGTCCGCCACATCGCCAGCAGCTACCTTTACGACGACGGCGAACCCGGCGAGCTCACGCTGCGCGGCGGCGGTGTCGAGGTGGCGGCTGCCCTTGCCAGGGAGCTCCAGGAGCGTCTCTCTCGCGCGGGCATCGGCATCGAGGAGGCACGCCTCACTCACCTTGCCTACGCCCCTGAAATCGCCCAGGCCATGCTTCGCCGCCAGCAGGCGGAGGCCGTGATCGCCGCCCGCCAGAAGATCGTCCACGGCGCGGTCGGCATGGTCGACCTGGCGCTTCGGGAGCTTTCGGAAAAGGGAGTCGTGAAGCTCGACGAGGAGCGCAAGGCCGCAATGGTCTCCAACCTGCTGGTGGTGCTCTGCGGCGAATCCCAGGCGCAACCTGTCCTGAACGCGGGCACGTTGTACACCTGACGCGGTCCGGCTGCGAATCACCATGGCAACCATCACCCAGGATTTCCAATCTGCCCCGATGGGCAGGAGGGTGCTCGTTCCGACGCTGCTCTCCCTGTCCATCGTCCTTGGCCTGTTCCTGTTCGACGTCGTGATGTCGATCGGATCCATGCACCGGGCCCGCACCGAGGACCGGGTGGCTGTTGCCGTCGCGCCGCTGGTCGGCGTGGTGGTGCTCGGGGCGCTGTTCCTAAAGGATTATCCGAAGGTCCAGCGCTTCCGGATCGAGGAGAACATCCTCGTGTTGGATTCTAAGCGGTTCCCACTGCAGGGGGTGACCGAGGTGGGCCGCGACCCCAATGTCATGAAATGGGCCATCAAGACGGGCCTCGCCAACGCAGGGATCGGCGCGATCCGGGGCACGTTCCGCAGCAGGAGACTCGGAAAATTCTACGCATTCATGACGGGCACGGAGAAGGCGGTCGTGCTCCGATGGGCCGACCGGGTGGTTGCCGTGTCGCCCGACGATCCTGAGTTCTTCATCCTGTCCGTGAGGTCGGCGGCCGGACTCCGATGAAACGGCGCGCCCCATACCCATTGAATGGCTGACGAGAAAAAGACATTCCTGCTGCGGGTGGACCCTCTCCTCTGGAAGGAGATGGAGAAATGGGCCTCGGACGAGCTGAGAAGCGTCAACGGGCAGATCGAATTCCTGCTTCGCGAGGCGCTGCGCCGCCGCAAGGTGTCCGAGGCCCCCAAGGAGGCCTCCGAAGGTCCGGGAGGGCCCCCCGGGGGGGCCTAGGGGAACGATTGGCGACAAAGGTCATTGCGTCGGAAGGCCACTTTGCGGAATCCTGTCGGGGCGCATGAGCGTGCCCCAAAGACGCCGTTCCCGATGACATCGTCCGAAGCCCAGCAACGAATCACCACGCTGCGAGCCGAGGTGGCGCGGCACGATCAGCGGTACTACCGCCAGGCCCAGCCGGAGATCAGTGACGCGGAGTATGACCGTCTCAAGCGGGAGCTCGCGGACCTCGAGGCGCGGTTTCCCGCAGCCGCGCGGTCGGTCGGCGCCGACTCGCCCACCGCGCAGGTCGGGGACGACCGGTCGGAGGGGTTCCAGACCGTCCGGCACCGCCAGCCGATGCAGAGCCTCGACAACACGTATTCCGAGGCCGAGCTGCGCGAGTTCCACGCACGCCTTGTCCGCCTGCTGGGGCGCGAGGACTTATCCTATGTCGTTGAGCCAAAGATTGACGGGCTGGCGGTGAGCCTCACCTACGAGAAGGGCCGTTTCGTGCGGGCGGTCACGCGGGGCAACGGGGTGGAGGGCGACGACGTGACCGCGAACGCGCTGACGATCCGCACACTGCCCAAGCACCTGAAGGCCGCCGCTCCGGTGCCAGACCTGATCGAGATTAGGGGCGAGATCTACATGACCTTGGCGGAGTTCGAGCGGATCAACGCGGCGCGCGACGAGGAGGGCGAGGAACGCTACGCCAACCCACGCAACCTGGCGGCTGGAACGATCAAGCTTCTTGACCCGAGGGAGGTTGCTGAGCGAAGGCTCGAGCTGGTCCTCTACGGAATTGGCGCCTGCGAGCCGGCCTCGGCCGGCGGGGAGACCCAGGCGGGCTACCACGAGCGCGTGCGCGCCTGGGGCCTGCCGACGGTCGAGAAATACTGGAAGGCGCGGGGCATCGACGAGGTATGGTCGGCCATCGGCGACCTGGACCGGCGGCGCCAGAGCTTCGCTTACGCCACCGACGGCGCCGTGGTTAAGCTCGACTCACTCGCCCTGCAGAGGGAGGCGGGAAGCACGAGCAAGGCTCCCCGGTGGGCGATGGCCTACAAGTTTGCGGCCGAGCGCGCCGAGACGAGGCTCCTGTCCATCTCCGTCCAGGTGGGCCGCACGGGCGTGCTGACGCCGGTGGCGGAACTTGAGCCCGTGGTGCTTGCAGGATCCACGGTCGCGCGCGCCACGCTCCACAACCGCGACGAGATCGCCCGCAAGGACATCCGTGTCGGCGACTTCGTCTACGTGGAGAAAGCGGGCGAGGTGATCCCCGCTGTAGTGGGCGTGAATGCGGCCCGCCGCGGCCCGCAGTGTGCGCCCTACGTTTTCCCGACCCACTGCCCCTCGTGCGGCAGCGCAGTGGTCCAGACCGAGGGCGAGGTGGCCCTGCGCTGCCCCAACTATGACTGCCCGGTCCAGGTCCGCAGGAGGGTCCGCCACTTCGCCTCCAAGGCCTGCGTGGACATCGAGGGGCTTGGCGAGGCGATGGTCGACGTCCTCGTCGAAAAGGGGTGGGTGAGGAGCATCGCCGACATCTACCGCCAACGGCGCGAGAATCTGCTGAGCCTGGGCAAGAGCGTTGAAAAATCGACCGACAACCTCCTGGCCGCGATTGGGAGAAGCAAGACGGCTGAGCTGTGGCGCTTCATCCACGGCCTGGGCATCCCCCATGTGGGCGCCGCGGCCGCGAAGGACCTCGCGGGGCGCTTCCCGAGCCTGGTGGCCCTGTCCGAAGTCAGGTACCAGGACCTCGTGGGCGAGAAGGCGGAGAGTCTGATCCCGGGCATCGGCGAGACGATGGCCTCGGCGATCGTCGACCACTTCAACCAGCCCGTGAACCGCAACCTGGTGCGCGACCTAATCGCCGCCGGGGTGGCGCCTGTGGCGCCTGCCGCCAAGCCTGCGGGCTCGGGTGTCTTCAACGGCAAGACGTTTGTGCTGACCGGGACACTCCCCGGCATGAGCCGGGAGGAGGCCTCAGCCATGATCGAGGCTGCGGGCGGCAAGGTGACCTCAAGTGTCAGCAAGAAGACCCATTTCGTCCTGGCGGGGGCCGATGCCGGTTCGAAGCTTGAGAAGGCCAAGGCGCTCGGCGTCACCGTCATCGGCGAAGCCGATCTCCTGCAGATGCTCTCCGAAGGCTGAACGGCGCCCCCCATGGGGGCGATCTGGCGCGGCCGGGGGGCTAGATGTTCTGGAGCGCCAGGGCCAGCTCCTGCATGAACGCCTGGGCGTCGGTCGTGGAGGGACGGTAGCCGGGCTTGCTGACGTCGAGCAACCCGGGCCGGCCCTGCTGGTCGACCATCCACCTGCCCGTAACGCCGTCGGGAAAGGTCACCGTACCGCTCGCAAGTGCGTTCGGGTTCAGGCTGACTTTGTCGACGCTGATCCGGACGGCCCCCGGGGCCTGCGCGGACTCATCCTCGGCGGAGTCGCCGCCCAGACCGAGCTTCTCCTTGGCCTTGTCCAGAAAGCCCTTCTTCTCCTGCGCGGGCGCCGGCGGGGTCTTGCCCACGTCGTTTGGGTCCGCCTTCGGCTCGGGGTCTTTCAGCTTCAGGTCGAGGTCGTCCACCAGGAACCGCACGTCCATGTAGGTCATCGATATCTTAAACTGCTCGGACAGCTTCTTCTGGATGGCATACAGGTTGTCACCTGCGGCCACCCATCCGGCGACGATTTTCTTCTGCTCTGGAGTGAGGGTCATTGGAGGGAAGCCAGTCAAAGCCAATTGTCCCGGCAACTCAAGCCGGGCGCGCCGGCCGGATCCTCAGCGCGACAGCTGGGATTTGAGGAATTCGATGCTGCCCCTCATCGACGCGTCCTGCTCCATCATGTTGTCGACGGCCTTGCAGGCGTGGATGACGGTCCCGTGGTCGCGGCCGCCGAAAGCGTCCCCAATCTCCTGGAGGGAGTGCTTGGTGAGCGTCCGGGCAAGGTACATCGCCGCCTGGCGCGGGATCGCGATGTTGTTGGGCCTGCGCTTGCTCGTCATGTCGCTGTGCCGGATCTGGAAATGGTCCGCGACCCTCTTCTGGATCGTCTCGATGGTGAGGATGCTCTGGGCCTGCTCGACGAGCATGTCGTGCAGCAGCCTCTCGGTCGTGGCAAGGTCGAGGGGTTTGTTGCTCAGGGCGCTGTAGCTCGCCACCTTGATCATCGCCCCCTCCAGCTTGCGAATGTTCTTCGTGATGTTCTGGGCGATGAACATGATCACCGGCTCCGGCAGGCCGCACTTCAGGTTGGCGGCCTTCGTGCGCAGGATCGCTATCCTCGTCTCAAGGTCGGGAGCCTGGATGTCCGCGGGCAGTCCCCATTCGAAGCGGGAGACGAGCCTGGCCTCGAGCTTCTGGATCTCGCTCGCCCTGCGGTCGCTCGAGAGGACGATCTGCTTGCCCGACTCGAACAGGTCATTGAACGTGTGGAAGAACTCCTCCTGGATCCGCTCCTTGCCCGCCAGGAACTGCACGTCGTCGAGCAGCATGACGTCCACGTGACGGTAGCGCTGGCGGAACTTGACCATGGCGTTCTCCTGGAGCGCCTGGATGAAGTCGTTGGTGAACTTTTCCGTCGATAGGTAGGCTACGCGCGCGTCCGGGTTGTTTCGGAGGATCGCGTGCCCGATGGCGTGCATCAGGTGGGTCTTCCCAAGGCCTGTGTCCCCGTAGATGAAGAGCGGGTTGTAGGCCTGTGCGGGGGCCTGGGCCACGGCGAGAGCCGCCGCATGCGCCATCTGGTTGTTCGCCCCCACGACAAAGGACTCAAATGTATTGCGAAGGTTTAGGGTGCCGGGTGCGGGGCCCCTGTCGTCGCCGCGGGGGGTCCGGCGCGGCGCGGCCGCGCGGGACTTGGAGGAGGAGGCAGGCGACTCGGTGCGGTGGGCACCGCCTGAGGGGCGCGACCCCCCGTCCAACTTCTGCAGGTTCACGCTGACCGCCCTACCAGCCGTCAGCCGCAGACGCTGCGTGATCAGGTCCAGGTAGTTGTCATGGATCCAGATGGCTGCGAAATCGTTGGCCACTCCGAGGGTGATGGTGTCCTCCGTGGTCTCGAGGCAAACCACCGGCTCGAACCACATTTGGAACACATCCTCGGGGAAAAGGGATTTGAAGTCGCACTTAACTGTTTCCCACAGATTAAGTGGCAGGGACAAAGAGGGCATTGGCAGGCAAAATTCTGTTCTTATTCACATTGCCCGCGTGGGTGCGCCTTTGCACGTAACTTTATGCCTCCCGAGGGTCCGTAAGCTGCGACAAAATTTGTTTTCTGGCCTGCTGTGATGCGCTTGTGGGTAATAAATTGCATAACATGATGATGGCCTGGTATTAATACCAACTGTCGCTGCGTGGCCCGGAGGGGCGGCTAAGGTAACGTGTTAAAGAACAACCGACGGGCTAAATCGCTTGGACAAGGGCTGAGTAACTGTGAACGACAAAATCATTTCAAGGTCAACTTTCTGACAAGTTGTTCACACTGGGGTTGGGCATAACTTTTTTCGCTTTTTTCGTTGCATCCGAAGCACAAACTTAGGTGTCAGTTTTTAGGGGCAAAGCGGGCGTAATCTCCGGAATATTACATCGCCTCGAATTGGGCTTCCAAAGCCGGATTGTAGGTTACGGCTTTGTTACGCGAGAGTGACGGTGCGTGGACTTTTTCAATACGCCTGCGGCTCCTTCTCAAGCCTGTGCGAATTCCGGCTCGGCCCATTTTCCGCGCTCTTTTATGAGCGAAATCAATCGCTCGTCGGCCTCGGTCTGCGGGATGTTGTACTGAACGCACTGCTTTCCAACGTACAGGTTGATCCTCCCCGGGGCGCCGCCCACGTAGCCGAAGTCCGCATCCGCCATTTCCCCGGGCCCGTTCACGATGCAACCCATGATCGCGATCTTCACGCCCTTGAGGTGGGCGGTCTGGGAGCGTATCCGTTGGGTGGTCGTCTGAAGATCGAAGAGGGTCCGGCCGCAGCTCGGGCAGGCCACAAACTCCGCCTTCGAGACGCGGGCGCCTGCGCCCTGGAGGACATTGTAGGCGACACGGACGGACCGCACGGGATCCGCCTCGGTCTCGATGCTCACCAGGTCGCCCAGGCCGTCGCACAGCAGGCTGCCGGTCAGGAAGCTTGCCTCGATCAGGCGTGAAAGGAACGAGCCGTCGGCGCGGACCGCCGTCCGCTCGGTGTTGCGGATCCAGATTGGGGCCCGACAGCCTGCTTCCTTCAGGGCCTCGGCGATCCTCCTGTAGGCGCCGACGGGATTGTCGCCCTCCTCCCGGGAAGGTTCCGAGCAGGTGACGATCAACCGGCCCTCGCCTATGCGCGCAAGCGTGCGGGACAGCCTGGAAAGCGCCCCGGCATTCGAGTCGATGGCGACGAAGTGGCCGGTTGCCGCGGCAAGGCCTGCCCAGTCCTCAAGCTCGGCCCCATCCTCAGCGCCGTAGCGCCTGAGGACGACGACCTTGGAGCGGGCCTCTGAAAGGAAGGCCCTCACCTCGACCAGGGTGACGGCGGCCGCCACCTCCAGCACGAGGAATGCGAACGGGCAGTCCGCCCCCTTGAGCGCCTGGCCCAGGCGCCCGAGGTCTCCCGCGCAGGTGATGGGGACGAGCAGCCCTTCCGCCGGCGTGTCTCTCATCCGGGGCGATGCAAGTGCGGCAAGCGCCTCGGCCAGGTGGCCTGGGTCCGCAATCCGGGTGATGACGCGCGGCGGCTCCTCGGGTCCGGTGCAGGAGCCCGAGCCCAGCGGGAGCGCAGCGGTGACCCTCCGGGTGAAATGATAGGGGTCGACCGAATCAGACTCGGCGGCCTTGCCGTCGGTCTGCCTCCACAGGCTCATCGCCTTGTCGGCAATCATGCGGGCGACGGGAATCTCGTAGACGCTGTCCTCCGTCAGGGACACACGGATCGTGTCCCCGAGACCGTCCAGCAGCAGCGAGCCGATCCCGATGGAGCCCTTGATCCGGCCGTCCTCGCCGTCGCCCGCCTCGGTCACGCCCAGGTGAAGCGGGTAATGCATCTGCTCGGCATCCATCCTCGAGACAAGCTGGCGGTACGCCTCGATCATGACCTTCGGGTTGGACGACTTCATCGACAGGATGATGTCGTGGTAGCCGTGCGACTGCGCGATCCGCAGGAACTCGAGGGCGCTTTCCACCATGCCGAGCGGCGTGTCGCCGTACCGGTTCATGATGCGGTCACTCAGGGAGCCGTGGTTTGTGCCTATCCTCATCGCGCGGCCGAGCTCCTTGCTCCGCCTGACGAGCGGCGAGAAGGCGTCGTGGAGCCTCTGGAGTTCCCGTTCGTAGTCGGCGTCGCTGTAGTCGCGCACGGCAAACCGCTTCTTGTCGGCGTAGTTGCCGGGGTTCACGCGCACCTTTTCGACATGCTCGACGGCCTCCATGGCCGCCTGGGGAAGGAAATGGATGTCCGCGACCAGGGGAATGTTGCCCCAGCCCGCGGCGGTCAGGCCCGCGCGGATGTCCTTCAGGCAGCGCGCCGCCTGGACGTTAGGCGCCGTCACCCGGACGATCTCGCAGCCGACCTCGGCCAGGGCGATCGACTGCCTGACGGTGGCGGGCACGTCCTGGGTGTCGCTGGTCGTCATGGACTGGATCCGGACGGGGTTGGTGCCCCCGACGCCGACGCTGCCCACGCGGACCTCGCGGGTGGGCCGCCGGACGGTGCTGAACCGCGACGCGCAATAGGCCATGGCTGGGGCGCTCAGGGCTTCGAAGGCGCGGCCTGGGACTCGATGCGGCTCTCGGCCGCGTCCCTGTTCCAGCGCCGCACGTCAAAGAAGCTCACGTAGACCACCATCAGGGCGATCAGAATCATGAACACGCTCTGTGCGCCCACCACGAACTTGATCGGCAGCGCCCTGCCGCGCAGCCGTGCGATCGTGGCGAAGACGATCTGTCCGCCGTCCAGCACGGGGATGGGCAGCAAGTTGAGGACCGCGAGGTTCACGTTGATCAGGATCGTGATCCTGATCACCGCACGGATCCCGGCATCCGCGGCCTGATGGAAGACGTGGACGATGCCCACGGGACCCTGGACCTTGGAAAGCCCGATGTCCGAGTGGGGGTTGATGAGGACCCACACCGTGCGGAACGTCATCATGAAGGGCTGGGAGAGCTGCTCGATCGGGCCGGGGTAGGCCATGTGCAGGCCCGCTGAGAATTCAATGTCGCCCAACGCAAGGCCGCCCGTGCGGGGCGGAACGATGAGATCGAGAGTACGGCCGGCGCGCACGACCGTAAGATGCGCGGGCTCAGCGGGCTCCAGCGCCAGTTCCTCGCCGAGGCCGGCCGCGTTCATGATGGCCGTGCGGTTGATCGCGGTGACACGGTCGCCGGGCTTCAGGCCCGCCTGGGCCACGGCCGAGTGGCCCTCGACCGAGTGCACGTTCAGTTCGTAGCCGGGGGCGATGCCGACCCGGCGAACCCGGTCAGTGCCCGAGATGAGGGGGTGGACGGTGACGCTGAGCAGCTTTCCGGAGCGTTCGATCGTGAACACAGTGGAGCGGCCGCCGTTCGCATCCCGGCCGGTGCCGGTGACCAGCGAGTCCGTGAGGTCGCCCCAGTCGGCCGCGGGGTGGCCGTCCACGGCCTTGACGATGTCACCCACGAGCAGGCCGGCCTGCAGGGCGGGGCTCGGGACCTTTGAGCCGTCGGCGAGCTCGATCCGGCGGCTCACATAGCCGATCTGCGTGCTTTGGGACTCGTTGTTCTCAGGCTGGCCGATGACCCATATCACGCAGGCGAGCGCAAAGGCGAAGAGGACGTTGAACACCGCCCCGGCCACGAAGACCAGGACCTTGGTGGAATACGAGACCGGGGGAAGCTCCTCGGCCGCCACGGTGCTTTCGCCCTCGATCGGACCGAGGTCGGCGATCTGCGGCAGCAGCACGTAGCCCCCCAGGGGGAACCAAGCAACCTGGTAGCGGGTGCCGTCGGCGCCCTTCCAGGAGAATATCGGGGGCCCGAATCCGATGGAAAAGACCTCCACATGCACCCCGCGGGACCTGGCCGCCAGATAGTGGCCGAGCTCATGGACAAAAATTGAGCCGCCAAAGAACAGGACGATCAGGAAGATCGACCAAGTGCTGGTCAGCAGGGTGTGGATGATGTCGGGCTGCACTGCGGTAAGATTGCTAAGATCAGTTACTTAAAGTTCTTCAGGTCCAATGTGGCGTCGTGGCGCGCCTTGGAGTCCGCTCCAAGGACAGCGGCCAAGTCAGTGGGTTCAAAGTTGACGTGGCGGCCCAGAGCGTTGCCTACGATCTGCGGAATCGCAAGAAAGGGAATTTGCCCGGCAAGAAAGGCGGCCACGGCGACCTCGTTGGCGGCGTTGAACACGGCCGGGGCCACCCCGCCGGCGAACATGCACTGCCGGGCGTAGCGGAACATGGGGAAGCGGTCCTCGTCGATTGGCTTGAATTCGAACGACACGAGTTTCGTCAGGTCGAGCGGCGGCTCCACGCCGCTGAAGCGCGCGGGGTAGAGCAGCGCGTGCTGGATGGGAAAGGTCATCGACGAGGGCGACAGCTGGGCCAGCATGGCGCCGTCGTTGAACTCCACCAGGCAGTGCACGATGCTCTGCGGGTGGATGACCGCGGTGCATTGCTCCGGCCTGAGACCGAAGAGCCACTGCGCCTCGATCAGCTCCAGCCCCTTGTTCGCGAGCGTCGCCGAGTCCACGGTGACCTTCGGGCCCATCGACCAGTTCGGGTGCTTGAGCGCATCGGCCGGGGTGGCGTCCTTGAGCCTCTGCAGGGGCCAGTCGCGGAAGGCGCCGCCGCTTGCGGTGAGCACGATCCGGCGCACGCCCGCGCTGGGGTGCCCCTCGATGCACTGGAAGACGGCGTTGTGCTCGCTGTCGACGGGCAGGATCCGCGCCTTGTGGCGGCGGGCCTGCGCCATCACGAACTTGCCTGCGAGGACGAGGACCTCCTTCGATGCGAGCGCGATGTCCTTGCCGGCCGCGATGGCCGCCAGGGTGGGCCCCAGGCCCGCCGTCCCCACGACGGCGACGACAACCGTGTCCGCCTCGGGCAGGCAGGCGATCTCAGCCACTCCGGCGGCCCCCTCGAGCAGCCTCACTTCCTCAGGGAAGGCCCCCGACTTGCCGGCCTCGGCGAAGGCAGCAGCGTCATGGAGGCAGACGTTCCTCACTCCGAAGTCGTGGGCGATCTTGGCGAGCGTTCGCCAGTCCGAGCGCGCGGCGATTCCCACGAGCTCAAGCTTGTCGGCATGCGAGGCGATGACCCGCAGCGTGCTCGAGCCGATCGATCCCGTCGCCCCGAGGACGACAACGCGCCTGCGGGAGCCGGGAATCCGGGTTTGGACGGGGAGCTCAGCCACGGTGGGTCCTGCGATCGCTCAGGGCAGCCCCAGGAGGAAGTAAGCAAGCGGCGCCGCGAGGATCAGACTGTCGCTCAGGTCGAAGATTCCTCCGATGCCGGGGATGCCGCCGCCGGAATCCTTGATTGCGGCCCTTCGCTTGATCACCGACTCGACCAGGTCCGACACGATCGCGATGGCAGCCACCGGGGCCGCCAGCACGGCGCCGCGCAGGGGGGTCATCGCGAGCGGGAGCACCCCGCGGCCGAGCCAAGCCACGAGGGCGCCGACGCCCGTGGCGACGATGACGCCGCCGACCGCGCCCTCCCACGTCTTCTTCGGGCTCGTTATCGGGGCCATTTTGTGCCGGCCGATCGCCAGCCCGGTGAGCAGCGCGCCGACGTCGCAGAACTTCGCGACGGCAATCACCCATAGGCAAAGGACGAGGCGCCCGTCGGGAAGGATGGCGTCGCCCTTTACGGGGGTGACGATCCGCACCAGGTACTGCATCAGCACGGAGACGTAGGCCAGGCCGAGCAGGGTGGAGGCAAGGGACTCGATCCGCTTCTCCGGGGGCCGCTCGGAGACCATGCGGATGGCGAAGACGAGCGTGGCGAGGGCGACAAGGGGATAGGCGGGGACCCCCAGGCGCTGCTCGGTCCAGGGGGAGAGGGTGATCAGCCCGCCGAACACGAGCCCGAGGCCCGTGAACGGGCTGTCGCCCGCGGCGGCCATCAGCCTGTAGAACTCCCAGAGCGTCAGCACCGAGACGGCTACGATCGCGGCCACGGCCCCGTTGGTCCGGAAGAACCAGAGCACGGCAAAGATGAGGAGCCAGAGGACGATGGTGCTAAAGACGCGTTTTGCCACGATGGGGTAAGGGTCCTACTTGCGTGCGGCTTGCTCCGGCTTGACCTGCTCGCTCGTCAGGCCGAAGCGGCGCTCGCGCCTGGAGTAGTCGGCGATTGCGGCCGCAAGGTCGGCTTTCGTGAAGTCGGGCCAAAGGACCGGGGTGAAGTGGAACTCGGCGTATGCGGCCTGCAGCAGCAGGAAGTTGCTGATCCGGTTCTCGCCCGAGGTGCGGATCACGAGGTCGGGGTCGGGCAGGCCTGCCGTGTAGAGGTAGCGCGAGAAGGACTCCCAGGAGGTTTCGGAGGGCCTTTCACGGCCCTCGGCGACGGCTGCAGCGTAGGCGCGCGCCGCGTCGACCGTCTCGGTGCGCGACCCGTAGTTGAGTGCGAGGACCAGGGTGTAATCGGTGAAGCTGCGCGTGGCCTCGATCGTCTGGGCGAGGAGGGCCTGGACGCCTGCGGGCAGGTCACCCGTGCGGCCTATCGTCTTCAGGCGCACCCGGTCGCGCACAAAGGTCTTCAATTCGTTTTTGAGATAGAGCTCCAGGAGGCCCATGAGGGCGCCGACCTCCTCGCGGGGCCGGCTCCAGTTCTCGGCTGAGAATGCGTAGACCGTGAGCATCTTCACCCCCAGGTCCCGCGCGGCAAAGGTGATGGTCCTGACCGTCTCGACCCCGCGGCGGTGGCCCTCAACCCGGGGCAGGCCGCGCTGCTTTGCCCAGCGGCCGTTTCCGTCCATGATGATGGCAACATGATTGGGTACGGCCGCCCTGTCGGCGGGCGCTGGGCTGTCTGTGGGCATTCGGATCGCCCGATCGTAGGTCTCCGCGCCCGGATTTGACAAGGGGGAAGGGCGGGCGAGAATGTCGCCTTCCATGAAGGTCGCATTCATAAGCGGCACAAGCATCGTCAATTCCACGCTCTTCGCGTCATGGGACGTGCGCACGTTGGAGACCTCGTTTGGCCCGGTTACCTACAAAATCCGGGGTGATCATGCGCTGATCAACCGCCACGGCTACGGCTTCCCGCTGCCGCCGCACTCGATCAACTACCGCGCCAACATCCGGGCTCTGGCCGACCTCGGCTTCAAGGACATCGTCTCCGTCAACTCCGTCGGATCGCTCAAGGCGGACATTCCCCCTGGCTCGATTGTCTCCTGTGCCGACTATGTCGGCCTGCAGCAGGGCCCGGCGACCTACTTTGATAGGGAACTCAAGGGCGGCGCCGCCGGGATCGCGAACAACCTGATCCCGCTGCTTGTCTCCAAGCTTGCGCCCGAGTTCCAGATACCGACCGGCAAGGTCTATGTCCAGATGCGCGGCCCGCGCTTCGAGACGAAGGCCGAGATCCGGGTTGTCAGGCACTGGGGCGACGTGATCGGCATGACGGCCGCCCATGAGGCGGACCTGTGCAGCGAACTGGAGGTCAATTACAACAGCCTCGCCGTCATCGACAACTACGCGAACGGCCTGGAGGGCACCGAGATAGACTTCTCCAAGTTCAAGGATCTCGTGAAGACGAACCAGGAGCGCGTGAACCGCCTCTTTGTCCGGATGCTCGAGATCCTGGCCTGACGCGACCCCAGGGAACTCCATGAGCGAATTCCTCCAGTCGGACAAAATCGCGGAGGCCAAGGCCGCCGTGGACCGGCTCCGCGCGAACATGCGCCTGGTCATCGTGGGCAAGGACGACGTTATCGAGCAGCTGCTCGTATGCCTCGCCGCGAGCGGGCACCTGCTGATCGAGGATCTCCCGGGGCTCGGCAAGACGACGCTCGCCTACGCGCTGGCGCGTTCCACGGACTGCCAGTTCTCCAGGATCCAGTTTACAAGCGACCTGCTGCCCTCGGACGTCACCGGCGTCGCGATCTACGACGAAACCACCCGCGAATTCGTCTTCAAGCCCGGTCCGGTGTTCTCTAACATCGTCCTCGCGGACGAAATCAACCGCGCCCCGCCGAAGACCCAGTCAGCGCTCCTTGAGGTCATGGACCGTGCCAAGGTCACGGTTGACGGCCACGCCCACGCGGTCGGCGCGCCGTTCATGGTCTTTGCCACCCAGAACCCCATCGACTACGAGGGCACGTTCCCGCTGCCGGAGAGCCAGATGGACCGTTTTCTCATGCGCCTGAGGATGGGATACCCCCAGCATGGCGACGAGATCGAGATTCTGCGCAGCTCGCGCAGCGGCTACGACTCGATCCAGCTCCTGCCCGTCGCCACCAAGGCAGAGGTGCTGGCGATCCAGGCCCTTGCGGGCCGGGTCTTCGTGGAGGACAGCATCCTCGACTACATCCTGCGGATCGTCGCTGCCACGCGCACCGAGACCGAGTTCAAGGCCGGAGTGAGCGTCAGGGGGGGGATAGCCCTGCGCACGGCGGCCCAGGCGCGCGCCCTGGTGCTCGGAAGGGACTTCGTGCTGCCCGACGACGTCTCCGAACTCGTGCCCCTTGTCCTCAGCCACCGGCTCGCCCTGTCCCGCCAGACGGGGGACGCCCTTGAGGAACGCAGGGCGGTGGGCGCGCACCTCAAGCGCATCCTCTCGTCCCTGACCCCTCCCGAGTGAGCACGCCCGCAGGGAGCCGACGCCGCCTCTTCTGGAGGCGGGCCCTCTGGGGGCTTGTCTGGCCCCGGCGCCACGAGCGCATCCAGGCGACGATCTCCGGGGCTGTGCTGATCAGCCTGGCCCTCGGCATCGGCACGGCCGCCTACAACTCGGCGAGCAACATCCTCTTCATCGCGCTCTCGCTGCTGCTCGCCTGCCTGATCCTGAGCGGCGTCCTGGCCTGGCTCAACCTGCGCCGAGTGGAATGGCAGATCGACGTGCAGCCCCCGCTGCGCGCGGGCCAGAGGGCCGAGGTGGAGCTCGTGCTGCGCAACGGCAAGAAATTCCTGCCCACCTATGCGCTCTGGTTCGAGTTCGCCGCGAGGCCGTTCGAGCGCGGCGAGCCCCCGAGGCCGGAGACCACACTCACCGCCAAGGGCATCGACGTCTGGGCGGCCCTGGCGAAGGCGGAGGCCGCCGCGGCGGCCGGCGCGGTGCATCTGCGCACCCGCCTCGAGCCCCGGGGAGAGGCGAGGCTCGACTGGACGTTCACGCCGCCGCGCAGGGGTCTGTACCGGATCGAGCTGCGCTCCGTCGGCTCACTTTACCCCTTTGGTTTCCTAAAGAAGCTCACCGCCACGGAGCTAAGCCGGGAGGTCCACGTGTGGCCGGCGCAGGTCGACTACCGCCGCTTCACGGTGGCCGGGGCCCGGAGGCCCTCGGGCGAGCTCCAGCTGGCCCGCGCGGGCAACGAGGGCGACATGATCGCCCTGCGCCGCTACGAGCCGGGCGACTCGCACCGCCTGATCCACTGGAAGGCGAGTGCGCGCACGGGCCGCCTGCTGGTCCGCCAGTTCTCGGCCCAGAGCTCCGAGGCGTGCTCCCTCTGGCTGAGGACGGACGCCGAGACGTGGAGCCGGCCCGAGCAGTTCGAGCTCCTGCTCAGCTTCGTGGCGACGCTGGCCCAGGATCTCTTCAGGGCGGGGCGCCTGCAGGCGGCGGCCATCGACGCGCAGGCCATGGTGCCTATGAAGAGGGTCGCCGACCTCGAGTCCTTCCTGGACCGACTGGCCGAGGCGCAGCCGGTGGCGGCCGCGGCCCGCGGCGCGGCCCCGCCCGGGGCGGTCCGCACCCGTCACAACCTGCTCACCTTCGAGCCCGAGGGCACGCGCGGTGTCGCCTCATTCATCAATGGAAGCAAGACAGCATCGACTTAGCCTGGACGAGCTCCGCCTGCTGCGGTGGCTGCTGGGGGGCGTCGTCATGCTCCTGTCGATCGCCACGGTCTTCTACCTCGACGTGGGCTCGGAGCTCATGACCGCGGCGGCCATGGCCGGCGTCCTCGCGGCGCTGGTCTGGCCCACGCTTCCCGCGCGGGTACCCCTCTGGGCTCACCGGCTGGCCTTTCCCGCCATCCTGGGCTTCTTCGTCCTGGACCTTTGGCGTTCGGGCCAGCTCCTGCCGGCGGTCGTGAGGCTGGACCTGCTGCTCCTCCTCTACCGCGGCATGAGCCACCGCGCCCGGCGCGACGACCTCCAGATCGTGGTCCTGGGGCTCTTCCTGATCGTCGTGGCGGGCGTCCTTACGGTGTCGCTGCTGTTCGCGGCGCAGATCCTGGTGTTCACCGCGTGCGCCCTGTCGCTGCTGATGGTCGTGACGATCGCCGCCTCCACGGAGGGCGGGCAGGCGCCCAAGCTCGCCGAGAGGGGAGTCGTGCCGCCCTGGGCCGCGCACGCCGACTGGGGCCGGCTTTTCCGTCGGCTGGCCGAGGTCGCCGACTGGCGCTTGGTGGCCTCCGCGGTGGCCCTTTTCCTGGGCGTCGTCGCTCTCTCGGGCCTTCTCTTCCTCGCCATCCCCCGCTTCCAGCTCGAGAACAGCCTTTTCCTCGAGCGCTTCGTCGTGCGCAAGGCCATGACCGGCTTCAGCGACTCGATCAAGTTCGGGGACATCACGGACATCATTCAGGACGACGCCGTGGCGTTCGACGTCGACGTCTCCGACAGGAACCAGGCGCCCGTGACGCCGTACTGGAGAATGGTGGTCCTCGACGAGTACAGCAACGGGGGCTTCAAGCTCTCCCAGGGCCTGCGCTCCCGCGACGTGATGGGCGCCGAGCGCACGGCCTCCTTCGTCAGCACGCAGGGTCACGGGGCGCTCGGGGCTCCGACGTGGACGATCTACCTGGAATCGGGCGTCAGCCGCTACCTGCCGCTGCTCGGGCCGTTCGATGCGGTCCGCTTCAGGGAGGCACAGAACTTCCGCTACTCGCGTTACCTCGGGCTGATCGCGCTGCGCGACGAGCCCGTGTCGATGACCGCCTACCGGGTGGAGGGGATGGCTGCGGACGCGACCGAGTTGGCGGACCCGACCTTTGCCAGCCGCTGGAGGAAAAACCGGGACTCGACGCTCGGCATGCCCCGCCAGATCAGCCTGGACTCCCTCTCCGCGTCCGACCGGGCGGTGGTGGCCAAGCTGGACGCCGCAATCGCGCCCGCGGGCCTGGGTGCCGGCGAATTCTCGGCGCGCGCCGGCGTCTGGCTGCGCAGGCAGCACGGCTACTCGCTCTCGCCGCGGATTCCCCCTGGCTCCGGCGACCCGCTGGTCAAGTGGATGGCCTCGAGGGAGCCGGGCCACTGCGAGCTGTTCGCAGGGGCCCTCGTGCTCGCCGCCCGAACGGCGGGCTTCCCCGCGAGGGTGGTCACCGGATTCAAGGGGGGGACCTGGAACGCCTACTCGGGCAACTACACGGTGCGCAACTCCGACGCCCACGCCTGGGTCGAGGTCTGGGACGTCTCCAGGGGCGCCTGGCTGCGGGAGGACCCGCTTGCGCCCACGGCCGAGGACACCACGGTCCAGAAGGGGGCCGCGGCCCTCGCCGCCCTCTCCGACAGGAGCTGGTCGGCGCGGCTCAACAGCATCCGCGTCTTCTGGTACCGCAGGATCGTCAATTTTGACCAGCAGTCGCAGGTCGACACCATCAAGGCGGTCAAGGCCGCGACGGACAGCTCGGGCAAGTGGCTGCGGACCGCGATCGCGGACGCCGTTCACCGTGTGAAGTCCTGGTTCACCGGACCCTGGAGCGCGGCCCGGGCCGCGCGCGCGGCTGCGGCCGCCGCCGCCGCGGGGGCCCTCCTCTGGGCGCTCCTGACGGGACGCTGGAGAATATCGGTAGCGGGGAGCGGCCGCGGGGTCGACCCGGTCAGGCGCGAGGCGGGCCGGTGGCTCAGGAAGCTCGAGGGGCCGCCCGCGCTGGTCGCCGACCTGCAGAGGCTGCGCTTCGGGTCGTCGTCCACCTGGCCCAGGCCTGCCGAGGTCTTCAGGCGGGCGAGGAGGGAACCCTCTAGTTCGCGGCGACGGGCGCGCTCCGCTTCTCGAAGTACTTCCTGAGGATCACCGCGGCGACGGGCGAGGCCTCGGCGCCTCCGCCGAAATTCTCGCCGGGTGTCGTCCCCTCGATGGCGACGGCGACGGCGATCGTGGGGTTTTCAAGGGGTGCGAAGCAGATGAACCACGCCTCGTCGACCCTGCCGTTGGGGCTCATGATCTGGGCCGTCCCGGTCTTTCCGGCGATGCGGATTCCCGGCACGCGGTACGCGTCGACGAGGCTGAGCACCTTCGCCGTGCCCCGCGTTGTGCACCCCTCCATGCCCGCGAGTATCGCGTCCCTCTGCGTGCGCGACAGACCGATCGGCTCCGTGTGCTGGTCTGGCCTTTTCGGGTCGTGCAGGAGCGTAGGCTTGGTCCACGTCTCGCCGCGCGCGAACGACGCGGCGAAGCAGGCCATGACCAGCGGAGTCACCTGCACGTCGCCCTGGCCGATCGCCATGTTGGCCGTGTCGCCCGGGTTCCATGGCTCATCTCGCTTTCGCCTTTTCCACTCGGGGTCGGGGATCAGCATTCGGTGCGTCTCTCCGGGAAGCTCGATCCCCGTGGGCCGGTCGAGGTGGAAACGCCGGGCCTGGGCCGCGATCACGTCGGCCGACGTGCGCAGGCCGACCGTGTAGAAGTAGACGTCGCAGCTCAGGGCGATGGCCTCCGTGAGCTTGACCTCTCCGTGGTGGCCCAGGCCGTTGTCGCAGGTGAAGCGCCGGTTGCCGACCATCATCCAGCCGTCGCAGTCCACGGGCGTGTCCTCAGGCGTGATCGCGCCGCTCATGAGCGCTGCGGTCGAGACGACGATCTTGAACGTGGACCCAGGCGAGTAGACGCCGTTCAGCGCGATGTCGGTCCACGCCTTGCGCTCCTCGATGTCGGCTGCCGCGGCGATGCTCAGGTGCGGCGAGAATGTGTTCAGGTCATACCCCGGCTTACTCGCCATCGCTAGGACCTCGCCCGTCCTCACGTCGATCGCGACCGCGGCCCCCGTGCGGTCCCCGATGGCCTCCTCGGCGGCGACCTGCAGGTCGATGTCGAGGCTGGTGGTGAGGTTGTGCCCCTGCACGGGGTGGCGCACCTCGATCGGGGGGTTCACCTTGTAGCCCGCCGGGTCCACCCTGAGGATCGTGTAGCCGGCCTCGCCCTGGAGGAGAGAGTCGAACTGCTTCTCGATTCCGTCGCGACCGATCGTGCCCTTCATCTTGAGGGTCGTCAGGCCCTCGCCCGGGAACTCCTCGACGTCGGCGTTTTCATTAAAGCCGACGTAGCCAAGCACGTGCGCGGCCGCCTCTCCGTATGGGTACGAGCGGGTGGGGGACGTGTAGACCTGCAGGGGCGAGGACACCGGCAGGCGCTCGATCAGCCGCGCGAACTCCTCGGGCTTCAAGTCGTCGATCAGCGTGTAGGGAAGCAGCAGCTGGCGCTCGAGGTGGCGCTGCAGCGCGCCGCCGTCCACGGTGGCGCTGCGCGCGAGCAGCGCGTTCACCTGGTCCAGGTAGCGCTGCACCACGCTCACCCGGGCGATACGCTCCATCTGGGCGCTCGTCGGCAGGTCCTGGTCGCCCGCCGCCCTGTAGTTGTTGCGGATGCGGATGTACTCCTTGCGGAACTCCTGGCGCAGCTCGTCAAGGTAGAGGACGACCGCGGACCTCGAGCGGTTCTCCACCAGCTTGCGCCCCTCGCGGTCGAAGATGTCGCCGCGGGGCCCGGGCACGATGACGCGCCTCTCGTTCTGGAGGCGCTCCTGCTCGTGGTGAATCGCCCCCTTGATGATCTGCTGGTTCGCGAGGCCCACGAGCAGGATGACCAGGAGCAGCGCGATCAGCCCGTGGAACGCGAGTATCCTGGGGTCGAACCCGTCCCGGGACTCGACGAGGCTGCCTGGCTTTTCGTTGGGCTCGGCCATGCGTATGGGGGGAAGCCTACGCCGAACGCGCGGGAATCGCACGCGCCAACTGCAGCGAGCCGGCTTGGAGCGCGAAGAACCAGGGAGCTGCGAGCACCACGGCGGCTTCGGACCACGCCAGGTCCGAGAGCACGCGCGGCCACACGGTGGCGCTCTCCGGCAGGCCGTGCTCCCTCACCAGGAAAAGCGCAAGGAAGAGCGCGAGGTTGAGGATGAGCGCCACCGCCACCCGGACGACCGTCTCGTCTCGCTGGAGACGCTCCCTCAGGTTGTAGATGCCGACGTGGGCCGCCGCGAAGAGGCCGCCGTGGGTCCCGAACGGAACCGGCGACACCGAGTCGCAGAGGAGACCCGCGAGCACCGAGACGGGCAGCCCCTGTCTAAAGGGGAACATGAGCGCCGAGTAGGTGACAAACAGCCCTCCCGCGAAGAGCCAGATGTGGGCACCCGACAGGGCGCTGTTCACCTCGGCCACGAGGGCGCGCAGGACGTAAAGGCTCAGGAAAAGGACGGCGCAGGAGCGCATGGCGGCGGGCCGTGTTCAGCTGCCCGGGTCTATGGGCACGAGGACGGTCACCTCGGTCAGGTCCGAAAGACGAGGGTCCAGCTCGATCTGCCCCGTCTTGAAGAGCCCGTCGGCGCTGGACTCGACATGGACGATCCGCCCGATCGTAAGACCGGGAGGGAAGACGCCGCCGAGCCCCGAGGTGGCGAGCCGCTTCGGCGCCGAGGCGCTCGCGTAGATGTCCAGCGGCACGAACTCGATGACCCCCTTCGGAGGCCCGAACACCTGGTTCTCGGCTCCCTGGTAGCTCATCGGCCGGCTGTCGCCGTCGACGACGGCCGCCAACCTGAGGCTCGGGTCCGTGATCATCTCGACAACCGACGTGTAGGCGTGGACCTCGGATATCCGTCCGACCACGCCTCCGCTGTAGACCACGGGGTCCCCGGGCGTGATTCCGTAGTCCGAGCCCTTGCGGATCACCATCCGCTGCCACCAGCCCGAAAAGTCCCTCTGCGCGACGCGCGCGTGCTCGAAGCGGAAGCGCTCCATCGGGGGCATGTGCAGCAGCGCCTGCAGCCGGTCCACCCGGGCCTGGAGCTCGGAGTTCTGCTGTACCGAGAGCGAATAGGACGCGTTGAGGCGCGCGAGGTCGCGGCCCGCCTCGATCAGGTCATCCTTGGAGTGGACCTTGAGCGCCCAGAAGCGCTGCACGTCGTTCGCGTAGGAGGCGACGGCCGCCACCGGCGCGGTCATCTCGAAGAAGCTGGCCCGGGCGAACGCCTTCAGGAACACGGGGGCTGCGAGCCACACCGCAAGCCCCACACCCAGCACGACGAAGGGCCTGGCTTGGTCGAATCGTTGGGATCGCCCAATCCTCACGCGTTCTGCATGAGCCAGGAGAGGTCGTTCAGAACGGCACCAGTCCCGTTGGCCACTGCAGAAAGGGGGTCTTCGGCGACGGTCACCGGCAGGCCTGTCTTCTCGCTCAGGAGGCGATCGATGCCGCGGATGAGCGAGCCGCCGCCGGCCATCACGAAGCCGCGGTCGACCAGGTCCGCCGAAAGCTCCGGCGGGCAGCGCTCAAGCGTCGTGCGCACTGCGTCGACAATCGCCGCGATCGTGTCGGCCAGGGCCTCGCGCACCTCCTGCGAGGTGATGTGGATGGTCTTGGGCAGGCCGGCCACCGAGTCGCGGCCCTTGACCTCGATTGAGAGCTCCTCGTCGAGCGGGTAGGCGGAGCCGATGCGAATTTTGATCTCCTCCGCCGTCCTCTCGCCGATCAGCAGGTTGTAGGCCCGCTTCATGTAGTTGATGATCGCGGCGTCGAGCTCGTCGCCCGCGACGCGGATGGACTTGGAGAACACGATGCCGTTGAGGGATATGATTGCGATCTCCGTCGTGCCGCCGCCGATGTCGACGATCATGTTCGCCGCCGGCTCGTCGATGGGCAGGCCGACGCCGATCGCAGCGGCCATCGGCTCGGGAATCGTGATGACCTTGCGCGCGCCCGCATGGGTGGCGCTGTCCATCACCGCGCGCTTCTCGACCGCCGTGATGCCCGAGGGGATCGCGATCACGACCCGCGGCGGGGCCCTGAAGCTCTGGCTGGCCTTCTGGATGAAGTAGCGCAGCATCGCCTCCGTCACGTCGAAGTCCGCAATGACGCCGTCCTTCATGGGCCGGATGGCTGTGATGTTGCCGGGCGTGCGCCCGAGCATCCGCTTCGCCTCGTCGCCGACCGCGCGCACCTTGCGCGTCACCGTGTCCAGCGCGACCACCGAGGGTTCCCGCAGCACGATCCCCTTATCCTTGACGTAGACGAGCGTGTTGGCGGTTCCGAGATCGATTCCGATGTCGTTGGAGAAGTAACCGAAAGGGTTGGCCATGTTCGCGTGCTGCGGGAGGATCTGGAGGGTCGCTGGCGTTGCCGCCGACGGAATCGAATGGGCGTTGCAGGCAGCTGTCAACGAGGGAAATACGTCGCGTGGCGCCCCGCCACCTCCGGCGGCGGACGGGGCCTGCGGCCCGGGCCTCGCCGCGGATGCCGGGAGGACCCCAGCGGTGGTCTCGGGCGCCTCGGGTTAGGGTTGACGGGTCGCGCCCTGCGGCGAGCATTCGGCCGAGACGCGCCATGCACGGAATATTGTTCATCCAAGACTTGGCGGTGATCCTCGTGGTGGCTGGGATTGTGGGCTGGATCTGCCAGCGCATCGGCCTCTCCGTCGTGGTGGGCTTCCTGGCGGCCGGCATCCTGGTCGGCCCGGGCATGCCCTACCTCTCGCTCGTGTCGGACATCGGGGGCATCGAGACCCTGGCCCAGATAGGGCTGGTCTTCATCATGTTCTCGATCGGCCTGCGCCTGAGCCTGCGCAAGCTGCGCCGCCTCGGGCTGCCGCTCCTGGCCGCCGTCTTCCTGGGGGCGATGGCGATGTACTACCTCACGCGCCTTCTCGCCGCCTCGATGGGATGGAGCGCGACGGAGGGCCTTTTCCTTGCGGGAATGCTCATGATCTCGTCCTCCTCGATCATCGGCAAGGTCCTGCACGAGACCGGGCTCAACCACGAGAAGGCGGGGCAGCTTGCCCTCGGGGTTTCCGTCCTCGAGGACGTCGTGGCCGTGGTCATGCTGGCGCTGCTCGAGTCGGTGGTGCAGCTCGGCAGGGGAGGGATCGCCTCGGGCCTGGGCACGACCCTCCTGCACCTCGGGGCCTTCGTCGCGATGGTGTTCATCGCCGGGCTCATCCTGATTCCATGGCTGCTGAAGCGCATGAGCGTCACGATGGACGAGGAGCTGCAGACTCTCGGCCTCGCGGCGATCCTCTTCGGGCTCGCCATCCTCGCGCAGAAGGCGGGTTATTCGCTCGCGCTCGGCGCCTTCCTGCTCGGAATCATCGTGGCGGAGACGCCGCACCGCCACCAGGTCGACAGGACATTCGAGGGCATGCGCGACGTCTTCAGCGCCGTGTTCTTCGTCGCGATTGGCATGCAGATCGACGTGCACGAGATGATCGGGTCTGCGGGCCTGGTGGCAGGCGTGGCCGTGTTCACGCTCGTGGCGCGCCCGCTCTCGGTCGCGGCGGGCCTAGCCATGTCCGGCGTTCCCATGCGCGACGGGCTCCAGGCCGGCCTCATGGCGTCCCCCATCGGCGAGTTCTCCTTCGTGATCGCCCAGGTCGGGGTCGGCGCCGCGGTCGTGCCGTCGCGCTTCTACCCCTTGGCGGTCGGGGTCTCGCTGCTGACAACCCTCGTGATGCCTTTCGCCGCGCGCCGCTCGGAGCGCATCGTCTCGGTGCTCCAGGGCCGCGAGCCCAGGTGGCTCGGCGACTCGATGCGCTACTATCAGGGCTGGCTCGAGCGGATCATGCGCCAGCGCCGGAACAGCCCGCTTTGGCAGCTCAGCCGCAAGCGCCTCGCGCAGATCGGCATCGAGATGCTCTTTGTCAGCGGCGTGCTCGTGTTCTCACGGGAGCTGTACACGGCTGTCGAGGGATGGCTGGGGCGGGACTGGCTCTTCCCCAACGGGGCTCAGACGGCCTTCTGGATGCTGCTGACCCTTGCCGTGGTGGGGCCGCTCGTGGCCATCTGGAGGAACGCCTCGGCGCTGGCCCTGCTGTTCGCGCAGGTGTCGACCTCCGGCAGCCCTCGCTCCAAGCAGCTGGCCCCCGTGGTGGAGACGGGCCTGAAGGCGGTCGCGGCCAGCGTGCTCACCGTGTGGCTCATCGCCGTCGTGCCGGCCGAGGACACCGCGCGATGGCTCCTGCTTGCCAGCGTGCTTGCGGCCGCCGTGGCCGTGCTCCTACTGCGCCGCAAGCTGATCTATTGGCACTGCGTCCTGGAGGTCGAGTTGCACAGCACCGTCCAGACCTCCGAGAACAAGATGACGGCGACGACGGCGCCTTGGCTCGGCCGTCACCCGGACTGGGACCTGCACATGATAGACTGCACGCTTCCCGACCTCGCGGACTGCCAGGGACGCGCGATCTCCGATCTCGACCTGCGCGCGCGCTTCGGATGCTCGGTGGTGGGGATCGAGAGGCAGGGCTTCATGATCCCGCTTCCGCCCCCTGAATCGGTCCTGTACCCGAGGGATAAGGTGCTCCTTCTCGGCACGAAGGGGCAGGTGACGGCGGGGCGCGACTTCCTGGGCGGGGTCTCCGGCAACCTCGACACCGACTCGCTCTTCGAGGAGGTGCGGATGGAGGCGATCACGGTGCCCGAGGCCAGCCCCGCCGACGGGCGCACCTTGGGCGAGATCTCGCCCGCGAGGCAACACGGGGTTCAGATCGCCGGGATCAACCGGGCGGGCGTGCGCATCCTAAACCCGGGCGCACTGGAGGTTCTCAGGATCGGCGACGAGTTCCTGGCACTGGGCACTCCCGTCCAGCTTAGGGAATTCCGCGTCTGGCTTTCCGAGGGGCCGGCGCAGACAGGACAGGCCGTGGTGGCCTAGTTCGAGCCGTGCGTGCCGGCGGTGTCCGGCTTCTTGGCCTCTTCCTTAACGGCGGGGGCCGCGGGCTCGTCGTCCTTGGCGGCCTTCTTGAACTCCTTGATCGACTGGCCAAGGCCCTTTGCGAGCGAGGGCAGCTTTGAGCCCCCGAAAAGCAGCAGGAGGATCGCGAGCACGATCAGCAGCTCACCGCCGCTGAAGTTCATCAGGCCAAGGCATACCGTTTCGTGCGAGGACATGGCTGGAAATCTAGCTTCGGCGGGCCCCTACGCAAGCGCGTTCGGGGGCCCTAGGAGCGCGGAGGGCGCAGCGAGGCCGCGACCTTGAGCAGGTTCTGCGCGTTGTCGATCTGCTCGGCGTCGAAGAAGCCGTGCAGCTGGCGGATGCGCGTCGGGTGGCGCATCTTGCGCAGCGCTTTTGCCTCGATCTGGCGGATGCGCTCGCGGGTCACCTTGAACTGCTTGCCGACCTCCTCGAGGGTGCGGCTGTAGCCGTCGACAAGCCCGAAGCGCAGCGACAGCACGCGGCGCTCGCGCTCCGTGAGGGTGTCCAGGACGTCGATAATCTTCTCTCGCAGCAGCGAGTACGCGGTCATGTCGTACGGGTTCTCCGCGGACTTGTCCTCGATGAAGTCGCCGAAGGACGTGTCGTCGCCGTCCCCGACGGGCGACTGAAGCGAGATCGGCTGCTGGGCCATCTTCATGATCTGCTGGACTCGGTCGACCGGCAGGTTCATCTCGTCGGCCACCTCGTCCGGGGTCGGCTCGTGGCCGTACTCCTGAAGCAGCTGCTTCTGGACCTGCATCACCTTGTTGAGCGTCTCGATCATGTGGACCGGGATGCGGATGGTGCGCGCCTGGTCTGCGATCGAGCGGGTGATCGCCTGGCGGATCCACCAGGTCGCGTAGGTCGAGAATTTGTAGCCCCTCCTGTACTCGAACTTCTCGACCGCCTTCATCAGGCCCATGTTGCCCTCCTGGATCAGGTCGAGGAACGAGAGACCGCGGTTGGTGTACTTCTTGGCGATCGAGATCACGAGCCGCAGATTGGCCTCGACCATCTCGGTCTTCGCGCGGTGGGCCTCGCGGACATGGGTCATCGTCTGCTGGACGACCTGCAGGAGTTGCGCGGGCGCGATCCTCTGCTCCACCTCGATGTGCTTCAGGCGATTGTGGATGACGCGCGTGTCGATGGCCGCGTCCTTCTTGGTCTTTGGGTGCTTCGCGCGTTCAAGCTGCGCATTGAATCCCTCGATCTCCTCGGTGACGGGGCGCAGCTGCTCGAGGTACTCCTCGTACACCTTCAGCTTGAAGTAGAACTTCGAGAAGTTGGACCTGAGTGCGCCCTCGCGCCTGCGGAATTTGGTGAGTGCCTTCTTCCTCTCGGGCTCGGAGCGGGCCTTCGACTGCTCCAGCCACGCCTCCGCCGCGCCTGCCTCCGCCTTCTGCGTCGTGTCGACCAGCTTGGGCAGGGCCCTGAAGTACGCGTCGCGGCTCTCGATCTTCTTGTCGATGACTATCCGGTCGAAGCGCTCCTCGCGGTTGAGGAGCTTGGCTCCCAGGGTCGCGATGTGGGCCCCCACGGCCGAGGCCTGGAAGAGCGCCTCCTGGGCCTTGAGCTCGGCGTTCTCGATGCGCTTGGAAATCTCCACCTCCTGCTCGCGTGTCAGCAGCGGGACCTGGCCCATCTGCTTCAGGTACATCCTGACCGGGTCGTCGAGGATGTCGTTCTGCGACGTGCGCGACTCCTCCTCCTCGGCCTCCTCCTGGCGCTGCTTGTAGTCCTCGACCTGGTCGGGCTCGAGGATCTCGATCTCGAGGTTCTGCAGGATCGAAAGGACGTTATCGATTTCCTCCTGGTTCTCGATCGACTCGGGCAGCGCCTCGTTGATGTCGTCGAACGTTAGGTAGCCCTGCTCCTTGGAGAGGCGGATCAGCTGGCGGATCTTCTCGTTGATACCGCCGATCGGTGCAGCGGCGTCGCCGCCCTCGGCTGTGGGCTGCGGGGCTTGGGCAAGCGCGTTTTCGACGGCTTCTGAGTGGTGGTTATCACCTTGTTTGGCTTTGCGCGGCATGAATGTAATTGTCGGGAACTGCGACGAAACACCTCACCCGGCATCGGTCAGGTGGACCGGCTGCCGGAGGAGGCGTTGTAGATCGGTCAACTCCCTTAGGAGTGACGATGAGTCATCGTTAAAGTCCGATGGGGTCTTAGCTAATGCAAGTTCTATTTGGCGCAGCCGGGGCATGATCGACCGGTCCCTGAGCCGGCGAATCCCCTCCCGGGCCACCTTGAAGGGGTCATCCAGGACCGGTACGTCGAAGAGAAGGGATGCTACAAGTGCCTTTTCCTCATCATTTTCCACAAGAGAATCGAGGTGATCCCTGCCCGGCCAGCTGCCGTTCTCAAGCTCCCCAAGGAACCGGTTCAGGAGCACCCCGGCAGTGTGGCGCTGGTCGATCCAATCGTGGGGGATTGCCGTGCTGAGCGGCCTGCCCAGCGGCTCGAAATGCAGGCACAGCCTGAGGAGGTCCTGCTCGGGCGTGACATCGGCTTGCGGCCTTGACGCAGATGCGAGCGCGGGCTCCTGCGCCGGCCGCGGCACACGCGAGACCTGCCGCCTGAGGTCGCTCATCAGGGCGGAGGCCGGAAGGCTTAGCAGCGCGGCGGCTTCGGAGACAAACGAGGCCCGGGAGACGTCGCTCTCCGCGGCTGCGATGATCCCCAAAAGGGACTGCGCGGCCCGCGAGCGTTGCTCGGAGGAGGCGGTTGCGGGCGAGGGCAGGAGGGCGTGGCACGCAAAGGCCATCGACGAGAGGGCACTCTTCTTGACCTCTTCGTACGCCTTGATCCCCCGCTCGAGGAACAGCAGGTCGGGGTCCACCTTCGACTCGCCGGCCAGCGTGAGGAAGCGCACCTCGATGCCGGCCTTCAGCGCAAGGGGAAGCAGCCGCAGCGCGGCCTTCTGGCCCGCCGAGTCGCTGTCAAAGAAGCACTCCACCTCGGGGTGGTACCTGCGCAGCAGCGCCAGCTGCCCGTCGGTGATCGAAGTGCCCTGGGGCGCCACCGCGGTTTTCAGCCCCACCGACCAGCACCGCAGGGCGTCGAGCTGGCCCTCGACCATCACGAAGGGCCTGCCTTCGCCCACGGCGGTGCGCGCCCGGTCCAGGTTGAACAATAGATGCCCCTTGATGAAGATGGGTGTCTCGGGGGAGTTGACGTACTTGGCCTCCCTGGCCGGGTCGTCCTCGGGCGTGAGGGAGGTCTGGCGGGCCGTGAACGCGACGACGCGGCCCTGGTGGTCGCGGATCGGGATCATGAGGCGGCCCCTGAAGCGCGGGCGCAGCGCGCCTACCGTGATCATGGCGTCGTCGCGGATGAAGAAGAGGCCGCACCTGCGCAGGGCCTCCTCGGAGTAGCGCATCTTGTGGAGGGCTGCGGCGAGGCCGCCTCCGTCGGCCGCGGCGGCCCCGACCTTGAACTCCTCCGCCAGGTCCATTCCGAACCGGCGCTCGCCGGTCCAGTAGGCTCTCATGAAGTCTCCCGTGGGACCCGCGGCCCTGAACGCCTCGTGGAAGTGGTCGGCCGCGCGCTCGTGCAGGTCAAAGAGTTCCTGGCGCAGCGAGCGCTCTTCGCGCGTCGGCCCCGAGCCCTCCTCGTACTCGATCGCGACGCCGTAGCGCTGGCCCAGGGCCTCGACGGCCTCGGTGAACGAAAGCTGCTCGGTTTCGCGAACGAAGCTGATCGCGTCGCCGGCCTTCCCGCAGCCAAAGCACTTGTAGTACCCCTTGTCCGCGTCCACGTTAAATGACGGCGTCTTCTCGTTGTGGAAGGGGCACAGTCCCTTGAGGCGCGTGCCGCCGGCCTTCCGCAGCGAGACCACCCTCGAGATGACATCGGCGAGGTTGACGCGAAGCTTTAGGTCGCGGACGCAGGTGGGTTTGATGGCAGGCATAGCCAGCTCGCAGGCGGCCTGGCGGCCCAGCGGCGAGTGGAAGAATCCACTTTCAACCGAGAGGCGAGCCTGTCAAGTTCCCCGGCTTGTCCCGGCGCCCTACTTCCCTTTTTAGGGAAACTTTGTGCCGTGCGGGGCGACTAATCCCTTAACATATAACCATGCGCACACTTCCCTTCGCCCTTCTGGCCGCAGCCCTCGCCGCGGTCGGGACTCCCGTCCTGCGGGCTGAATTCACCCCGGAGGTGCAACGTGCGCCGAAGGAACCCCTTTGGGAGGCCCACCTTAAGACGTTCACCGAGGCCGACTACGACGTCGAGGTCGAGAAGCTGATCGGAGCCTTTGAGAAGTCGAGGGGTCGGGCGATCGTGCCCCACATCAAGAAGAAGGTCGGCCTGAAGATCTACTCGGACTCGGGCCCCGGCATGGCGACGCCGACAGCGCTCGTCCACGGCGTGATCGCGGCCCTGCAGAGGCGGGGGTACAGGAACAGCAACATCTTCCTCGTCGGTCTGAACCAGCTGCGCCTGAGAATGACCGGCTACCTGCCGTCGCTCGTCACAGGCGTCACCCAGTTCCAGGGCAACCCCGTCTTTGTGCTCGAGTCCAACCGGTACTACGACCCGGTCTGGTTCTATGACAGTCCGCTTCCCGAGAGGTTCGACCCGATCTTCGCCGCCCACCAGACTGAGGGCGTGCCGAACAACTCGACGAAGGAGGAGGACCGCAAGAGCTTCCTGGCGACCCCGCTCTTCCTCGACACGGACTTCTGGATCAACCTCCCGGTCTACACCGACCACCAGGTGCTCGGAGTCAACGGGGCGCTGGTCAACGCGACCCTCTGGAACGCGTCCAACACCGCACGCTTTTTCCGCTCGCCGGCCACGGCGCCCGCGGCGGTCGCCGAGATGAGCGCCATCCCCGAGCTGCGCCAGACATGGCTCTTCACGATCGCGAGCCTGGAGCATTACCAGTACGTGGGCGGCCCCTACTTCAATTCCCTCTACTCGAGGTCGGAGCCCCTGGTGTGGCTGGGCACCGACCCGGTCATGATGGACGCTCTGATGCGGGCGCGCATCAACCAGTGGCGCCGCCACGAAGGCTTTGAACCAATCCCCGACGAGATCCGCACGCTTGAGTTCGCGGAGACCCTCGGCGTCGGCTCCACGCTCATCCAGAGCGCGAAGATAATCGACGTCGACTGAGGCGGCCGCGGCGCACAAACGTCTTGTCTCGACCCGCGCCGGACCGCACGATTGCCCCTTCAGATGAACTCCGCGGCATATCTTCCCTTCCTGGTCCAGGCGGTCCTCGCCGCGGCGATCACGGCCGTCATCATCGTGGCCAGCGTGCTTTTGGGGCAGCGTGCAAAGCACACGAAGATAAAGGACTCGGCATACGAGTGCGGCATCCGCAGCGAGGGTATCGTGCACACGCGCTTCTCGGTGAAGTTCTACGTGACGGCCCTTCTGTTCATGCTCTTCGACCTGGAGATCGTGATCCTCGTGCCATGGACGTTCATCTACAGGGAGTTTCTGCACCAGCACATCCCGATCGTCGCGCCCGTGCTTTTCTTCATCTTCGTCCTTGTTCTCGGCCTCTTCTACGAGGTCCGCAAAGGCGCTCTTAACTGGGAGAGATAGGATTCCGGCCACCCCATGCGGCTCGACAAGATCATTGCCCGCAGCCGCATCATCGACCTGCGGAGCCTCACCCTGGAGGCGGCGCTGGCGGAACTGCTCGATGTTTGCGTGGCCAAGTTCCCTGACCTGAAAAAGGAGTCGATCCTGAAGGGCCTGCTGGCGCGCGAGAGCACGATGACGACCTACCTCGGCCTGGGCGTCGCCCTGCCGCACGTGCGGGTCAAGACCTCGCGCCGTTACATCCTGGCGATCGGCCGCAGCCGGGCCGGGATGCGCCACCACGGGGCGATGTCGAACGAGCGGGTGCATCTGATCATGATGCTGATCGCCGGCGAGAACGCCCGCGACACGCTTCAGGTGCTCTCCTCGCTCGGCCGTCTGGTGCGCGAGCAGGAGCTCGTCGACAGCTTCGTCAACGCGCCGGACATCGACACGCTCTACAAGCGCCTGCTGGGCGGCTTCGGTGGCATGCGCCCGATCCAGGCGCAGCAGAACCGCGTCAACCGCCTCATGTTCCGGCAGGCTGACCACGTGGCCAAGGGGGCCGACTGCAGCGCCACCATGGTCTTTGGCGACACCTTCATCGGCGGCATCGAGCCCGGGGTGCTCAGGCCCAAAGGCAAGACCATCCTCGTCTCCCGCAACCCGATCGAGAAGGGCGACGACGGCAGCCCCTTTACCGACACGATTCAGGTGCGCTCGTTCTCGAGCCAGAGAATGGCCCAGATGAGGAGCGCGATCCTCGTGGCGCTCACCCGCGGCCTGGTTTCCTTCAACGACAGGATCTGCTGCATCGGCGGCATCACGGGCAGCAACCAGTTCGACACGATTGTGGTGGCCGAGATCGAGAGGGAGTTCCAGACGCTGCTCTCGGGGCCCGCGACCGACCTTCTGCCTGAGGACGTCAAGCCCGAGGTGCTTGAGCGGGTCCTCGCCGTGGCCACCGAGCTGGCCGTCGAGGGAAGGGAAGGCCGCCCCGTCGGTTGCCTCTTCGTCGTGGGCGACACGGCGAAGGTCCAGGAATTCACAAAGCCCCTCGTCCTGAACCCCTTTTACGGTTACAAGGAGGAGGACCGAAATATCCTTAACCCCTTCATGGACGAAACGATAAAGGAATTCTCATCCATCGATGGCGCCTTTGTGATCCGTGGGGACGGCGTGGTGGAGGCGGCCGGAAGCCTGGTGCAGGCCACCGGCAATACCCTGACGCTGCCGAGCGGCTTGGGCAGCCGGCATGCGGCGGCGGCGGCCGTCAGCGTCGCGGCGAACTGCATCTCGATCGCCGTGTCCTCGAGCACGGGCCAGGTGACCCTGTTCCGCCGGGGGGTGATGCTCCCCCTGACGGAGAAACGGCGCTAAGGCCGCGGGGCCTGCGCGAACTTTGAGGTTGCGCGCCGGGGCCGCCGGGATTCTGCTGACCCCTCAACCCATTTAATACCATGCAAGAAGTCGTAACACTCGAGTGCACCGAGGCCCGCAAAGAGGGCAAACCGGTCTCACGCTACCTCACAAGGCGCAACAAGAAGACGGTCACGGAGCGCATCGAGAAGAAGAAATACAATCCCCATCTGAAGCGCCACACGCTTCACAAAGAGATCAAGTAAGGGAGGTTACGTAAGGTGGCCTCAGGGCTGCCTGTTACCGGGTCCCGGGGGGAACGGTGAGGTTGATCCGGCGGGAGGGGACATGCTCTGGCGACGCGCGGCGCGCCAACCCTCTCGATGCTTGCGGATCCAATCCAGGAGCGCCCGTTCGAAGCCGATATCGTAGCCCAGGCGCTCGGACTCGAGCCACTTGTGCTTTAGGATCTCCTCACGCTCTGCGAGGAATTCCTGATAGAGGCTCGACTGCTTGACGAACTCCCGGGATGTGGACATCGCGGGCTCTTTGGTGGAAGAAGTCATTCAGGGCGTCCGATAAAAATAACGATCTGAGGAACGAGTACCTTTCTGTCAATGCCGGCAATGTCGTCCGATTGTTACATTGCCCTTGACCCAGGCTTCTCAAGGGTTGCCAGAAGGGCTTCGGCGATGGAGCGAAAGATGCCCGCGGCGCTGCCTTCCGGGTCGCTGACGACGATGGGCTCGCCCCTGTCGCCGCCCTCGCGGATGGACTGGGAGAGCGGCACCTCGCCCAGCAGGACCGTGCCGAGCCGCTCGGCGGTGGCGATCCCTCCGCCCGAGCCAAAGAGCAGATGCTTCTTGCCGGCGGGGTCGACGAAGTGGCTCATGTTCTCCGCAACCCCGAGGATCGGCACGTTTACCTTTTGAAACATGAGGCCGCCCTTGAGCGCCACGTTGGTTGCCGCGGCCTGGGGCGTCGTCACGATCACGGCCCCGTCGAGGGGCAGCGTCTGGACCAGTGAGAGCTGGGCGTCGCCGGTTCCCGGAGGAAGGTCGACGAGAAGCACGTCAAGTTCCCCCCACTTCACATTCTGGACGAACTGCTGCACGGTCTTCATCACCATCGGGCCGCGCCAGACGACCGGCGTGTTGTCGTCTACGAGGAATCCCATGCTCATCACCTTGACGCCGTACCTCTCCATCGGGACGAGGCAGGACTCGGGGCCCTCGCCCTCGATCTCGGGGCGGCCCTTGATGCCCATCATCAGCGGCACGCTCGGCCCGTAGATGTCGATGTCCATCAGGCCCACGCGGCCGGGGCGCCCCCTGGCGCCCAGGACCTCGGCCAGGGCGCACGCCAGGTTGACCGCGAACGTGCTCTTTCCCACGCCTCCCTTGCCGGAGGCGATCGCCACGGCCTTGCGGATGCCCTTGGACGCGGCCGCCTTGCCCGGGGCCGAGGAAGCGGCCGGCGCGCGCGCGGCCTGCACGGCCACCTCGACGAACGCATGGGTGACGCCGGGGACAGCAAGGAGCACCCGCTCGACCTCGTCCTTGAGCTGCTTGGGCACCTTGGGATCATTGGTCGAAAGGGCGAGAGCCACACGGGCCACGCCCCCGTCGAAGTCGGCCGACTTGACCAGTCCGAATGAGACGATGTCCCGGCTGAACCCGGGGTACTTGACCTTCCTCAGTTGCTCAATGATGGCTTCGGCAGTCACGGTGCAAATAAGAGTTGTTAAGCGGCGCCGGCGCGCAAATAGAAATGGAGCGCAAGCGCACCAAACATGCTCAGATTAACACGTATCTGCCTTTTTGCCCTTTCTTTCTCCGTGCCGGCCTTCGCACAGCGCGACCTCGGCACGGTTGATGTCCTCGCGGACAACCGCACGATCCCGGTGAGGGTTTCGGGGGATTCGTCGGAACTCAACTCGCTGGCGCTGCAGGCCTTCGGCTCGCACGGGCGCTACCACCTGGTGGCGAGCGGGTACCTGTACGACATCCGCTTCTCCAGCGCGGGCCCCTCCCAGGTGCGCGTCGACGTCTCCCGCGGCTTCGGCGGCGGCAGCGTCTTCTCCCAGGTCTATCCCGGCGCGGGCGAGCGGGGCGCCCTCTTCGCCGCGGCCGACGCCGCGGTCGCGAAGACAAACGGCCAGGGTCTGCGCGGATACTTCTCCTCGAGGCTCGTCTTTATCGGCGAGCGCACGGGCCACCAGGAGGTCTACACCTCCGACCTCTTCTTTGGCGACGTCAGGCAGATCACCCACGACCGGGCGATCGCGATGACCCCCCGCTGGGCGCCCGACGGCGAGAAGGTGATCTACACGAGCTACTTCAAGTCGGGCTTTCCCGACATCTTCGTCATCGATCTCGGCGGCTACCAGAGGACGACGTTCGTGAGCTTCAAGGGCACGAACAGCAGCGCGCAGTTTAGCCCCGACGGCCGCCAGGTGGCCATGGTGCTCTCCGGCGAGGGCCAGCCCGAAATCTACACGAGCAACGCCTACGGTCGCGGCGTCTCCCGCAAGACGCGCATGGACACCGTCAAGTCCTCCCCGTGCTGGTCGCCCGATGGCTCGCGGCTGATCTTCGCGATGGAGCCCGGTCCCCAGCTGTACGTGATGTCCGCCTCCGGCGGCGTGCCGCAGCGGGTGACGTACGACTCCAGCCGCTACTGCGCCGAGCCCGACTGGAGCCGCACGAAGCCCAACAAGATCGCCTTCACGATGGGTGTCGGCCGCAACTTCCAGATCGGGGTGCTCGACCTGTCCACGCGCCAAGCAGAACAGGTCTCCAAGGCGCCGTTCGACGGCATCGAGCCCTCGTGGCTGCCGGATGGGCGCCACCTTGTGTACACGGCACGCACTGCGTCCACCAGCCGCGTATGCATCCTCGACACGGAGACGGGCAAGAGCACGCCGGTTAGCCCGGCGAGCTTCGGCCCGGCCCTTCAGGCCAACGTTTGGTCGCGCTGATCAGCCCAGTGCGGCGGCGTAGTTGGCCGACGCCTTGTCCCAGTTGACGACGTGCCACCAGGCCGCGACGTAGTCCGGCCTGCGGTTCTGATAATGCAGGTAGTAGGCGTGCTCCCAGACATCGAGGCCGATGACGGGCTTGCCCTCAATGCCGGCCACGGCCTTGCCCATGAGCGGGCTGTCCTGGTTGGCGGTCGAGCCGATCGCGAGCTTCTTGTCGGCCGTCACATAGAGCCAGGCCCAGCCCGAGCCGAAGCGCCCCGCAGCCGCCTTGCCGAACTCCTCCTTGAACTTGTCGAAGGAGGTGAAGGTGGCGTCGATCGCGTCGGCGAGCGCGCCCTTGGGGGCGCCGCCCTTGCCGTGGCCTAGGATCGTCCAGAAGAAGGAGTGGTTGCTGTGGCCGCCCGCGTTGTTGCGCAAGCCGCTGCGGATCGCCTCGGGCACCTTCGAGAGGTCGGCGATCAGGGCATTCACGTCGAGCGCGGCCAGGGCCGCATGGTCCTTGAGCAGGTTGTTCGCGTTCGTGATGTAAGCCTGGTGATGCTTTGTGTAATGGATCTCCATCGTCCGTGCATCGATGTGGGGAACGAGGGCGTCGTAGGCGTAGGGTAATTTCGGGAGTTCGTAGGCCATGGTTAGATAAGGTTGCACCGAGGCGCGAAACCGTCAACTGCGTTGGGATTTATGGCATCCTGGCGGGCCGGCGCGCTCACGCTGTCTCGGCCCCGTCCCGCTTGTGGCGAAAGAAGGCCTGGATCAGCTCCCGGCACTCGTCTTCAAGGACGCCGCCCGCCGTCACCTCGAAATGGTGGTTCGATCGGGGAAGCTCGTTCAGGTTGGCCGCCCCCCCGAGGCAGCCCATTTTCGGGTCCCCCACGGCGTAGCAGACCCTCGTGACGCGGGACATCACCATGGCGCCCGAGCACATGGGGCAGGGCTCCTTGGTCACGTAGACCGTGGCCCCCTCGATGCGCCAGTCATTGAGCTTCGAGGCCGCCTGCGTGAGGGCGAGCATTTCGGCGTGCGCCGTGGGGTCCTTCGAGCCCTCCACCTGATTGTGCGCCGCGCCAATCACCTCGCCGTCGACGACGATCACTGCCCCGATCGGAACCTCGTCCTGCCTCCAGGCGTCGATCGCCTGATTGTAGGCGAGGCTCATGAAGAAGGCGTCGTCGCGCACAAGCTGCGACGGGAATTGCTTGTCAAAGGGGCAGGGGTTGGTCTCCGGAGCAGGCACGCTGGCCCGTTGAAGTGGAAATCGGTGCCCAGGGCAAACACTGGCTGGGGCCCTCTTCACGTTGCGGCTTGCCGTCGGGGCTGCGCTCTAGGAACTTCTGGGCTGCCCATATTCCCGAAAGCCAAAATGAACAACCCCCCTTCAATCCCCCTTGCCGCGTCCCTTGCCCTGGCCTCGCTCTGTCTGGCCGGCTGCCTGATGCAGGCGAGCTACGAAGTCAGCGTCACCACGGCCGACGGGGTCACGCTTCAGGTGCCGCTCTCGCGCACGTTCAAGGTGGATGCCGGGGACGACGCGGTGAAGTTCTTCAACTTCAAGTTCACACCCGGCTCCGAGGGCGAGGTAAAGACGTTTGGCTACGCCTTCGCGCTCAAGTTCTTAGGGGGCCACGTGCCCGCCCAGATCGTGGTGGAAGACGACACCGAGCAGCCGATCTTGCAGCTGTTCAACGACCCCGCTCCGAAGCTGAACCAATCGAAGGTGTGGGTGGGACGGAGCAAGGGCTTCAATCCTGCCGATGAGCACATCAACTGGGTGAACACCCTCGACAACGGCGTGCGGGTGTACCGGTTCACGATCACCATGACCGACGGCTCGGTTCACATCATCAGGGCGCCGATCTTCGTCCCCGGGGAGGCTAAGGCGATGTTCCGCGCCGAACTTGGGCTGAAGTAGGCGCGTGTGCGGGGGCTCTCCGTGCACGTAAATCCTTGACTCAGTGGAATAAATCCCGCCTTTAGACTGTTCTCTTTCAGACCTTTGCCCTCCATAGATGCTCCACAACAGCCCGCACACCGCCCATGCCTGACAACGACGCCATAGAAGTCGACGGCAAGGTCGTTGCAGTGCTGCCGGGCACGATGTTCAAGGTCGAGCTGCTCAAAAGCCCAGGCCATGTGGTTCTGGCGCACATCTCGGGCAAGCTCAGGAAGAATTTCATCAAGATTGCCGCAGGCGACACGGTGAAGATGGAGATGAGCCCGTACGACCTGGAGAAGGCGCGGATCACCTTCCGGATGAAGGAGCAGGGCGGCTCGCCCGCCCCGCCGCCCCGCCGCCGCTACTGACGACCTGCGGAGGTCCCCATGAGGGAAAGCTCCTTTGCGTCCGACATCGACGCGTACCTGGCGTACATCGATCTGGAGCGCGGCCTGTCGAAGAACACGCGCGAGAGCTACCAGCGGGATCTGGCGCAATGCGCCTCATTCCTGGCCGCACAGGGCGTCCCTGACTGGAGGACGGTGACTGCCGAGCAGGCGGGCTCGTGGGTCCGTTCGCTCGGCCGCAGGACCGCGGCGTCAAGCCAGGCGCGCAAGCTGACGGCGCTGAGGATGTTCGCGCGCTTCCTGGTGAGGGAGCGGGTGCGCAAGGACGACTTCACGGCGCTCCTTACCGGCCCCAGGCTGGCCCGCAGGCTGCCTCAGTCGCTCTCCGCCGCCGAGATGGTCCGCCTGCTCTCCTCGCCCAGCGGCGGTGACGCGGCCTCGCTGCGCGACAAGGCGGTCCTGGAGCTCTTTTACTCGAGCGGGCTGCGGGTTTCCGAGCTCGCCAAGCTCATGCTGCAGCAGGTCGACCTCGAAAACGGCCTGGCCCGGGTGTTCGGCAAGGGTTCCAAGGAGCGCGTCGTGCCCGTGGGCTCGCGGGCCTGCGAGGCCCTGCGCTCGTGGATCGCGTCCGGGAGGCCGCACTTCGTCAGGCCGCGCACGAGGAGCGAGCTCTTCCTGAGCCGCAGGGGGGCCGCGCTCTCGAGGGTCTCGCTCTGGTCGATCGTCAAGAAACACGCGAGGAGGGCCGGCATCACCAAGACCGTCAAACCGCACCTCCTGCGCCACTCGTTTGCCACGCACCTGCTTGCCGGTGGGGCCGACCTGAGGTCCATCCAGGAGATGCTCGGACACGCAAGCATCTCGACCACCCAGATATACACCTCCGTCGAGGGCAGGCGCCTGCTCGACCAGCACGCCCGCTTCCACCCGAGGAACAAGGAATAATGACACGGAACAGGGGGCAAAAATCTTGACCGCCGGTTGATTCGCGACGTCATCGTCCTCCTTTGAGGTCCGTGAAGATCAAAGTTTTCGTAACGCCCAAGAAAAACGTCCTGGATCCCCAGGGTGTCGCGGTTGGGCACGCGCTGGAAAGCCTCGGCCTGAAGGGCCTGAGGTCCGCGCGGGTAGGCAAGGTGATAGAGCTCGAGGTCGAGGGGTCCGACTGCCCGCAGTTGCGCGCGCAGCTCGACAAGCTCTGCGCCGACCTGCTGAGCAACCCGGTGATCGAGGACTACCACTACGAGATCGCCGGGGTGTGAGAGATCCGTGCATGAACATCGCGGTCCTGCAGTTCCCGGGCTCGAATTGCGATCAGGACGCCTTTCACCTCTTCGCCTCGGGCCTCGGCCTTGCGACCCGCTACGTCTGGCACAAGGAGACGAGCCTCGGGCAGGCCGACCTTGTCGTGGTGCCCGGGGGGTTCTCGTACGGCGACTACCTGCGCTGCGGCGCGATTGCGCGCTTCTCCCCGGTGATGCGCGCCTTGCGCGCCCACGCCGAGGGGGGCGGCCTGGTCCTCGGCATCTGCAACGGATTCCAGATACTGTGCGAGGCGGGGCTGCTGCCGGGAGCCCTGATCCGCAACAGCTCCCTCGAGTACCGCTGCATGACCTGCGAGCTTGCCGTGGGGGACGCGGGCCCGTCGTTCAACACCCGGACCCTCGGGGCGCGGGTGCGCCTTCCCATCGGCCACGGCGAGGGCAACTACAGGATCGATGAGGAGGGCATGGCGCGCCTCGAGGAGCGGGGCCAGGTGATCCTGCGCTATGTCGACAATCCCAACGGCTCCCTTGGCGACGTCGCGGGCATACGCAGCGAATCGGGCAATGTCTTCGGCATGATGCCGCACCCCGACCGCGCGTTCGAGCGCTTCCACCCGAGCCAGGACGGCCTCGCGGTCGCGCGCGCGGTGCTGATGGCCGGCTCCCGGGTCGGGACGGGGGCAGCCTCATGAAGAGGCCGGCCCTTCCTCCGAACCCGGACCCGGTGCTCAACCAGCCGATCACCCCGGACCTCGTGCGCAAGCACGGCCTCCTGCCTCAGGAATACGAGCAGGTGTGCGCGCACCTCGACAGGGCGCCGTCCCTCACCGAGCTCGGCATCTTCTCGGTCATGTGGTCGGAGCACTGCTCCTACAAGAACACGCGGCCCCTCTTGAAGGGTTTCCCGACCGAGAAGCGAGGCGCGACGGCGGCGTTCGGGCGGGTGCTGGTCAAGGCGGGCGAGGAGAACGCCGGCATCATCGACGTGGGCGACGGATGGGCGATCGCGTTCAAGATCGAGTCCCACAACCACCCGAGCGCGATCGAGCCCTTCGAGGGTGCGGCGACCGGCGTCGGGGGGATCATCCGCGACATCTTCACGATGGGGGCCCGGCCGGTGCTGCTCACCAACTCGCTCAGGTTCGGCGAGCTCGATTCGCCCGTCACGCGAAGGCTGCTGCGCGGGGTCGTCGCCGGCATCGCCCATTACGGCAACTGCGTCGGCGTTCCGACGGTCGCGGGCGACGTCTATTTTGACCGCAGCTACGAGGGAAACCCCCTCGTGAATGCCCTCTGCCTCGGCACCCTGCGCCACGACCAGATCCGGCGCGGCAAGGCGACGGGCCTCGGCAACCCGGTCTACTACGTCGGTGCCGCGACGGGGCGCGACGGGCTGGGCGGCGCAGCCTTCGCCTCCAAGGAGCTGAGCGCTGAGAGCGCGGCGGACAGGCCGGCGGTCCAGAAGGGAGATCCCTTCATGGAGAAGCTCTTGATCGAGGCCTGCCTGGAGATGATGGCGGTGCCGGGCCTCGTCGTGGGCATCCAGGACATGGGTGCCGCAGGGCTCACCTGCTCGACCTGCGAGACGGCCAGCAGGGGCGGCTCGGGAATTGAGATCGAGCTCGACCGCGTGCCCCAGCGCGAGTCGGCGATGAACTCCTACGAGATCATGCTTTCCGAGTCCCAGGAGCGGATGCTCGTCATCGTCCAGAAGGGACGAGAAAGGGAGATCGAGGAGGTCTTCGAGAAGTGGGACCTTCACGCGGCGCATGTCGGGCAGGTTACCGACACCGGCCGAATGGTCGTCACCCAGCACGGCATCGTCGTCGCGGACATTCCCGCCTCGGTGCTTACGGACAGCGCGCCGGTCTATCAGCGGGAGGCCAGGAGGCCCGCGTACCTCGACGCGACGTCGCGCTGGACCGCGCTGGGCGCGGGCCTGGCGGACCTCGACCTCGTCGGCGCGCGTGACGCGCTGCCCCGCCTGCTGTCGCACCCCACGATCGCCTCCAAGAGGTGGATCTACCGCCAGTATGACCACATGGTCCAGCACGGCACCGTCGTCCTGCCGGGCAGCGACGCGGGGGTCGTCCGCCTAAGGCTAGGATCGAGCGAGAAGTTCATCGCCATCAGCAATGACTGCAACGGGCGGTACTGCTACCTGAACCCGCGCCGGGGAGCCCTGATCGCCATGGTCGAGTGCCTCCGCAACCTGGTCTGCTCGGGAGCGACGCCGCTGGCGATGACTGACAACCTCAATTTCGGCAACCCCTACAAGCCCGAGAACTTCTACCAGCTCAGGGAGTGCGTCGCCGGTCTCGCCGAGGCGTGCACCTTCTTCGACGTCCCCGTGGTCGGGGGCAACGTCTCGCTCTACAACGAGTCGCCCGAGGGGGCCATCGACCCGACGCCGACGGTCTCCGTCGTCGGCTTCATCGAGAAGGAGGAGCATGTCACCCGCCAGTTCGCGAGGCGCGCGGGCGAGCGGCTCGTGCTCCTCGGGGGGGCGCCCTCGGAACTCGGAGGAAGCCAGTTTCTCGGGGTGGTCCGCGGCCTGAAGACGGGGGACGCCCCCGAGGTGAACCTTGGCGCGGAAAAGCGGCTGCAGGACCTCCTGCTGGATCAGATCCGCTCGGGCCGGGTCAGGGCGGCCCACGACTTGAGCGAGGGCGGCCTGCTGGTCGCGCTTGCGGAGATGCTTTTCGGCGAGAATGAGCTCGGCGCCGACGTCGACCTCGCGGGGCTGGCGGCCCCCCGGCTTGATGCGCTGCTGTATGGCGAGAGCCAGGGAAGGGTGATCGCCTGTGTCGCCGCCGAGGACGAGGACGCGCTTGTCGCCGCGGCTAGGGCCGGCGCGGTGCCCGCGGACAGCCTGGGTTCGGTGAGGGGGGACGGGATGCTGTCCGTTTCCACCCCCGGGGGCCGCCTCGAGTGGGGCGTGCGCGAGTTGCGAACGCGCTGGGAGTCGAGTATCGAGAACGCCATGAAGCGGCCGGGACTGGGTTGACGCCATGAGCGACACTCTCACACACGAATGCGGGGTCGCCCTGGTGCGCCTGCTCAAGCCCCTTTCCCACTACCAGGAAAAGTACGGAACCCCGCTCTGGGGCTTCACGAAGCTTTTCCTTCTGATGGAGAAGCAGCACAACCGCGGCCAGGACGGAGCGGGCGTCGCATGCGTGAAGCTGGACCTTCCCGCGGGCGACCCGTTCATGTTCCGCGAGCGCAACGTGAAGACCAACCCGCTCGATAGGATCTTCAAGTCGCTGCTCGGGCAATACAACGACAAGGTGGCATCGGGCGCGATCCACCCCGAGTTTCCCGAGACGGTGAAGAAGAACTTCGACTTTGGAGGGGAACTTCTGCTCGGGCACCTGCGCTACGGCACCAGCGGCGGCTACAACCTGAGCGCGTGCCACCCGTATTTCAGGAGGAGCCCGTGGGCGACGCGCAACCTGGCCCTCTGCGGCAACTTCAACCTCACCAACACAGCCGAGCTTAACCAGTCGCTCATCGCGATGGGGCAGCACCCGGTGTTCGCGACGGACACCCAGGCGATCCTGGAGAAGATAGGCTTCTTCCTCGATGAGGAGCACGAGGACCTCTACCGCTACCTGAGGACGCGAAGCCTCGCGGGCGAGGAGCTCTCGCGCAGGATCAGCGAGGACCTGGACCTCGTTCGGGTCCTGACGCGCGCGTCGCAGAATTGGGACGGGGGCTACACGCTCTGCGGCCTTGTCGGCAACGGAGACGCGTTCGTAGCGCGCGACCCCTCGGGGATCAGGCCCTGCCACTGGTTCCAGAACGACGAGGTGGTGGCCTTCGCCTCTGAGAGGGCGCCGCTCATGACCGTTTTTGACCTCGCGGTGGGCGACGTGAAGGAGGTGCAGCCGGGACACGCAGTCGTCATCAAACGACGGGGAGCGATCTCGGAGCTTCCGTTCACCCCCGCGCTTGCGAAGGCCTCCTGCTCGTTCGAGCGGATCTATTTCTCAAGGGGAAACGACGTCGAGATCTACCGCGAGCGCCAAGCACTCGGCGGCCGGCTTGCGGGCCAGGTGCTCAAGTCGATCGAGGGCAACCTCGAGGACACCGTCTTCGGTTTCATCCCCAACACGGCCGAGGTGGCCTTCCTGGGGCTCATGTCGGCCCTGCGGGAGTTGCGCCGCAGCGAGGTCAAGTCCGCGATCCTCAAGGCGAGCAGAGACGGGAGCCTCACCGAGGCGCTGATCGACGACCTTATCCTGCGCAACTGGCCCCGCAGCGAGAAGGTCGTCAGCAAGGACATCAAGATCCGGACCTTCATCGGCCAGGAGTCCATGCGCAACCAGCTCGTGAGCCACGTCTACGACATCACCTATGGCTCGATCCGGGCGGGGCAGGACAGCCTCGTGTGCGTGGACGACTCCATCGTCCGTGGCACCACGCTACGGCGCTCCATCCTGAGGATCCTGGCAAGGCTCAACCCCAGGAAGATCGTCATCGTTTCAACAGCCCCCCAGATCCGCTACCCCGACTGTTACGGGATCGACATGTCCGAGATCGGCAAGTTCGTGGCCTTCGAGGCGGTGGTGGACCTGCTCAAGGAGACCAAGCGCTCGGAGCTGCTGGCGGAGGTCTACAGGGACTGCGCGAACGAGGTCCGCACCAAGGGCTCGGTCAACCATGTGCGCAGGCTCTACGAGCCCTTCAGTGCCGAGGAGATATCGAGCCGCATCGCGCGGCTCGTGAGGCCGCCGAAGATCGAGTGGAAGGGCGATATCGAGATCATCTTCCAAACCATCGAGAATCTCCACGAGGCGGTCCCGAACCACACCGGCGACTGGTACTTCACGGGGCATTACCCGACTCCGGGCGGCTACAGAGTGGTGAATCAGGCCTATGTGAACTATTTCGAGAAGTACGAGGGAAGGTCCTACTAAAAAAGACATGTCGCTTTCCTATGAAGCCGCAGGCGTGAGGTATGGGCCGCTCGACGAGTTCAAGAGGGCGTGCCAAAAGGCCGCGCTGACGACAGCAGACCTGCTCGAGGGCCACAGGCTGAGGGAACCGCAGGCTGTGCGGGGGGAAAGCGCCTATCTTGTGGAGGCCGAGGACTATTTTATCGCTCATGTCGAGGAGGGTCTGGGCACGAAGAACCTGGTCGCCGACGCGGTGCAGAAGGAGAGCGGGAAGTGCTATTACCGCGCGATCGGTATCGACACGGTCGCGACCATCGCCAACGACCTCATCACCTGCGGGGCCCTGCCCGTCGCCGTGGCAATGCACGCCGCCGTGGGTGACTCAGGGTGGTTTTCCGACACGCACCGGGCGAGTGAGCTGGTCGCCGGATTCGCGCAGGGCTGCCGCCTTGCCGGGGCCGTGTGGGGCGGGGGCGAGACCCCTGCGCTGCGCGGCCTGGTGGAGCGCGACGCGATCGTGCTTGCCGGCTCCGCCATCGGGCTAATCTCGCCCAAGTCCTTGCGCATCACCGGGGAGGTGAGCGACGGGGACGCCATCGTCTTTCTGGAGTCCTCCGGGGTGCAGACGAACGGGCTGACGCTGTGCAGGAAGATCGCCGAGGGCCTTCCGGGCCGGTTCTCCACGCCGATTGACGGGGGGACGACGCTCGGAGAGGCCCTGTTGGCACCCTCGACGATCTATGTCGCATTCGTGCGCGAATGCCAGAGGCGCGCCATACGCCTCAACTACGCGGCTCATGTGACCGGCCACGGCTGGAGGAAGCTGATGAGGCTCGAGGAGCCCTTCGTCTACGAGATCACCCACCCGAGGCCTCACCCGGCGATCTTTCGTTTCCTCATGGAGGCGGGGCCTGTCGCGCCGAGGGAGGCCTATGCCACCTTCAACATGGGCATTGGCTTTGCCGTCTATGTTTCGCAGGAGGCGGCGCCGGCCGCCCTAGCGGCCGCGAAGGACACGGGATACAGCGCATGGCTGGCCGGCCGCGTTCGCCGGGACGGTTCCAGGAAGGCCGTCACCATCCCTTCGCTGGGCCTGCAATTCGAAGGCGACACTCTGCAGGTCAGGTGATCCCAAAGGGTTGTGTTGTCACGTTAGAGAGGCAAACCGGTGGCGGACTTGGAAAATCAAGTCGTCATTGATGATTGGCGTTGCAAATGCTAGGGTTTGTACGAGTCCGTGGGGCTGTTTGTACCCAGGGTTCATCATTGTCTCATTATGAAAAAGATCACAAAGACCACTAAGACGCCCGCCCCGGCGACCAAGCCCGCCGCGCCTGCACCTACGTTTAAGCCCACAACGCCTACACCTGCGTTTAAGCCTACAACGCCTGCATCTGCGTTTAAGCCCACAACGCCCGCCCCTGCGCTCAAATCCACCGTCGCGCCGAAGATCAAGACTCCGGCAGCAACGTCGCCGGCCACGCCTGCGGTCGTGACCAAACCCAAGGGGGCCCGTGTGACAATTGTCGTCAAAGCCGACGTCGGCTTCGGGAACAGCCTTTTCATCCGCGGCTCGGGCGCCGGCCTGAGCTGGGAGAAGGGTACGATCCTCGAGAATTCGTCGAACGATACGTGGAAGATCGTGCTTCCCGCAGCCGAGGCCCCGTTCGCCTTCAAGGTCGTCAAGAACGACGACGTTTGGAGCATCGGAGAGGACTACTCGGCCGCCCCGGGCGACACCGTCACGGTTACGCCGACCTTCTGACCGGGGCCGGCTTCCTGTCGGGATTGATTTCCGCGAGTAGGGCGCGCAGTCGGTGCGCGCCCTGATCGCGATCTTCGTGCTCCTCGATGTGGGCCTCGCGCATCCGCAGGTGGACTTTTGAGAACGGCACCGGCACGTGGAACCCGTCCCAGCTGTTAAGCCTCCACGAGGACTCAAAGTCCACGCCTATCAGCAGAATCCTGGGGCGCGCCCTGCGCGCGACGATAATGGCGCCCGGCTTGAAATCGTACATGGGCCCGCGGGGGCCATCCGGGGTGATTCCTATGTCATGGCCCTGGCGAAGGGTGTCGAGCGCGGCCTTCACCGCCTCGCGCCCCATCCGGCTTGAGGATCCACGAACTGTGCCCTGGCCGCACGCGGCAAAGAAAGCCGCAAGCCAGGCGCCGTCCTTGCTCGCGCTGACTAGCGCGTACATCTTGCGGCCCACGCGGAAACGCCGCACAACCTCCGCCGCCACGAAGAGGCGGTTGTGCCAGATCAGGAAGAGGAAGGGATCCGTCTTGCTCTCCAGCAGGGCCCGTTCGTCGCGGGAGATAACCAGGCGAAGGCTCATTGCCCACAGCCGCAGGAGAAGGGCCAGTGGCAGCATGGCGGCTTTCTGCCAGCGGCTAAACTGGTGGACGTGGTTGTCGGGGATCGTCTTCAGCGGTGCTCTTGTCTCCCAAATCACGCGTGCCTGTCGAGCCGCATTGACGGCGGGCGAGTTTGCGGGCACCGAACGGTACGTGCTCCCTGCTTGCCCCCACCTCCCCAATCCCAGGCACGGCCTGGACTGGCGCCTGCTGAATGCGTTCGGCGACGCCGACAGGGGGCAGGATTTCTACGCCGCGTGCCTGGAGTACGGGAGCGCCCTTTGGCTGCGAAAGCTGCCCGCAAGGGCGATGCTCTGCCTGGACCGGGCCATGGGCGCGGACCTGAAGGGGAACGAGAAGATACTCGAACATTGGCCAATGCCGTACGCGGCGATGTCCTGGTTCATGCGGCATACGCCTGAAGGCTTGTTCATCGGCAACCCCCGGGTCCACTTCCAGCACTATGCGGACCGGATGAACGAGCCGCGCAGGGAGCAGCGCAGGTGGAGAGCCTGGGCGTGCTGGGCACTTTCACGCAGGGTGCTCCCCTCGCTTCCAGGCGACGTGCGCCACAGGGTCAGGGAGCCCGCAGTGGCGGAGATCGAGGAGCGGCTGCGGCACCATGGGCTACCCGGCGAGGACCTGCTATGGCTTGGGGAGCTTTCCCGGGCGGGCGTGTGAGGGCAGGCGTGCGCAGCTCATTTTGCTGGCGACGCCGGCGCGGTTATGCGCATTGTCGGCCCAATTCCGCGTGAAGAGGATTCTCCTCGTAGCCCTCGTTTTGTTTGGCGTCGTCTCGCTCATCAAGCAGTTCAAGCGGGCGCCCAGGTTTAGCTCTGCCCCCTCGACGCTGCAGGTCGAGCGCCTCGGAGGCGACGGGGCGGTCTTGCATGAGGAGTTCGACCCCCGCCAGGCCCCCTACCTTGCTCTCTACCACGGCGCCAGCTGGTGCCTGCCCTGCCAGGCTTTCTCGCCGCGCCTCGCGAAGTTCTACCACGACGCGAACAAGGACAAGCGGCGGTTCCAGCTGCTGATGGTCAACTATGACCGGTCGGAGGAGGGCATGGTCGGGTACATGCGCCAGCACAAGATGGAGTTTCCCGCTGTGATGCGCCACGAGGCCGGTGCCTGGGGCGCCTCGACCGGCGACGGGATACCCAACCTGGTCATCATCGACACCACGAGCGGCAAAGTGGTGGTTTCCTCCTTCGACGGCTCGAATTACCAGGGCTGCGACAAGCCGCTCGGCGTACTGCTGAGCGTCATCGCACAGGGGCACCCCTGAACCGGCCCGCGCTGGGAGAAAATGGCGTCCCCGGCGTGACTCGAACACGCGACCATCTGATTAGAAATCAGATGCTCTATCCAGCTGAGCTACGGGGACACAGCGCACTGTTTGGCATAACCGTATTCGCGTTTCAATCCGGCATTCTGCACCGGGCCCGGTCTCAACCTGGGGGTCGGCCGCCTTGGGCTGCGTCGGTACGACGGTCGTTCCTGACGTAGATTCTCGCCCCCTTCGTATCGCAGACCAGGGAGTAGTGGGCCCCCATGAAAACAGCAAGGGCGCCGAAGCCCTCGTGGCCAGCGGAGGCCCTGTCATTGTAGCCGAAGCTGCCGGGTCCAACGGCGTCGACGATGACGGAGGGCCTGCTGCGAAGCAGGTCCGCGATGTAGCGCTCCCTGTAGTACTCCCGTGCGGTCGAGTCCTCGATCTGGCGGTTGGTGTTTCCGTCGCGGGTGGCCTGGGCCGTTTGGGTCTCCACCCAGTAGCGGGGCGCCCAGCCCCAGATTCCCAAGCAGTCGCCTTCGCGCGCATACTTGGATATCACGCGGTCAACCTCCGTTTGCCTCAATCGACCGCCCGTTTGGGAGAAGCTGCCCTGGCAAGCCTGGACCTGTTGTGCCCGCCAGGCCGCCTGAGGAAGAAGTCCGCACGCAAGGTAGGCGGCGTAAACCGCGACAAGGACCCGTCTGCGCAGAGCGATCGCGGACCCTTCTTGTGCCGCGGCACCTAACGCCCCTGCGAGGGTCGCCGCAAGGAGTCCCGATGGAAAGAACACCAGCTGGAGGTAATGCTGGAACATCCGGCCCGGCGCCATTGCCGAGTACACCGAGGCCAGCGCCAGGCCCAGGGCGAACAAAATACAGCCCCTGTGCCATCGGCCAAGGAGGGGCAGGGCGGCCATCGCCAACAAAGAGAACAACATCACCCCGGCCAGAAACGGCGGGACCCCTGGTGCCGCGTGGCAAAGAGCCAGGAACTTCGCGGGAGTCTGCGCCCATGGGAACCCCCGGCCCGCCGCGTACCGGATGTTGTCGACGATGTAGCTGCGGTAGAAGTCGCCCCAAATCCCCGAGCTCACGACCCAAAGGAGCAAACCGAAGGGGAACGCCAGGATCCCGGCGACGAAGCCGGCCAGCCGCCGCAGCCTGATGCCGGGGCTGCCCTCTCCGGGCACGACGAGCTGCCAGGCACCGCAAGCAATCATCCATGCAGCGATCGGCGCGGCCTGAAGCTTGGCGAAAGGCAGGGCGCCGAGAAGCAACCCCGCCGCGAAGAGCCGGGAAAGCCGGGCGTCCCGCCCCGACGGGTTCCAAGCCGTCAGCATCAGCATGCTTGCGACCGCCACCAGCGCGTCCGGAACATGCTCGCTCCCATATTGGATGAAGTTCCAGAAGTTCGCAAACGCGTGCACGGCCAGGAGGGGCAGCACCAGCACGCGCGCCTGGGGATCGCCGAACAGGTGACGCAGCGCCAGCCACGCGCCCATGACGCACATCCAGGCGAGCACGGCGCCGGTGAGCCGCGCCCCAATATAGTCCAAGCGACCCGTCGCCCGGAGCAGCCCCAGGAGGGGCCAGTCGTCGAGCGGCCCCCGCGTCTGGCCGTCGACGGACCTCCAGTACAGCGGGTCATGCCTCAGCGTGAGGGCGCCGGAGATCATCTGGCTCTCATCGGGATCTGAGACCTCGCGATTGTCGCAGACCACCGGCCAGCGAAAGGCTAGGATGCTGATCATCGCAAGGGCCGCGAACAGCGCCGGGTGCCGCAGCCGCCTAGGGACGCCGCGCGGCAGAGCGGCCGCTGCGGTGAGGGCGAATACTGCCCATGCGGCTAGCGACAGCCGCGCAGGCGTGGCGTCGAGCCAGAAGAGGATTCCAGAAAACATTGCGTAATCTTCAAGCGCTCCAAGGCGGCGCGGATCCGTATAAACCGGGGCTGCGCAATGATCCCCTCGGACCCGCCGGTCATGGCAGGAATGCGCGGTTGAGGCGTCTCTTGCCGAGCGCCGTCGTCATGGACCCTTCTGCTGGGGCGGATAGACGATCACGCGCCCGTCCTTGAGGTAGAGGCGCAGTGGGCGGTCCTTCTTGAAGAGCAGGGGCCTGTAGTCCTCCCCGGCAACGGCGGTGATCGCGGGAACGTATTTTGTCGGGCCCACGAGCTGCTCGAAGGTGGTGCTCGTCGATTCGTGCTCAGAGTAGTACTTGTCGGCGGCCTCGTAGAGACGCCGCAGATTCTCTTCCATCGCCAGCATCTGGGAGTCATCCCCCTGGGCCGGGTTGGCGCCTGATGGCTCCGGCTGGGAGGCCTTGGGGATGCTGCCCAGCGGATACTTCACCGTGCGTCCGTCCGAGAGGCGCACCTCGAGCCTCTGGCCCCTTGCGAAGACAAGGGATTTGTAATCCTCCCCGGCGACCACGTTGATCGCGCGCACAAGTTTGCCGGGTCCCACCAGGTCGTCATAGGTTGCCGTGTCCACGTGGTTCTGGATGTAATATTTCTTGGCTGCCTCATCGAGGGTGAAGAGGTTGTTCACGACGGAGATCTGCTGGTACCTCTTCTGCCTGTCGTCGAGTGGCCGCTTGGGCCCGGGATTCGCTGGCGCCAGGCTTGTCTGGGCCGGTGTTAACGGGCCCGGCGGGTACTTGAGTATGCCGCCTCCGGGCAGGTGCAGCAGCAGGGGGACGCCTTTCGTGAAGACGATATCGGAGTAGGCTTCGCCCTCCACCGGGTAGAGCCCGCCCACAAGCTTGCCGGGCCCTACGAGCTGGTCATAGGTCACCGTGGAGGCCCCGTTGATGAGGTAGTACTGCTCGGCCGCATCATACAGGGTATGGAGGTTTCCCATCATCTCCTTTTCCCTAGAGGCCTGCTGGACCTTTTGGTAGGCGGGTATGGCCATGGCTGCCATGAGTCCCAACGTGACCGGGTTGTACACGGTGAACATCGCAATGTCCGACTTGAGGGACCGGTTCCAATTCGACCTCACGAGGATGCCATCCGGCAGGTTCGTGCGGACCGAGAAGAGGGGCTGGTTGATGATCGGCAGGTTGAGGGCGAATATATCAAAGACATGCTTCTGCTCCGGGCTGGCGTCGGGATTGAGCGAGCCGAGACTCCTCAGCCTGGAGAAGAACCTCTGGGACATCCAAGTCAGCCCGTTGCCCTCGGGCCCGAGCGTCGCGAGGCCTGTGGCAAACTCGGGGTTCGTCTCGAGTCCTTCCTTTCGGCTGAGGCATTCGTCGAGGAACGCAAGCGTGGAGGCGGCGAAGAGGGTCTTTCCCTCGACGGCCAGCACGGGCTGGATGCCCGTGACAGGCGGGTGGGAGCGGAGGGTGTAGACATGCAGGCGGCCGTCTTTAGACGGCTCGAGCGCTCCCGATTTCTCCAGGGCCGCCTCAAGGACGCCGCCGACCCCGTCCACCTTCACCATGAGCGAGACTGCCGGGATGTTCAGCGGCTTAGGGCCCGCAGTCACCTGCTGCGTGGCCTCGGGATCGAGCCTTGCAATGATCGTGACGCGACCCCTCATGCCGCGGATCACGTCGAGCCACGAGATTCCGGAACGGTCGCCGGAGGACTTGAGCGAAGCCTCGAGCGAGGAGGCCGCGTTCGGACCGGCCGCCTTTGAAACGACCGAATTCAGCGTGTCGTACAGGGCCTTAACGTCGAATTCGCTCTCGCTGTAGAAGTCGCAGTCCGGCGGGGCGAGCTTGGCCCCGGTGAACCTCCGCGGGGCACCGCCTAGAACAGCAAGGAGACCGTGGCGGCCGTCGGGAGTGTAGAGGAACGTGCGGTTTCGGTAATTGCCGCTTGTCTCCTGGACGGAGCTGAACCCCACGGCCTTCACGTCGTCCAGGCCAAGCTCGGTGAACAGCGCCTTGAAGTCCTGGCGCTCCAAAGGGGCAAGCTGGGGCTGTGAGGCGGCTATGTTGTGCACCAGAACCTGCGCGCTTGCGGCCAGGGCAAGGGCGTCCCCGTCCACGTCCGCATAGCCGTAAAGCGTGCCCCCAAGCTCAAGATGGCTGCTGACCGGGGCAAAATGGCGGCTGCGCTCGTCCTTTGCCACAAGGGCAGGCTCACCGGCCGTCACCGGCGCCGCGCCGGTCGGCTTTTTGGAGCAAGCCGCCACCAGCACGAGCGCTGCGGCGATCCCGGTTCGAAGGGGCAGGGAATTCACTGGTGGGAGCCTAGTTGAGGTCGGAAGGGCAGGGGAACGAAAAAAGCTGGGGCTTAATTCCCTCTTGACCGATGCGTGTCTCCTAGGGAAGTTAACCCTTCTTACCTACCAACAAGGGGTGGTAGCTCAGCTGGTTAGAGCGTCTGCCTGTCACGCAGAAGGTCGCGGGTTCGAGTCCCGTCCATCCCGCCATTTTATATATTTTTACTATATAACGAGTTAGAGATTCTAAGTTTTGTGGATTGGCCAGAGTAACAACGTGGGTGACAACAAGTGCGAGATTACACGCCGTAGTGCGCCAATCCCCGTTTTTGCCTAGATTTCCGACTACCCCGCCGAATTTATTTGTCGCGTTCGCGACTTCTGGTTCAAGAGACCTGTGCCTGCGGAGTTGAAAGCGGCATCTCCTTGGAATTTCTCGAAAGACCTCGCTGGCGCCAGAAGAAGAAGATGGCCGGGTAAACGAGGAGTTCCATGATTGTGGAGGTCACAACGCCACCGATCATTGGTGTGGCGATCCGCTTCATGACGTCAGCGCCAGCTCCATGGCTCCAAAGAATGGGCATGAGGCCAGCGATGATAACGGCGGCGGTCATGGCCTTCGGGCGAACTCGCTTCACGGCGCCGTGGTAAATGGCATCGCGAAGATCCGTAGTGGAATTGAGACGACCCTGCTTCTTCCAGTCGGCATAAGCGAGATCGAGATAGAGCAGCATGACGACACCGGTCTCAGCATCGAGGCCGGCGAGCGCGATAATTCCAACCCAGACGGCCACGCTCAGGTTGTAGCCGAAGAGGTGAATCATCCAGAATGCCCCGACCAAGGAGAATGGAACCGCCAGAAGCACGATGGCCGTCTTGATCCACGACTTCGTATTCAAGTGGATGATGAAGATGATGATGAGAAGCGTTAGGGGGATTACAATCAGGAGGCGCTGCTGGGCCCGCTGCATGTACTCAAATTGGCCGCTCCAGAAGATGCTGTAGCCTGCCGGAACCTTTAGTTCTCCGCTGCTCAGGGCATTATTGACAGCCTGCTGGGCTTGATGAACGTAGCCGCCTATGTCCGAGCCCTGCACGTCGACGTAGATCCATGCGTTCGGCACGGCACCTTCGCTCTTTATGCCCATGGGCGCGGCTACCACCCGCAATTTGGCCAGCTCGCTAAGGGGCACCTGTGCCATCTGTCCGGATGCCCCGCCCATTGCTGGGGAGACGCCGGTGGACTTTACGGGTATCACGATGTTCTTCAACGCCTCAAGGTTCTCGCGGTAATCACGGTCGTAACGGAGGATTACCCCGTAGCGTTCAAGGCCTTCGACGGTCGTCGTGAGGGGCATTCCACCCAGCGCCACTTGTAGCACGTCCTGCACGTCGCCGATGGTCAGTCCGTATCGGGCGATCGCGTCTCGATCGATATCGAATTCGACATAGTTGCCGCCCATCACTCGTTCAGCAAAGACGCTTCCCGTACCGGGCACGCGGTGGATGAGTGCCTCAATCTGCCCGGCGATGCGCTCCAGTTCGGCGAGGTTGGGCCCCGCAACCTTTATGCCGACCGGGGTCTTGATGCCCGTGGCCAGCATGTCGATGCGGGTCTTGATGGGCATCGTCCACGCGTTGGTAAGGCCTGGGATCTGGACGCCGGCATTGAGCGCCGAGACCAGTTCATCGAGGGTGCGGGGGCGATGGGCGATCACCTTCCCATTCATATCCTTGATGTCCACGGCGGGCCACTCCTTCTCGGGCTTCAGCATTATGGTGGTCTCAATCATGTCCATCGGAGCCGGGTCCGTGGCAGTCTCCGCCCGACCCATCTTGCCGAAGACGTGATGCACCTCGGGAAATGCTTTGATCATCTGGTCAGTCTGCTGGAGGACCTCCCTGGCCTTGGTGGGAGAGATTCCCGGGAATGTCGTCGGCATGTAGAGCAGGTCGCCCTCGTAGAGCGGGGGCATGAACTCCGAGCCAAGGCTTTGGTACGGGAAGGCCTTCCCGAGCTTTGCTGCCAGGTTTTTGGCGCCCCCCTCGGGTAGGTGCGAAACAACCAGTGTGTTCCATGGGAAGAACACCCAGGCGACGATAGCGGTAGCGCCGATGACCACCGCCCAGCGGAATCTGATGACAAAGTCGATGAGGGGGTGATAGATCCAGATGAGCAGGCGGTTGATCGGGTTCTTCTCCTCAGCGGGGATCTTTCCTCGGATGAAGAATCCCATAAGTACCGGCGCAAGCGTGACCGAAAGCAGTGCTGCAGCTGCCATCGAATACGTCTTCGTAAAGGCGAGCGGCTTGAACATCCTGCCCTCCTGAGCCTGGAGTGTGAAAACCGGCAGGAACGAAACCGTGATGACCAGGAGGGAGTAAAAAAGCGTGGGACCTACCTCGATGGAGGCGTCGCGGATGATGTCCCAATGCGGCTTTTTCCCACCGTCACGCTCCATGTGCTTGTGGGCGTTCTCGATCATGATGATCACCGCGTCCACCATGGCGCCAATGGCGATGGCGATGCCTCCGAGCGACATGATGTTCGAGCTGAGGCCCTGCGCATTCATTACAATGAACGACATCAGCACCGCGACGGGCAGAATGATGATCGCGACCAGCGCGCTGCGAAAATGAAGGAGAAAAATGAGGCAGATCAGCGCCACGACGATGCTTTCCTCGATAAGCTTGCTCTGGAGCGTCTCGACGGCGCGGTCGATGAGGGCGGTTCGGTCGTAGACGATCGTGTATTCCACGCCGTCAGGGAGGCTCTTCATCGCTTGGTCCAGCCGGGCCTTGACGGCTTCAATGACCTGGCGCGTGTCCACGCCATAGCGCACCACCACTATGCCGCCGACCGTCTCACCCTCGCCGTTCAACTCGGCGATGCCACGACGCATATCGGGGCCGATTTGGACGTTGGCTACCTGCCCGAGGAGAATGGGGGTGCCCCGGGGACCCCGTCCCACAGCTATCTTGCGAAAGTCATCGACGCCCTTCGCGTAACCCAGAACGCGGAGGATGAATTCCTTCTCTCCCATCTCGAGCGAGCGTCCCCCTACCTCCCCGTTGCTTCTCTGCACCGCCATCGCCACGTCGCTGATGGACAGGTTGTAGGCGTGCAGGCGGTGCGGATCGACCGTGATCTGGTATTGCTTCACATATCCGCCGACGGACGCCACCTCCGCCACGCCTTCGATACTGGAGAGCTGGTAGCGAAGGAACCAATCCTGCATCGAACGCAGTTCGGCGAGGTCGTGATTCTTCGAGTTGAGCGAATACATGAAGGCCCAGCCAACGCTGCTGGCGTCCGGGCCTAGCCGGGGGGTTGCATCCTTCGGAAGTGCGGCGGTCAGACCGCTGAGGTACTCAAGTACGCGGCTTCGTGCCCAATAAGGGTCGGTACCATCCTCAAAGATGACGTAAACGAAGGAAAAGCCGTAGAACGAATACCCGCGAACGACCTTCGCCGCCGGCACCGAAAGCATCTTTGTCGTGATGGGATAGGTAACCTGATCCTGAACGATCTGAGGGGCTTGGCCTGGCCATTCGGTATAGATGATGACCTGCGTGTCCGACAGGTCAGGGATGGCATCGAGAGGGATCTTTTTGAGCGCATAGACGCCGCCCAGCACCAAGGCCACCGTCGCAAAAAGGACGACGAACTTGTTCTTCAGGGAAAAATCGATGAGTCGAGCGAGCATGCGGCTGAAGGTTGGGAATTAGGTCTGTTTTTGATTGCGGCTGCGCTCAGCCCGCCCCTGTGGCCGACCCGCCCACCCAGCCGCATTCAATTCGGACAGCGGCAACCTCGGTATCCAGCTGGATCCTCCGGTTGAACCCCTCAAGGAAGAAACGAACAGCTGTCGGCACCGCCATGTTATGATGGTCGATCTCGAGATTGGAGGCCGACGGCGGAGCTGCCTGGGAGTCAATCTCGTCACCGCAGTCGGGCATTGCGGCGCCATAGAAGGGGTTCTTGAGCGCACCGGAGCGCTGCAGCCAGCGGCCCGTACCTATTCCGGGGGCCATGGGGCATTGGAAGATGTGCCAACCTTCCACGTGGTGAAGATGGTTCTCGCGGACGAGGTCGGTGACGGCGGTGCTAAAGTAGGCGAAGTCCCGCCGGGCAGCTTTGATGTCGTTGCGATCGGGCAGCGCATCCTTGAATTTGCCGAGTGGCCCGTGGGCGGCGTGCTCATTGCTTTCCAGAAACGCGGCGAGTGAATGCCGCATGATAGGGACTTTCTTTTGGTAGAGAGCCAAGTCATCCGCTGCCAGCGCTTGAGCCGCCTCAATTGTTGTTCAGGCAAGATCCTTAAGGCTACTCATGGCAGCCTCCGGCAACGCGGTCGCATCGTCCATGCCCACCACACCCGGATGGTCTTGGTCAGTTGCTGCCACAGAGGGATTCGGCTTATTGTCCGCTTCGGTCGGTTTCAGCATCTTCTGGATCGCGTCGCGGAGCTGGCTCTCGGAATCGAGCATGAACTGTCCTGACACAACCACCCGCTCGCCGGCATTGAGGCCGGAGAGCACCTCGTAGAAGTTGCCCTGCGAGCGAACCCCCAGCTTGATTTCACGGGGTTCGAACGAGCCGTCATCGTGCGCTATGAAGACCGTGTTACGTTCACCGCTGCGTAGCACGGCCAAATCCGGGACGAGCACGGCCGAGTCAGCCAGCTTGGCCACGAAGCGGACGTCGACAAACATCCCGGGACGCAGGCTTGCGTCGGGATTTAGCAGCACTATGCGGGCAGTTGCGGTGCGGGTTTGCTCCTCGACTTGCGGCAGGAGGGTCTCGACACGACCCTCGATCATTCGCTCGGGCCCGTAGGTCACTCGGACCGTGGCAATCTGACCGGCGCGCACGAAGGGCAGGTCTTGCTCGTAAACCTGCGCGAGCACCCATACGGAACTGAGGTCCGCCAATTTGTAGATGCGCTCGCCTGCTTTCATCATCTGGCCGGCGACGGCCATTTTTTCGATCACCATGCCGTCAGCAGGGACCCGGAAAACATAAGTGCGCGGTGCTATTCCCGTATTGGCGAGTTCAGCCAAGTAGCTAGCCGGCAGGTCAAAAAGACCAAGGCGAGCGAGGGACGCTCGGGTTAGCGGGCCTCCCGCGGTACCTTCGGCGCGGACGGCAACGAGGTAGTTTAACTCCGCGTTATAGAGATCCGGCGAATAGACTTCGAACAAGGGGTCGCCGGCCTTCACTGCGACCCATGGGGTGTTGACGAACAGCTTCTCGATCCAGACATCATATTTGGTCGTTATCTCCCGCATACCCGCCTCGTTGTAGGCGACGGAGCCCACGGTGCGGATTTCGCGGAGCACTGGGCCGCGGGTAACCAGGCCCGTCTTTAGGTTCATGCGCTGGATGGTGACCGCGTCGATATGAATAGCCTCGGCGGAGTTGTCACCTTCCTCATAAACCGGAATGAGGTCCATTCCCATGGAATCCTTCCCGGGTTTGTCGCTGACTTCGCCGGGATTCATCGAGGACTTGTAGAACTTGATCTTGCGCTCGCCGGGGGAGGCTCTGCTTGCTTCGTTGTTCCGGACAGGAACGAGGGCCATACCGCAGATGGGGCAGTTACCAGGCTCCTTTTTGATGATCTGCGGGTGCATGCCGCAGGTGTACAGCTGTTCGGCGGCTCTCACGCCTGAAATGAGAGCGGAGGCCAGCAAGACAAGTGAGAGAAGGCGCAAGGAGGCATTCATAAGCGAAAGGGATCAGGAATCGGGCGGCATTTTGGGGATCGGCGAGCCGACCGGTGCCACATCGGCGGTCAGCAACATCAGGTCTGTTGCCGCGTTCTCGCGTTCGCGCAGGGCCCCAAGCCGCTCCAGACGCATAGCGAACGCCATGAACTGGGTTTCTGGAATCATGCCGGCACTTGCCGCACCGGTCTGATATGCTGCCTCGGCCGTCGCGATTGCGCGGTCGAAGTTTGGCAGGGCATCATGATCGACATACGCGATCATGCGATCCGAGTCCCGTACCATGTAGAGCATTTGCGCGAGTTCAGCCGCAAGGTTGATTTGCTCAGCCGAGAGGCGAGCCACGCTTGCATCGCGCCGGGCCTCTGCAGCCATTATGACTGCGGCTATCTTTTCACGCCAAATCGGCAGGTTTAGCGTAGCCAAGGGCCGAAAAAGGGTCGGGTTTGTCCGCAGGTCAACCATGCCACCAAGGGTGAAGTCAGGGTGTCCGCTCTTGTGCGCCACCTCGACGCCCGAAACGGCCATCTCAACCATCGTGCGCATTCGGCCTAGCTCAGGATTGGCTTCTGAAGCGCGGCGCCAGAGTTCCTCAGCACTGAGTATTGCAGTCGGATTTAGAGCGGCTTTGGGCCAAGCCGGGTCGAGATCCGCCGGGGCCAAGCCCATCGCTGACTTGAGATGGGCGCGGGCTGAAGTTCGATGGTCGGCGAGCGATCCGAGTTCGCTGCGCGTTTGGGCGAGCTGGTTTGCGATACGGACCTGATCGGCAAGGGTTCCCATGCCTCGGCCAGTCGAGTAATCAGTATCGGCTATAGCCAGCGAGGCCTCGAGCGAGCCCACCGACATCTCCTTGAGCCGGATCGCCTCGTCCACAAAGGCGACTTCTATCCATGCTTTGCGAGCCTCTGCCGCGCTATTAAGTACCGCGGAAATATACGCACGGCGAGCGACGTTAGTGGTCGCAGTGGCCTCGTGCCCCATTGCCTCTCGTTTGCCTGATCCCATGAAATCAAACATCAGTCCGGGCATGAAGCTCGACAAGGTGTGCGTGATGTCGGCTTGGAAAACGAATTGGGGGTCCGGGAGGCTGCGGGCGGGTACGATCTCCTCGACACTCGCGCGCCAGTCGTAGTACGCAGCTACGACGGAGGGGTTATTCAGGACCGCATAGAGAACGAATCGGTCCGGCGGTGAGTCGGCAAGAAGCGTGGGCAGCGCAGGCCGACCCTCTTGGGAGAGGAGCTTTGCGCCCGTGGCGTGCATGTCGGCGCGGGCTGACCTTTCGTCAGGCGCCGGCGTGCTCGCACATCCCGCAAGCGCCACAGCGATAGCGAATGATGCTGATCTAGGTGAAAGCCAAATGGACATTGGCCATCAGTGCTTCGTCGCCTTGGCTGCCGCCTCGTCGATGATCTTCAGGTATTTGGCTGGATCCTTTTCGAACCTAGATTGGCACTTCCTACAGCAGAAGCGGATGAGGCGGTCGGGTTTGCCGGGCTGTTTATAGATGTAGTCTTTGGCTTCGGCCATATCGCCATCTCCGGCCAGGTCTTCACCCGAGACTACGCAGGTCTTGAGCGGGTACTCGGCCCTCGCTTTTTCTAGCCACGCAGACTCGTTTGCGACCGGAGCAGCTCCGTTGTCGGCGCTTGAGGGCCCATCTGCGCCAAAAACAAACGGCACGGTGGCGGAAAGTGCTAGCGTGAAGAGGATTGCGAGTCTTTTCATTGGGATGGGAATATGCTTTGTTATCCCCACGGGTTGTGGGGCTGTCATTCAGTCTTACACCCCAGTGTCGGAAATCACTCAGAATTTCTTTTTGCGCTGTTTTTGAGGGATTTCGACGACTCGGGTGTATAATTCTTCAACAGATCCATGAACACTACTCACGACCCTCTCTCCGAGACCTTGCATGGTTGGCGAGTCACTCCGCCTCCTAATCCCAACTTCCGACAAGATGTATGGAGCCGCATCGCCAAACAGTCTGGCGTGACCTGGCCGACCTACCTGCGCACCCATATGGCAGCATGGTCCATGGCCGCGGTCGTAGTAGTGGGCGCCGCAGGCTTCACCGGCGGCGCCCTGGCCAAATCTCAAGCACGGGCCGACCGCGAAGCCATTGTGGTGACCTACCTGGTTGATCTTGATCCACGCGTCCAGGCACTGCTCAAGCCATGAAATACCTTTTGGGCACGGCTGCAGTTATCGCGCTATTGGCCGTCTGTACCGGTTTCGTCGGGTACCGTATGAACTGTGATCCGGCATTGCACGCCGTGGTGGCGAAGGGTGACACGATGGAGTGGCTACACACGGATTTTCACCTTACTGACGCGCAACTTTCGGAGGTGCGCCGGTTGCACGAGTCGTACGCAGGCACTTGCGAAGAACACTGTCGGATGATTCAAGAGGCGACACGCGCGCGAAAGGCGCTCGAACTAGCCCATGGCGATAAGGCGGCCCTGGAAGCGGCAACTAGCAAGATCCAGGGCCTGCGCACCATATGCGAAGGGTCTATCGCGGCCCATGTTCGCAAAGTTGCTGCATTGATGTCACCCGAGGACGGCCGGCGTTACCTAGCCCTGGTACTGCCGAAGATCGCCAATTTTGATCATACGGCTGCACCCGACTTGCGCCTAAGCCACTCGAATTAACCCTATGGAAGTCGAGGCTGGCTCCGGCCCGAGCGACGAGGAACTGATGAGCCGCCTGCAAGGTGGCGAGGATGCTGCGCTCGCGCAGCTCATGCAGCATTGGGAGGTGCCCGTGAAACGATTCTTGTTTCGCATCGTGGGCAACGTGACCGAGGCCGAGGATTTGGCACAGGACGTCTTCGCGCGGATTTACACCAGGCGTGCAATCTATCGAAAGGGGGCGAAGTTCTCCACGTGGTGTTTCTCCATAGCTTCCAACCAGGCCAAGAACCGGCTGCGCTGGTGGCGGCACCGCCCGACCGTCTCGTTGGGCGCCTGGACTGAAGCCGGCGGCGACGATGCCGACGAGACGCGAACTGGAGAATCGGCGTCCCATAAGGCTATAAGGAACGAGCAGGTTGCATCCGTTCAGGCGGCAGTTGCCGCACTGCCGCTTAAATTGCGCACGGCGCTTGTCCTTTTTGAATACGAGGAGCGATCGACAGCGGAAATCGCCGTAGCACTCAACTGCTCGGCAAAGGCGGTTGAGAACCGACTCTACCGCGCACGGCAGCTGCTTAAGCAGATATTGAAGTCGGATGCATAAGTGACGTTTGCGCTCAGAGCTCGAAAGTCATCTGGCTTCGAAATCGTTTGGGGTCCCGCGACCGGGCAGTGGGTTTGGGTGTGGGGGATAGCCATTACGGTGAACGACCTCAGAGAGCCGGATGCGGGAAAACCGCCCGTCCGGTTCGATGAGGGGAGGCGGCTGTGTGCCTTCTACTCTAGCCGAGAAGGCGGAGCAACTCACTGGGCAACCCAATCTGGGTTCATTGACCATAGCGCTAGTGGCCAAGACTGCGGGATTGGGAATAGGCCTAAAACCTTATCGGTGTCTTGCTCTGAATGCCTTGCAAGCGACGTGGTGCCCTATGAACGACTCTACTGGTGCATCGATGGGGTTACCCATTGCGAGATACACGGAACGCCATTGCTGGAGCTTTGTGCTGAATGCCAAGAACCCCAGCCCCGATACGCGTCCAGGTCTGACATAGTTCGATGCGTCCATTGCGGAAATCCAAGAACCAAGAGAATCGTATGTTGCGCGGCTGAAGAGCCCGACTCCTACAACGTCTGGGGAGCACGGCAAGTTGGACTTCTCTTGGCGGCAGCCGACGAGGGCTTGCTCATTCGATCAAATATCGATGTGCGTACGCATAACCTGCGTGTTTCCAGTGAATTACCCGAGATCGGAGGAATTACAAAACTCGCGATCGCCCTTCATCTCGGAAGGACGACGACCTGTGGCTGGCAAACTCAAGGAAGGAAGATGGCGTTAGATCTCGCCCTTAGATGGTCCTGGTTGGTCGGGGTTGACCTGCCGGGGCTTTTCTCGGGGAAGATTAAACCTGAGGAGCTGAGCATTAGACCTTTGCCCGACAGCCTTGATATGCCCCGAAAACGGATAGCTCCAAAACGGCCTTCCGTTCCGCTCGTGTGTCGAACCGCGCTGCGGCCGGGGGATTTTATCTTGATAAAACCGGGACCGGCCGAGAGCCGGGCCTGACGTGGTTGGCGGGCGTTGATTAGAACAGCGACATTTGGCCGGCGTTTGGAACGACG